>Ga0115002_10002973_pt1 | contig 21642 bp, 17 predicted proteins | sample ArcticOcean_MG_C_8_FD_89576 | JGI IMG/M metagenome (GOLD analysis project Ga0115002, IMG submission 89576) | Marine microbial communities from western Arctic Ocean - ArcticOcean_MG_CB11_86 | ecosystem: Environmental > Aquatic > Marine > Oceanic | place: Arctic Ocean: Canada Basin | collected... | reverse complement strand
CATGCTATCTGGTGGACTCGGCCAGCCGACCGGTGGATGGCCCAAGAAAGTTCAGAAAGTGGTGCTCGGAGATCGCAAAGCCTATCGTGGCCGTCCAGGAGCTCGAGCCGAAAAAGTTGACCTTGAAGAAACCAAGAAGGAGGTTTCACAAATTACTCGTCATTCAGAATGCAGTGACGACGAACTCTATCAATACCTGATGTATCCGCAGGTGTTTAAGGATTACGTAAAATTGACCAAAGAACTCGGTGAAGCGGACGTAGTACCAACCCCGGTATTTTTCTATGGATTAACTCCAGGTGAGGAAATTTCAGTGGAGATTGCGGAAGGAAAAACGCTGATCGTTAAGTTGATTTATGTAAGCGATGCGAACGATGACGGTGAGCGCGTTCTAACATTTGAGCTCAATGGTCGGGCTCGTGAATGTGTGATCCTCGACAAGTCCGCCAAAACCGAAACCAAACGCCGGATCAAAGCAGATAGTGCTGACCTTAAACAAATAGGCGCACCTATTCCTGCTATGATTAGCAGCGTATCAGTAACGGTGGGTCATCAGGTTAAAAAAGGCGACAAGCTTGCCATCCTCGAAGCGATGAAAATGCAGACGACCATCTACGCACAAGTCGACGGCATCGTCGATCAGATCGAAGTACAGGTAGGTGACCAAGTGGAGAGTAAAGACCTGTTGGTGAAATTGAGGTAGCTTCCGAGTTGCTCGAAGAAGAAGGGGTTCAATCAATTATTAAAAGCATTGAAGAGCACCTTGGTGGATTTCAATGTCGGGCATATTAATGGATTGGAAATCACAGGCTGCGCAGTTGGAACGATTGTTACCTCAATGTGAGGTAGCGCTGCAATGGCGTATCCGAGACCAGGTGACTAAGCTGCTGCCTCCACGAAATCCAAAAGCTGTCGAGCAGAAGTTGGACCGATTTCTGGTTGAAGCCAAAGCGTCGGCTCAACGATGTACCAAGATTCTGGATTCACTGCCGGACATAAATTTTCCTGAGGCTCTACCAATTTCTCAGCATCGTGAGGAGATCCTCCGAACCATAACTGAAAATCAGGTGGTTGTGATTGCTGGCGAAACAGGATCAGGAAAAACGACCCAGTTACCGAAACTATGTTTGGATGCTGGATTGGGAGTTCGTGGAAAGATTGCCTGTACCCAGCCGCGGCGGATTGCGGCCTTGTCGGTTTCGCAGAGAGTTGCCGAGGAGCTGAAAGTTCCTTGGGGAAAAGAAGTCGGAGCGAAAATACGGTTTACCGATAGGACCGGAAAGGACACGCGGATTAAGTTTCTGACGGATGGCATGCTATTGTCGGAGATTCATGGAGATCGTTACTTGTTGGAATACGATACCATCATTATCGATGAGGCCCACGAACGTAGCCTGAATATTGATTTTCTACTAGGGTATTTGAATCAGTTGAGGAAGGAACGACCTGATCTGAAGATCATTATTACCTCCGCAACGATCGATACGGTGTCATTTTCTAAAGCTTTTGATGATGCGCCCATAATCGAGGTGTCAGGACGAATGTTTCCTGTGGATTTGGAATATTTGCCTTTGGATGAATTATTGCCCGGAGGAAGTGGCAGCTACGTCGACGGTGCTGTCGCTGCGGTAGAGGAGCTGATAAAAGACTATTCTCGGGGAGATATTCTGGTATTCTTTCCTGCCGAGAAAGATATACGAGAGACACGGGATCTTTTGATAGGGAGGCGTTGGAAACGAATGGAAGTTCTTACCTTGTTCGGTCGTTTGTCTTTTGGAGATCAACAAAAGGTATTCAGTCAATCCTCCGGTCGAAAGATTATTTTATCTACCAATATTGCGGAGACCTCTCTGACTATTCCAGGAATCCGGTTTGTAGTAGATACTGGGTACGTTCGTCTTAGTCGATACAGTACGGGTACGCGGACTCAACGTTTGCCTATTGAAGAAGTGTCTCAGAGTAGCGCCAATCAACGGATGGGGCGTTGTGGTCGCGTAGAAAACGGGATTTGTATTCGCCTATACTCGGAGGCTGATTTTCTTAAACGCCCAGAGTATACGCAGGCTGAAATTCTTAGATCTAATTTGGCCGCGGTCATTTTGAAAATGCTTGTTTTTGAGTTAGGCGAGATAGAGACATTCCCCTTTATTGATCCGCCAACTCCCAGAGCTATTCAGTCGGGGTACCAACTGCTTGTTGAACTTGGGGCATTACGGGGAGGGAAGTCAGGTGACTCTAAGCACGAGCTAACCCCGCTTGGGAAGAAACTGGCGCATTTGCCAGTGGATCCGACGGTGGGACGGATGATCCTCGAAGCAAAGGAGGAACATGCTCTAGAGGAGGTACTGATTATTGCCGCTGGATTGAGTATCCGGGATCCCAGGGAGCGATCCGAGGAAAAGAGGGAGGAGGCTGACCTGATGCATAAGAAGTTTCGTGATGATTCGTCGGACTTTATTACTCTCTACAATATCTGGGCAGCTTACCATGAGGAGACAGACAAACTAACCCAGAACCAGCTCAGGAAATTTTGTAAGAGCCACTACCTTTCCTATCTGCGCATGAGAGAATGGCGGGATGTTCACCAGCAATTGGTCTTGGTCATGAAGGAGCTGGGTGAATATCGAAAGAGTCGATCCAACGTCGATTATGAAGCCATCCATCGATCGATTGTGGCGGGACTTCTTAGTAACGTTTGCCTAAAGGATATGGGGAACTATTTTCGAGCGGCCCGAAATCGAAAGGTCATGATTTTTCCTGGTTCAGCACTGTTTGATAAAAAGGCGAGTAAGGAACTGCGGAAGAAGAAGGAAGGCTCTCAGGCAAGAGATATTATCGAGGGTACTACGCCGGAGTGGATTGTAGCTTCGGAAATTGTTGAAACTGGCCAAGTCTATGCTCGTACGGTTGCGGGAATTGATCCGGCCTGGTTGACGAAGTTGGGCGCCCACTTGATTCGCAATCGCTATACAGATCCTCTATGGAATGAAAAAGGCGAACGTGTGGTAGTGAAGCAGCGTTCGATTCTTCTCGGGCTTGAAATTGAGGAAAAACGAGTTGGGTATGTAAAGGTGAATCCCGAGGAGGCGACGGATATCTTTATCCGCGAAGGGTTACTTGGTGATACGATTCGCACTCATTTGAAGTTTCGTGAGCACAATCAAAAAGTGTTGGAAGCGGTTGAACAAAAGCAGGCTCGAATTCGTAAGTCTGGGATTTTCGGTTTGGAAGAGTCGCTTTACCAATTCTATAGTCAACGTATTCATAAAGTGGGTTCAGTCCAGGATCTTCAGGGTTGGTTAAAGACTCAATCTGAAGACGCCTTGTTTATTACGGAAGAGCAACTAATGGGGGCTCATGAGTTGGAGGTGGATGTTGAGCAATACCCTCGGAGTATTTCAACCCCCGAAGGTGAACGGCACCTGAACTATTCTTACCGACCGGGAGAGGAAGACGATGGGGCGACTTTACGAGTCCCCATGCACGCATTTGATTCCTTTAGACCGGGTGAGCTTGATTGGCTTGTTCCTGGATATTTGGAAGAAAAAGTCGATGCGTTGCTTCGAGCTTTGCCAAAGGATGTACGCAGACAGCTTTTCCCTATTGCTGAGAAATCCAAAGAAATCTTGGAGTTACTGGAAGCTGGCGACTACTCGTTGGGCGACGCTTTGAGTGTCATCGTCAAAGAAAAATACAACGTTGGAATTCCCTCGGCGGTGTGGGACTACAGTGCGATTCCTGATCATCTGAAGGTTCGATTGGAAGTGGTAAATGATAAAGATGAAGCGATCGCCAGTGCACGTTCGATTGAGGAGATTTCTGTTGAAGTTAAAGATCGAATCAAAGATGCCGAAGTAAAACACCGGCGTGAAAATAAAGATGGCGATGCCTGGTCAGTAGCTGAAAAACAGTGGGGGAAGGAAGACCTCAAAGATTGTGACTTTGGTGAGTTACCCGAGCGGGTGGAGGTTAGTCATTTTGGAGGTGTGCCCGTGTTTGGTTATCCCGGATTGGCTAAGTCTTCTGATGGATGTAAAGTATCTCTATACAAATCTCCTGCCGAGGCGGATACTGAAACGCGTAAGGCGATGCCGACTTTGCTGGAAGAAGTTTTTCGTTACGAATTGGCCTGGGTGCAAAAGGACCTACGTGACCTGCAGAAGATTGCCCCTTTGTGTGTGACCTTGATCCACGTTGAAGATCTCAAGAAATCTGCCTACGTGCACTTATGTAGGCATTTATATCGCTCGGACGTCGTATTACCTTTGAGTCAAAAACGATTTGAAATGTTGGTGAACCGAATTCGGATTGAGATCAAAGGTTTGGTTCCTGCCTTTAAGGGCTTGTTGGAAACTATTTTTAAGCAGTGGCAATACCTCAGTGTATTGAAACGAGGCTATCCCAGGATGGCAGACGAATTATCAAGATTAATTCCCAACGATTTACTTCTATCGACTCCGTATAGTCAACTGCTTGAATACCCGCGTTACACTAAGGCGATGCAGGTTCGAAGAGAACGCTACATGAACGATCCGCAAAAAGACTCCAAACGAGCAGAGGGCCTGCACGTATATTTGAAGCAGTATCTGGATTGGATAGATAGAAAAGATCTGCCCTCAAATGCTCGGCATCCGCTTCAGCAATTGCGCTGGCTGTTGGAAGAGTTGAAAGTGAGCGTTTTTGCGCAGGAATTGGGAACGCCCATTTCCATTTCCCCAAGGAAGGTAGAGGACCAAATCGATAAGATTAAGAAACTAATGAGCCCCGAGCAGTTCATTAAGAAAGAAAAATCAAAACCTGTTATTGATTTGGGGAGTTTCAAAATTGGGCAGGAGTTTTGAAAAAATGGATGGATCCATGAACGTAATTAATAATTAAGTGACCAATGAAACACTGCACGTGCTAGATAACCTGAGGATAAATTGAATTGTGCTTTTAAATTTAATTGGTTAAATGTTTTTTATGAACCGTAGAAGTCTTAGATTTAGTGTTTGGATTGGGTGTGCAATTCTTTTGCAGGTGATAGGGAACTCGTTTGGGCATGCAGTTGTGGTGAGTGATGAGAGGTATGAAATCATTCCGATGGTAACAAACGAGATGACCACGGAAATGGATGGTAAGTCCTATCGTGAGATGGAGCTCGAATTAACGATTAATCCTCTACAGCCGTTATTGATAAGTCACCCCGGTTTTACGCTTCAACTTGGGGCACAATTAGCCAACGGCCAAATCATTTTCCCGCCTGATGGTGAAACGTTCTTTGGTTTAGACGACCTGATCTCTGTAAACCCGGATACGAGAGCGAAGGTTTACCGGAGTAGTATTCGATACCCGCTCGAACAGGCCATTCCTTCGGAGGTCGATCTGACGACTTTTTTGACTGTTCAAGATTTTGAAAAGGCTGCGGTTTTTCGTGGATCACTGGGTACACCGTTTCAGAAAGCCGCGGATGGAATCCTGAATGAAAACCGGCCGTCAATAGGAGTTAGCATTTCTTCTCCGTCTCTTTTGTTCGCCGATGGTACAGCTACAGCGGATATGGAAGTGCAGATGAATAATACATCCTTAGATATTTCGCGAGATGGGATTGTTATCAGTGGCTCGGGCGTATTGGATTTTGAGCCATCGGCTCGAATTGACTCAGAGCAATTCGAACAACTATGGACTCAAAGTTTTACAGCATTCCGAAGCAGTGAGGAGCAGGTTTCCCTCGAAATCTTTACCGAAATTTGGACCATAAGAGGTACCCGGTTTTTGATTCCTCTCGTTGTAACTACAGAAGGTGATTGGCTTGAAGATAATGAAGCGCCCGGCTTGAGCGAAGTCCGTTGGACGACCTATGGCCAGGATTCCACATTTCTTGATATCTATCCTCTCTGGGGTCGGGATGCCTTTTCAGATGTGTTTGTGCAGCTGGATTTAACGGACGATGTAGGCTTAGATCCCTCTAGTATAATTGTTTTTGTCGATACGACCTTGTTTAGAGACGGTATCGATTATCCGGTGGACTTGGCAGAAATTCTGTTTGGTAAAGATCTTTCGGAAGGAACTTATCAAGCTGTGCTCCGGATATATAATGATTTTAAATGGAGTAACTTTACCGAAGGAATTACACTACCATTGAAGGTGGTGGTATTGGATTTATTCGGAAACGAAACCGTGTTGGATTTGGGGAATGTAGGTCTTTTCGGTCCCGATCCCGGTGATGCTCCTGTCGACGAAGCTCCTCCGGATGCACCTGTGGATATAGTAATAAACAACGGAAACACGGTAGTGCCCAGTGGATTCGGGAATTCTATTACTGTTCCATTTTCGTTTTCTACTTCGGACACTGGAACGGGAGTATTGTCGGCGGAGTTAACCTACCAGAGTCCAATCTTTAAGGATAAGATCACGTTTACAGGTACTCCCCTAAATAGAATCAGTGGATCCGCCAACTCTGGATCCTACGAAGGAAGTACCTTTGTGGATAAATTCGTAGAGTCTGGTACCTACAATCTGATCTCAGCTATAATGGAGGATGCTTTTGGAAATACCGTCAACTACTCAAAAGACGAGCTCGACGAATCGAATCTAACATCCTTTGAGCTATCCAGCAATTTATCGGATTTGACTAAACCGGTGTTGGCTGGGGCGGTCACAACAACGGTATCGGTGGCGGATGTTAGCAGTGAATTTGTAATCATAGAAGCAACTAATCCAGTGATGGATGTTGGTACTGGTATCAGCTTCGGCACCTTTGGTCTTTTCCATCCAACCGATCCAAATGTTGAACCACTATCGATTACCTTCAGTGGTGAGCAACTAGGCAGTGGAACGCTAAAAGATGGAGTTTTAAGGTAAACCTGACAGTTCCGGTTGGACATAGGCCGGGCGATTACAGGGTGCAGGTAATCATGGCAGACGTTGCCAGAAGAGTGAGTGTATATGGTGTAGAGGATCAATCTGGCATTGCAGAAGTCGAACCTCTCCCGGATGGTTCGGCCGAGGTGATTAGCGTGACAAACTCCGACTGGCTGGAAGATCCTGTGCTTCCAACCTTATTATCAATGGAAGCCACCTAGCCGACCGAGGATTTATTCAGGCCATTTGTATATTGTGAAACAATCTTCCGATCTTCAAGAATTCAAATGTGTGGCTACGGAGCCTTCGTTTGCTTTTAGTTCCACGTTCGGCCAGACCGCAGCCTTCCTTTTAGACTTTTCATTGACAAACGATTTCATTCTCAATGGCCCGAATTTTATAAAAGGGGAGGTAACAGCTGGAGCGGGAGCCTTTTCAAACTACAGCTATTAAGGGGTTTCATTTAGGATATTTGGTCCGCATTGATTTGTTGAGACGGGTTACTTGACAGTCAGTGAGTGAAAAGCATCGTAACGGTCATGCTTCCCTGGTTTGAGAACGGGAAATTCCCCTTATATTTGGCTCCAATGGCTGGATTTACCGACATTGGCTTTCGTAAGTTGTGCAAGGAAAAAGGCGCCGATGTCGTCGTATCAGAATTCGTATTGGCTGATGCTATATTAAGGGGTGATCCCAAGGTCTGGAATTCAATTGAGTTTACTGAAGACCAGCGACCCATGGGGGTGCAGATTTTTGGATCGGAAGCGGACATTATGGCGGATGCAGCTAGAATGATTGTAGATCGATTGAATCCGACTTTCATTGATTTGAATTTCGGGTGTCCTGCCAAGAAGGTGACTTGTAAGAATGCAGGATCATCATTGCTTCGAGATTTACCTTTGTTGGGACATATTTGCGAATCGGTGGTCAAAGCCCTGCCCGATGTCCCGGTTACTGCTAAGATTCGAATTGGATGGGATAGTGAATCATTAGTGGCACCCGAAGCGGGGAGACTATTGGAGTCGGTTGGTATCCAGGCACTGGCAATTCACGGGCGAACGAAGGCCCAAGGATATAAAGGCGATGCCAACTGGGACATCATTCACGAAACGGCCGATGCGATTTCCATTCCGGTGATTGGAAACGGAAGCATCGCTTCTCGCTATGATATTCATCGATTGCGTGATCAATTCAGTGTAAGTGGACTTATGGTCGGGCGTGCAGCAATCGGGAATCCTTGGATTTTTGAATCTATAAAGTCGCTTCTCGAGAGTGGAGAACCCGCGACGCCACCTTCTGTTGAAGAACGTTGGGAGTTTGTGATTAGGTATGCCGAGATCATGAGAGGACATTATTCACATTTGCGAACTGAGATGATTCTCGGGATTATGAAAGGTCGGATGATTTCTTTTGTAGCTGGGTTCCCCGGGGCCAGACAGTTGCGAAATCGAATGAGTCGATTGACTAGTTTTGAGGAGATCGAAGATTTGAGGGACGAAAGCCTGGAAACACTACAACGCCTGGAAGCGGACGAAAGTCAGGTGTTAACGATTAAGGAATAATAATTATCTCTAGTCTCAAATTGTTAGTAAGTTGGTGATAATCTTTATCGATTTATATTGCTAGTCGATTTGGGCCAAATCACCTTAGTTAAAAAGCATATGGGAGAGCTCCTGGCGGGGGGCTGAGAACGAGGCGCGATCGGCCTTTAAATCCTTTGAACCTGATGCGATTAAGACCGCCGTAGGGAATCCGTGCAGATGAAATACTCAGAGGCGGATTTCCAAATGGAAGTCGAGAACGTGTCCTAACACACTGTCTTACATGTCCGAAAATAGTATTCAACTTCAGTCCACCGATCACAATCTTTTCCCTAATTCCAAGCGGATTTACATTCAGGGAAGTCGACCGGATATTCAAGTGCCCATGCGGGAAATCGCCTTGCAGCATACTCGTTTACCAGATGGAACCCTTGAAGGGAATGATCCCATTCGTGTCTACGATACCTCTGGTTCTTGGGGAGATGCTCAATTCCATGGTGATTGTACCAAAGGACTTCCAAAACTTCGGGAAGGCTGGATTCTTGAACGAGATGATGTTGAAAGCTATGTAGGTCGTGTGGCTAAACCTCAGGACGATGGCTACCTTTCGGAAAAGCATAAAGAAGTGGCTGCTGATCGAAAGGGCATCGGTGATTTTGATATATTTGAAAACGTAAGTAACACCGTTTACCGAGCTAAGCCTGGTCATTGTGTGACTCAACTCCAGTACGCCAAAAAAGGAATCATTACTCCGGAAATGGAATACATCGCGATTCGTGAGAACATGAAGCTTCAGGCTTATCGTGAAGGTTTGGAGATGTCGGATAAGGCCGAACGAAACACCTTAAACATCCAGCACCCTGGCCAGTCATGGGGCGCGGCGATTCCAGAAGAAATTACCCCTGAGTTCGTTCGCTCTGAGGTGGAGCGAGGAAGAGCAATCATTCCTTCCAATGTAAATCACCTGGAGCTTGAACCCATGATTATTGGTCGAAACTTCCTGGTTAAAATCAACACCAACATCGGGAACTCTGCAGTTGCCTCTTCGATCGATGAGGAAGTTGAGAAAATGCGTTGGTCGGTAAAGTGGGGTGGCGACACGCTTATGGATCTTTCGACAGGTAAAAATATTCACCAGACCCGAGAATGGATTATGCGCAATTGTCCAGTTCCGGTAGGAACAGTACCTATTTATCAGGCGTTGGAAAAAGTGAATGGTAAGGCCGAAGACCTAACCTGGGAAATATTTGCCGATACCTTGATTGAACAAGCCGAACAGGGAGTTGATTACTTTACGATCCATGCCGGCGCGCTGTTACCCTATATTCCCCTGACTGCTAAGCGCATGACGGGCATAGTTAGCCGTGGGGGTTCTATCATGGCGAAATGGTGCCTGGCTCACCATAAAGAGAATTTCCTCTACTCCCATTGGGATGATATTTGTGAAATCATGGCAGCCTACGATGTGTCCTTTTCGATTGGTGATGGATTGCGGCCAGGTTCCATCGCCGATGCCAATGATGAGGCTCAGTTTGCTGAGCTTAAAACGCAGGGCGAGCTTACGACTCGTGCTTGGGAATACGGAGTCCAGGTGATGAACGAAGGCCCGGGACACGTTCCAATGCACATGATTCAAGAGAATATGGAAAAGCAGCTCGAATGGTGCCATGAAGCTCCTTTTTACACCCTGGGTCCGCTTACAACTGACATTGCTCCCGGTTATGATCACATTACCAGTGGCATTGGCGCGGCGATGATTGGTTGGTACGGGACTGCGATGCTTTGTTATGTTACTCCGAAAGAGCATCTGGGTCTGCCAAACAAAAACGATGTGCGCGAAGGTGTAATTACTTACAAGATTGCTGCTCATGCAGCTGATTTGGCTAAGGGTCATCCTGCTTCGCAATACCGCGACAATGCTTTGTCGAAGGCTCGCTTCGAATTTCGTTGGGAAGATCAATTTAATCTTTCACTCGATCCTGAGAAGGCTCGTTCATATCATGATGAAACACTTCCGGCTGAAGGAGCGAAGCATGCGCATTTTTGTTCCATGTGCGGTCCTAATTTTTGTTCTATGAAAATCACCGAGGACGTCCGTCGCTATGCTGAAAAATTGGGTATGAGCGATGAGGATGCTTTGGCAAAAGGTATGGAAGAAAAATCGGCTGAGTTTAAGGAGCAGGGTGGAGAAGTTTACGTATCCAACTCTTAAGGACTCGAAGTGACTATTTCGATTAACGACGAAGTTCAAGATTTGACTGAAGTTTCCACGCTTCAGGATCTGGCAACATCTTTGCAGTTGTCTGAGAAAACAGGTATCGCAATCGCGCTTAACGAAACGGTTGTGACTCGTTCGGCTTGGTCGACTTGTGAATTAACCGAGAGCGATCGAGTAACTATTATTCAAGCAACACAAGGAGGTTAAGTGTCCGAAATCATTATCATATCGCCTGAGACAAATTACCTTGACGAATCTGCTTGGGTAGTGAAGTTATTTGAGGCCGGACTGGCTCGTTTTCATTTGAGGAAACCGGGTATGAATGATGCTGCGCTTTCTGAGTATATTCAGGAGATCCCAAGCGTATGGAGAACGCATATAGTTCTACATCAAGCTTATGATCTCGTAAATGAATTCGGCCTGTGTGGTTGGCATTTCAAAGATGATGAGGAACAATTGGAGCGCGCCTGTTATTGGCAAGACGAACGATCCGATGGTCAATCGATAAGTGGTTCAGTTCATCGTTTGGGTAATCTCGACTCTTCTTTGAATCAGTGGGATTACCTCTTTCTTAGTCCAGTCTTTCCTTCGATTTCGAAGGATGGGTATGAGCCTAGTTGGGATAGCGCTCAACTGACATCTGCCTTGGTGGAATTCAAGAGAGTCTGTACCACTCCGCTTTACGCTCTGGGTGGAGTCGAACCATCCACTATCAATCGGTGTAGCGAAATGGGATTTGATGGGGTCGCTCTATTAGGAGCGATTTGGCAATCTTCGAACCCTCTTGAGTCATTTTTAAAGCTAAGCGAGGCAGGTACCTATTCAGCCATTTTATGAGTCAATTTTTATTACAGTGTATTACTTCGGATAGTAATCAACTTTCGCATCCCGAACAGATTGAGGAACTATGCGAAGCAGGAGCTAAGTGGATTCAATTACGCATGAAAAATAAGTCGCCAGAGGAGATGGAAGAAATCGCCCTCGAAGCTCTTGAAATCTGCGATGATTACGATGCTTTGCTTATTATTAATGATCATTTTGACATGGCCTTAAAAATTCAAGCCGGCGGCGTGCATCTTGGAAAAGATGATATGAGTTGGAAAGCGGCACGGGATTTGGCTGGACCGGATTTTGTAATTGGCGGAACAGTAAACTCTTTGAGAGATGCACGTGAGGCGTTAGCGAGTCGAAGTCTTGATTATGTCGGCGTCGGACCTTATCGGTTTACGGAAACAAAGGAGAACCTTGCCGCGGTTTTGGATGAGAACTCGCTCTCTGAAATTTTGGACTTTCTTGGAGATCTGCCGAAGGTGGTAATTGGGGGAATCTTACCGGACGATCTTCCTGTCATCGCAGCCATGAATGCGGAAGGGGTCGCAGTCTCATCTGGACTCTACAGAGAGAGTAAAATAGCTGAAAATTTCAAAGCCTTTGCCGATAGTTGGCCGGTGGAAGAATAATGAAACTCATGGATAGCGGAATCACAGAACCTCTTATTATTGCCGGTCGCAGATTTCAGTCTCGATTGTTTTTAGGCACAGGAAAGTATGCTTCCGGTCAGGCTATGGCTGATAGTTTATTGGCCAGTGGAACCGAAATGGTGACCATGGCTATGCGTCGTGTCCACGTTCAAGGACAAGAAGATTCTATCATCGATTTTCTCGATCGCGATCGATACCAGCTTTTGCCAAATACTTCGGGTGTTCGAGATGCGAAAGAAGCTGTGTTTGCTGCGGAACTTGCACGCGAAGCGCTAGAGACAAATTGGTTAAAATTGGAGATTCATCCGGATCCCAAATACCTGATGCCTGACCCTATTGAAACTTTGAATGCAACCCGTGATCTTGTAAATCGGGGGTTTGTTGTGTTACCCTATGTTCATGCTGACCCGGTATTGTGTAAGCAGCTTGAAGAGGTGGGTGCAGCAGCAGTGATGCCGCTTGGTGCACCGATTGGAACCAATCAAGGTCTCGAGTCGAAACGGTTTTTGGAGATCATTATCGAACAATGCCAAGTGCCTGTGATTATTGACGCGGGGCTTGGCTCGCCATCCCATGCGTCTGAGGCTCTAGAAATGGGTGCTGATGCTGTTCTTGTTAATACCGCGATCGCCGCTGCCAAAGATCCTACCAAGATGGGGCGAGCGTTCAAACTTGCCGTTGATGCCGGACGTCTGGCCTTCGAGGTAGGGAGTGGAATTGTATCCTCCGAGGCGGCCGCATCCTCTCCGCTTACATCCTTTTTGAGCACCTCCGATTGACGTGAGCTTCATAGAACAATTTAACAATTACCGATGGGAAATGGTCAGTCAGCGCATTTACTCCAAAACGGAATTAGATGTTAAGGAGGCGTTGAGAAAACCCAGTGGTCGGCTTGATCTGGAAGATTTTAACGCGCTCATTTCTCCGGCGGCGGCTCCGTTCTTAGAGGAAATGGCACAGCGAAGTCACCAACTTACTGTGGAGCGATTTGGCCGGGTTCAGCAGCTTTATGCTCCGATGTATCTGTCGAACGTTTGTAGCAATGTTTGTACCTACTGCGGTTTCAGCGCAACTAATCGGATACCAAGAAAGATATTAAATGATGCAGAGATTGTGGAGGAATACCGTGCCATAAAGGCGATGGGTTTTGATCATATTCTGTTAGTGACCGGTGAAGCTAACAGGCAGCTGGGCCTGGAGTATTTGAAGAATGCTTTTCACTTAGCTCGGGAGTATTTTTCAAGTATCTCAATGGAAGTGCAACCGCTTGAGCAATCGGCATACGAGGAGTTGGTTCCCAGTGGATTAAGCTCCGTTCTGGTTTATCAGGAAACGTATAACCGCTCTACCTATGCTGAGTATCACTTGAGTGGAATGAAGCGCGATTTTGACTATCGTTTGGAAACTCCAGATCGGCTTGGACGAGCAGGAGTTAAGAAAATCGGTCTTGGAGCATTATACGGATTGGAAGACTGGCGCACGGATACTTTTTTTGTCGCGCTGCACCTGAAGTATTTGGAACGCAAGTATTGGAAAACGCGGTACAGTGTATCTTTTCCACGAATCCGCCCTCATGAAGGCGACTTGCATCCCAAGTCAATCATGACGGATCGAGATCTTGTTCAAGTAATTTGTGCCTATCGTTTATTGAGTCAGGAATTGGAACTTTCCCTTTCGACGAGGGAGCATCAGAGCTTTAGGGATCACGCGATTCATTTAGGAATCACAACCATGAGCGCGGGCTCTAAAACGAATCCCGGCGGTTATAAGGTAGACCCGAAGTCTTTGGAGCAGTTTGAGATTTCTGATGAACGTAGCCCCAATGAGATAGCGGTCATGTTGCGTTCGAAGTTCTATGAACCAGTCTGGAAGGATTGGGATTCAACCTACGACGGTTTTTCTAAGACCTCAGAGAATCAACGTACTCATGATCTAAAAGTAGCGACCAAAGTATGAGTAATTTATCGCTTGAAGAAATCGAACGTTACCAGCGTCACTTGAGTTTACCGCAATTTGGAATGACAGCTCAGCAAAAGCTCAAGGAAGCTAGCGTATTGGTTGTTGGCGCAGGAGGGCTGGGATGTCCGGTTTTGCAATACTTGGCTGCGGTTGGAGTGGGTAGGCTGGGTGTGATGGACTTTGATGTGGTCGATGTTTCTAACCTTCAAAGACAAATTTTGTTTACCGAAGCCGATGTTGGGCGACCTAAAGCTGAGGTGGCATGTGAACGTCTGCGAGCGATGAACTCTCTTATCGAGGTAACAGTAATTCCCGAACGATTAACTGCAGCAAACGCCCTAGATTTGTTTTCTCAGTTTGATTTGGTCGTCGATGGTTCGGATAATTTTACTACTCGATACCTTGTAAACGACGCCTGTGTTCTCTCGCAAAAGCCGTTAATTTATGGAGCCATTTATACCTTTCAGGGGCAGGTGAGTGTTTTAAATTTTCAGGGTGGACCCACTTACCGATGTTTGTTTCCCGATCCCCCCGATCCAAAAGACGCTCCCAATTGTTCGGAAATTGGCGTGATCGGCGTGCTTCCCGGATTGATCGGCACCCTGCAAGCAAGCGAAGCAATCAAAGTACTAACTGGAATCGGTGAGCCTTTGAGCGGATCGTTGCTCTTACTCGATGTGCTAACAATGAAACAGCAAATCATTCGCTTTAATCGTGTTCCCGAGGCGGCAGACGTGAAAGAGTTGGTGGAGATCGATATTTCATGCACGGTTCAAGAACCTTCACCCCTGGCTGAGGAAATAGACGTGGACGCATTTCGCAGTTTGTTAAAAACGGGTGGGGAGATCCAGGTTCTCGATGTCCGGGAAGAGTGGGAGCGAGCTATGAGCAAAATTGATTCCTCCCATATTCCGCTTGGCCGGGTATTAAAAAATCCCAAATCAATTAAAGCCTCTGGCCTCGATTTGGCTTTGCCAACCGTGGTCTATTGCAGGTCGGGTAAACGGAGTATGAAGGCTTTGAGGTGCCTCCAGGAGCAGCATGGATTTCAAGATGTCCATAGTCTCAAAGGTGGAATGATTGAGTGGGAACGGACGCATACCACGCATGCACCTCATTCATAATTATGTCTGGTGGTTCAACTTCTTTTGTAATCACGGTGTCTGGTTCCGATGCATCGGGTGGAGCTGGTCTTCAGGCGGATAATCGGGCCATTCATGCTACCGGATCCTTTCCATTGAATGTAGTAACCGCCTTAACATTGCAATCGGGACGAGGCGTCGAGTCCATAGATCTTACGCCTCCTGAACTCGTTCGAATGCATTTGATCGGTTTGCTAAATACTTACCCTGTTAGTGTCATCAAAGCTGGAATGTTGGGTTGCGCGTCCATTGTTAATGTACTTGCGGAAGTCTTGGAACAGTATCCATCGGTTCGACTTGTGCTAGATCCAGTTCTTCAAGCAACGAGTGGTCGGGCTTTGCTTGATGGAGAAGGAGTTGCAGCTCTATTGAAAAACCTAATTCCGCGAACATTTATAATTTCACCGAACTTATCCGAATTGGATGTTTTGACCGGAGGGACAGGTATTTCTAATGATGAATTGGAGAAAACAGCTGCAAGCAAACTACTTGAGGCAGGCTGTTTGGGTGTTTTGGTAAAAGGGGGGCATCGTCCTAAGGGTCCTTGTTTAGATCGCCTTTATGTGCCGGATGCGGTTATAGAATTTTCGTCGGATCGCATTTCTACTGTTAACACTCGAGGAACCGGATGTGCCTTGGCGTCTTTGATCGCTGGCGGTCTAGCCAACGGGTTGAGCCTTGAGGATTCGATCACGGCTGGCAAAAATCTCCTGACCAGTGCTTTGAAGGAACAGTCTGAATCAAAGTGGCCCGGATCTGGTCCAGCATTTCTTTAAGGCTTTAAATTGCTTTTTGTGTAATTTGCTTAAAATATGTAACCCTCAAAAGTGAGTGGACGTTTATTTTTCGACACTAAATTCGATCAAATAACCCAATATTCAATGAAATCAGACGTAATACTCCGTTTTTTCCTAACCTTGACTTTGGCTCTCGGTATTTCATCCGTTAACCTCTTATCACAAGAGGATACTAAAACTACTGAACAGACCCCGCAGCGAAATCAAGGTGGTGCCAAGGGAGGCGCAAAGGGTGGTCAACGCGGTCAGGCAGCAAATCGAGGTGTGCCCGATATGTCTGGTATGACCCAAGAGCAGAAGGCAGCAGCTTTGAATGCCTTTCGCCACGACAAGATGACTGCATTAGCGGATGCTTGCGAAGTGACTGACGATCAAATAGAGGCGTTTGTTAAAACTCAGGTAGTATTTGAAAATGCAATGCTTAAGGGGTTGCTCCAAATGCAATCGGCTGGTCATGACCGTAATAAACGGCAGGCGATAGCTCAGTCTATTACAAAAGCTAACTCGACCGCAGGGAAGGCTATGAAGAAGATTTTAGAAAAAGCTCAGATGAAGGTATACACAAAGGAGATGAAAGCTCGAATGCCTCAACGAGGTCAAAAAGGCCGGAAAGGTGGACGCTAATTGGTCGGATTTAATTTAATCCTTTAAGAATCTTTCAAATGAGCCGGAATTTCCGGCTCGTTTTTTTTATGCTACCAGTATTTATGAGATCTAATGAGAACCACTCTGAAACGAAATTTTGCCAGCGATAATAATGCGGGAGTTTGTCCCGAGGCATGGCAAGCAATGACGGTTGCAAATGAAGGCCATGAATCCGCCTATGGGACAGATCAGTACACGCTAGAAGTTTGTGAGTTGTTTCGTGAAATGTTTGAGACGAAGTGTGAGGTGTTTTTTGCCTTTAATGGAACTGCAGCAAACTCATTGGCTTTGGCTTCCATGTGTCGACCGTATCATAGCATGTTGTGTCATTCGATGGCTCACGTTGAAACAGATGAATGTGGTGCGCCGGAGTTCTATAGTGGAGGTTCAAAAATTTTGTTGGTAGAAGGTCGGGACGGGAAGGTGACCCCTGAATCGGTAGAGGCGATGGCTCATAAAAGAAGCGACATTCACTTCCCGAAACCACGGGCATTGAGTATTACACAAGCGACTGAAGTAGGTACTGTTTACACGGTAGAAGATCTTGAAAAACTGGGAGCCATCACCCATGGGCTAAATCTACGTGTTCATATGGATGGAGCTCGATTTGCCAATGCCGTTGCGACTTTAGGTTGTGCTCCAAAGGATATAACCTGGAAGGCCGGAGTCGACGTGCTCTGCTTTGGGGGGACTAAGAATGGTCTGGCATTTGGGGAAGCAGTTATCTTCTTCAATAAGGAATTATCTCAAGAATTTGAGTACCGTTGTAAGCAAGCGGGTCAGCTTTGTTCAAAGATGCGTTATCTCTCTGCTCCCTGGTTGGGAATTCTTAAAAATGATACCTGGCTGAAAAATGGTCAACAAGCCAATGCATGTGCTCAAAGAATGAAGGTCGGGCTCGAGAAATTGGGTTTGTCGATTCTTTTTCCAGTCCAGGCCAACAGCGTGTTCGTGAAACTTGATGAACGAGTCATTTCCGGGATGCATTATAGAGGATGGATGTTCTACGACTTTATTGGAGAAGGCGGCTGTCGCTTGATGTGCAGTTGGGACACGGCATTTGAAGATGTAGATACGTTTCTTGTAGATTTGAATGAACTAATACTGAGCGACGTAGATAGACGTTCTGAATCTCCGGTAATGAAACATTAAGGCTTCGAATTTTTTGTTTTGAATAGTCTAACCCAAAATGTCCCGAGGATTGTTAGCTTTGTTTTCCTCTGCTTTATATTCGAGAGTTTAGGGGAAGTAGAAGCGGAAGCTCACAAGCTTGATTCCAGTCAGGCTGTACTTACGGTTACTCCTGATTTGGTGTGGATTCTTGAGTTGGAGATTAATCTAACTCGATACATTCAGAGTAATCCCGATCTGGCAGAAACTGCTCGGCCTACTTTTAGAAGTTTGGAAAATGAGGGTGTTTTCAGTGAACAGAATTTCAATGATTGGGAAACGGTATTTTCTGTTTCTGAGCAACAATTCAGGAAAGAACTCCAAATAATAGAATCGGATAAGCAAATCGATAAATTCGAGATGTGGTTTCGGCATCCTTCGGAATTATCTGAAGCGTCGTTTTTAGCGATGGGCGTGGAGGGTTTGCATGTGAAAGTTTTTGTAACTGGTAAACTAAGCAGTGTAACTTCTACGCTACAATTCAGGTTTCCATTAGATATTGGGGAGGTTATACTTACTGCCCTGAAGCCCGAAGTACAATGGGTTGTTACGGGGGAAGTCAGTCATGCCGTAACGATGAAAGACTCTGGCCTCAGCGAATTAAATGGGCATGGAATAATTCAATCGCTCTGGACCTACTTACGGGTCGGGTTTGTCCATATTATCCCTCTAGGGTTGGATCACATATTTTTCGTTGTGGGTCTCTTTCTGTTGGCACCGAAAGTTCGGCCTTTGTTAATCCAGGTTTCCGCCTTTACCATCGCGCATACGTTGACTCTAGCTTTGTCGATGTACGGGGTACTTTCCCTTTCTTCCGACATGGTTGAACCGCTTATCGCACTTTCCATCGCTTTTGTAGCAATTGAAAATATTATAACCGATAAGATACACCCGTGGCGACCTGTGTTGGTATTTCTCTTTGGCTTATTACATGGTCTAGGATTCGCTGGGGTTTTAGGTGAGATCGGGCTTCCTCAAAGTGAGTTTTTGTTCGCCTTGGTTTTCTTCAATATTGGGGTTGAGTTCGGGCAATTGATCGTGCTGATTCTTGCATTTATTCTCATCGGAAGTTTTCGCAAGCGTGACTGGTACCGGTCGCGTTTGACTGTGCTCGCTTCTGGTGTCATCGGGTTGGTCGGACTCTATTGGACTATCCAACGAATATTTTTTTGAGCGGCCACGATCACTTAAAAGGTGAATGGAAAGCCGTTATCAGACTAAGTCATTCTAATATCTTTCATTAAAAATCAAAGGAGTCGGATGAATCTTCAATCTGCATGTCTGAGTTCTAGTAGCGTATAAAAAACGGACGAGAAAGATTCCCGTCCGTTTCGAAATTACTGTTTGGGACTATTAAAGCATCTCTTTGACGAGCACTTTTTCGGAGCGAAGTTCTTCGATAGTGGCGTCCAATTTGGATTGTCCGAATTCGTTTAGTGGAACACCTTGTACGATTTCAGCTTTAGAGCCATTTGTACGAATCGGGAACGAAGAAATGAGTCCTTCCTCGACGCCGTAACTTCCGTCCGAAGGCACACAAACGCTAGTCCAATCACCTTCAGGAGTTGGAGTGGTTAATGAGCGAACCGTATCGACAATAGCATTGGCGGCCGATGCGGCGGATGAAGATCCACGAGCCTTAATGACAGCGGCACCTCGTTTTTGAACCGTAGGAATGAAGGTGTCCTGCAACCAGAATTCGTCTGCGATAAGGTCAGTGGCTGCTTGTCCATTTATTTTTGCATTGTAAAAATCAGGGTACTGAGTGGCGGAATGATTTCCCCAGATAGTCATGTTGGATACAGCGGTTACATCTACTCTAGCCTTTTGCGCAAGTTGGGTTTTGGCGCGATTCTCATCTAAACGAGTCATGGCGAACCAGCGATCGGATGGAATATCCTTCGCGTTGTTCATAGCGATCATACAGTTGGTGTTGCAGGGATTTCCCACAACTAAGATACGGGCATCGGATGCGGCACCGTTTTGAATGGCTTGGCCTTGTCCCGTAAAAATCTTACCATTTATTCCAAGAAGATCGCCTCGTTCCATTCCGGCTTTACGAGGAACTGAACCAACAAGAAGACACCAGTTTGCGTCTCTGAATCCTTCATCAGGGTTTAGGGCTGGCCTGATATCTTTGAGGAGTGGGAATGCGCAATCATTGAGCTCCATGATGACACCCTCTAGTGCACTCTCTGCTTGTGGGATTTCAACAAGGCTCAGCGCAACAGGTTGATCGGGACCAAACATGGATCCAGATGCGATTCTGAAAAGAAGAGAGTAGCCGATTTGACCGGCTGCTCCAGTGACAGCTACACGGATAGGTGAGTTCATAATATATTATTTAGATGATCGTTATTTAAATGAAGTCTGTATTAAAAATATGTCCTAGCAAGCTTTGCCACCATTTAGGCAAAGCGCGGTGTCAGCTCCTTATACAGTTTTCGAAGCGCCACTTCTGTAGTTTCCCAATCGATGCACGCGTCTGTTATTGAAACACCATGCTGCAAGTCTTCTTTGGGTTGAGGAAACTTTTGATTACCTGCTTTGAGGTTACTCTCAATCATGACCCCTATTATAGATTCATTACCCGCTTTGATTTGCTCAATGACTGAATCAAGAACGATCGTTTGGTTCTCATGATTCTTGGAGCTATTCGCATGCGAAGCGTCTACCATAATAGAAGGTTTTAGACCCGCCGCTGTGAGGTCTGCTTCATAGTTTTGAATGTGCTCCGCTGAGTAGTTTGGACCCGAAGTTCCACCTCTAACAACTAGATGACAATTTTTGTTACCGCGAGTAGTGACTGCGGATGAGATGCCATCGAGATTGATACCAAGAAAGGTTTGTTCCTTACTGGCTGCTTTGATTGCATTGATGGCTGCTGTCATTGATCCGTCGACGCTATTCTTGAATCCCAACGGCATGGAAAGGCCAGAGGCCATTTGACGGTGTGTTTGTGATTCGGTGGTACGAGCTCCAATGGCAGACCAACATATCAAGTCTCCAATATATTGAGGAGTAATTGGATCTAACAATTCGGTCGCAGTTGGAATCTCTTTTTCGATCAGTGTCTTCAAGAAACTTCTGGCGAGTTCTAAGCCTTCTTCGATATTGCAGGAGCCATCCAGATGTGGGTCCATTATGAGTCCCTTCCAGCCCAAAGACGTACGGGGCTTCTCAAAATAGGCCCGCATAACAATACAAATGCGATCAGAGATTTCATTCGAAATTGCCTTAAGCTTTTCTGTATATTCGATCCCCGCATCGACGTCATGAATAGAGCAGGGACCGACGACAATGAGTAGGCGTGAATCGTTTCCAAAGATAATCTGTTCGATGTCCGCACGGGTTTGAGAAACGAATTGTGCCTGTCGTTCAGATTTAAGAACTCGGTTTCTTAATTCCCCAGGACTTGGGAGGGAAATGGTACTAAGTACATTTACGTCAGTTACCTGGGTAGGCGTCGACACTTGAAAGGATTCTTCAGTCATAAAGGTGGTTAACGGAGTTCGCTCCAAAAAAATGAAAGGAAGGTTACACACCTGAATGCTTTCGAATTCCAGCTAAAAAGTGGAAGATCTTTCCTCTTGTGGGATTTGGGAATAAAAAAGGCAGGATGCCTACCCCTAAGCATCCTGCCATATATTCTTCTTCTCAATCAGTTACCCCAAATCTCCTTTATTAAGGAGATTGTGCTTTAGCACAGTTGCTAATTTAGCAACGTAGTCAAGCGGTAATTCTGATAAAGTGAAAAAAAGTCGTTTGGCTCCTTGAGTTGCTGATATTCATCAGCGCGCAACACCAACAATATCGGTAATTTTGGTCCCAAGGATTGATTAATTG
>Ga0115002_10002972_pt1 | contig 21647 bp, 22 predicted proteins | sample ArcticOcean_MG_C_8_FD_89576 | JGI IMG/M metagenome (GOLD analysis project Ga0115002, IMG submission 89576) | Marine microbial communities from western Arctic Ocean - ArcticOcean_MG_CB11_86 | ecosystem: Environmental > Aquatic > Marine > Oceanic | place: Arctic Ocean: Canada Basin | collected... | reverse complement strand
GTCATAGAGGCGTAGCATCTGCATGGCCCTTTCGTCGCGAGTTAGTCCGCAACCAATTAACCCCATAATGGATATGTGTGGTCGCTTCAAACGCTCTGTTACGTGGGCCGAATATTTCGAGTATCTCGGCCTTAATGTACCCATGCCCAACGCGCCGCCGCGCTACAACGTCGCGCCCACCGACGAGGTTTACGTCGTTCGCAACGGGCGCGCCGCAAACGAGCGCGAGCTCGTCGTCGTGCGCTGGGGTCTGGTGCCTTACTGGTCCAAGGACCGGAAGTCGGCAGCGAAAAATATCAACACGCGCGCTGAAACCGTCGCCGAGAAACCATCGTTTCGCGATGCGTTCGCGCGGCGTCGTTGTTTGGTGCTGGCCGATGGGTTTTACGAATGGCGCCAGGAAGGAAAGCTGCGCCAACCCTATTTGATTACGTTGAAGGACGGTGGCCCGTTTGTTTTCGCCGGGTTGTGGGAACGCTGGCAGTCGGCCAACGATGGAGACAGCGCCCTCGAAACCTGCACGGTCGTTACCACCGAGGCCAGTCCCGTGCTGCACGATATTCACTCGCGCATGCCGGTGATTCTCCAATCCCACGATCACGACATGTGGCTTGACGGTGACGACGTGCCGGCGCGCTCGAGCCTCCTGCGGCCTTTGCCCGATGATCTGATAGCTATTACCAAGGTCAGTACACGGGTAAATAAAGTCGCCAACGACGATGCCGCGTGTATGGAGCCGGAGCTAACGCTTTTCTAACTGGGATCGGTGGTGGTCGCGGGAGGCGGCGGTGCCGCGACGATGCCATGGCGGGTACGGCGCGGGGCAATTTCCGGCCACCGGGCTCTGGCGATGATATCTGCGCAAATACGTTCGGCAGTCCAGCTGGGGTTGATTGCGAGTAAGCGTGCGGCCATCACCGCAACGCGCGCAGCCGCCACGCTGGCCCCCCTTGCAGACCTTACATTGCCGTCGAAGCCGAGGGTGGCGATCTCCTCGGCGACCACTGCGATGTCAACCGTGTTCGCGCCCCAGTTTGCGCCCGCGAGGACATCGCCCGCCCGTGTGACGACCAGCCCGTTTACGAGGCCCAGCGAGGCCGGGAAAAGAGGATCACGATCCAGATCGCGTCCGCCGATCCCCGCTGCAATCACGAACAACATTTTTTTGTTGCTGGTAGCCCGGCGTCGGAACGGTTTCCAGTCGCCGCGCCCCCGACCCTCAAAAGAAAGCAGCATGATCCGCGCGCCGGCGCGATCGGCGTCGGCCAGCAGATCGACCATCCTGCGAACATCCGGATAGGGGAAGCGATACGGGACGAGAAAGGTTCCTGGCGTTTCCAAGGTTAGAACACCAGCAGCCCTGGTGCCCCGACGAAGCGGATAAAATGGTGAGCGTCGGGTATCGCTATCGAACGGAAAATCATCGAGATCCCAGTAGTCGTAACCGAGCGGCTTATTGTTGTGATCTCGCGCGAGAACGCTGGCGATATGTGGCAAGCGATAGTTAACGCCGGAATCAACTACGGCAACACGGACGGCGCTGCGGTTATCCTCGGTTTCATCGGCGGCGGAAACCCTGGATTCAGTTCGGTTACGGCGCCTGTCGGTACGAGTGCGCGGTCGAGCAATTCAAGTCGATCGACCCGGCCATCGCGACGATAATAGAGGCGCCGTCCTTCGACGATCTCGCAATCACCGCCCGCCAGCAGCGAGTAGACCGGGAGTACATGCGCGTCATAGGATACCCGAAGATCGATCTGTACGTTGGCGAGCGTACCACCCGGCGCCAACCAAGTGATTCCAATGATACCAAGCTGTCGAACGAAAAAGCTTCGGCTCCAGCCGGCGATATCGGCGCCGTCACGGATAGGTTGGTGATGAAGGGCGGCGGCATTCTCGTTGATTGCGGTGGCCATTCGCTTGAGACCCGGTGCGTCGCCGTCGCAAGCGCTGGCCAGAGAGGATCGCAATGCTGCCTCAATCGTCGCCTCGGTCGCTGCCTCGTTGGTCGACTCGTTCGCGGCCTGGGCGGCCGCGGCGGCCACAGCGTGGATGCTTAGCGCCATCGCGATCGCGCCTAGAGTTACGCACAAACGGGGTCGACCCATGCCCGGAGAATGGGATTTCATGAGCGCTCTGTCGAGAGCGATGCTTTTACTTGCCGGCACCGAATGAACCTGCCAAAGGTCGCGTTGTGAACCCCTACGGATATATCAACCCGCTGCTTCGGATGCTCGATCCGGAGAGCGCACATGGTTTGACGATGCGGGCCCTCGAACTCGGAATCGTGCCGCCGTCCCGAGATCAGGACCCGCCGGGCCTCACGACCAAGCTCTGGGGCAAGACGTTTAGCAATCCCGTTGGTCTTGCGGCTGGGTTTGATAAAGACGCGCGGGTGATCAACGCCATGCTGTCGCTGGGCTTTGGTTTCGTCGAGGCCGGCACCGTGACGCCCCAACCACAGCCCGGGAATCCCCGTCCACGCATTTTTCGCCTTCATCAAGATCGTGCCGTCATCAATCGTCTTGGCTTTAACAGCGCTGGCCTCGATCAATTCGTCGCCCGACTACGTGCCCGTATCGATGCAAGCGGCGTGGTCGGCGTTAATTTGGGCGCGAACCGGGGGAGCCCCGATCCGGTGGAAGACTTTGCCGCTGGGTTTAGCGCGGTGTGCGAGCTGGTCGATTACGTCACCGTCAACGTTTCATCGCCAAATACGCCGGGACTTCGCGATCTGCAGCAGGAGAACGCACTGGCTGGCCTGCTCGATCGGCTCGTCAACATCCGTGCTCGCCTTAACGGGGCCAGTGCGCCGATCTTGATAAAAATCGCGCCAGATCTCGATGACGATGAAGTGACGGCAATTGCCGAGGTGGTTCTCGACAAGCAGATAGATGGCATCGTCGTCAGCAACACGACTATTGCGCGACCATCCGAACTACGCGCCCGGCATCGCAAGCAGATGGGCGGGTTGAGTGGCGCTCCGCTACGTGATCCTTCGACCGTGTTGCTGGCTAAGGTTTATCGCCTGACAGGTGGAAGAATTCCCCTCATCGGCGTCGGCGGAATCGCGTCTGGCAAAGACGCGTATGATAAGATCCGCGCTGGCGCTTCGCTGGTTCAACTTTACACAGCGTTGATATATGAAGGGCCGAGCCTGATCTCCAAGATCAAAACCGAACTGCACGATCTCCTGAAACGTGACGGCGCCACAAACGTCGCCGCAATGGTTGGACGGGATGTTGATGATTGATCGCGAGCCAACGCTCGGGTTAACGGGTTCGTACGCCGAGGGCTGGACACCCGGAAGATGATCGTACTGCTACTGCACGCAATTCTTTTCGTCGCCAATATTGCGATCAGTTACTTCGTCGCTGATGAGTTTGTGCTGCGCTTTCCCGAGGCGGGAACCTTGCTCGGTTACGGGGCTGGCGTGTTGCTGGCCCTATTGCTGGCGCTGCTGCATTTCGCTATCGCGAAAATATTGCTGAACATCCGCCTGCGGCGCGAGATCGAGTATATCGCCTACGAACATGAGGAGATGGCTGATACGGTCGCCGAGGCACGCCGTGAGGTCAGTGAGCTGAGCACGCTTGCATCCGATGGAGATGTGGCGCGCAGCAACTCCGAAATCGTTTCAGAGATGCGCGTTTTGCGCAGTCTCATCACCCAGTTGAATACCAGTCGTGGCAAAGGTGGTGCAAACCGCACCGGCACGGCTAAAAACGACTCGCTCACCGACACAACATCGCCGTTGGCGACGCCATTGCCTAACAACTTGAGCGATGATGAGGTTCTCGATATTACCCGACGCGCTCTCGAAGATAATCGTGTCGATCTCTATAACCAGCCGGTCGTCAATCTGCCGCAGCGCCAGTTTCGTTTCTATGAGTCATTTTCGCGGGTACGTGACGAGGACGGCGGCATCATTCTGCCGGAACAATATATCCCGATAGCGACGGCTAGCGGCCTGATCTCCACGATTGACAATCTATTGCTATTTCGCTGCGTCGAGCTCATTCGCCGGGTGCACCGTGATCAATCGAATCTCGGTTTTTTCTGCAATATCTCGCGCCATAGCCTGACCGATCTGGAGTTCTTTCCTCAGTTCGTCGATTTCCTTGAACACAATATTGAGCTCGCCGGGGTCCTTCACTTCGAATTCGGACAAGAGGACCTCGCCCTGCCCGAGGTTGAAACGAACCTCGAACGTTTGGCCACCCTTGGCTATACGTTTTCGATCGATCGCGTGAAATCCCTGAAGTTGGATATTGCAAGTCTTTCGCGTCGCCGCGTTCGTTTCATCAAAGTCGGTGTCAACACGCTGCTGTCCGAGCGTCGTCAAGCCGAAGCGCCGGTCCACATCAACGATCTAAGCGATGCGATGAAACGTGCACAGATCGCTCTAATTGCTGAGAAGGTCGAGATGGAATCGACGGTCATCGATCTGATCGATCGCAATGTGGGCTACGGCCAGGGCTATTTGTTTGGCGAACCTCGACCCCATCGATCTGAATTGTAGAAATCATGAGTAGCGCTGCGGTTCCGGTCGTCACGGGGATCGGTCATTGGGCCGATCGCTACGACGCGTTGATCCTCGATCTGTGGGGCGTCATCCATAACGGCCTCGCCGCGTATCCGGCGGTGCCAGACTGCCTCACGCACATGCGTGCCGCAGGTATGCAGATCCTTTTCCTTTCCAACGCGCCCCGGCGTTCGAAGGAAGTCGTCAAGCGACTAACCGAGCTCGGTATCCCACCAGATGCCTATGACCATATCGTCACCTCGGGTGACCTGGTCCGCGAGGCCCTGAGCACGCGGGATGATCCGTTCTACGCGGCGCTGGGGCGTGACTATTATCGCCTTGGCCCGGAACGGGATTGGGGCCTGATGGAGGACATGGACTATCACGCAGCCGCCTTCGAGGACGCATCCTTTGTGGTCAATACGGGATTGTTCGAGGACGATACCGAAACCGTCGCCGACTACGAGGCGTTTGTCGTGGCGGCGCTGGGACGCACTTTGCCGATGGTATGTGTAAATCCGGATCACTGGGTCATGCGGGGGGAGCGTTTGCTCCCCTGTGCCGGTGCGCTGGCCGAGGTGTATGAGCGGCGCGGTGGTCCCACGTCGTATCGCGGGAAGCCGTATGCGGCAGCCTATGATGCTTGTTTTAATGCCTTCGGCGACATAAAACGCGACCGCGTCCTGGCGATTGGGGATTCACTTCGTACCGATATCGCCGGTGCGCAAGCAGCCGGTATCGACGCCGTTTTTGTGACGTCTGGCATCCACGCCGCGTCGCTGGGCGCCGAGTCGGGAGGGCTTAAGGCTGCGTGTGCCGAAGCGGGTGCGTACCCTATCGCGGCAATGACTCACCTAGCTTGGTGAGGCTCGCGCCGACCTTCTACTTCATCGTCGGCATAACGAACTCGGCATTGGTGCGGATACCTGTCGGCCAACGTGCGGTTACTGTTTTCAGCCGGGTGTAGAAGCGCACGCCTTCGGGTCCGTGCATGTGATGGTCGCCGAACAAGGAGCGCTTCCAGCCCCCAAAACTATGAAACGCCATCGGCACCGGGATTGGTACGTTGATGCCGACCATGCCGATCTTGGCGCGGCTGGTGAAGGTGCGGGCGGCGTCGCCGTCGCGGGTAAAGATGGCCACGCCATTGCCGAATTCGTGGTCGTTTACCAAACCGAGCGCGGTCTCGAAATCTTCGGCGCGAACGACCGACAGCACCGGCCCAAAGATTTCGTCGGTGTAGATCTTCATATCGGCCGTGACGTTGTCGAACAGCGATCCGCCGATAAAGAATCCGTCCTCATAGCCTTGCAGCTTGAGGCCGCGGCCGTCTACCCGAAGCGTCGCGCCTTCTGTGACGCCGGTGTCGATATAGCCGGACACCCGATCGAGGTGGGCGCGTGTGACGAGCGGTCCCATCTCAGAGTCGGGATCGGTGCCGGGGCCAACCTTGAGACTACGCACCCGCGGTTCGAGCTTCTCGATAAGCTGGTCGGCAACGCCGCCCACCGTCACCGCGACAGAGACCGCCATGCAGCGCTCGCCGGCGGATCCGTAGGCCGAGCCGATCAGGGCTTCGGTGGCCTGATCGAGATCGGCGTCGGGCATGACAATCATGTGGTTCTTGGCGCCACCGAGAGCTTGGACCCGCTTCCCGGCATGGGCGGCGGTGCGGTAGATGTGCTCAGCGATCGGTGTCGAGCCGACAAAACTAATGGCATCGACGTCGCGGTGGCTGAGCAGCGCTTCGACCGCTTCCTTGTCTCCGTTGATCACGTTGAAGACCCCATCCGGCAGGCCGGCCTGGCTCAGCAGCTTGGCCATGCGAATGCCGACTGACGGGTCCTTTTCCGATGGTTTCAGAACGAACGTATTGCCACAGGCGAGGGCGACGGGAAACATCCACATCGGCACCATCGCTGGGAAATTGAACGGGGTGATGCCGGCGCACACGCCGAGCGGTTGGCGCATCGACCAACTATCGATTTCGGTGCCGACACTATCGGTGTATTCGCCTTTGAGATGTTGCGGAATGCCGCAGGCGAACTCGACGACTTCGAGACCCCGGGTGATCGATCCTTTGGCATCGGCAATGGTCTTGCCGTGCTCGGCGGTAAGCAGGGCCGCGAGTTCGTCCATGTTCGCGCCGATCAGTTCACGGAAACGAAACATCACGCGCGCGCGTTGCAAGGGGGTGACAGCGGACCATTCGGGGAACGCGGCTGCGGCAGAAGTAACCGCGGCATCGACTTCGGCGCTGGTAGCAAACGGGACGTGTGCGGAAATTTCCCCGGTCGCGGGGTTGAAGATATCGCCGAAACGATCGCTTGTTCCCTTGACCGTCTTGCCACCGATGTAATGCGAGAGTTCGCGTACCGCCATCATCGTCCTCCGTGCGTTTTCTTGGCGGCAGCCTATGAAGCCGTCGAACGCGGCGCAACCCTGCGCCCGGCCGGCGATAGATCAGCGGCCCACAAAGAAAAACCGCCGGGACAAAGCCCGGCGGTTCTCAGTTTGGTGAATTCGGTAAATTAGAGCTGTCGTTCGAGCATCATCTTCTTTATTTCGGCAATCGCTTTGCCCGGGTTGAGGCTCTTGGGGCAGGTGTTGGTGCAGTTCATGATCGTGTGGCAGCGAAATAGTCGGAACGGATCCTCCAGTGCGTCGAGCCGTTCACCCGTCGCGTCGTCGCGGCTATCGACCAGCCAACGATAGGCCTGCAGGAGAATTGCCGGGCCGAGATAACGGTCGCCATTCCACCAATAGCTCGGGCAACTCGTCGAACAGGATGCACACAGAATGCATTCCCATAGCCCATCAACCTTTTCGCGCTCCTCGCGCGATTGCTTGCGCTCGGTGTCGGGCGGGGTCTCTGAGCTTTTCAGCCAGGGTTGGATTGAGGCGTATTGCGCGTAGAACGTCGTCAGGTCCGGTATGAGGTCCTTGATCACGGGCAGATGCGGCAGCGGATACACCTTCACGTCCCCGCCGACATCGTCGGTTGCCTTGGTGCAGGCGAGCGTATTGGTGCCGTCGATATTCATGGCACACGAGCCGCACACGCCTTCCCGACACGAGCGCCGGAAGGTGAGGGTCGGGTCCATCTCGTTCTTGATTTTGACGAGGGCATCGAGAACCATCGGTCCGCAATTGCCGACATCGACCTCATAGGTATCGACGCGCGGGTTTTGACCGTCATCCGGGTTCCAGCGATAAACCTTAAAATTCTTGACCTTGCTCGCGCCGTCGGGCGCCTTGTGGGTCTGTCCCTTTTTGACCTTCGAATTCGCCGGCAGTGTAAATTCAGCCATCTATTCAGTCCTCGGTTCGAAACCGTAAATTACTTGCGTCAATACTTGCGCCAATTACTTGCGCTAAGCCAAACGCTTCGCTTAGTAAACCCGAGTCTTGGGCGGGATGTACTCTATTTCATCGGTCAGCGTGTAGGTGTGCACCGGCCTATAATCCATCCTTACCTCGCCCTTGTCGTTGATGTAGGTGAGGGTGTGCTTCATCCACTCGTCGTCGTCGCGATCGGAGAAGTCCTCGCGGGCGTGACCGCCGCGGCTTTCCTTGCGATTGCTCGCGGCATGAATGGTTACGATCGACTGCATCATCAGATTGTGCAGCTCAAGCGTCTCCATCAGATCTGAGTTCCAGATCATGGAGCGATCGGTGACCTGGATATCGGCCATCGTCGCGTTTACCGCTTCGAGTTTCTTGATGCCTTCCTCGAGGACGTCGCCAGTGCGGAACACGGCGCAGTTTTCCTGCATCACGCGTTGCATGTTGAGGCGGATCGTCGCGGTCGGCAGCGACCCGCTGGCGTTGCGATAATGATCGAATTTGGCAAGCGCGGCGTCGCCGGCATCGGCCGGCAACGGCTTGTGCGGCGTGCCCGGCTTGACCAGCTGTGCCGCTCTGATGGCCGCGGCGCGGCCGAACACCACCAGATCAAGCAGCGAGTTTGATCCCAGCCGGTTGGCGCCGTGGACCGATACGCAGGCGGCTTCGCCGATCGCCATCAGCCCGGGTACGGCGTAGTCGGGGTCGTCGCCCTTCCTGATCACGACCTCGCCGTGATAGTTGGTTGGCACCCCACCCATGTTGTAGTGGACGGTCGGCAGGATCGGGATCGGTTCGCGCGTGACATCGACGCCGGCGAAAATCATTGCGCTTTCCGAAATGCCGGGCAGACGCTCTTCGAGGATGTCGGGATCGATATGGTCAAGGTGAAGGTGGACGTGATCCTTTTTCGGACCCACACCGCGGCCTTCGCGTATCTCAATCGTGATCGAGCGGCTGACGACATCGCGCGAGGCCAAATCTTTGGCGGTCGGCGCGTAGCGCTCCATAAAGCGTTCGCCCTCGGAATTTCTGAGAATGCCGCCTTCACCGCGCGCGCCCTCCGTGATCAACACGCCGGCGCCATAGATTCCGGTCGGGTGGAACTGGACGAATTCGGGATCCTGCAGCGGTAGGCCCGCCTCGAGCACCATCGCATTGCCATCGCCCGTACAGGTGTGAGCCGAAGTGCATGAGAAAAACGAGCGACCGTAGCCACCGCTGGCAAGGATCACGAGATGGGCGCGGAACCGATGGATCGTGCCATCGTCGAGATTCCAGGCCATGATCCCGCGGCAGGCGCCGTCTTCCATGATCATGCCGAAGGCGAAATATTCGACGAAGAATTCTGCTTCGTGCTTGAGGCTCTGCTGATAAAGCGTATGCAGGATTGCGTGACCTGTGCGATCGGCCGCCGCGCACGTGCGCTGGGCAATGCCCTCGCCGAAATTGGTCGACATACCGCCAAACGCACGCTGGTAGATCGTTCCATTTTCGGTGCGTGAAAACGGCACACCGTAGTGTTCGAGTTCGACGACCGCGGCCGGGCCTTCCTTGCACATATATTCGATCGCGTCCTGATCGCCGAGCCAGTCGGCGCCCTTGACGGTGTCGTACATATGCCAACGCCAGTCGTCGTCGCCCATGTTGCCGAGCGCGGCCGAGATTCCACCTTGCGCTGCAACCGTGTGGCTGCGGGTTGGAAACACTTTGGTGATGCAACCGACCTTGAGACCGGACTCGACCAATCCAACGACCGCGCGAAGCCCGGCACCGCCGGCGCCGAGGACGATCACATCATGTGTGTGATCGATGATTTCGTAGGCTTGGGTCATTGATTCAGCCTCCCAGCCAGATCCACACCACCGACATGATCGATGCCAGTGCCAACCCGATGCACCAGAACGTCATGACGACAAGCGAGGTAATTTTTACCCATTCGGTATGCACGTAGTCCTCAATGACCACCTGCATGCCTAGTTTAAGGTGATAGTAGCCGGCAGCCAGCATCAGGATCATTAATCCGGCGACGATCGGGTCTTTTATCCAATCGACGGCCTCCTGATAGGTGCCGCTGGCGATAACGATCAGCGATACGGCGAACCACACCATAAGCGGGATCAGTGCCAGCGCGGTGAGCCGCTGGTGCCACCAGTGTATGAGGCCGCTTTTGGCCGAACCCAGGCCGCGGACGCGGCCGAGGGGGGTTTCCATGCTCATAGCACACCTCCGCGCACGGCGTAGCCGAGAATCCAGGTCAGTCCGGTGAGGCCAGTCGAGGCCACCAGCACTAGCCAGCCGGTAAGGTTCACGGTTTTGATTTCGAAGCCGGCGCCCATATCCCAGAACAGATGCCGGATGCCGTTACACAGGTGGTAGAACAGCGAGAACGTAAAGCCGAGCAGGACCAAACGTCCAATCCAGCTGCCGTTGAACCATTGCACGGTTTCAAACGCTGCCGGCCCCATCGCGGCTGCGATCAACCACCACGCCAACAACAACGTCCCCACGCCAAGCACGACTCCGGTACCGCGGTGAACGACCGATAGCAGTGAGGTTAATTGTGGTCGATAGATCTGGAGGTGGGGAGAAAGTGGTCTGTTCTTGGCGTCTGCCATTCGCTAGTCCCTCGCAAATCAGGGGGACAAGCGGACATGCGCCTGCCGACGGTGCCGTCCCCCCAACATCAAATACGCGGCAACCCGTTCGTGCGGGGGATTTAAGACCTTCACGCGATGCAAGTCAACGAAAGCAGGTCGCGTCGGGGTGCTGGAAGCGGATCGAGATCGCCCCTAGGCGGCTTTCTTTAGATGCTTGCTGATCAACAACTCGGCGATCTGCACCGCGTTGAGCGCCGCACCTTTGCGGAGATTGTCCGACACCACCCATAAAGCGAGCCCGTTCTTGACCGTCGGATCCTTGCGAATCCGGCTTACATAAGTGGTGTATTCGCCGACTGATTCGAGCGGCGTCATATAGCCGCCGTCCTCGCGACTATCGATGACCAGCACGCCCGGCGATTCGCGCAGCAGATCGCGGGCCTCGTCGGGCGAGAACGGCTTGGCGAGTTCGATATGAACCGCTTCGGAGTGGCCCACGAAAACTGGTACCCGGACGCAAGTCGCGATCAGCTTGATGTCACCATCGAGGATCTTGCGGGTCTCGACGACCATCTTCCACTCTTCTTTGGTGGCGCCGTCGTCCATAAAATCATCGATATGCGGGATCACATTAAAGGCGATCTGCTTGGTGAATTTCTCCGGCACGATCGGATCGTTGACGTAGACCGCCCGGGTCTGGGTGAAGAGTTCGTCCATCGCTTCGTTGCCGGCACGTGATACCGACTGATCGGTCGCGACCATGACCCGCTTGATCTTGGCCGCATCGTGGAGCGGCTTAAGGGCGACGACGAGTTGCGCGGTTGAGCAGTTCGGATTGGCGATGATGTTGCGCTTGCTGTAGCCGGAAATCGCGTGCCCGTTTACCTCCGGCACGATCAACGGGACATCCGGTTCCATGCGGAAGGCCGAGCTGTTGTCGATTACGACAGCCCCGGCTGCCGCGGCTTTGGGGCCATACTGGCGCGCGATGCCACTGCCGGCCGAGAACAAAGCGATATCGACGCCCGAGAAATCGAACTCGTTGAGCGCTTTGACCTTGAGTGTCTTGTCGCCCAGGGAGACTTCCTTGCCGCGCGATCGATCTGATGCGACGGCAACGACCTGGTCAAAAGGAAACTGCCGCTCGACAAGAATGTTGAGTATTTCGTGCCCGACCACGCCGGTCGCGCCGACAACAGCGATATTGTAAGTCATAGGTGCGCGCTCCCGCTCATGCCTGACGCGAAATCTAGGTTGATATTTGGCCTAATCAAGCGCGATCAGGCGGCGACCTTATCGAGTTCGCGCAGGATCGCATCGCCCATCACGGTGGTCGATACGTCAGCCTTGCCGGTCTGCATGACGTCGCGGGTCCGCAGGCCACCGTTCAATACGTTCCGCACCGCGCCTTCGATCAGGTCCGCGTCCTCACCGTTGTCGAACGAATAGCGCAAAGCCATTGCGAAACTCAAAATCGAGGCCAGCGGATTAGCGATGCCCTGACCGGCGATATCCGGCGCCGATCCGTGGACCGGTTCATAAAGCGCCATGCGGCGCCCACTGCTGTCGCTCGGTCCCAACGATGCCGAGGGCAGCATGCCCAGAGAGCCGGTCAGCATCGAGGCGCAATCAGATAATATGTCGCCGAAGAGATTGTCGGTGAGGATCACATCGAACTGTTTGGGCGCCCGCACCAATTGCATGGCGCAGTTGTCGGCATACATATGCGAAAGCTCAATCCCTAATAATGCTCGGCGTGGATTTTCGTGACTTCCTCGCGCCACAGAACACCGCTCTCCATGACGTTGGCTTTCTCGACCGAGCACAGGCGCTTCTGACGCTTCTCGGCAAGTTCAAAGCCGACATGGGCGATGCGGCGAATCTCGCTATCGCTGTAGACCTGGGTGTTGATGCCGCGGCGTGAACCGTCGGGCAGCGTCTCGATACCGCGCGGTTCGCCGAAATAAATCCCGCCCGTGAGCTCGCGTAAAATCATGATGTCGAGGCCGGCGACCAGTTCGGTCTTGAGGCTCGATGCCTCGGCCAACGCGTCGAATACGATCGCCGGGCGCAAGTTGGCAAACAGATCGAGTTCCTTACGCAGGCGCAGCAAACCACGCTCGGGTTGAAGGTTGAAGTCGAGCTGTTCCCATTTCGGTCCGCCCACCGCGCCGAGCAGCGTGGCATCCGCGGCCCTCGATTTGGCCAAGGTCTCATCGGTCAACGGGGTGCCGTGCGCCTCGTAGGAGCAGCCACCAATCAGGTCCTCGTCGATGTCGAAGCTCACCGAGCGGCGCTTGTCGAACCAGTCGATCAACCGGCGCACCTGATACATCACCTCAGGGCCGATGCCATCGCCGGCTAGAACCAGCAGCTTCTTATTCGGAATGGTCATGAATCCCCCCGCGGGATGGTCTGTATAAACGCGATGGACGCGATGCTCTTGATAGTTTGGGGCATGTCCCGATTACGCGTTCTCGGCATAGAGCCAGGGTTGGCTGCTTTTTTGGCTGGTTTCGAACGACGAGATTTTGCTTTCCTGTTGCATGGTCAGGTCGATGTCATCGAGCCCGTTCAACAGGCAATGCTTGCGGAAGGGCTCGACGTCGAAGCTGACCGTGCCGCCGTCGGGTCCGGTGATCTCTTGCTTTTCGAGATCGATGGCGACGATCGCATTGGCGCCGCGCGCGGCGTCGTCGAGCAGCTTGTCGACGATTTCTTTCGCCAGAGCGATCGGCAAGACGCCATTCTTGAAACAATTGTTGAAAAAAATGTCGGCGAAACTAGGTGCGATGACGCAACGGATGCCAAAATCCGATAGCGCCCAGGGCGCATGCTCGCGGCTTGAACCGCAGCCGAAATTATCGCCGGCGATGAGGATCTTGGCGTCGCGATAGGGCTCGCGATTGAGCACGAAATCGGGGTTTTCCTTGCCGTTCGAGTCATAGCGCATCGGCGCAAAGAGATCCTTGCCAAAGCCCGTGCGCTTGATCGACTTAAGGAATTGCTTGGGAATGATCTGGTCGGTATCGATGTTGACCATCGGCAACGGTGCCGCAACTCCGCTCAAGGTGGTGAATTTATCCATCGTCGTCTCCTAGCCCCTGGCCCGCCAATCACTGCCGCCGAATCTCTACGCCACCAAATCGCGGACATCGGACAAGCGCCCGGTTACGGCTGCCGCTGCCGCCATAGTCGGACTTACCAGGTGGGTGCGGCCACCGGCACCTTGACGCCCTTCGAAATTGCGGTTGGAGGTCGACGCGCAACGCTCGCCCGGCGATAGCTGGTCCGGATTCATGCCCAGGCACATCGAACATCCGGGTTCCCGCCATTCGAACCCGGCCTCGAGAAATACTTTGTCGAGGCCCTCTTCCTCGGCCTGCGCCTTCACAAGCCCGGAACCTGGCACGATCATGGCCCCAACATGGTCGGCAACCTTGCGCCCGCGAACGACGTCGGCCGCGCTGCGGAGATCCTCGATGCGGCCATTGGTGCACGAGCCGATGAATACGCGATCGATCTTGACCTCGGTCATCGGGGTGCCGGGCGTAAGATCCATATAAGTGAGCGATCGCACCATCTGTTCGCGCTTGCCGGCATTCGGTGCGCTTTTGGGATCGGGCACCGAAGCGGTGATAGGCACGACATCTTCGGGGCTGGTGCCCCAGGTCACCTGCGGGGCGATGTCGCACGCGTTGAGCGTTATCTCGGTGTCGTAGGAAGCGCCATCGTCGGTTGCCAGGGTCTGCCAATAAGCGACCGCCTGCTCCCATAATCCGCCCTTGGGCGATTTGGGCTTGCCCTTCAAGTACGCGAACGTCTTCCCATCCGGCGCGATCAATCCGGCGCGCGCGCCGCCTTCGATGGTCATGTTGCAGACAGTCATTCGCGATTCCATGCTGAGGTCGCGGATCGCCTGCCCGGAATATTCGATGACATGGCCGGTGCCGCCCGCGGTCCCGATCTTGCCGATAATGGCAAGGATCAGGTCCTTCGCGCCGACGCCAAAGCCGAGCTCGCCGTTAACCGAAATGCGCATATTCTTGGGACGTTTGAGCAACAGCGTTTGCGTCGCCAGCACATGCTCGACCTCCGAAGTCCCGATGCCCATCGCAAAGCAGGCGAAGGCGCCGTGGGTGGCCGTGTGCGAATCGCCACAAACCAGGGTGGTCCCCGGCAGCGTGAAGCCCTGTTCCGGCCCGATAATATGGACGATTCCCTGGCGGAAATCGTTCATATCGAAAAGCTCAATCCCGAACTCTTTGCAGTTTGCGCTGAGCGCCTCGACCTGGATGCGGGACTCTTCTTCTTCGATCCCCTTGGAGCGATCAGTGGTTGGCACGTTGTGGTCGGCAACTGCGAGTGTGGCATCGAGACGGCGCACGCCGCGATTGGCGAGGCGTAGCCCGTCACATGCCTGCGGACTCGTCACCTCATGGACGAGGTGACGGTCGATGTAGATCAGGCAGGTGCCGTCGTCCTGCTGGTTGACGACGTGGCTATCCCAGATTTTGTCGAACAGCGTTCGGGGCTGGGTCATGAGTTCCTCGCTGGGTTCGGTCAGACGCGTCGGTTCTACTCGCTAGCAGTCTTGCTCGCTACGCCGGCATCGGTTTTCTTGGATTGAGTCGCAGCGTCTTTTTTGGCTTTTGCACGGGCCCAATCCGGGCGTTCGGTAATACGTGCGCGCTTGCCGGTAAGTCCGCGAAGATAATAGAGCTTGGCCCGGCGAACGGCGCCGCGCCGGAACACGTCGATCTCGGTAATATTGGGTGAGTACAAGGGAAAGACCCGCTCGACCCCTTCACCGTAGGAGATCTTACGCACTGTGAACGACGAGTTGATGCCGCGATTTTTTCGGGCGATGCAGACGCCTTCGAACACCTGGACCCGCTCGCGCGTTCCCTCGACGACCTTGACGCTAACACGCAGCGAATCGCCCGGCCCAAATTCGGGAACCGCACGCTTGGCCGCAAGTGTCTCAGCCTGTTCTTTCTCTAATTCCTGAATCTTATTCATGGTTCGGCCCTCGCTCTTCGTGTTTGTTCGTATCGTTCCCAAAGGTCTCGGCGGCGCGCTTTGGTAATGCGTTCGGATTCAGACTGGCGCCATTCGCGGATTCGATCGTGGTCACCGGAGACCAAAACGTCGGGCACAGCGCGGTCACGCCACACCCGCGGTCGCGTGTATTGCGGATATTCCAACAAGCCAATTTCAAAACTTTCGTCGGCGAGCCCTTCGGGATGGTTGACCACCCCGGGCAACAGGCGGACGACGGCATCGATTAGGGTGATCGCCGCGGGTTCACCGCCAGAGAGTACGAAATCGCCGACGCTGACTTCCTCGATGTCGTGGGCATCGAGGACTCGTTCATCGATGCCTTCATAGCGTCCACAGACGATGACAATGCCGGGTTCGCTGGCAAACTGACGAACCCGTGCCTGATCCAAGGGCCGCCCGCGTGGCGTCAGATAGACGACTGGATGCGGCACGTCGCTGACCTGTGCAACTTGCGCGACCGTGTGTTCAATCGCGAGCGCCAATACATCGGGCTTCATGACCATGCCATAGCCGCCGCCGAACGGCGTATCGTCGACCGTGCGATGCTTGTCGGTGGCGAATTTCCGTATGTCAATCGTCTCGATCGACCATAAGCCGTCGGCGAGCGCTTTGCCGGCGAGCGCATGCCCGAGGGGGCCGGGAAACATTTCCGGATGAATGGTCAGCACGCGGGCTGACCATTCTGCTGGCGCCGTCACGACCTCACCTCGTCGTCTGGCGACGCCGCGTCCGCCGAACCCTCGGTCGGAATTGCCTCTTCGTCGATGATGATGCGGCCGCCGTCGATGTCGACCGTTGGCACCGTTTCGCTGGTAAACGGTATCAACAAAGGTTGGTGCGGGTCGTCGGGCCGCGCGATTTCGAGGATGTCACTGCTGCCGCCGAAATTGTAAATCGCGGTAATCGTGCCGACGGGGCTTCCGTCGGCGAGCTCAACCAACAACCCCTCGAGATCGGCATGGTAGTACTCGTCCGGCTCAGGCTCTGGAAGCGCTTCGCGGGCGACGTAGATCATCACCCCGCGCAGCGCTTCGGCCTGATCGCGATCTGCGCATCCGGCAATCCGCGCTCTAACGCCACCTTTGACAAGGCCAGTTACCTCAAGCTCAAGCCGGCGCTCGCCCGATTCATCCTCGAGCGGGGCATAAGCGGCAATCGCCTCGGGTCGTTCGGTGAAGCACTTAATGCGTACTTCGCCGCCGACGCCGTGCGGCGCTGTGATCACGCCCAGACACACCCGTCCCGGGGGCGTCGCGCGACGCCCGCTGGGGCCGTTTTGGTCGACCATCGGTGAGATCGTTACAGCGTCCACAGTGCCAGTCCCTTAGGCGTCCTTCTTTGCTGCGTCCTCGGCTGTGGCGTCATCGTTCGATTCCGGAGCGGGCTCCGCTTGGGGCTCGGGCTCAGGTTCGGCCGCCGGCGCATCCGCTTGGCTTTCTTCGCTGGCTGCTTCCTCAGCGGGTGCCGGTTCGGGCGGCGGCGGGGCCTCGGCCGCGACTTTTGCGGCCGAGGCGGCGGCTTTCACCGCTTCTTCCTTGGCCGTTATTCGCTCCAGCGTTTTTTTGCTGGGTTGACCCTTAATCGGGTTGTTGTGTTTGGTCGGTTCAAACATGTCGACCTGGCCGAGGAAACGCGCAACCCGGTCCGACGGGCGCGCGCCGACACCGAGCCAATATTTGATGCGTTCCTGTTTGAGGGTCACCCGTTGGTCATTGTCTTTGGCCAATAACGGGTTGTAGGTGCCAACACGCTCAATGAATCGGCCGTCACGCGGGAAGCGTGAGTCCGCGACTACGATGCGGTAGTAAGGGCGTTTCTTGGCGCCACCGCGCGATAAGCGAATGCGAAGTGTCATATTTGGGTTTACCTCCTGTCTTCGCGTTCTAACAAAATCAGTTGCACAACTGTGCTAACGGGGCATGAGCCCGGCCAGCCCGCTGCGCTGCAGAGTCTTCGGGTTCATGCGGCCCATTTTCTTCATCACATGGGCCATTTGCTTAAATTGCTTTAGCAAGCGATTGATTTCAGGAACCGACGTGCCTGAGCCGGTCGCGACGCGTCGCTTGCGCGAGCCGTTCAGCAATTTCACGTTGCGTCGCTCGGCCGGCGTCATCGAGAGAATGATCGCCTCCTGGCGCGACAGCATCTTGTCGTCGATTTGCGAACCCTCGAGTTGTTTTTTGACCTTGCCGACACCAGGCAACAGCCCGAGCAGCCCCTGCATGCCACCCATCCGGCGCATCTGGCGCAATTGCATTACCAAATCGTCAAGGTCGAAATTGCCTTTGCGAATCTTGGCTTCGAGTTTCTTTGAAGCTTCTTCATCAATCGTTTCGGCCGCTTTCTCGACCAGCGAGACCACATCGCCCATGCCGAGGATGCGCGACGCGATGCGCTCGGGATGAAAGACCTCGATTTCATCGAGTTTTTCGCCGGTTCCGAGCAGCTTGATCGGGCAGCCCGTAACGGCGCGCATGCTAAGAGCAGCACCGCCGCGGGCATCGCCGTCGATGCGCGTGAGGACAATACCGGAAACATTGAGGCGCGCTTTGAAGCGTTCCGCCACCTTGACCGCGTCCTGACCGGTGAGCGCGTCGGCAACCAAAAGGATCTCTACCGGGCTGACGGCGTCACGAACGGCGCTTGCTTCGGCCATCAGCGCTTCGTCGACGTGCAATCGCCCGGCAGTGTCGAGCAACACCACGTCAACACCTTGCAACTTCGCGGATTGCATCGCGCGATTGGCGATATCGACCGGCATTTGCCCATCGATGATGGGCAGGGTCAGAATATTGGCCTGCTCACCGAGGACGCGGAGCTGTTCCTGCGCCGCAGGCCGCTGGACGTCGAGCGACGCCATCAACACTTTTTTCTTCTCGCGTTCCCAAATGCGAAGGGCGATCTTCGCCGTGGTGGTGGTTTTGCCCGAGCCCTGTAGACCAACCATGAGAACCGCGACCGGCGCCGGCCCAGACAGGTTTATTTCGACCGATTCCGCACCGAGAGCTTCAATCAAATGGTCGTTGACATATTTAACGACCATCTGCGCGGGCGAGACGCTTTTCAGGACCTCAGCACCAACCGCCTTGATGCGAACCTGCTCGATGAATTGCTTGACCACGGGCAGCGCAACATCGGCCTCGAGCAAAGCAACGCGCACTTCGCGCAGCGCCTCGTTGACATCTTCTTCGCTGAGCGCCCCATGGCGCTTCAGACGATCGAAAACCTCTCCCAGTCGCTCGCTTAATGTGTCGAACATCGCCTAGGTCTGTTTATCAAGGCCGAATGCCTGTTGTTCAAAGCCAAAAGCGCCAGTGCGCGAAATTCGCGGACTGGCGTACCCCCTCGGGAGTGCCGAATACACCCGTGCTCCTGAGTGGCGCGGACACTAAGTCTACCAGGCAGTATCGTCAAGCCATCACTGGCCCGGGCTAAACCGGTGGACGCGAGCACGATCAGCGCCATATAACGCGCCTATGACGGCCACGCCTTTCCTTAAAATGCATGGTCTTGGCAACGACTTCGTTGTGCTCGACGCGCGGACCTCGCCGCTGATACTTAGCGGCGATCAGGTGCGGGCCATCGCACATCGTCGCACGGGGATTGGTTGTGACTCGCTGATTGTTCTGGAACCCTCGGATTCGGCCGACGTTTTTATGCGCACGTTCAACGCCGATGGCGGTGAAGTCGAGATCTGCGGCAATGCTGCGCGTTGTGTTGCGTCGTTAATTAACACCGATGCCAATGCCGCACATTCGGCTGAACTCACGATCGATACCCAAGCGGGCGTCCTGCGCGCGCGGGATGCTGACAGTGGTCTGGTCTCCGTCGACATCGGAATCGCGCGGACCGGCTGGCAGCAGATTCCCGTGGCACGCGAGATGGACACGCTCCACCTCGACTACTCGGTTCGCGCGCCTACGGGTGAGCGACTCGACGATCCGGTCGCGGTCAATGTTGGGAACCCGCACGTGGTCTTCTTTATGGCCGCCGATGCGATCGAAGGATTTGATCTTGAGGGCGTGGGCCCGACGATCGAGTGCGACGTCCTGTTTCCCGAACGCATTAACGTCAGCATTGCCGCGGTGATCGGTAACGACACGTTGCGACTGCGGGTTTGGGAGCGCGGGGTCGGTATCACTGCGGCCTGTGGTACGGCTGCCTGTGCGGCAGCCATCGCCGCGCATCGACGCAACCTCTGTGGCAGATCGGTCAGTGTAGAACTCAACGGTGGCCGATTGGCGATTGACTGGCGTGAAGATAACCACGTGGTGATGACGGGACCCGTCGCGACCAGCTTTCGCGGCGATCTTGATCCCGATGCGCTCGCTGCCGTGGCGGCCTAACCAATGCCAAACAATTCGCAGTGCCACCGGCCCGACGATGTCGAAATCGTCACGTTCGGCTGCCGCCTTAACGCATTCGAGTCCGAAGTTATCCGGGACTCCGCGCGGACTGCACAATTGACAGACGCGGTCGTCATCAACACTTGCGCGGTGACCTCTGAGGCGGTGCGTCAAGCGCGTCAAGCCATACGCCGGGCGCGCCGTGAGCGCCCGAGCGCACAAATCGTGGTCACCGGATGCGCGGCACAGCTCGAACCGACCGTGTTCGCTGCGATGCCCGAGGTCGATCGTGTGCTCGGCAACCGCGAGAAGCTTAGCCCGACGAATTTTGCACCGGACGCGCCGGCGCTCAAGGTCAACGACATCATGACCGCACGCGAGGGCGCGGCGCATTTGATTTCCGGGTTCGACGCGCGCGTGCGTGCGTTCGTCGAAATCCAGAACGGCTGCGATCATCGCTGCACCTTCTGCATTATCCCATTTGCCCGCGGCAACAACCGCAGCGTTCCGGCCGGCACGATTGTTGATCAAATTGATGGGCTCGTTGCCGGCGGCTATCGCGAGGTCGTGCTCACCGGTGTCGATCTCACCAGCTATGGCGCTGATCTGCCGGGCCGCGCAACACTCGGGCGCCTGGTGCGGCAAATTCTCGATCGCGTACCGGATCTGACGCGGCTGCGTCTTTCTTCGCTCGATCCGGCTGAAGTCGACGATGCCTTGCTTGAGGTCTTCGCCGATGAATCACGTCTGATGCCGCACGTTCACCTCAGCCTCCAGGCTGGCGACGACCTTATTCTCAAAAGAATGAAACGCCGCCATACGCGCGATCAAGCGGCCCAACTCTGTCGCCGGTTGAGCGAGCTTCGCCCGGGCATCGTTTTCGGCGCCGACCTCATCGCCGGCTTTCCCACCGAGGGTGACGCGGAGTTCACGGCGACGCTCGAACACATTGATGATTGTGGTCTGACCTATCTCCATGTGTTTCCGTATTCGGCGCGACCGGGAACGCCTGCCGCACGGATGCCGCAGGTGCCTGGATCGGAACGCAAGGCGCGGGCGGCCCGTTTGCGCGCGGCCGGCGATCGTCGCCTTGGCGCGCATCTTCGTTCTAGAATTGGCCAAACGACTTCTGTGTTGATCGAAAATCCCGGTATCGGCCGCACCGAAGACTATGCCTGCCTGACTTACGCATCGGGCGGTCCTGAAGGCGAGGCGTGCCCCGGTGAAATAGTTACGGCCCTGGTAACCGGCGCCACGGATCGCGGGTTGGTCGGCGCGTTGGTGGGCTAGGCTTTTATCGATGTCGGACGATAGCTCAGCTTCAGACTCAGACGTTGCAGAGGCCAAACGGGGTTGGTTCGCCAAGCTCAAGGCCGGTCTGTCACCCTCAACGACGAGCCTCAGCGGCGGCATTGGCGCGATCCTGACCCGCACTCGGTTGGATCAAGCGACCCTTGAAGAACTCGAAGATCACCTGATTGCCGCCGACCTCGGCCAGGCGACGGCAGTCGCAGTCACCGAAAAATTGCGCGCGGATCGGTTCGATAAATCAGTTACCGATGCCGAGGTTCGCACGGCGCTCGCCGAATACATCACGCTGATTTTGGAGCCGCTTGCCCGCCCGCTGACAATCAAGGGAACGCACAAACCGCACGTAATTCTCGTCGCCGGCGTTAATGGGTCCGGGAAGACGACAACAATCGGTAAGTTGGCGCAGCAATTCCGCCGATCCGGTTACTCGGTCGTTCTCGCGGCCGCCGATACTTT
>Ga0115002_10002971_pt1 | contig 21652 bp, 20 predicted proteins | sample ArcticOcean_MG_C_8_FD_89576 | JGI IMG/M metagenome (GOLD analysis project Ga0115002, IMG submission 89576) | Marine microbial communities from western Arctic Ocean - ArcticOcean_MG_CB11_86 | ecosystem: Environmental > Aquatic > Marine > Oceanic | place: Arctic Ocean: Canada Basin | collected... | reverse complement strand
ATCCTTCGAACTGGAATGGCTTGGTGACAACACCAACTGTCAGCATGCCTTGCTCGCGGGCAAGGCGGGCAATGACCGGTGCTGCGCCGGTTCCGGTACCGCCACCCATACCGGCGGCGATAAACACCATGTGAGACCCGTTCAGGATCTGGCCAATATCTTCCATGGCTTCTTCTGCCGCCGCGCGACCCATATCGGGTCGGGATCCGGCACCTAGACCGTGTGTGATCGCCCTTCCGAGCTGAACACGCCGATCTGCGAGGGATTGTGCAAGAGCCTGGGCATCGGTATTTGCAACGACGAATTCGACCCCTTCGAGCTGTTGGCTAATCATATTGTTGACGGCATTGCCGCCCGCACCGCCACATCCAACAACGGTGATGCGTGGTTTTAAGTGGTCGTCCGTTTCGGGAGTTGAGAAATTGATGGTCATACGAGCCTCCATACATACGTTTGGCTGTTACAGGGATTTGCTGCGGTTACGCTGCGACGAACAGGGATTGGTGGTGAATTGATAGAGCTAGGTGGAATCATCAGAAGTTCTCTCTTAGCCAGTGACTGATACGGGAAAATCGTCCGCCAACCCCGGCTGGGGTGGCGTCGATCTGATCGCGAACGTCGGCATGGCGTTCGGCGGCGAAGCGCACCAGACCAGCGCAGGTTGAAAAGGCAGGGCCGCTAGTTGCTTCTGCAAGACCGCTGATCCGCATGGGGCGGCCCATACGAACCTGTTTCTCAAGAACGAGTGTCGCGAGCTCGCGAGCGCCCTGTGATTGACTGGCGCCACCTGTTAGGACGAGTCGGCGTCCGGAAATTCGATCCATGCCCGCGACCTCAAGACGGCTGCGTACCAGTTCAAAAGTTTCTTCCATGCGGGGGCGGATAATGCCATTCAGCAGAGATCTGGGAACATGGTTGGGTTGATTTGTATTTTCTTCACCGATCAGCGGCACGTCGATGAGCTCGCGCTCATCTGACGGTGAGGGGATCGCACTGCCATATAGAGTTTTCATTCGCTCGGCATGGGCCAGCGATGTTGAAAGGCCACGAGCTATGTCACTGGTTACGTGTTGACCGCCAACCGGAATGGAATCTGCATGAATTACCTCGCCATCATAAAATACGGCGATCGTGGTTGTGCCACCACCCATATCCACGATGGTTACACCGAGATCAACCTCATCCTCGACAAGACATGCGAGGCCGGATGCATAGGGGGCGGCAACGGCTATCTCAATATCGAGGTGACAACGGGCCAGACAGTTTGCGAGATTTCTCAGTGTCGCCGTACGCGCTGAGATAACATTGATATTAACGCCCAGTGTTTCAGCAAACATACCGCGTGGGTCGCGAATGCCGCGTGTAGAATCGAGCGAATAGCCGACCGGGAGGCAGTGCAAGATCTCACGATCCGCATCGTGCTGGATGCTGTTACTCTGTGCTAGGGCTTTGCGCATGTCGGTCTCGTTAATTTCGCGGCCCGATATTGCCAATTCGACATTGTATGTTTCGGAGGAAAGGTTGCCGCCGGAGACGTTTACAATAACTTCTCTGATTTGTTCGCCAGCCAGTTCTTCTGCAGCGCTAACCGTTGTTAAAGTGGCATTTTGCGCAGCGTCCATATCGATAACGGCGCCGCCACGAACACCTTTTGATACGTGATGCCCTGTGCCGATAACCCGAACGCCGCCTTCATTAAGAGGCTGAGCGAGAAGACAGCAGATTTTTGAGCTGCCGATATCAAGAGCTGCAATCAAACCGGTTCTTGTCTTATTCACAGGACGACCCTCCCTCTCCGGCTATCAAATTTTCTACCATCTTCATGTCCTTTGTCCTTTGACACGCGTGGTTTGCGAATTGAGAACCCCTGGCCGTATTAGGAGCCGGGTCGGAAGCCGCATGTCGATCATGCGGACATCGCGGGCCAAAAGTTTGTGTTTGGCATTCAGTCGAGCCAATCGTTGCCATGCCTTATGAGGGTCACGTTCGGGCAGTCTCACCTTGATGCTGCCTTTAAGTTTTAAATTCCAACGCCGCTTTCCAATTAGCGTCGCAGCGGTGACCTGATGTGCGAGGGCAGGTTCGCTGGCAATCATAGCGAGCAAGGTTGGTGCGGCTTTAGGGGCCCCTTTGCCGACAACGATCAACAAATCGCGGAAGCGGCCAAGCCCTTTTGAGGTGATGGAAACGCCATCTGTGTCCACGAGATATAGGCGCCCTTTGCGCTGCCACAGCACCATGGGTTGTCGTTCTACGATGTGAATATCAACGGTGTCGGGCCAGTGCCGCGTAACGATAGCTTCGCGAACCCATTGTAGTTTAACGAGGCGTCTGCGGAGGTCGTTGATATTAAAGCCCAGAATGGGGTCGCTTCGGTTCAAACGTACGGCGCGAATGACGTCGCGGCGTGAGGCATGGCGTCGGCCTCGTAATACGACGTTTTCTATTTTGAAACCAAGGCCAGCGGTTTGCGTGATTGTTTTCTGCCACAGTGACTCTAACCCTCGGGTTACAGTTCCACTTTGCCAGAGCCAGGTCGGGCCAGCGACAGCGATCGCAGAAATGGCAACAATGAGGCCACTCTTGACTGCGGGCCTCACCCATTTGGGCGCCGGTTTTTTTCGAGCTGCTCGGGAGCCCTTTTTCTTGCCGGAATTGGTGTCCGGGTAACGCGCCTTATGTAATATTTCCACTAGCTTCCGCATGCGGCGTTCTCCACCATCCAGCAAACCAAATCGCCAAATTCGATGCCGGCATGAGCTGCTTGTTCCGGAACCAGTGATAGGGGTGTCATCCCTGGTTGAGTGTTGATTTCGAGTATTGCTAACGCCCCGGGGTCATTTTTTGTGTCGTCGTAGCGTAGATCAGCTCGCGTTATGCCTCGACATCCAAGGGTTTGGTGCGCAGTGAGCGCATAGGCAAGTGCAGTTTCGTATACGCTTTGGGGAAGCGGGGCCGGGACGATATGTGTCGTACGACCTTCGGTGTATTTTGCTTCGTAGTCGTAAAACCCGTCGTCGGTTCTAAGTTCGGTGACACCGAGCGCCTTGTCGCCCATCACGGCAACAGTGATTTCCCGTCCGGGGATGTATTTCTCCACCATAACTTTGTCGCCAAACGACCATTGAAAATCTGCCATCGCCGCATTTCTGGCATCATCACTCACGATCTGCACACCGACGCTTGATCCTTCATTGAGTGGCTTCACCACGTAGGGCGGCTCCATGACATTCCCGGCTAAAACATCTTCGCGACTGGCGATAACGTGTTTGGCGCAGGGGATACCCGCTTTTTCGAACAGTCGTTTGGCCATGGGTTTGTCCATTGCCAACGCTGAGGCGAGGACACCGGAATGGGTGTACGGAATGTTCAAAAGATCGAGGGTGCCCTGCATACAGCCATCTTCGCCGTAGCGACCATGCAATGCGTTGAACACGGCATCGGGAGCCGGACTGAGAGCGTTGATGACGGCTACCAGGTCCGGTCCGACATCGATTTCAACAACGTCATAACCTTTGTCACTCAAGGCTTTTGCTACTGCGGCACCTGACACAAGCGATACCTCGCGCTCAGATGAAATCCCGCCGAGGAGGACAGCCACGCGTTTACTCATGATGGAACTCCGACCACGGGTAATGCACCGATACGCTTGATTTCCCATTCGAGTAGGACGCCAGTTTCATTCTCAACCCGGCGGCGGACCTCCTCGCCTAAACCTTCCAGGTCAGCGGCGGTGGCTGCCCCTGTATTAATCAAGAAATTGCAGTGGGTGTTGGAAACCTGAGCGCCGCCGCGCTGCATGCCCCGACAACCTGATTTGTCTATAAGTTGCCAGGCTTTTTGACCTTCAGGGTTCTTGAAGGTGCTACCGCCGGTGCGTTCTCTGATCGGTTGAGAACCTTCCCTGGCTGTTGCGATTTTTTCCATCCGTGCGGCAATGGCTTCAGAACTGTCCTCAGAACCTTGTAGAGTTGCGGATGTGAAAATCCAATCGTTCGGAGCATCGCTGTGACGATAAGTGAAGCCAAGGCCAGGAGCCAAAGACGTATATAGATTACCCTGTCGGTCAATTGCTGTCGCTTCAAGCAGGTTGTCCTTGACTTCCGCTCCGTAAGCGCCGGCATTCATGCGTACCGCGCCGCCTATTGATCCAGGTATGCCGTTCAGAAATTCGAGGCTACCAATCCCGCAATCACGTGCCTTGCGGGAGACGGTAATATCCATTGCCGCAGCGCCGGCTTCGATCGTCATCTCGTTAACAGAAATTTGGGCGAAAGGCCGACCGAGCCTGATTGTTACACCGGCAATCCCTCCACCGCGAACAATGAGATTGGAAGCGCCGCCGAGAACGGTCACGTCGATTTCCAGTGGCAAGGCCTGCAGAAAAGCCTGGAGGTCGTCCTGATCAGCCGGTTCAAACAGCACCTCGGCATTGCCGCCAACACGAAACCAGGTGAGCCGAGCGATCGGTGCATCTACTGTCAGGGTACCACGTACCTTGGGGAGCTGGTCGATGAGATCGTCGAGTTTCTGGGCGGTCATCATGCTCCGGCCTCCCGCTGCGTATATGAATTCCCGGAAAGCGCCTCTAGGGCGTTCGGCAGATCATTGGCCCAGGTCGTAATGTTCCCAGCTCCGAGACAAATGACCATGTCGCCATCCGTCGCGATGCCGCCTACGAGCATGGGCAATGCGTCGGGACCTTCGAGTGCCACGACGTCGCGATGCCCATGCGCCCGTAATCCGTCTATCAATCCGTCGCGATCAATACCTTTTATAGGCTCTTCGCCTGCCGCATAGACGTCCGCGACGACGACCGTGTCGGCATCATTGAAGCATGTGCAGAAGTCTTCAAATAGATATTTCAGCCTCGAATAGCGATGCGGTTGAACGACGGCGATGACGCGTCCACGGGCACTTGCGCGGGCTGCTGAGAGAACGGCGCTGATTTCGACAGGGTGGTGGCCGTAATCGTCGACAACGGTAACGCCGTTGCTTTTACCCGTAACCGTGAAACGACGTTTGACACCAGAAAATGATGCGAGCCCTTTGCGTATAGTTTTCGCTGGAGTGTCCATTTCCTGTGCAATGGCAACGGCAGCGAGCGCATTCTGAACGTTATGTTTCCCGATCATGGGCAACGACACTTTGTCGAGACGGGTTCCCGCCATTGAAGATCGACCAGAGAAGACAATGTCGAATTCCGTATGACTTTCGTTCGTCGTCATATTTTCGGCGCGGATGTCAGCCTGTGCGTTAAAGCCATAGGTGATGATCTTGCGGTCTGATACCTGTGGAATCAGCGCTTGAACTTCGGGATGATCGATACACAGAACCGCGAGGCCGTAGAACGGAATATTGGAGACAAAGGCAAAAAATGCCTTTCGGACTGCGTCAAACGATCCGTAGAAATCGAGATGCTCTGGGTCGATATTGGTTACGACCGCGATAGTGGCGGGTAGTTTTATAAAGGTGCCGTCGGATTCGTCTGCTTCAACAACGACCCATTCGCCTTCGCCGAGGCGTGCGTTTGTGCCGTAGGCATTAATGATACCGCCATTAATAACAGTCGGGTCGGTACCTGCCGTATCAAGCATGGCGGCGATTAATGAGGTGGTCGTTGTTTTTCCGTGAGTGCCGCCAACTGCGATGGCCCATTTCAGACGCATGAGTTCGGCAAGCATTTCAGCGCGCCGAACGACCGGCATATGACGTCGCCGTGCGGCCACCAGTTCAGGGTTGTCGGGTTGGATGGCGGAAGACACGACGATCACAGTTGCTTCACCAAGGTTGTCGCCACTTTGGCCAATTGAAACCGGTATGCCCATCTCGGTCAGGCGGGATACGTTGGCATTTTGGGCAATGTCGCTGCCCTGAACTGCATAGTCGAGATTGTGGAGAACCTCAGCGATTCCGCTCATACCAATGCCACCGATACCACAGAAATGAATTTTCCCGATTGAGAGGGGTAGTGTTCTCATGCGGCCTCTCCCTGTTTGGAAAGGCCGATGGTTGCTTCTACCGCGTCGGCGAGCTGCTCGGCTGCGTCGGCTCTGCGTAATGACTTAGTGTTGGTGGCGGCTTCCGTCAGAACGTTCGGTTGTTCCAAGAAGCGACGAAACTCACCGACGACACACTCGACCGTAAATTTGGGTTCCGGGATGCACCAGCTTGCACCGACCGCAGCGACGCTTTTGGCATTTGCCGTTTGATGGTCATCGGTGGCGTGCGGGTAGGGAATGAGTATTGCCGGTCGACCCGCTGCTATAAGCTCAGAAATTGTCGAGGCGCCAGCGCGTGCAATAACCAGATGTGCCGCGGACAAGCGCTCTGGCATGTCATCAAAATAGGTCGCCAGCGACGCCGAGATATCAGCCGCATCATATGCGGATTTTACGCGTTCAAGGTCTTCTGGGCGGCATTGCTGCGTAACATGCAGGTGAGATCGTTCGGCCTGAGAAAGTGTCGATAGCGCGGTTGGAACAACCTCGCTTAACACCTGCGCTCCCTGACTGCCACCAAAGATTAAGATATGGATTGGGTCATCTGCCGTCAGTGATGGATATGGCATTTCGCCAATCTGTGAAATGGCCGCTCGCACTGGATTTCCAGTTAGCGCGACTTTCCCGAGTGCCTGGGGTTGTATGCCCGCTACCTGCTCAAATGACGTAGCAATGGATTCAACCCGTGGGGCGAGTAGGCGGTTTGCCCTTCCGAGGACAGCATTTTGCTCGTGGATTAATGTCGGCGTGCCTATCTGAGTGGCCGCGCACATCGTCGGGACAGAGGGATAGCCACCAAAGCCGACAGCGGCTGCGGGACTTAATCGTTTAAGGAGGGCGCGCGCCTGCAACAATCCAACGCCTAACTGCGTGAGCCCCTTAAGTTTGCTGCAGGCGCCGCCGACAAGGCTCGCCGCCTTGATATGGTGAACTTCGGTGCCAGGTGCCGGTTCGCCAAACACAGTGCCACGTTCATCTGTTACAAAAGCGATCGGCCAGTTTCGTGATTTTAGGGCATCCGCCAGTGCGAGTGCGGGATATACGTGCCCACCTGTGCCGCCAGCAGCGAGAACAATTGGCTGTTTGAGACCTGGCGCATTCATAGGCCTGCCTCCTGTCCCACGCGGCGGCGCGTAAGCGACAGGGCCATGCCGACACAAAGGGCGATGGAAACAAGGGACGAACCGCCATAGCTGATAAAGGGCAAGGTCATACCCTTCGTCGGCATTAAATGAAGGGTCGATGCCATGTTCACGAGAGACTGCAGACCGAATTGAACGAGTAGCCCCGTTACGGCCAATAGAATGAAGAAATTGGTTTCCTTTATGACGCGGGAAAATCCGCGCAGGACGATGAAGGCGAAGAGCCCGACGAGGATAAGACAGGCAATCAGGCCAAATTCTTCAGCGGCGACCGCGAAGATAAAGTCGGTATGGGCGTCTGGCAGAACGGTCTTAACTGAACCTTCGCCGGGGCCGCGCCCGAGGACGCCTCCATTCATAAAGGCTTCCATTGACCGCATGACCTGATAGCTGTCACCGGAAGATGGGTCGATAAACCGATCAACTCGACTGGCAACATGCGGTAGCAGGAAGTAAGCGCCGACGGCGCCCCCAATACCAATAGCTATAAATCCTGCGACCCAGAGCATGGGGAGGCCCGCAAGGAAAAATTGTGTAAACCAAACGGCTGAGACGACAACGGTCATACCGAAATCAGGTTGAAGTAAGAGCAAACTTACGACGAGTCCGTAGAGAACGATGGCGGCTGTTCGGCCGACTTCTTTGCCATTGTCGCCACGCATCGCAAAAAGCCAGGCAGTAACGACTGCAAAAGTGGGTTTAACGAATTCCGATGGTTGCAGGGACAGTCCTGCGATACTGATCCAGCGGCGCGCGCCCTTGATCTCAGTGCCAAAGAAGAATGTCGCCACTAGAAGAATGAGGCTGAGAACAAATAGTCCTGTTGCGAACCGTTTGATGCCACGCGGTGACATAAGAGAGACGCCAATTAGCGCGGCTATAGCAATCGGCAGGTGGAAGAGTTGCTTTCTGACAAAATGGAAGGGGTCGTATCCCAAGCGATCTGCGACTGGCGGGCTGGCCGCCATGGTCATCATGATGCCGAACCCAATAAGCAGCGCGATAGCAGCGAGTGTCCAATGATCAATGGTCCACCACCAACGGCCAAGCAAGGATGTATCTGTGCGGGTAAAAGCGGTCATTCTTCGCCCTCCGAGAGATCGGAGACAAAGCTTTTAAAGGCTTCGCCACGCAGTTCGAAATTCTTCCACTGATCAAAGGAGGCGCAGGCCGGCGATAGTAGGACTGTTGCCTTAACAGGGCCAGATTCACTGGCGGCGCGATAGGCCTCTTTGGTTGCGGTCTCCAGATCACCGCACTGCGTGACTGGGACAGCATCATCAAGCTCGGTCTCGAACTTCGGTCCGGCCTCGCCAATCAGAAAGGCATGCCGAATGTTAGGCAGGAATGGCTTGATAACCGCCAACCCATCGTCTTTCGCCCGACCACCTGCAATCCAGAAAATATCGTCATAGCAAGCAAGCGCTCGTGCGGCGGCTTCGCCGTTTGTCGCCTTGCTGTCATTAATAAAGGTTACGCCGTGGGTGCTGCCCAGATTTTCCATGCGATGGGGCAGGCCGGGATAACTCGTAATCGCGCTGGCGATATTTTCGCTACCAATCTTTAGTGCATGCCCGACGGCGGCTGCCGCTGCGGCATTCTGCCAGTTATGGCTGCCCGGCAAGCTGTTTGCGTGCGAGAGGTCACAGATCGCTTTGGTATTACCAGCATTTGCTTCGTAGAGCATCCCGTTGCTTGCATAGAAACCATCGTCCAATGTACCTGACATTGTGATGGCAATTGCCTTCCATCCGGCCCTTTGAGAAAGTTCCTTGTAGAGAGATCGTCCGTTTTTATCGTCGACACCGATGATCGCAATCTGTGGTTCCGCTGTATTTATCCGGTTCCGGAAAATCTGCCGTTTGGCATTGATATACCCGTCCATGTTTCCATGGCGATCGAGATGATCTGGACTGATATTCAGGAATACTGCGATATCAAATGTGGCTTTTTGTGTTAAGTCGAGTTGATAAGATGAAAGTTCGAGGACGATGATTTCATCCTTCGCGGGCGTCTCGAATCCGAGTGCGGGAGGGCCAAGATTTCCGCCGATTTGCGATTCAATGCCAGCTGTGTTCAGCATATGACCGATTAAGGCGGTCGTTGTTGATTTGCCGTTTGTGCCGGTGATGCCGATAAATTGTGTCGTTGGACAGGCTTCTATCAACAGCTCGATGTCACCGATTATCGGACAATCCGCGGCTTGTGCCTTTTGTACGATGGCGTGCGGCTTGTGTGTTAGAGAAATCCCGGGGGCAAGAACTAGCGCGGCAAGGTCATTGAAATCTCGCGCATAGAGGTCAGAAACCTGGATGCTGTCGTTTTGTGCTGCCGTCCGTTGACCTTGGCAGTCATCCCACGCAAAAACCTTCGCTCCGCTTGCTACCAGGGCGCGAGCGGTCGCGAAACCAGAAGCGCCAAGGCCGAAGAGAGCGATTGTTTGATCGCGGCGGGATTGTATCTCGATCACGTGCGCCTCATCGTAATTTCAGCGTGGAAAGGCCGATTAAGGCGAGGATCATCGCAATGATCCAAAACCGGATGACAATGGTTGGTTCTTTCCAGCCCTTTTTTTCGAAATGGTGATGGAGGGGCGCCATACGAAACACACGGCGGCCAGTCAATTTGAAGGAGGCGACCTGAACAATGACCGAGACGGTTTCCAGGACAAACAACCCGCCAATAATCGCCAGAACCAGTTCATGTTTGCTGATGACGCTTACGGCACCGATGGCGCCGCCGACGGAAAGTGAGCCGGTATCACCCATAAAGACCATTGCTGGAGGAGCGTTGAACCAGAGAAAGCCGAGACTGGCGCCAACGAGGGCGCCACAAAATACCGTCAGCTCACCTGCCCCTGGGACGTTGTATACCTGCAGGTAGCTTGAGAATACCTGATTGCCGACGATATAGGTTATTAGCGCTAAACATCCCGCGACGATCATTGCGGGCACGATGGCTAGGCCGTCTAGGCCGTCGGTCAGGTTGACGGCATTTGAAGCGCCGACCATGACGAGGGCCGCGAAGGGAATAAAGAACCAGCCAAGATCGATCAGAAGGTTTTTAAAGAACGGCACGGCGAGGCCTGTGGCAAGCGGATCGAGAGTAATTTCTGATATCCACCAGGCAACGGCGCCGGCGATAGCAATTTCTGCAACCAGTTTGACCTTACCGGGAAGACCATCGGAGGATCGTTTGGAGAGTTTTAGGTAGTCGTCGAAAAAGCCAATCGTACCAAACCCCAGTGTGACGATTAGAACTGCCCAGACATAACGGTTGCTGAGGTCCGCCCAGAGTAGGGTGGCGGTGGTAACAGCGATGAGGATTAAGAGACCACCCATCGTTGGCGTTCCCTTCTTTGTCAGCGGATGACTTTCTGGACCATCTTTGCGAATTGGCTGGCCTTCGCCCTGCCGACTTTTGAGCCAGTGGATGAGAGGACCGCCAAGAAGAAAGCTAATGATTAGGGCCGTCAGGACGGCACCACCGGTCCTAAACGTCAGATACCGGAACAGATTGAAAAGGCCAAAATCGTCGGCAAGCGGAAAGAGAAAATTATATAGCATAGCTATGCGGCCCCGTTTAATGCTGGTCCCGGTTCTGGGCCCGCTTTGGTTTGTAAAGCGCTCAGCTGGTCGACGACGGTCTTCATGCCACTGGCGAGAGACCCCTTAACGGTGACCACGTCGCCTGCTCTCACTCGGGCGGTGACGGCTTGTCCGAGTTCTTCTGCTGAATTTTTAAAGCCACCTCTCATCTCGGTGGGCAGGGCATCGAACATGGCCGCCATTTGTTCACCGCAGGCGAAAACTTTATCGACCCCGTTCTGAACAAGCGTGTCGGCAAGTGCGATGTGATAGTCGCGAGAGCTCTTACCCAACTCGCGCATGTCACCGAGAATCGCGATGCGTTTGGCGCAGGGTTCCGGCCGCATTGCGGCAAGGGTTTCCATCGCTGCCCGCATCGATGCCGGGTTAGCGTTGTAGCTTTCGTCGATGATCGTGAAGCTGCCGTCGGCGATTTTTATGATCTGCTGGGCGCCCCGTCCCGCAATTGGGGTCAGTTCGCTCAATGTCTTGGCTGCAGCAGCAACGTCAGCATCAACGGCACAAATGGCTGCTAAAACGGCGAGACTATTCTGAACTAGATGTTGCCCTGGTAATCCGAGGCGGTAGCCGATCCGACGGCTACAAATAACGGCTTCGACGTTGTTACCCGAACTATCGGCAACACGAGTGATGAGGCGCGCATCGGCTTCTGGATTTTTTCCGAATGACAGGGTTCGGGCAATGTTTGGTGGTCGGGCCCCTTTGGCAATCCTGATATAAAGCGGATTGTCGCGGTTCAATATCGCGGTTCCGCCACTCATTCCGGAAAATATTTCGGCTTTGGCATCGGCGATGCCTTCAATGGAGTCAAAATATTCGATATGGGCAGGTTCAACCGTCGTAATGATTGCGACGTCTGGGCGGATCATCTGAGACAGCGGTGTAATCTCTCCGGCGTGATTCATGCCGACTTCAAAGACACCGTATTCGGTATCCGCAGGCATGCGAGCCAAAGACAGGGGGACGCCCCAATGATTATTGTAGCTGTGAGCGCTGGCACTGGTTTTTCCCTGTAATGTCAATGCATTGCGAAGTGCTTCTTTGGTGCCGGTTTTTCCGACGCTACCAGTCACGGCAATAATTTTTGCGGTGCTTCTGTCGCGTCCTGCTTTGCCGAGGTCTTCGAGGGCGGTCATTGTGTCGTCGACTTGAATAACCGGAGCGTCGTCTACAAGCCCGTCAGGCCGATGATCAATTAGGACTGCGGCAGCGCCATCCGTAAGTGCTTGGACGACATGATTGTGGCCATCCACGTGGGGACCTTTGAGGGCGATGAACAGATCACCATTTTCTACAGTCCGACTGTCGATTGAAACGCCAGTCGCGGACCAGTCAACGTCACCGCTGCCGCCCGTCGCAGCCCGTACAGAATCTCTGGTCCAAAGGGTGTCGGTCATCGATTGCCATCTCCGATGGAATCGATGACGTCACGGGCGATCGCGGCATCTTCAAATGGCATCACCTGGTCGCCAATAATCTGTCCGGTTTCATGACCCTTGCCGGCAATGACGAGAACATCTTGGGGGGCGAGTTCGGTGACGGCGTGATGTATGGCATCTGCCCTGTCGCCAATTTCTGTGGCATCCGGACAGCCTTTCAGGACTTCTGAGCGAATAGTCGCGGCGTTCTCGCTGCGCGGATTGTCATCGGTGACATAGATTCTGTCCACAATATCTCGGGCAATCGCTCCCATTTGAGTTCGTTTGCCTTTGTCTCGATCACCACCGCATCCGAAGACGACGCCCAGTTTTCCGGCGGTATGCGGCCGGAGTGCGGCTAACAACGAGGCAAGCGCATCAGGTGTATGGGCATAATCGACATAGATTGGCGCGCCATTGGGTGCGCGGCCAACGAGTTCAAGACGCCCAGGAGGGCTCCTTAATTCGGGCAGTAATGCGATGACCTCTTCTGCCTTATCGCCGCATGCGATGGCGAGACCGAGGGCGCAAAGAGCGTTCCGTGCCTGAAATATACCGGGCAACGCGAGCTCGACTTCATAATGTTTACCGAATACTTTTATCGACAAAATATGTCCGGTAGGTTTTACGTCAATCCGCTCAATGCGGATTTCGTCCGCAGCTCGGCCGTAACCGATTATGCGAAGGCCCCTTGCTCTGGCTATTGATGAGAACATCGGAAAATCGTCAGAATCTGCATTGAGGACCGCCGTCGCATCATCTGGGAGAACGCTGTCGAAGAGGCGCAGTTTTGCGGCTCGGTAATTATCCATAGTGCCATGATGATCTAGATGGTCACGGGAAAGGTTCGTAAACGCGCCCGCTGCAAGATGAACGCCATCAAGTCGGGACTGTTCCAGCCCATGGCTTGAGGCTTCGAGTATGACATGATCAACGCCGTCATCGGTTAAAGCTTTTAGTTCACGATGCAACGTCACTGGGTCGGCTGTCGTTAGCCCGGCACCACCACCGCTATCTGTACCTGCCGTCGTAACACCGAGCGTGCCGACAGCAGCAGCCCGATGACCGAGACGTTTCCATATCTGATGGGTAAACCAGGCAACAGATGTCTTGCCGTTGGTACCAGTCACTGCGGCGGCAACTCGCGGTTGTGTGCCGAAATAGCGACCTGCAAAAAGGGCGAGACTATGACGCGGGTTATCGACACCGATTACCGGAATCTCGTCGGCCTGTGGCGGCAAGCCTGTCCCGGCCGGAGCGAGGATTGCCGCGGCGCCACGCGCGAGGGCATCAGCGATAAAATCCCGACCATCAGATTGGGAGCCGGGTAGGGCGGCGAAGAGGTAGCCAGGTTTTACGGCGCGCGAATCTGCCGTCAACCCCACTATGTCTGGGTTCAAGTTGGTAGGGTGAGCTCTCATATCTGCTCCTGCGAGGTCAGAAAGACGCAAGGCGACGCTTCCCTTCTTTTTTTGTGACGATATCAATCGCCATCTCGCGCACTATTTCTGGCGCTTTTTCATCAATCGCTCGAACCCCTAGCAACGGGCCGATGCGGGCAATCACCTTTCCGACGACCGGTGCTGCTACCCAGCCGCCTGTCGCATAACTGAAGGTTTTTTTTGTGCCGCTTGGCTCGTCAATCATTGCGAAGACGACATAGCGCGGCGCATTCATGGGGAAAGCTCCGATAAAGGACGAGATCAACGCCTTTTTTTTGTAGTGCCGGCCGACAACTTTTTCGGACGTTCCTGTTTTTCCGCCAACGAGATAGCCATCGGCAGCGGCTTTGCTTCCGGTGCCCTTTGTGACGACGAGACGAAAAAGACGCTTGATCTGATCAGATGTTTTTGCCGAAATGACCCGGCGACCAATGCTTTTTGAACCCGAAGGTTTTTTAAGAAATGTGGGCGCATGATAGATGCCGCCATTAATCATAGAGCCGACACCCGCAACTAGCTGCATGGGGCTGATAGATAGTCCGTGGCCATATGAGATTGTTATGGCGTTTATTTTTCGCCAGCGTGGGGGGATTAAAGGGGCGCCGACTTCAGAAATTTCGACCGGCGAGGGGTGCAGAATGCCCACTTTTTGGAGGAAGGCGCGTTGTCCAGCGATACCGACATCAAGCGCCATTTTCGCGGATCCGATATTCGATGAATACATGAATATCTCGGGAACCGAGAGCCACCGGCGTTTGGCGTGGTAGTCGCGAATGACGAAGCGGGCAATGCGAATAGGGTGGGTCGCGTCATAGCCGTCGCGCATCGAGATCCGGCCGGTGTCCAATGCCATGGCAGTGGTGAAGATTTTGAAGGTGGATCCCATTTCATAGACGCCGAGCGTCGCGCGGTTGAACCGTGTGTCAGGTTGGATGTTTGAAGGTCGGTTCGGGTCGAAATCAGGCAGCGAGACAATGCTGATAACTTCACCATTGCGGATATCCATAACGATACCGGCGGCGCCGATGCCACGGAACTCCCGAACGGCTGCTGCGAGCTCTTTACGCATGGCATGTTGTACCCGAATATCAATTGAGAGCTTGAGAGGGGTGCGGCTTTCCCGCAGCTTTTGGTTGAAGTGACGTTCGACCCCGGCAAGGCCTCGATTGTCGATGTCGGTGTGTCCGAGAATGTGAGAGGCGAGAGCCGCCGAGGGATATACCCGACGTTCTTCATCACGGAAGTCTAGTCCTGGGATCCCCAGCTTGTTTACTTCGTATTTTTGACGAGGCGTTAGATGACGTCGTAGCCAGATAAAGCTGCGGTCTTGGGTGAGTTTTTCGTATGTCAGCCTGCTGTTTAGATCGGGTAGGACAGCGGCGAGTTTGTTGACGGCTTCCCGGGCATCTAACATGACGCGTGGATTGGCAAAAAGTGAAGCGGTCTTGAGGCTTGTTGCTAGCAAATTACCGTTCCGGTCGACGATATTTGCCCGCCCTGTCTTAAGCGCGGCCTTGCCCACGGTTCGTGAGTATTGTGGTTGGCTTTTCTCGACAAACATTGTGACGCCGATCAATCGTCCGGTTACAACCAAAAATGCGGCGGAAAACAGGGCGCCAGTGATCAGAAGCCTGCTGCGGCCGGTTTCGACGCGCGCGGGGACTGGCGGTTCGCGACGCCGTTGTTTTGGGAAAAGGGGTTGGCGGCTGATCATTGTTTACGCCTGATTTTGGCGAACAGGGGGGGGACCTGATCGGCCGCCGGGGGACGAACATTTGTTAAGCTGGAGTTTCTTGCCGCACCGTTACTGGCTCCAACCGGTCGGAACGGGATGTCCTCTATATCGATGGTCTGGGTCGCCTTTACCGGCTCTAAGTTCAGAAGGCGGCGGCCCAAGTCTTCCAGGCGCGCGGGTTGGTTGAGATAACTCCATTCCGCTTTTAGAACGTGGACCGCTTCGAGGTTTTCCAATGTTTTGCCGTGGATGGCAGCAAGCTGACCCTCCATCGATTTAACTTTATATTTGAGGACAAACAGCCCGATACCTGCTGCGGTCGCCAAGAACATCCAAATCAATGTTGCCCGTTTGATCATGCGGAACCTCCCGCATTAGTGCTCCAGGCGGCGGCTTTTGTTCGTTCGGCAGTGCGAAGTCGTGCCGAACGCGCTCGAGGGTTCTCGGTTGTTTCAGTGTCATCGGGACGAATGGCACGGCGACTTAGCTCGGTGAAAGTCGCGGGTTTGGTTGTTGAGGTATATTGAGGAGCGTGGCGCGATCCGCGCGGTGCCACGCCAGATCTGTCACGGAGGAATGTTTTTACAATTCTGTCTTCCAGAGAGTGGAAGCTGACAACGGCTAACCGACCGCCCGCGCTCAAAAGTGATTCTGCTGCGTTCAGGCCGCGTTGTAGTTCGCCAAGTTCGTCGTTAACGAAAATTCGGAGCGCTTGAAACGTGCGGGTTGCGGGGTCGATCGACTTTGAGCCGGGTTTTGCCGGCGGGTAGCAATCTCGGACGATATCGGCGAGTTCAAGCGTGCGCTCGATTGGCGCGTTGGAACGCGCTTCGACGATGGCGCGAGCGATGCGTCTTGACCGGCGTTCTTCGCCATATTTGTATATGATATCAGCGAGCTCGTTCTGTTCCGTGTCATTGACGACATCTGCCACGGTCGGTCCATCGAGAGACATCCGCATATCCAGGGGACCGTCAAACCGGAATGAAAACCCGCGATCAGGGTCATCGATTTGGAAGGATGAGACGCCAATGTCGAGCATGATGCCCTCGACATTGAATATTTCTTGGGAAGCTAAAAGGCGGTCCATGTCGCCGAAACACCCATGGATCGTTGACAGACGCCCGTCGAATTCCTGAGCCATGGTTGCGCCGCGGGCGCAGGCCTCGGGATCCCGATCAATGCCCAAGACGGTGCAGTCAGCTGCTTCTAGGAGCCCTCGACTATAGCCACCACCACCAAAGGTGCCGTCGACATAAATTGCCTGTGCGCGCGGGTTTATAGCGGCGATAACCGCTTTTAGGAGGACAGGACGGTGTGTCCCGCCCATCATGTGCTGTTTCCATTTTCGCGCAATCTTGCGCGAAGAGCCGTGACGGACTCTAACTGATGTTTCTCAAAGGCTTCGGGTGCCCAGATTTGAAAGCGTGTTCCGCGGCCAACAAAAGCGGCGCGATCAGTAATGCTAGCAGCGTCAGCTAGCAGGGCAGGCAACAGAATCCGTCCTTCACCATCAAATGGCAGCTCATGTGCCATGGCCATAATCGTATCGATCATGTTGTCGGTGCCGAGTAGGGCCCGCTCGAATTCGCCATCGGCCATTGTTTTGTCCAAGCGCCGCTGATTCAAATCTTCCAGCATGGCGCGGCCAAAGGCATCGATGGCGCTATCAGCGAGGGAAGGGTAAGCGATAACGCCCTGATATGATGCTTCCGAGAGGGCAGCACGAAACGGCGCCGGGACCGATACCCGGCCCTTGCGGTCGACCTTGTTCACAAACGTGGACAAGAAAGACGTCAACTTAAACCCCCGTTCCAAAACCCGCAGCGCCTCTACCCCAGAAGAAGCGCTCAAACTCAGCTTTTCCCATTATTTCAAATATGGGAATTAATGGGTTATCATGGGATTTCATGGTTTGTCAATGGGAGCTGGTGCCATGTGCCGACATACTCCTTAGCAAAAGGGCGCATTTTCCGGGCTCATGAGGTTAGAAGTCGAGCTCTAAACCGGATGATCGGGATGACATGTTGCAAGAGTAGATCGCCATTGTGGCGATACCTGGTTGAGTTCTGGGCTATTTCGTGAATTCAGAGCGGCTAAAAGCTAGTTTTCGAAAAACTATTAAAATAAATAGAATCAATTGGTTATGATGACTCAGGTTATTCACATTTGTTAACAATCCGTGAATAATACTTAAAATCAAGATGCCAGACGGTCTGTAAGCCGGGTTCTGTCCCTGTTTGCACAGGAGATGGCTATTCATCTGGGGCGCCCGTTACCGGACGCCTCGCGCGACCCACCCGGGTGACAGCACGAAAACATGCCCTTGGACCGAGATCCAAATGTCACCCCTATTCGGTCTTGCTCCCGGTGTGGTTTACCCTGCCACCGCCGTTACCGGCGGTGCGGTGCGCTCTTACCGCACCCTTTCACCCTTACCTGCATTACCCGAAAGTAGGCAGGCGGTTTGCTTTCTGTGGCACTTTCCCTGGGGTCGCCCCCGCCGGGCGTTACCCGGCACCGTGTTTCCGTGGAGCCCGGACTTTCCTCCCCTCGCGGGTTTCCCCGATGCGAAAGGCAGCCATCCGACCGTCTGGCTGCCAATATGTGCCGCCGCATCGGCGGCGGGTCAAGCTATCTTCGCGCAGGTAGCGATTAACAGGGCGGTTTCAGAGTCAACGGTGGCGTCGACGTTTGTTGATCGGAAGTGCCGTTGAAAGGCTGTTACAACGTCGGAAAGTGGGGATTCAGGGTTATATCCAAAGCTGGATAGATTCTCGCGGAGTTTGCAGTCGGCGATGTTTGGAGAGGTTGGCTCCAATTCATACTTTGGCCAGTAACCCACATTCATCGCGGCAAGCCGTTGCCATGGAAAGAGTTCACCGGGATCTTGTTTTCGTTCCGGGGCAATGTCGGAATGTCCGAGGACGTTCTTTGCCGGAATGGCATGACGGATCAAGACCTCTATGGCGAGTCCGACGAGAGCATCAATCTGCTGCTCTGGAAACTCCCGGTATCCCCATTCGTGGCCGGGGTTTTGCAATTCGATACCGATTGACTGACCATTGATATCGGTTTCACCTGCCCAAAAGCTAACACCGGCATGCCATGCTCGCTTTTCTTCGTCGACAAGCTGAGTGATTGTCCCATCTTCATCGATGAAATAATGGGCACTAACTTCTGAAGTGCTGTCACCCATTCGAACAAGAGAGTCCTTACCAGATTTCATACCGGTATAATGGAAGATCAGCTTGTCGATTATGCTGCTATTGGTGCGGTCACCAAAGTTTGGGGAAGGACGTTGCAGAATTTTCATCTCTCGTCGCTCTCGTCCTTCGCGATGGCTGTTTCGGTTGTAACTGATTTGGATCCACGTAAAACAATGATGGCAACGCCAGCGATGGTAATTAGTCCACCGAGAATAAGTTGCCAGTTCAATTTTTCATCAAGAAACAGAATTCCAAAGATAATGCCCAGAACGGGAACTAGTAACGTAAAGGGCATGACTTGATTGGTTTGGTATCGGGGTAGCAACCGGTACCAGAGACCCTGCCCGAAGACGCTAGCAATCAAGCCCATATAAAGAATGCCGAGCAATGCCGGTGTTGAGGCGGACGTCGTTGCAGCCCATTGGTCCTGTTCAAACAAAAACGATACGAGAAAAGCCATCGGGGTGCTGAAAATACAGACCCATGCATTGACCGAAATAAAATCCACTTTTCCGAGATGCCGGATTTGGATGGTCGCCACGGAAAAGAACAGTGCCGAAACCACCATAATGAGAAACATCTCGATGCGGCCTTCCAGTTGGGGGACGCCAGTAATGACGGTAATCCCAACGAACGTGAAAATGACTCCGAGAATACGCAGCCATCCAAACGTCTCGCGGAAGAATATCCATGCCAGAAGGGCGGCAAATGGTACGGATGCCTGCATCGCCAGAGCGCCGGTTCCTGCTTCGACATATTGAAGACCGACCAAGCCCAACCCGAAATGCAGTATACACATCGTGAAGGCAATCCCCATCAGCGGCAGGACCATGCCACGGGGTGATTTGGCGAACCAAACGAGTGCGAGCGCCGCGACGGCGAGGCGGAGGCCGAGAAGAAAATAAGGTGGAATGTCCAACGCGCCGGTGCGCATGGCGATAAAGTTGCCGCCCCAGATTGTCACCACGGTCAGAACCAGGACTATATCGACTGGCTTCACTTCATGCCGCGTTGTTTTGAAATTTCGTCATAGGCAGCATTGATGGTCGCGATCTTTTCCGTCGCGATTTCAACAAAGTCCTCGGGCATGCCTTGAGCGATCAGTGTGTCTGGATGATGTTCTCTGGCTAGATTGCGCCACGCTTTTCTGACGTCTGCGTCACTCATGTCTCTGGTGATGCCCAGGATTGCGTAGGGGTCATCCATTGCGGCCCCCATATGGGCCACCCGCATCCGATCGAAAGTTGCCTCATCAAAGCCGAAAATGTCCGAGCATTTTTTGAGAAATTCGATTTCATTGGGATGCGCCACACCGTCGGCCCTGGCGATATGGAACAGGCCGCCGAGAAGCTCTTCCAGTACAGCCGGATTATCACGGAATAATTTGGCTATCTGTTTTGCATAGGGCTCGAAGCCATGGGAGTCCTTGCGGGCCTGATCAAATACCCGCCCAACATTTTTGATTTCATCCGGCGGAATGTGAAATATCTGCTTGAAAGCTTCGACTTCGTCCCGCGTGACGGTGCCATCGGCTTTTGCCATTTTTGCAGAAAGAACGATGACGCCGATTGCGAATGTCGTTTGTTTTGCAAGGCCGGGCTCATCGCTATATTTCTGGTCGCTCTTGATACGATCATAGGCGTGTCCGGCAATCCCACCGAGCAAAGCGCCAAGCGGGCCGCCCATCATGAGACCCGCTGCACCACCAAGTACTTTTCCCCAAATTGCCATATGTGTGCTGCCTACCGTAATCCAATCTTGCCGATGCCAGGCAATCGTAAAGCGAGGTCGCCGGGGTCGATACCAAAGGAAAGACCGAGAATATTGAACTCTATTCCTTCTTCGGCTGATACGAGTATACCGAGAGCGCCAAGGATAGAGATTTGCGCGCCACCGCCGCTTGGTGCTTTTCCGAGAATTGATCCGCCGGACAAATAGTCTTTGCCGATTGCTGTCGGCGGTAGGTCAGTTTTAAGTTCGGGAACGCGCCGCGTTACGAAGGCCGTAAACGTATTGCTGTTAGGACCAGGCCAGGTCGTATAGGTGCCAGCGTAGGGGTAGGCTTTAACCGCGGCCTCGATATTCTTGATGGCAGTTGTGGCTTTTTCACCCCTTAGGTCAGACAAGAGTTCCGGCCGGGCACCAAACCAGTATCGATCAGGTTCGTCATTGTGAATTTGCAGAGCACTGCCACCACCGAAGACGTACCAGCCCATAACCTCATAGACAGTGTATTCACTAGCGTTCTTGGGTTTGACAGATATCCATGTATGGACAGCAAAGGCGCCACGCCATGAGAAAGCCCGCGCCGCATAAACCTGCACAACCGCATCCGGTGTTGTGTCGGGTTTTGGCGCAAGGCCGCTACTTTGCCGGGTTGCCGTTCGCCAATCACCAGCCACGTTTCCGTCACCCCCGATTGCAGCTGCGACAGGACCGAGCACTAAAAGCAGTAAAAGACTGGTGACCCTGCGAACCCATTTCATACGGTTAAGACGTTATCATTGCTAGCGCAGGACAACAATAAACAACCGCTTGGTGACGAAAATTTGACCGCTAGATATCCAGGAGCGCGTCTACGGATTCCTGGTCCATCGTCGGTTGTTCGCCGTTGATAAGAGCGCTGACGACATCCATTAATCGTTGCAGCGTCTGTGAGGCTGTTGCCGTTTCATAGGCTAGGAATCCTGAATCGCCGCTTTTGATAGCGTCTTCGATGAGATGGAGAAATCTCGGAATGTAGTGATTGAGGCGCTCTACCGTTGTCTAAACCGCCACTTTGTATTTGCTTGGCGCAATCGCATCGGCTTCGATGGCGAGGGTGGTATCAGAGAACTGACTATCCGCAAAATGTTCTTCATAGCTTTTGGGAAGCCATTCCCGAGCGTCTTGGAGACAATCTGGCATCTCTGGTATCAAATCGAGGGCCATGACAAGCTCGTTGAAGTGGTTGAGATAATCCGTTGCGAGCAGCGTCTTCTTATTGATGTTGGTTCCAGCTATGCGCGTGCGCAGATCCGCCAGGCCTGGATTGTCAGGCGCTGTCCTCGGCTCACAGGTAAGTTGGGCTGCGCTAGACATTGTCAAATGTTGTCT
>Ga0115002_10002968_pt1 | contig 21661 bp, 20 predicted proteins | sample ArcticOcean_MG_C_8_FD_89576 | JGI IMG/M metagenome (GOLD analysis project Ga0115002, IMG submission 89576) | Marine microbial communities from western Arctic Ocean - ArcticOcean_MG_CB11_86 | ecosystem: Environmental > Aquatic > Marine > Oceanic | place: Arctic Ocean: Canada Basin | collected... | reverse complement strand
GCTCAAGCAGATAATCCCCCAGGCAGTGCCCTTGGCCCGATTGAGCGCCGGTAACAGCATGGCCGCAAGGATTGCGATAATCGTAATCACGACCAGCAGTTCGATGAGGGTGAATGCTGATCGGATTGGCTTGGCGAACAGTCTTCGATTGTTGGAGAAACCTGTCACTTGCGAAGGTGCTTTGGATTTAAGATGCGTAAAACAATGGTATTCCGGCAACTGACACCAAGCCGTTCGTGATGCTTTGTCTGTTCGCGCCTTTCTGAAAAATAACAGGCTGTAGTCATTTAACGTATTCCACCGTATAGCTTTCCCGGACAAATCTGGACAATGCAACAATGACTTTTCCGGATTGGCTTCGCATGTTCCGATTAAATTAAGAACATAACGTTTGTAGTGTACATAATACGAAAGAATAGATCAAGCCGTTCTGAGGGAGAATTGTCATCGGCTAAACAGTGCCTTCCTTTGGAATTCCGGCCGCTGTCTTGATTCTTCTGCGACGGGCCGCCATTGTGTGGTTTGGGAGACCGCAGGCTGTGCGGCCCCGCCTCGACGAGTTTTTAAGAGGCCAGTTGCTTGGGAGAGAAGATGCCATCACCTCACACACGTCAAAAGCTGGTGCAGGACCTGGGCAACCTGGGTGTCGGTTCGGGCGACATGCTCTTCGTGCACTCATCCTTCAAGAGTCTTGGATCGGTCGAAGGCGGCGCCGAAACCGTGATTGGTGCCTTAGAGGAAGTGCTCGGACCGTACGGTCTTCTCCTGATGCCCTCGTTCAACATGGTGGAACCGGAGCGGCGTGCGCCGACCTGGAATATCTCGACGAGATCGACCAATGTTGGATGGCTAACCGAATTTTTCCGCCGGATGCCCGGCACAAGTCGGTCCGACCACTACTCCCACTCGGTAGCGGCCCGGGGAAAAGAAGCTGCGGCGTTGGTGGCGGATCATCTCAGCCGTGAGGGCTACGCGTCACCGTGGGATCTTGAGCCATGGGGGCACACCTACGGGTTGCACTCGCCGATGTATCGGGCCTGGCAGGCCGGGGCCAAGGTTCTCATGTTGGGGGTGGACTATGAGTCATCCACTTACATCCACTTCGTCGAAGTCATTCACTGGAACAGGCACCTCGAGTGCGATCCGGCGGCGTACCCTTCGATCGATCGAGTGGCGCTTGGAGCGTATTGGGAGCGGGCGGGCTGCTTGCAAAGGGGAGACGTGGGTGATGCCGAGTCCCGGGTGTTCCCGGTGCAGGACTTTGTCAGCTTGTTGCTGAAAGAGGTCGAGCGCGATCTCGAGTCGTATTTAATCTAAGCAGTCACGCCAGATAACGGGGCCCCCTCACCGCCGTGCAGGGGGTCTCAAAGACCCGGATATCTGTCTCGACAACGGTGCATGCTGGGATACGGTTAAAGCGTCCCAGCCGATGATGGTTGACTCTGAACTGTTTTAGCGGAGCCTGTGATCTAGAGAGCTACTGGCCAGTAGCGAGCGCGACATTGGTCATCGGTGATGCTGTGATAGCAGAGGCGGACTGGCCGATTATTGAAACAAGCACGATTGCAAGTCCATGGTCCGTTCAAGCCCTACAGCCCATCCTTAATGTCGATCGCTTCCATGGCTTTGTAGCGGGAAGATTCACGGAACGCCTTTTTCTCCCCTGCCTCGGATTCGGCCTTTTCCCGGGCTGAATCTTCCTCGGCTGCGGCCTTTCTCTGCCTCATGACTTCATTTTCGATTTTGGTGTTGGAGTACGTGACACGGACGATGCCCGATTCGACGTTAGCGGCGCCTACAAAGATGCCGGCCGTCTTGAGCGCACTTTTTACAGTGTCATATTTTGAGGCCAACTTCTCCCTGATAAAGGTCAGGCCAGCTTCGTCCGGCCCATCCTCAGGCGCCTCCGGCATCCTGTAGAAGGTGGACACTCTAAACAGCGTATCATCTATGAATACGTAGTTCGTATACTGGATGACGCCCCCGTCTTCGCCGGGCTGCCGGAGGATCTCAACATACTTTGGACTGTCTTCTTCTGCCAGATTCGGCACCGCGGCCGTGACTTCCTCTTTTGATTGTCCCCACTTCGTACTGCCGTACCCGTTTAGTAAAGCAAGGTCCTCGGCCTGCGACCCGATTGCCGTGAACATGGCAGCGATTATTATGATGATGATGCGTTGACCGGTCATGATTTTCCTCCAATTGGCTAGTTGCAGAAACACAGGGCTGTTTTCTTTTCCCAAAAACGCGGTTGGAGCTCTATTCTAACAAGTTGAATCAGTTGAAAGTTGATTCATAAAAGTATGACCGATAGTGCGATAAATCAACCGTTAATTGCCTGCCAATTTTTGTGGCCTTTCCTTAGTTGCCTTTCCCCTTTGCCAGTGCGATGTGTGCCGGGCACACCGAAACGGATCGACTTGTGGACTGACTATTCATGAATCCCCAGAGCGCTAAGCCGAGTGAGGCGTGCCTTGGCGGCATGGTGCTGGGGATCAATCTCCAGCACTTTCTTCCACGCTTCTATCGCTTCCGCATACTTCTCATTCTTTTCATAGGCTTTCTCACCTACTGATGAGTCAGCCCCCTGAGTCGGGTGAGGTTTTTTCGAGCTTCATGCTGCTGGGGACGGATCTCCGACACCTTCTTCCAGGCTTCTATCGCTGCTTCATATTGTTCCTGTTTCTCATAGCCTTTCGCCAAACGCACATAAGCCAGTGCAAATTTGGGGTCCAGTCCAATGACTTTAATATAATTCCCTATCGCCTGCTGCTGGTTGCCTGATTGGTCATAAGCCAGCCCTCGATTGTAGTAAGCGGGCTTAAATCGGGGCTTCAGTTCAATAACGTTATCGTAATCCTTGATCGCCTGCTGCTGGTTGCCTGATTTTTGATAAACAACCCCCCGATTGTAATAAGCCTCTGCAGATTGGGGTGCCAGTTCAATGGCTTTGTCGTAATCCTCTAATGCGCGCTGATAGTTGCCTGTTCTTTCATAAACGCCCCCTCGATTGGAATAGGCCTCCGCGAATTCTGCATCCAGTTCAATGGCTTTGTCGTAATCCTCTATTGCGTGCTCCAAGTTGCCCAATTTCCTATAAGCCAGCCCTCGATTGTAATAGATCTGTGGTAATTCTGCATCCAGTTCAATGGCTTTGTTAAATTGATCAAGAGCTTTTCCAAAGTCCATTTTTTTTGTATAACAGGTGCCAATGTCATTGATAGTAACAGGGTCATCGGGCTTGAAAGAAGCTGCTATCTCAAAATGCGTTATCGCTTCATCATACTTGCCTAAGCCTTCATAACACTGAGCAAGGTTTATATATGCTTCAGTATTCTTTTGGTCAATTTTTATGACTTCCCGGAATCCTTCTATTGCCTTATCTATCAAACCTTCATTAGCAAGCCTGGCTGACAGATTCATTTTTTCCATAACCCGAATCAGTTTTCTGGGCACCGGTTCTTCGGAACCAGGGGCAGCATCGCCTCCGATATACCCCAAGCTCATCAATTTTCGTCTGGTCTCTTCGTCTATCTCCGCCGTGGCCGGAGCCTCTCCGGAAGAACTGGTCGCAGTCAAAAATGTTTCCAGCCGATTATCCATCTCCTTGACCACATCCATTCTGCTGTCGGCTAAGTTGACCAGTTCCTGAGGGTCGTTTTTGGTGTTATATAATTCCGGCTCCGGTGACTTTATATACTTCCATTCTGCTGTCCGAAAGGATTTCAGTTCACTCCAGTTATAGCGGAGCTTGGCATACAGGGACTCGCTATAGGCCGGAAGATTAAGTGATTTTATCCGGCCCTTCATCAAGCCAATGAGACTCTTGCCCTGGATCTCCTTGTTTCTCTCTATTTGTAAGAAATCCAAAATGGTCGGCATGACATCAACTAAACGGACTTGTCCTTCGATAACTTTTCCCTCCGTAACCAGGCCCGGGCAAGAGAATATCAGAGGGACCTTCAAGGTGGTATCATAGATAAACACAGAGTGGCCGAATTCTTCATGTTCACCCAACCCCTCGGCATGGTCGGCGGCAAAGATTATCAGGCTATTCTCATCAAGCTTCAGCTCTTTCAGGGCGGCTAGAAGCACCCCTATATGCTCATCTGTAAAGGCGATCTCTCCATCGTACGGATTATCTTTGTAAAGCTCCCTGTAAGGGGCGGGCGGATTGTAAACAGCGTGCGGGTCAAAATAATGTACCCACAAGAAGGTTTTGGAGGCTTTCTTGTTCCGCAGCCAGCTGACTGCGGCATCCGTAACTTTGTCGGCAGTGCGCTCTGCCTCCATATGCTCGATGATTTTTTTTCCGATATTTTGTTGCATCCTGTCATCATAGGTTTCAAATCCCTGGTCCAGGCCGAACTTGGAATCCAGGACAAAGGCACTGACAAATGCCGCGGTCGCATAGCCGTTTTCCTGCATCCGTTCCGCCAAGGTGACGGCCGACTGGCCAAGGCGATAAGACCCGTTGTCTCTTACGTTGTTGAACTGTGGATACGTGGACGTGAAAAGACTGCAGTGAGAAGGAAGGGTAAGGGGCACTTGACTGATGGCATTCTTAAACATCGTCCCGCGTTCGGCCAAACCATCTATGTTGGGGGTCTTTATTCTCTCATATCCGTAACAGCCCAGATGGTCACTTCGCAGGGTGTCAACAGTAATAAAGATCACATTTTCAGGTACACTGTCAGGCGTCTGCTTTGCACTGATGGCAAACCATGCCACCAGTGCTGCAATGACTACTCCTGAAAGGATGCCGATTTTTCTGCTGAGTTTCATGTTTTGAATAGAATCCGGTTACTCGACCAGTTTTTGGTGATGCGTCATGCCTCACGTACCACTATCGCGGCTCCACCCAGATTTCCACTTCGTCAATCACCATTTCTCCGGTGGCCCCGGGGTCCGCAGATGCGAGGGTGATGGTCAGCTGGTTCTCACCCCAGTTTGTCGCGGCGGCGGGCACGGGGAACCAGCGGACGTTGGGAAACGGCCTGAGGTACCTGTCGTCGTGCTTGCCCAAAGGTCCGGTTGCCAGGGGGACACCGTTGAGTTGTAGATCCACTTCGTCATAGCGGGTCAGGTTACCCCGGACCATCAGCGTGGCGTGGTGGACCCGGTCCCTTTGCTCATACAGCCGGAACCGGAATAGGCCAGAAGGTCTCACGGCGCTGCGGTCGAGGACTACCCGCTGCGGCTCCCCGGCTAAATGGTTCTCCTCATCCCGAGTCGGGTCGAAGACATAGTGCCGATCGCCGCGTGCCACCCGCTGCGGATCGCGCAGCTCACGGAATGCCTGCAACGCCTGCGGATAGAACGGCGGCGGCCACAAGTGACCGACGAAATGGTTGTAGATGGAAATTCCATCGGCGCCGGCGCCATAGAAGGTGTGTGCCAGTGCCCTGTCGTTTGACCGTGTCATGCTGGCGCATCCGGGAACGTGTCGTTCCGCGGTGAAATGAACCCGCTTTCTCGCGTTTTCACTGGACCACGGCGCCATTCCCGGATACAACATGCATTCACTCTGTCGCGTCAGGGCGGCAAACTCTGCATACGGTGCGTTGAAGCAGGCGAACATCGGGTCCATCGGGCTGAGGGAGTCTATCAGTCCCTCGGCGATCCACGTCGACACATCGAGTCCCAGGCACAGACACTGCTCGAGCGAGGCGTGCACCCTGGCTGCCAATTGTATCCGCTTGCCGCGGGATTGGCTGTACTCATCGAGCATGCCGCGGAGACGACGCACCAGGGCGGTCATCAGGGGGGCACGTTCCTTGCCGTGCGGGGCCGGGAAGTATATGTCCTCCCGGAATGTCAGTTCGATACCGTCCACATCGAAGCGGCTCACAAGCTCCTCCATCACCTCGAACACGAACTGGCGCACCTCGTCGAATGTGAAATCGAGCATCCTTTGATCGGGGTCGTGGTCCTGGCCGGGCTCCGACAATCGACATTCCGGGTGCGACGCGATGAAGTCCACTGGCGCAGGGAAATGTTCCCCGCCATGGTTGTCGTTCATGCGAAACCCAGCCACAAATGACATCCCGCGTTTGTGGGAATGGTCGAGGAGCAGCTGCAGCGGCTGGATGCCCGCATCCAGCAAGGGCAGGAACCGCTGGTGCTGCTCGCGCCCGCCATACTCGAACCGGTCTGACCGCCAGTAGAATGTGAATCCCTGGGCGTAGACATCCTGTTGGAAGGCGTCCACGCCGCTGTCGGCGAGCATGTCGATCCACTGCCGCAGATCATCGGCCTCCACCGGATCGGGCAGCACGCCGCCGGCGATGCTGGACGGATCGCTGACATAGAGCAGGCGCCTGTTGCCACGCGGTGTCATCGGGGTCTGGGGTTCCTGGCTCTCCACTTTTCTCGGGGGCCCTTCTATTGGGCTGTCAGGCGTCAAGGTGACCGCAGGCGCAGGAGCTTGCCGCCGCCGGGTACTATACTCACCGTCGCCCGCGCCCCGTCTGGGGCCGGGTGCCAGTTCCGCTCCTCGGCGTCGAACACCGCCAGCGGTCCGGGCCCAACCACGGTCGTGGTGATGCCGATGATATAGTTCAGGTTCACCACCAGCACATGCGTAGCGCCGGCCGCCGTGCCGAAGTAGCCGAGCAGGATGCCCCCCCTTGCCTTGTCTGGCGGTACAGGTGGGTCCACGGTAAAGGACGCCTCGGCCGGCAGCCCCATGCCGCCCGCCGGAACGGTACCCAGATGATACGCCCCCAGGGAAATCAGTGGCTGCACCTGCTCGCCGACGGCAACAAACTCGGGATGGATCTGACGCAACGCTTTGCCCAGTGCGGTCGGGGTGCGATCCGGATACTCAACTCCTCCCCAATGTTCCGCCTCCTCCCAGGCGTTGTAAACAAACTGGCAGATGCCCTGGCCGCCGTAGGCCAGGGTGGTAAAGGCCAGGTATCTTCCCTCGTCACCGTTGGGCTGGCGCCAGCCCGGTCCCATCGAGGAAGCCTGGATGACGTTCATGAAGGGCAGGCCGTACTTCACCGTCGCCTCGCGGACCAGCGCCAGGTTATGGAAGTACTCACTGTTATCGTACGCTCTGCTGGTGTAGCGCATCTGGTAGTGGTCATAGCTGATCAAGTCGGGTTTCACCTCCTCGATGAATCGGCGGAGGTACTCTCTGTATGCGGTCACTTTATCGCCGGACGTCCCCTGCGCCCCAGGGCTGGCGTACATGGGGAAGAGATTGATGTAAAACAGGTGGTTGGGATCACGCTTGCGGACGTATTCCACCAGCCTGCCCAATCCCGGAAACTCGGTGGCACCGGGTTCATCGACGGAGATGTAGCCGTACATCGCCGGATGATCCTTGACCTTGTCTATGAGTACATCGAGTTTTGCCAGCCACTCCGGGTCGTCCAAGGCATCCTCGTGAAACACATTCCGCCAGGGAGGCTTGGCCTCATGGACATACAGCATCCCACGCATCCCGTTAGCTTGAGCACTGTCGAAGTCATCGAGATTTCGGCAGAACATCATGTTGAAGCCGCCTTCGGCCAGCTTTTTTGCCACTGTCGGCGAAATGAGCTCGAATCGGGGTGGCCCGGCGTCCGGCGGTGGTGTTTTCTTGGGTTCGTCTCCCCACATGCTGTTGTTGCCGCCTGCCCCGGGTCCTTGCATGTACCAGACCATGGGCTTGCCGACTTTCCACAAGCTGCCTTCCGGTCGGCCCGGTGCCGGCGTCCCAGCGAACGTGCGGGTCACGGGTTGACTCGGGGGAGCAGGTAATTCGGTCCCCGATTGTTCGAGGTGGCAGCATCCCGCCAGCAGCATACAGCCCAGGGCTGAGCACAAGCATATTATGACGGCAGCCGGCAGCTTGAGGTTTTTTTTACTTTGATTCATTGTTCCCACTCTCCTTTTTTAACTTCGTGTTGTGCTTAGCGTCTTGCGAGTTGGCGCAGAGACCCCACATCAAGATCAATACAGATAACTCTACCCGTGCAGGTTGCATTTTAAAACGGATTCCCGTGTACCAAGCCGCAGACGGTGACGATCCGGCTTTGGGCCGCCTCATTTTCCATACACCCGCTTCGCGTTTCCTCCCAGCACCAGTGCCTGTTCTTCGACCGACAGGAAATCGGTGTGGCTGTGGGCCAGCTCGGCGAGGCGTACGTAGGAGCAGACCCGCAGGTTTCCCGGGATGTCGCTGCCCCACATGATTTTCTCGGGCCCGACGAGGTCGACGGCCTGCTCGATATAGTTCCGGCAGCTCGGGAACGGATCACCCTCGTCTTGGAAGTAGGCCGGCAGCGAGGCGGTGTCGAAGGAGACGTTGGGCAGCTTCCCCAGCTCGATTTGCGTCTGCCACAGTTCAGTCAGTACCTCGTTCCCGGCGAGCGCCGGACCGGGTTGGCCGAGGTGGCAGATGACCATTGTCAGGTCCGGATGGCCGGTAGCGATCTGCGCCACGGCATCTGTCTGGTATGATGCCGATCCGACGCCGCCAAGGTCGAGTGTCAACACGCGGTTTGCGCGCTGAAGAAGGGCCCACGCCGGATCCAGCTCCGGATCGTCGAGCCGGGCGCCGGGATGGACGCCGCTCAAACCGGTAGGGACGCTGAACTCGATCTTGATGCCACGGAACCCCGAGGTCTCGAGGATCTCGTCCAGGCGCGTCTGCCAGCCGTCTGTCCACGGGTCGAAATAGGCCTGCGCGACGAACCGGTCCGGATACTGGCGCACTGCGGCGGCGGCGAAGTCGTTGCATTCGCCCCAGAACGGCCCCTGCAGCAGCACTGTCCGTTCGATGCCGGCCTTGTCCAGCTCCGCGACGGACATGGCTGCGGTAAAACAGGTTGTCTCCCCGCAGTCCGGAATGACTTGCTGGGCGTCTTTGCCGATGCTGGCGCGGCCGTGCCCGATACCGCGTGTCCGGCCGTTGCCGACGTGGCCGTTGACGTCGGGAAACACATGGGAGTGTGCGTCGATCATAATTGAGGAGGGAGTGGGGCGGCGTAGTGGTGGAGCCTTTGGAGCCTGCAGGCGTGGAGATAGACTGGCGGGGATGCCATCACTCCCAGTTTCGTCGTCGATTCACTGCCGAAAGTCAGGTTGTCGCACACCATACACCAAACCTCGATCCCTGCGAATCACATACCCTGTTTTCATATCTCGAATGGTGACGTACAGCATTCACGTCCATGCTGGTCTTCGTCATTAGTGCAAGTGCATCGGTTGAGGTGTCGATCGATTTCAATGGCTGTAAAACGGCGCGTTGCGGTCGCCATGGAGGGGAGTTCGGGCGAACAGCGTCTGAATGAGGGTGTGCTGTGTCTTTTTCAAAGAGTCTTGCGAAATACCCATTATTTTGTATTATAACAGCTCTATACGGCTTGTTCGTATAGGTGATCTAGCCCCTTCTATTGTCCATGTATATCCAGTCGCATCAACGTCGATTTACTCTGATCGAATTGCTCCTGGTCATCGCGATCATCGCGATGCTTGCATCGTTGTTATTGCCGGCGTTGACGAAAGCAAAGCGCAAGGCCAAAATCACGCTGTGTCTGTCGAACGTCCACCAGCGCGCCATGGGCGTCACGAATTGGGCGATGGACCATAATGGAAATTACCGAGTGATCAATGCTGCCTTGGCGCAAGACAGTCCGTCCGGGTTGTGGCAAAGGGCTGACCGCGCCTACTATAATGTTCCAGCCGCCGAAACAATCGGCGAGATTATCGAAGAGGAATGCGGCGGTTCGTGGGAGGTTCTGTGGTGCCCGTTCTCGATCAACAAACCTTGGGGGCCGACGGATCTCCCGGGCCAGGCATTTGGCGGAAAAACTTACTGGAATTCAACCCATAATTTCTATGATTCCGGTTACAATGTCTATGCCGGCTGGGCACCCTATAGTTCGCCGGGCTGGGCCAACAGTGGCGTGGAGATGCTTGATGACGCAAAGGAGAAAGCACACAACAAGTCGGCACCCCCAAGCGGGCAGTATATCCTGCGAATGGATGGTCGCAGTGGCAGTGATCCGATCATATCAGATTGGGAATATTCATACCATCAGTCTGGCAAACATAATGTAATATGGCCACACGCGTCAAACGACGATTGGCTGATCGCTGCAAATGAACATGTCACGGAAACCACTGTCGGCTTTGCCGACGGGCACGCGCAGGTCCATCGCCATTAAAACTCACTGGGACATGGTGTTCCGCTGTCAAATTCAACCTGGGATGGCGAATCGATCGTTCACAACGCCAACGGTCAAACCTGGTTCTACTGATCCGCTCCGTCCGGTAGCGTTCAATGAAACGCGGTGCCCAGCGCCGTCGGACAGACGGCTTAACGCCTGTCGAAGTTTTTGTTAAGCATCGCGATCCGCGCGGCAAGAGTTGCCAGTTCCTCAGAGTCCCGTGTCCTATAATTCTCCTGTAAAATTTCGCAGCATCGGCCGAGCCGACCGTTCCACTAAGGGATCTTTGCCAGCATCGCAACCCGTTTACCGTGTAGTTTCGTTGCCGAACGATTCACCAGGAGCACCTTGAAATGATCCAGCCTTTCGTCGATTCTACCGAGATCCAGCATGACAGCGCCGCGCTTCGCGAACGGATGCAGGAAGACGGTTATCTCTACGTCCGCGGTGTTTTTCCAAGGGATGAGGTCGAGGCAATTCGGCTGCACTGGCTGGGCCTGCTGCGTGAGGCGGGTTGCGTCGATCACGATGCGCCATTGTCCGACGGCATTGCCGACCTCAACGGCTTCTGTGTCGAGCCGGAGGCACATTATATGAAGGTGTTGGTCGAGCTGTATCGGCTGCCGAAGTTCCTGGCGCTCTTGCATCATCCGAACATTATCGATTTGCTCGGTCGCCTGCTGGATGCCCCGGTGTTGCCGCATCCGAAAGTGATTCCACGGTATATCTTTCCACAGAAAACCGAGTTCACGACGCCGGCGCATCAGGACTGGTTTCATATACAGGGCACCGAGGCGACCTATACCGCCTGGGTACCGTTCAGCGATTTGACCGAGGAGATGGGCGGCCTGCAGGTCTGTGCCGGTTCGCATCGCAGCGGTGTCTACCAGGTACGTCCGACTCTCGGCGCCGGTGCCGTCGAAGTCACTGGCGTGGCTTCCGAGGACTGGCGCTTCAATCCGGTCGGGCAGGGCGATCTGATCCTATTCCACAGCATGGTTGTTCACCAGGGCATGCCCTGTTGCGGCAATCGTCTGCGGTTGTCGACGGACGCCCGCTATCAGTCTCTGCACGAACCCGTCTCGAAAATGTCATTGACCCCGCATGTAGACGCTGTTGCGGGGTGGGACGAGATCTATCACGGCTGGCCGGACGACGAACCGATACGTTACTACTGGCAGCAGTTGCCCCTGGATATCGTTGATCATGACCCGAGTTATATTGCCCGGCGCAATGACATGGCAATCGAGATGGGCGAGGCCGGCGATCGCCGGGCCTTGTCGGCTCTGCAGCGTATTGCCTGCCGGGATGCTGATCCGCAAAGACAAAAGCAGGCTGAGCGGTTGATTCGGCAGTTGGAAGCACAGGGGCACTGACGAAATTCTCGAATCCGACGCCGTGCAGGTCGACGAGTCGTCATTGCCGGGGACCGCTGACCTGCCGGAAATCTGGCTGCTTAAGAAATGCGCCATGGCCGTACAGGAGAGGCGTTCAACCTCTACATAACGTGTCAATCGGCTTTGTGGATTGGGTTTGGCATCGATGGTCCTTGTCGCCATGAACGGATGTAGAAATCTGTTCTACTGACAAACTTAACCCTATACCCGCACTCACTCCTGCCGGACACCGGGACGATCCCCCCGGTCATGAACGCTGCCCCCGGCGACGCCAAAAAGACGACGGCCGATGCCACCTGGTCCGGGGTTGCGGTGTATCCCAGCAGGTTGATGGCGTTGCGAAACTCGATCACTTCTTTGCTATTCGGCAGCTCGTCGATCAGTTGATCGAGGTTCGGCGTCAGCACGCTCGATGGACACAACGCATTACAGCGGATGCCGTCAGCGCCACATAGTCCACGGCCATCGACTTTGTCATGGCGTTCAGTGCCCCCTTGGTCGCTGCATACACGGCGTGATGCCGCTCGCCCTGCACGCCCGCCATCGATGACACATTGACGATGCAGCCGCGACATTCGCGCAAGTGCGGATACGCATGCTTGCAGAGCATGAACGGCCCCTTGAGATTAACGCTGAGCAACCGGTCAACAGTCCGCCTGCGAAGTTGTCTGTACAGGCTCGTCGACGCTGCAGTAGGCGGCGTTGTTTACCAGGACATCCAGACCACCGAAAGCGTCCATCGCGGTGCTAATGATCTGCTGCACATGTTTTTCGTCAGCGACATCTGCCTCGACAAAGCGGCATTGCGCCTCGCCCAGCTCTGCGGCAAGGTCCTGCCCTGCTGGATCGATGTCGGCCATCACTACCCGCGCCCCCGTGGCCGCGAACGCCTCGACACAGGTACGACCCGATACCGCCGGAAGCGCCGGTGGCCACCACCACGTTGTTCTTTGAGTTCGTTCCCATTTTGACCGTCTCCTTTCAATCGACGCCTCTTGCTCATGGATCAAGAGGCGTCAATTAAGAATATCGTGTCGGGCTTTGTAGCACTGTCGGCTGTAGTCCCGGTATCTCCGTGTCCACCGGAAAGTACGGTTGCTGCATGTGTTTGTACTGCAAGCCCCGCACGCTGGCCGGCGTTGGGCCCGGCGTATTGAGGATGAAGGCTGCCTTGGTGATATCCGCATAGCCGAACCGGTAGTTCATCGGGTTCTTCACCACGACAAACTTCGCCTTATCTGGTTCGAGGCGGATCGACCGGAATTGTTCGTCGGCCCAGTCATAGGTCGCGTGCGTGGCGATAAGGATTCTCACTGCGCCGGCAGCAAACACCGCGGCGGGTCCCATCGTCGCTTCGCTGTCGGCCCAGATACCGCCGTCGTAGCGAAAATTGCCGTCGCTGATTCTTTCGACTGTCCCGGTCACGTCGATCGGTTCACCCCAGTGCGGGTCGAGCTTGTGTCCCAGGCTCAGGCGCAGTTCGCTACCTGTACCCGCGGCCTGACAGGCGGTGGCAGCCTCCGGATCCACCACCATCGCCAATGATGTCACGTCCAGGTTGGCGTCGATCAGGGCCCTGATCGAGGCAACGCTGTCTCCGGCCGCGCCGCCGCCTGCGCAGTCGGCCGTCTCGATCAGCAGCACCGGCCCACCGTCGATCTCCAGCCCCTTTCGGATCGCGGCATCGGGACTCATTACCGGCTGCTCGAGCACCTCACGGCTTTGCCAGTAGCGCTCGGCAATGTCCGTTGACAGCTCGACGGCCAGGTCCATGTCATTGTCGGTGATCACCAACCCGCCGCCACCCATTCCGGCGAAATCCAGATACGGATGAACCATGAACAGGCTCGTCGACAACACGCCTTCGCGCTCTTCAAAAGACTTCGTGCGGCGCATCAGGTTTGGAAAGGCGCCGTCGCCCTCGGTCTGCCCACGGCAAGCGCCGACCAGCACCGGCACCTTTGCCACCGCCATCGTCGGTTGCCATTTGCCATCGGCGATACCCATCAGCAGGCGCGCCCCGCGCTGGCCCGTTGTGAAAGCGTCCTTGTGCGGGTATGTCTCCCATGCCACCAGTGCATCGGCATTGTGTACCATTGCCGCACTGACGTGGGCGTGAAGGTCGAGCGTCGCAACCAGCGGCAGTTCCGGGCCGATATGCCGCCGTACCGCGGCCAGCAGGTCACCCTCAAGGTCGGTCGCCGGTTCTACGACGCCGGAGCCGTGCAGTCCCAGCAGGACACCGTCGACATCTTCCGGCACCAGCGCCGCGAGTAATTCTGTGGTGAGCTGCTCGTAGCAGTCGCGGGTCACCGGCCCACTCGAGCATGTACTGGCAACCAGCAGCGGATGAATATGGGCTTCGTCGGCGTGAAGTGCCTCGAGCATGCCGCCGACAACACCCTCGCTAACGCCCAGCATTTCCTCGCCGCGCAGCAGCTCGTACTGCTCGAACCGCGCCAAGTCCGCCGGCGTGCCACCGAACTGGTTACACTCGATGAAAATTGAACCGACAGCTATGTGCATGGGCGCCCCACTGGTCATCGATTACTCCATGGTCTCATTCGGCCCGACCGGATTCAGATGCTGCGGGCCGAAGATCATATCGGAATAATGTCCGTCCGGCATCTGCATCGCATCCGAAAATCCCAGTGCCGGCCATTCCCCATCCTCGGCAACGCCAAGCTGCTCCGGGGCATCAGCCGCAACTTCGAGGCATTCGACCCGCTGGACTTTCTCGCCCAGATCACACAGCACATTCCCGACCCTGGGATGCAGATGATCAGAATATACCCTACCGCCAGGACCGGCCAAGCGGTAGGGTATAAAACAGAATTGACCTGATTTTCGCTTGCATTCCACCACGCTTCCCAGTACCGTGCAAGAGTTCCCAAAAGTAATTTCCTGTTAGTGTTTATGGCAATCATTCGAGTTCGGGGATCGCGCAGCTCTGGGGCGACCATGGCGACCCACTTGAAAGCCGGAGAAGTAACGCATGTTGGACATTTCAAACCTGAAGTTGGAACTCGAGGAGGCTGGAGCCTTCGAGAAGTGTGAAGCCCGCACCTGGGTCAAGGTCGTTTTCCTGCTCAGCGGTTTCGGTCTCCTGACCTGGGGCGCAGCTGTTCTGCCCCTCGCTGCGACGGCACTGCTCCTCCTCGTGAGCCTGCTCTTCCTCGTACCCGCCGTGATGCTCGGGCATGAAGGCGGACATGGGTCCATTTCCAACAGCGACTTCCGGAACAGCCTTGCGCTGTACCTGTTGTTCCCCGTCATGGCTGGGAAGGGCGCGCAATACTGGCGGCACAAGCACAACGTCGGCCATCACGAGCACCCCAACATCATGGACTCGGACCCCGATCTGAATCTCTGGCCGATGGCGTCCAATGCCACGGCGTATCGCAAATCCCCGAAGATCCAGCAGTGGTTCCAGCGCAACCTCCAGGGGTGGGCGCTCTGGCCGCTCACCCTCGGCCTTGTCTGGTCCATGCGCTACGAGAGCTTCGCCCACCTTGCGCGAGATGCGTGGCACGGACGGATCACTCGCGGCTGGTGGGTGGATGTCTTCTCTCTCTTTCTGCATTACGTAGTGTGGGTGGTCATCCCCATCTACTTCCTGGGGCCCCTCTCCATCGCCTACTACGTCGTAGTCTGGTCCCTGGTGGGCCCGATCATCGCTACCATATTCGGGCCGGCACACATGAATCTCCCGATCGGAACTCAGGCGCCCGCGGACAACCTGCGACTTCAACTCCTGGTCACCCGGAACATCAACCTGCCGGGCATCCTTCCCTACATGTACATCGGGCTTGGAAACCAGATCGAACACCATCTGTTCCCGAAGATCCCCCATCAGCGCATGCACATCGCGATCCCGATCGTGCAGCGCTGGGCCGCCGCCAACGACGTCCCCTACCAGACCATCGACTGGGCCACAGGCTGGTTGGACATGACGCGATATATCCGGGACGCCTGGCAGTTGGAAACGGTGGTGCTCGAGCCCGCGTCCTCCCCGGTGACGATCAATCGCGCCGAACCCGACAATGAGATCGCCGAGGCTGACGAAGCAGAGCAGCGGATCACTACCGGGGCCGTCTGAAGATCAGGTGCACCAGCCCAGGGTGCGAGTAGGCGCTGCCGATGTGCGGGCCATCCGCGTAAACCAGCACGTGTGCTGTCACTCGCGAGTTGCACTGCCCGCCGGCGCCTCGAAAACCGCCGTCATCTGGGTGTCGATGGCACAGCTTGATGACGTTGATATGATCAATTTTCATGGCACTTGCAGTCGGGCTTGGGTATTCGTTCTCTTGTCCTAATCTACTTCGCCAATCCGATGTTCCTGATTTTTCCATCCGTTCCTTTTTCTTAATCCGTTGGAAAATCCGCCACAGGGCTTAGGATGAAAATCCGACTAACCTGCCTGCATTGAAACGAGTTTTCGCATACAGGGATCTCGATGGCACATACGCTACGAGTGATCGGCACGGACGCGACAGTCCGCTTTGCAGCCACCGAACTCAATCGATATTTACGGAAGGCCACCGGCAAGACGGTTATGGCTGCCGATTCCGCCGCGGCGACATTCACCATAGGTCTCTGCGAAACGCTTGGCATGCCCCCCCCGCGGTCTCACAGCGGTCGACGACATCGGGTTGCACGGATTGAATAGTTGTCAGGTGCAGCGCCAGTGGTTTTCGCACAGCCTGACGATGAACGTCCTGGTCGAGACGCTGTGGAACAAGAAGCGGTCGTTCAAGGCGATCGTTGACCATACCTTCAGCGATGCCTTCGGTCGCAGTAGTGCGAAGGTCGCTACGTTTTTCGTCGAGATGTCACGCCTTGCGAAGCCGTTCTTCGAATGCGTCTACATACCGAAGCTCGATGCCCGACGCCAGGCCGCCAGTCTGAGGAATATTCCGAAGATGAAAGGTGCAGTAGCTGCTATCGAGCCGCTGGCAAATCGGCAGGTGACGACTTGACCGGCACGGTCGGGCAATCATGGAAGTATCTTGTATACTATCTCAAGATCATGAAGCCTATCTGCAGGCGTCACCGGATATCAAGGAGAAATTCGACATCGTGTTCGACTATCTGCATCGCCATGAATCTATCCTGCACCCGGTGCTCGACGTCGAAATGGTGCCGTGCGTGATCGGCAGGAGGCTCTTCCAAGCGCAGCGGGTAGCAACGAACTCGGAAGAGTGAAAAGGGAAACCCGTCACCGTCACCTACTCAACTGAAACCCGAAACTTGCAACCTCTGTCATTGCCATGAACACTCCCCACGACGATCAATGGCTGCAATTGCGCAGTCACGACAAGGACTTTTCCGCGACCTTCGACACGCCGTTCCCCGTCGGCGTCGAATACTATCGCCCGCCGGTACCACCGCCCGAATTCTGGGACGAAGATCTGCGCCGCATCAAGGCAGCCGGCATGAGCATCGTGCGTACGTGGTACCAGTGGAACTGGGTCGAGACGATGCCCAACGAGTACGAATTCGATGACCTCGACCTGTTTTTTGACACCGCTGCCAAGCACGGCCTCAAGGTCTGGGCGGATTCGACGCTCGGGACGCACATGGCCTGTCCCGCCTGGATGCTGCGTGAGCACCCGGACATGCGGGCGGTCTGGCGCGACGGCAGTGTCCAGCAGGACTGTGCCGGCGAGTGGTCGCCGCAGGGAACGATGACCCACAATTTCGATCACCCGATGTGGCGCGTTTACTCCGAGCGCTATCTGCGCCAGTTCATTCCGCGCTACAAGGACCACGAGGCCATGGGCATTTGGGGTACCTGGGACGGTATCAGTGCTGCTGCTGCGTGGGCGGGGGGCGGCGGCGGGTACCCGGCGTACAACGACTACACCATCGCCAAGTACAAGGACTGGCTGTACAAGCGCTACACGCTCGACCAGCTCAACGAGCGACTCCTGCGCCGCTACCGGTCCTGGGAAGACGTCGACGCACCGCGCAGCAAGGAGGCCCTGGTTGAGTACGGGTTGTGGGAGCAGTTCCAAAACGAAAACATGGCGGATCACCTCGGCTGGATGGCCGATCTGATCGACCGCCTCGACGGCAAACACGAGCAGCGCTCGCACGGCGGATCGTATCCGGATGTGCGCCACGAGACGATCAGTCCGGTCATCGACAGCTGGGGCCTGTCGCATCATTCTGCCGATCATCTGACCACTGACGAGCCGTACAGCATCGCCAACCAGGCGTACGGCTTCCAATGGTGCCGCGCTGTCGGCCGCAACAACCGCTGGTGGAACGAAGAGATCTATGGCAGCTTCGTCGGTGGCTTGAACCCGCGTGAGAAAATGACCACCGGTGAAGAGTCATCGATCTGCGTCTGGCTGACGCTGATCGAGGGTGGTGCCGGTGCCATGTTCTGGCAGTATCGTCCGGAGTACATGACCTTCGAGGCGCCGGGCCTCAACCTTGCGGCGCTCGACGGTGAGCCGACCGAGCGGTTCGTCGCGGCAACAAAGGCGATCGCCGACATCCACAAGATAGAAGACCACCTGCCGGTGACGATCCCGCGCGCTGATATGGCAATCGGCTACAGCGGGGCGAGCCACCGATTGTTCGACTGCAACGGGGTCTCGAACGCTTTCGTTCGCCGGCATCGCGCCATGTTCCGGACGTTGTGGACTCATAATGTCGCGGTCGATATGGTGACGCCGAAGATGGACTGGTCCAGCCACGATCTTATCTACCTGCCAAACTTTGCGGCGCTCGATGACGAGGCGCTCAGTGCCATCCGCGGCGTACTCGACCAGGCGGACGGTCCGAAGCTTGTGGCTGATGGCTATTTCGGCACATTCGCCGGGAAGGGCCACTGGAGCTACAAACCGCCCGAGGGCCTCGACGACCTGATCGACTGCCGCCTCGCCGACTTTGACGTGATCAACCAGTTCGATGTTAAGGCGGGCAGGAACGTTGTGGCGATGCCCGGCGGCGAATTCGAGTTACCGGCGGACACAGCCTACGCCATGCTTGAGCCGCGCGGGGGCATGCAGGCGATCGCCCACATCGGTGACCGGTGCGTCGGTGTCCAGTCGGCCGACGGCCGATTCATCTGGTACGGGTTCTCGCTGTCGGCGACGTCGTCGACCAATGTCTCGGGCATGCCGTACGAGCCGGGCAGCGGGCCGCTGGTGCATGATGATGTGGCGATGTCGATGCTCGGTAGCGCCGGTGTCGGTTCGTGGTTCGAGATCACCGGTGATCGGCTTATCGCATTTCGTCGCGGCTCGAAGCAGGGCGGTTCGCTACTGTTCCTGATCAATGTTGAAGACCGCATCGCGAAGACGACTGTCAAACCGCGCTGGGGCATCACGACGGCGCACGACCTGCAGAACGACCAGGCGCTGGCGCTGGCCGACGGTGCCTTCGAAATAGAGCTGGCCTACGGCGAAGTTGGCGTCGTGCATTGCGCCGATGCGTGATCTTGTTTTGCTGAATCCGCCTCGAAAAAAACATGAGTGACGCTCTGCTTCACACGATGCCAAAAGAGCCGCGGCCCGTCAATCTCAATGTGCTTAAGTTGGTGGCTGTCGTATCGATGGTCATAGACCACGTGCACCTCATCGGGTTTGACCGCCAGTGGTCACCGGCCACAGTGATGGGCTTGGCTGCCCTTCCTCTTTTTTGCTTTCTGTTAACGTATAACTATCTGTTTCATTCTCGGAATCGAGCACGTTACATTGCGCGCTTGTGCGCATTCGTCGTCGTATCCCAATGGCCTTACCAGTGGGCGTTTCAGATACCCACCTTTCCGCTGCATCTGAATATCTTCGCGTCGCTCGCGGCGGGGCTTTTGATCATTCATTTCTTCGAGTCGCTTAGGTTCAAGGGCCATCGGGTAGCGCTCTGGGGGGTAACGATTTTTGGCCTCGTGCTCGGATATGTATCGGGTGGCGCTTACGCTAGTTTCCTGGATGGGGGATTCTCGGGCCTACTCCTGATGCCCGCACTTTTCTTCTTGTTTCAGAGGCATCGGCTGGTGAGTTTGTCGGGGGCTGTGCTGGTGGCTTTTGCGCTGTGGATTTTAGATGGCTCCAATTGCGGCTGGTCGATTGGCACCGTGGCTTTCGCCTACTATCTCTCTGGCTTCATTTCATTGGAGTTCGGGTGGATGCGCCGTGCCAAGTGGTTTTTCTACGTTTTCTATCCGGCGCACTTGGTGCTGGTCCGCACAGCGTTTTTGTGGTTGCGTTAAGCAGTCCACACAACCTTCTGTAGGGCGTTGCCGGGAGTAACCCGGTGCCTTGGAAGCGGAACTGGCCTACGGCGAAGCTGGCGTTGTATATTGCACCGATGCGTGAGCAACTGGAAGGCAATCTTCAGGGCAGTGAAGCCGACGCTGTGTTCTCGATCTTCAGCAGTGTGAACGGATAAATAATCGTCACGTATATCGTCCCGTCCCGCGTCACGATCATTGCCAGGTGATTGTACAGCGGCGTGAGCGTGTCGTCCGGCAGTTTGTGGTAACCATAATAGGGTGGATGATCATCGTTCGTTGCCGGGTGCCCGTGTTTGGTGCCGGGTGACTTGAAGTAGAAGTCCGGATTATTCACCGCCAGCACACCGAGGTCGTCGACCTTCGAACTGGCTGGATCAAACCGTACGAGATGGTGCAGGTAATAAGCGCCGAACCCGGTCTCGTTGTCGGCCCGGATAACCATGTAGACGCGCCCGTCTGGAGCGACGCTGAGCGCACAACGGGAATCGAAGTTCTTGCCGGTGAGCATCGGCCCGTGGCTCACCGCTTTTACCACCGGTCCCTCGCTGTGCAGATCGATGGCGTACAGCGTGGGGTCTGTCATCTGGATCAGGTACGCGGTCCTGCCGTCGTTTCCGAGATTCCAGTTTGGTACCCAGGCGAACTTGGTGCCGGGCTCCAGTTTTCTGCCGTCCACCTCGATCGGCCGCACGGTGAGCTTGCCTGTGTCGGGATCGTACTGTGCCAGTTCGAAGTCGTTGGTGATGGCGCCGGCGCGGCCGCGGTTATCGATCAGCGTCGTGGAAAAGGAGGAAAGGATCGGGCCGAGTTCGCTGTACTTTCTGGTTTTTATGTCGTACAGCATCCACGGCTTCTCGGCATTTAGGGGCACGACATAGATGATGCCGCGCCCCTCGTCTGCGACGACATCGATGACGCCCTGTCCCGGGTACGGCATACCGAGGCTCTCCGCGGTATCCGTCCGTGGATCGTAGGTCATGACGTAGCCGCCGGGATAGGTGGTCGGGTCGTCCGCCTTCGGCGACTCCATGCTGCACACGTAGATCTTGCCGGAGCGGCCGACGAAGTTGCGGCTGTGAATCTTCGACTGCGCTTCGTTGTAGCTCCCGGGATCGAGGCCGCACACCTTATTGGTGTCGATCACGATCCGCTGCTTCTCCGTCGTGGGATCGAATTCCACGAGATAGGAATTGATGCCGTACTCCGCGGTCCCGACATAAATCCTGCCATCCAGCCCTTCACATAGCGAGAAGTAACCGGATTCGTTGTTGTGTGTCTCGGGCAGCACATGATAGGCTGTGCCCCAGACATATGGGAAAGGCGCTTTTGGTGGAGCGTCGGCGCACGTGATCGAAGCGAAAAGCAGGAGGATGAATGCGAATCCCGCCCGGCACCGGGATCGGACGTCGAACCTCGAACGCCCATGGGTAGCTTTCATGGGACAAGGCATCTCTGTCATTTCGGTCTCCTCATTAGGCCCAATCGACCAGGGCGGATCGGCAATTATTTGGTTGCGGGTTATTTGTCCTGCCTTTGTTCCGCCTCCATCTCCTCGCGCTCTTCCTCATTGACTTTGGCGCGTTCGGCGCGCTCGTCATAGATCGCCTTGTATGCACCGTTGAGCGAGAGGGACCGCAGCCACGGTGCCATGTCAGGTGTTGCCGGGTCGATTTCAGTCACCCACTGATCGCGCCACGCATTACACACTAGCGCTAGCCGGGGGATGCGGTTGCTGCTGTGCGAGTCGCTGCCGGCGTGAAACAGGAGGTGATGCACGAACATCACGTCCCCTGCTTTGCCGACAAATTCGTACGGGGCCGGCAGATTGCGTTTCAGTTCATCGAAGTACT
>Ga0115002_10002967_pt1 | contig 21669 bp, 13 predicted proteins | sample ArcticOcean_MG_C_8_FD_89576 | JGI IMG/M metagenome (GOLD analysis project Ga0115002, IMG submission 89576) | Marine microbial communities from western Arctic Ocean - ArcticOcean_MG_CB11_86 | ecosystem: Environmental > Aquatic > Marine > Oceanic | place: Arctic Ocean: Canada Basin | collected... | reverse complement strand
CCACTCGTCGATGATCGGAGCGCGAGTTGCCTTAAAACCAGGCACGGTACTCAACTGGGCTTGGTCTGGCTGCGGTGCAGGGGGTACTTCGACGTGGAATTGGTCCACCGGCAACGTCGAAACGTAGTCGAGTACGATTCGAATGGGCTTCCCAGTTGGCTTCAACGAAACGCTGCCAGTCGCATCAATTTTGTAGCTGGTATTGGCGATCCGAACGACGATTGGAAAATCGCCCGGCAGTGTAATACTGCGACCGGAATCGACAGCGCGAGCTTTGTTACCTAGCGGCAGCACCGCGAACTTCGCCAGCGCGAACCTATCTAATCCGTCCAGTTCAATGGTCCGGCGCACACCAGTCCAAGGCTGACCATTGATCGACTGGAACGTCTGCTTCATGCGGACGAATTTCACTTCGCCAGCGGTTTTAAATCCGAGCCGATGAGTTAGTTGAACGCCGCTACTGATATGTTCGAGTTCGTCAATTTCGGTGATAAACTGACCGCCGCGATGAGGCGTTACTTCATTAGTGTCAGCTGCGAAGACAGACAGCTCGGGTTGTGTCGACTCCAGACGAAATAGATTCTTTCCAGCGGCTTCCCAAAACCAAGTTTTTCCTTTGGTTCGCTGGCGAGCCAGATCACCGGTCGACCATCGAATCAACCCGCCCGATTCCAAGTCGTAAAAGAAATTGTGCCGATTCGCGAGACCAATCATCAACGGCTTGATCCACGTCTTCCCCTCCGCTTGAGTCACATCTGTCTGAACGATCCCGCGCGATTTCAGTTGCGTGCCCGATTGCCGTAACACTCGGAGTGGATTTGGCTCGGGGGGCGTAAATCCAGGTCGGTTGAGAACATTCCAGACAGCCGATAACTGATCCTCGAGTTCGTCGTTAAGGAGTCCTTTTACCGGCAGTCGGACCGAGGGCATCTCCATTTGAGGCACGATTCTCGCTGGGTTGTGAACCCAACGTCGATACCAAGAATAACGTATCCGCTGCCCCATTCCGGCGAGATCCGGGCCCAGTGCATTGAGCGGAGCTTTTACGGGTTTGGTTGCACCAACGGCATGGCAGCTCGTACAGCCAAACCCGTCGGTCGTTACCAAGCGGGCGCCAAAAACGTCGGCAGCGGCAACGCTTGTTGGCTTCAATGTGTGCTCTCCCTCGGGCACTCGATCGGCGTCGATGAGCAGCTGAACAAGTTCACCTCGATGATGCTCGTCGAGCGGAAACTTCGGCATGCGGATTTTTAGCCAGGGTCGCCGCGTTGGCTCCTCGCGCTTGATCGCTACATGAAGAGCTTTGTCGTTTAACTTGTCGCCCACGCTGTCTAATGACGGCGATTTCAAAGCCGCGATGGCCAATTTTGGAAATTGCTTTACAACCTGCAGTGCCACATCGTGCAGTCCACGGCTGGTGCCCCGCTGATGACAAGCGAGGCAATTACTTTCCGCCAACTTGTCTTCAAAATTCTCGAAGTACGAAGCATCGACATTCTTTTTCCCAAGGAACGACAACAGTGCAGACTGCTGAGAACCATCGAACTGAAAACCAGGGTGACTATCGGTTGGATTCCCGCCGCAACCATTCTCTAATTTCTCTGCGTTTGAGACGTTGAGAGTTCTCGTTGGCAGCAATTGTTCTTTATGAAGCTGCGAGTCGTGGCAGCTACCGCAACGATGCTTGGCGAATAGACTCTTTCCTTTGGCGATCATCGTTTCATTTTCGACCTTGTCCCCAGCCGGCGAAGGTTCTGGTGCTTTGCTAAGAGTTCGCAAAAACGAAATAACATCTGCCTTTTCCAAACGAGTCAGCTCGAAAGTGGGCATGCGGTGATTTGCAATCACAGAGGCCGGATTCGTAAGCCAGCGAGCAAAGAAGTCGACGGTTCGTTTTTCCGTGACGCGGTCGAGAGGACCACCGCCGAAGTCATTTGGTTGTCCGATCCCGGTAGCGGAATGGCATGCCAAACAACCGATCGTAAGTACAGTTTGACGTCCGCGAGCCACATCCCCTTTCGGTAGCTGCTTGGGGGACTTTGCCGATTTGGAATTGGAAAACACGTAGGCAGCGATCGCTTGCGCTTCGTCTTTTGGCATTCCAAAAAACGGCATCTTTCGTTCGTCGTTTTCACTGTCAGCATGAACGCCGTCATCGGTCAAACGCTGCACGAGCCAAGCGGGTCTTAAGTTTCCGCGCACGCCTGTAAGCGATGGGGCCGATAGTGGTTTTGAAACGCCATTGTGACAAGCTCCACAACGATGCGTTTTGGCAATTCGCGCGCCGACAACTACACTCTCGTCGACTTGAGAACCATCAGCTCGGAATAACCAACGCGCCCCAATCGGCTCCCATTGGTGAGTTGGGCCACGCCAATAAAGCACTAATTGCGTACCCGCTTTCCCCTCGTGGATAACTTTGAATGGGTGCCTGCTAAAGTTCAGCTTCGTAGCTTCGCCTGCTATCCATTGTGGCGAATCGGAGTTTCCCTGTAGTAAAATTTCCCCGTCGACTTCAACACGAACGCTGCCACTTAGTTTGGCGGCAAATTGATACTCGCCTGTTCCCTGCGCAAAAAGCAAACCGTCCCATTGAATGGCCACGGCGTTTGAATCACTCGGGCGGTTGATCGTTGACGCGACCGACTGAACTGCCGATCCATTTCCCAACCGATAGGTCACGTCGACACCGGAGCGAAATTCGTCTTCCTCCTGTGCCAAGGCGGTGTCAATAAAGAGCTGGCTGATCAACACGATAGGGACGATCAACACAACATGGACGAACAAAACATGGCCGAACAAGACCGGGACGATTTGGGCGAGACGATTATTAAAGCGAAACATCGTAGGCATCCTAGAGCGAATCGAGTGAGAAGACTGGCCCCATTGCGGTGCAAACCGATGGGGCCTCAAGCCGTTATGTCGGCGAGACCGCCAGAAAAACGAGAACGCGAAAAGAACGTGAGCGGCAAAAGAAACTGAGTCGCAATCAACTCGTTTTACAACGAGCTGCTAATTCAACATCGTGTCAATCAATTTATCGATATCTTCCATTGGAAGATCCATTTTTCCAGCAGCCCGAGCGAAGAGCATCTTTTCGGAATCGGTCAGTTTGCCATCGGCTGCCATGACTTCTAATAAATGTCGTAGCAAGTTTAGGCATTCGGGACGTGAGTCAGGGATAAAGATTTGAGCGTCTGTGCTCGTGGCATAGGAAAGTGCTTCCGCAAACTCCGAGTCGCTCAATCCCCAACGCTCAGCGCGGAGCGCGAGCATTTGAACTTCGTCGGTAGTGAACGCTCCGTCGGCTGCAGCCATTACCAACAAACTACGGATCTTGCTTTTGTTATTCTCGTTAGAGCTGTCGTCTTGACTCATTCTTTGACCTCCCCTTTGTCTTCTTTTTTCTCTTCCACAGCGCCAAGTGCTCGGGCCGCGGTTATCTTAATCGTATTTGCATAGATGTGTGTTTTCTGTTGCTCGTAATACCAACCTTCGATCGCGATGGTGTCGCCTTGCCGAGCCAAACTGTAATCCGAAACGTCGAACGACACTTGAACGATGTCAGCGAGTTCGCCCTTGATCTGAGCATTGCCCGCCTTCACCGTAAACGTGCCTTTGCGGTACGCGGTGAGTTGACCGGCGACGAGGAAAGAAGCCGTTTCTACCTTTGTCTTTTTCACTTCTCCCTCTTCAAACAAGCCATCGTCGGCTAGGCCCGAATCGGGGAACACTCCGATTTTGTTTCCTTCTCGCGGAGTGAACACGGTCAGTTGTTTGACAGCTTTCTGAGGGATGCCACGTTTGTCGAATTCATTGGTGAATCGCACGAACATTCCCGGCTGCAAGAATTCGACTGATCCCGCGGCTAGAAACTGAATTGCTTGCGGGTTCTCTGGAACTTTCACCAGCCATTGGGCCCCTTTTTCACCCTTCACCTGCAACACACCCGGTGCAACGGCGTGAATTGTGCCCGTTTCGCGAAATTTTTCACGCTTCGGCTCATTCTTTGGCCGTTCTCGATTTTGGGTCCAAGCAGTAGCGCAAACAGTCGAAATTGTCGCAATTACCAGGGCCAAAGTAAAAATTCGCATTGGAATTCTCATGGCAAACTCCTCGTCAGGCACCCAAGAGGGGCTCTAAATAGGCGTGATTTGTGGAGGTTCTGTCCCAAAACCAGGACGTTTGGGGGGTAGGGCTACACGTGAGCTTCGAGTCATTTCACTAACATTAAGGATACCTTTCTCAGATCAATTACTCAAACGCCAAAAGTGCTCCGCAAAATCCCCCGTTTCCGGCCTCAAATAGCCTCTTGCGATCCAACGACGCCACTCCAAACGTAATCTTCAATCAGGAAATGACGCCATGACCGAAGACAACAAACAGCTGACAGTGCCCGGCTTCATGGCCATGAAATCGGCTGGCAAGAAAATCAGCATGGTCACCGCCTACGACTACACGATGGCAGACCTTGTCGACACTGCAGGGGTCGACGGAATTCTCGTTGGAGACAGCATGTCGATGGTCGTTCAGGGACATACGACGACATTGCCCGTAACGCTCGACGAAATTATCTATCACGCAGAAATGGTTGGTCGCGCGGTCAAACGTGCATTAGTAATCGTGGACATGCCGTTTCCGACAAACTATCTCGGCAACTACAAAGCGATTGAGTTGGCGGGCCGGATCCTCAAGGAAACTCGCTGCCAGGCCGTCAAGCTCGAAGGTGGAGCGGAACAAGCCGAGACGATTGCCGCCATGGTCTCGGCCGGAATTCCCGTCATGGCTCACGTTGGGTTGCGGCCGCAGAGTGTTCATCAGATGGGTGGTTACAAGGTACAACGCGACGAGGATCAGCTTTTGAAGGATGCGATGGAAGCGCAAAACTCGGGCGCTTTCGGCGTCGTCATCGAATGCATTCCCTCGGCCATGGCCAAACGCATTACCGAAGCGCTGTCGATTCCCACGATCGGAATTGGCGCTGGATCCGATTGCGATGGCCAAGTGTTGGTGATTAACGACCTGCTGGGACTCACCAGCGGTTATGTGCCCCGGTTCGTAAAAGCCTACGCCAACTTGAAAGAGACAATCGGCGAAGCCGTGTCGCAATACACCGACGACGTACGCTCCGGCGCTTTCCCCGCACCGGAGCATCAATTCAAAAAGTAGCCGTTCCACGCATATCGTAGCTGACGTGCGTTTGAAATTCCGGCCAGAACTCTGGCGAGATCTGCTACTGTTGAATTGCCCAAGCAAATAGCCCCGTAGGTATCCACATGCCCAATCGACTGGCAGATGAAACGAGCCCTTATTTACTGCAACACCAAGACAATCCTGTCGATTGGTATCCTTGGGTGCCCGAAGCACTCGAGAAGTCTCGTCAGGAAAACATTCCGATCTTCCTCTCGATTGGTTATTCCGCGTGTCACTGGTGTCACGTTATGGAGCACGAGAGTTTCGAGAGCGAGTCGATCGCCGAACAGCTGCGAGACCGTTTCGTCTGCATAAAAGTGGATCGCGAAGAGCGTCCGGACCTCGACCAGATTTACATGAATGCAGTGCAAATGATGACGGGCCAAGGTGGCTGGCCCATGTCTGTTTTCCTAACTCCCGACCTAAAGCCGTTTTTTGCGGGAACGTATTTTCCGCCCGCGCCGCGAATGAACATGCCAAGCTTTAGTCAGATCATCGAAGCAGTACACACTGCATGGGACGACCGTCGCCAAGTCGTGTTGGAGCATTCGGAAGAAATAACTCGACGCATTAGTTTGATTGGCTCGGAGGAAAACGACCTCGGAGAGATGACTTTCGAGCTTCTCGCGCAGTCGGCAACGTCGCTCGAGGACTCATTCGACTTCACTAACGGCGGTTTCGGCCGCGCTCCCAAGTTTCCGCATGCAATGGATCTGCAGTTGCTGTTGCGAAGCTGGCAGCGGAACAAGAACGAGCGGCACTTGCGGATGGTAACTCTCAACCTCGACAAGATGGCGCGGGGTGGAATCTACGATCATTTGGGTGGCGGGTTCTCTCGTTATTCGGTCGACGCGTTCTGGCTCGTGCCTCATTTCGAGAAAATGCTCTACGACAACTCGTTGCTCGCAGGCGTCTATATCGACGCCTACGCCGCGACCAGCAACTCATTCTATGCCACGGTCGCGGGCGAGATATTCGACTATACCCTCGCTTATTTAACCGACGAGCAGGGCGGATTCCATAGCACTGAAGATGCCGACAGCGAGGGGGTCGAAGGAAAATTCTACGTCTGGCTGCCAAACGAAATCGAAGAGATCATCGGCACCGAAGCGGCCGAAAAGTTCTGCTCCATCTATGACATTACGGCGAGCGGAAATTTTGAAGGCAACAACATCCCCAATCTGAAAGCTCCGATCGAAGAATTGATTGAACGAGCTGGTTGGGACGTCCCGTCGACAATGAGGCAACTGGGCGAGTCTCGCCGAAAACTCCTCGCTGCTCGTGACACCCGCGTTCGCCCAGCCAAAGACGACAAGATTTTGGCCAGTTGGAATGCGTTGATGATCGACGCAATGGCCCGCGCGGCAGCGATCCTCAACGAGCCCAAATATTTAGACGCCGCGATCGCAGCTACTGATTTCGTCCTCTCCAACATGCGACGCCCAGACGGAAGGCTGCTACACAGTTGGCGGGAGGGACGAGCAAAGTTTGATGCCTATCTGGACGACTACAGCTACTTTATCAACGCCTTCGTCTCGCTCTACGAAGCCACGTTTGACGACAAGTGGCTCGAACTGGCGGTCGAGTTCGCCGAGACAATATTGGTGCACTTTGAAGACCGGGAAAAGGGAGGGTTCTACTACACCGCCGACGACCACGAACAATTGATTACTCGCAACAAAGACGTCCACGACAGTAGCGTTCCCAGCGGCAGTTCGATGACAGCGACAAGTCTCCTGCGACTCGGAAAACTAACTGGCAACCAGCGTCTGGTCGATGCCGCTGCGACAACGATCAACAATGCGTTACCAATAATTCAACGGCAACCAGCGGCCGCGGGCCAAATGCTGGTAGCCGCCGATTTTCTGCTGGGACCAACAAAAGAAATCGTCGTTGCGGGAGACTCCGAAAACACTGAAACGCAAAACGTACTGCGGGCTTTGCAACAGAAGTTTATTCCAAGGACCGTCTTGGCATTTCTCGATACAAGAAAACAGCCCTACTCGCGACACCTCGACGCTTTGCTGAAAGGAAAGGAAGCGGTCGACGGCAACGTGACTCTGTTCATTTGCGAAGACTTCTCCTGCCAAGCTCCCATTTCGGGCGAAGATGAAATTTTGGCCGCAATCAAATCACTTTGATTAGGCGGTCCCAATCATGTCGCGTCCAGCGATTTGAGGGACCGCAGAGTCAAATGCCCAATTCGGTGGAATCGAAGCAACGGAATTCCTGGAAGTCCCAAAAAAAACGTTCCCACGGCACTTCGCAACTGGATATTTCTCACTCAATCTTCTTCCGAATCCGCCATCGCCTCGACATCGATTTTGTACGTCACGATCACCGATAGCTCGCGTCCCGCCATCAGATTTATCTTGTAGTCGCGGACATCTCTGGGGCCGCCGTGAATCGGCTTGCCGACGAACTCGAAGCGAGCCAGCTTGCATGCCGACATGTTCGGTTCGGCAACTCGATGAGCTTTGACTAGCTCGCCGGTATTGGTGTGTAACATATCATCTTGCTGAACCGTCAAATGATATCGCAGCGTGATTTCGGCGCCATCTAATTTGACATCGTTGAGCGTGGCAAGGAGCCCAAGATACGAGGGATCATCGGGACCTAATACCGAACCATCAACTCCGACATCGTGAAGGACTCGGTCTTCGTCGGCAACCTTGAATTTGTAGCCCTGCTTCAAATTCAAATCCGAGCACAAAGAATCCGATTTGGCGGCTGCTTTCGTACCGGCAGTCGCGGTAGCAACGTCGGCTGACTCATCCGTCACAGGCTCGCGTTGAAGCGATTCTTCAGGTTCCGCAGACGTCTGTTCTTTGTCGGTTGGTTCCACGCCAACTGGCCTTGGGATGAGTCGGCGAACATCTCTGTTCATCCGCAACCGCAAACGTAATTTCGTTTCCGGAATCGTGAACTCCTCGCCGCCTTTTCCCAGGGCAGGATGGAAAATGAAATTGGTGACAGGCTGCTGAGCTGTCTGTGGAATTGAGGTCGACTTTCCCGCGTACATCACGTACTGCGAACGCGGACCGTAATTTTCTATTCCGCCACCGAATTGGAAAACGGCTTCCTCGCCCGGATGCATCGAATCCACGTCGACGACCTCGGGGACAGCGTGGCTTCCCAAATCGGTGAACAAGGTCGATACCCATTCTGGAACATGGATGCGGCGTACAAACGCTTCCGTTGGTAAACGCCGAAAAATAATGCGTACTTTTGTTCCGTCACCAATCCGCGTTTCAAAATCAGTCGACGGTTTTGACCAGCCACTGCTACGGAATATTTGAGAGGACGCGTTGGCGAGTATTTCGTCGGCATGCGGATTAAAGTCGAACAAACCAACTTCGGCCAATGCCCATGCGGCATGTCGGACTTGCAGATTGGCTCCGGTAGCAACGCGACCATGGCCAGCAAGATCGATTGCCGGAATTCGAACGTGAGCTCGTTTCGGCTTTCCGGTCAAGTCGCGCATATTGAGATCTGGACATTCTAGCCGGTCGAAAACTAAGACGATGATGCCGTTCTGCTGGTCTTCTCCAACTTGGACACGCGTCGGCGCTACATTGGCGATGGCGTATTCAAACAGGCTCAAAAAAGCGGGGCCGAGACCACTGGTTAGCTCGTTGGCTTTGGGAGTGAACAAATCCAGCGTAATCCTCGACATCTTGTTCATCTGGGACAGCCCTGTGTTCACCTCTACCTTGGATTCCTTAACCATTTTCGAAGCCACTTGCCGCAAACAAGTGGAAGCTTGAGTGTGCTCATCCGCTCGAACGTGCTCTTCAGCGCGGCGAACCGCCCACTTTAGACGTTGATTAATAGGATCAAATCCAAGATTGCCGTCCATATGGAGCAGCATATTTAGAAGGGCATGGAGACCGTATCTATCGCGATCAGGTAGCATGATTTCGCACCTGCTTCGACGGCGTGCCCAACAGCTTTTCGCGAGCCAGAAGAGACACATGAAAAAGGGATCGAAGGATTCGCCCTAGCGGCTGTCCTGATTGAGTTTCCCTCTCGATCAAGTCCCACCGACGTTGGGCAGCAGAGTTCCCCCGATATTATCATATTTGCTTTCAAAATCCAAGAAAATTCGAAAGAGGGGTATTTCACCGCCAGAGCGTTTCTTCTGTTGAAGAGTTAGCGGAGGAAGATTGGTTTGTTCGTGCGACAGAGCCCCCGCGAACACAACAACGCACGCAGTCTTTTGACGTAACCAAACAACAATGAAGAGTTGCAAGGAGACAGTCACGAAGCAGTCGCGCTGTATTACTCTGGAGCAGACTCAAGCCGTTTTATCGATTTGAGTTTTCCAAGGAATGTTGAGACACTCGCCAAGCCTCTAGCAAGATCGTTGCGAGTTCGCTTGTTTCGGAGCATTCGATGTCATTAGCGACGGATTCGCGTAGGCGGTTTGCGAGCTTCTGAATATCGGTTACATCTGCAGCGTCGGCAGTTTCTCGTAACTCGTCGACGGCAGTCAATGCAACATCGGCGTTACCTGCTTCGATTGCTTCGATCAACTGGTCAACCTGTTCGCCAATTTGCTTTGCAACGTCTCGAGGAACACACGTGACCATCAACGACTTTCCGTTTCCGTCGTCAGCTACCTCTGCCTTGCTTTCGGAGAATTCTCGCCACGTCTTAACGCAGTTACGTCCGTTCTGCTTGGCAAAATAGAGTGCGCGATCGGACTGCTCGAGTAGTTCCTTGGCAGTTCCAGTCTCACTACCAAGCGAAGCAACGCCGAAGCTGGCCGTCACTTTGATTCCCCGCACATCCAATTTTTCAATTCCCGCTCGGTAGCGTTCCGCAGCCACTAACGCCCCTTCTTCCTCGACGTGAGGAAGCAAGATACAGAACTCTTCACCACCATAGCGACAAACCACATCACAACCGCGAATCGCTGCTAGAAATGTAGCCGAGACAGCTTGCAAGACTTCGTCACCCACGGAATGTCCGTGCGTATCGTTGCTGCCCTTAAACAAGTCGACGTCGACCATTACGAAACTCAGCGAGTGGCCGTATCGATTTGCGGCTTCCCATTGATTATCAAATTCGGTCGAAAATGCGCGGCGGTTATGACAACCAGTCAGTGAATCACGAGTTGCCAATTCCTCGAGTTCGCGGTTCCGGCGTCGCGACTCTTCTCGAGATGTATTCAAAGTCTTCAGCAGTTTCTGCAACTCAACTTGTTTCTTTTCCAATGCGGTTACATCGTCGAAGCTGACGAGAGCTCCACGTTTCTTACCATCTTGATCAACGATGACGGAAGAATTGACGACAAACGTGTGCTCCTGATTCTTATTGTCGATCAGGACAACGACGCGGCCATTGCATGATTCGTTGTCCTCCAATACCTGCTGCCACGGAGCTTTGGATTTACACAACTTCCACGTTAGCTCATTAACATCTCGCCCCTTAAGATCATCGGGCGTAGCATCGAGAATTGAAGAAAATGCGCGATTGGTGAAGGCGATTCGAGCTTTTGTATCGAGTACCAACAACCCTTCGTTAATCGTGTCTAACGCGGAACGCACGTGATCTGGTACAACCATCGATGGATCCAAGTGCCACAACACTGTTCGGACATAGGCCAGGCTCACCAAGTAAGTCAGTGAGGCGGCAAACGCTGCCAGGCCAATGAGCGGATGAGTGACTAGACCATAGGCAGAGAATTTCGGTGATTCCAAAAACAGTTCGACACTTCCCCACCGTCCAGTATTTCCTTCAATAGGTATGTAAATGACGCTTTTATTGGAAAGCTTCATGTCCTTTCGAACATTACCAGCCAATGTCAAAATGCCGCCGTCTTGATGACGAATCACAACGCCGCCAATCGCTTCGCTCACATCCACGATCTTGGCAGCTGAATTGCGCAGACCCGCGAGGTCACCGCGCTGAGCCATCGTAGTACACCGAATCGAAACGGCATCTCGCACTTGTCCCAAATCTTCTGTGTGGCGAGGCGCAAGACTTGGTAAAAGGCCAAAGACTTGGGCTGCCAATATCACATTAACTGAGATAAATGCCAGGCAAATGGAAATTCGAGTCGCTGGTGAAAGACGCGTCAAAATGGCTCCCGTTGGCGCAGCTGCGCCGCAATATCAACCAAATACAATTACAAATGGACCATGCGTCAAAATCGCAGGACGTCATCGATACGTTGATAACACTGTGCAGATACTCACACTTGAACAGACGTCTGCACGGCTTGAATCGATAATTCCAGAGAATACGCGTGGGAGTCAGCGCTCGTACTACCTTAAGAAGAGCAGCACATAGATTACCGCGATTACAAGCTGCACGATTGCGTACGGAAATGCCATTACCACAAACTTCGCGAACGACATTTCTAGCTTGTGTTTATGCATAATCGTAACTGCAACTAGAGTTGACGCCGAACCAATCGGGGTCAGATTGCCACCGAGGTTGGCACCAAAAATAATAGACCACCAAAGACCGGAACTCGTAGGTGCGTCCAGCTGATGCAAGATATTGGACAACATCGCCGCCAACGGAATGTTGTCCGTGACACTACTAAACCCCGCAGCGCCAACTAATAACAAGCTGGCATCTTGATACCCTGCAGTCGGAGCTGTGATGCTCACTAACACCTCCTGTAAACCGAGTCCAATCAAATTCAAGACGCCGGCGTGCTCCATGACATAGATTACAACAAATAACGCCATGAAGAACCCTAGCAAGTCCCAATCGATTGCCTTGTAAAACTGATCGACCGCCGACTTGTATCGCAATAGCATGATGCCCGCGAAACTGAGAGCGACAAATCCCATCCCCAGGTGCTTTATCCCCGCTGGCAAAATCGATGTCGTCGCAATGAAGATGACGAACAACACCAACATTGCTCCGGCAAAATTAAAGAACGCCCAGCTCTCGACACCGTCGTTTTCGTCAAATCCATTGACTAGCTTCAAGGCATCTTCTTTCTCCGGCTTACCGACGAGTCGTTTGATATTGAAGAACCGCGCACCCATTACGATTGTCACGAGAGTTGTCACCAGAACGTAAGGGCTGGCCTTGACAAAGAACTCGACAAAACTAATGTTCGCAGCTGAGCCAACGATAATGTTTGGCACCGAGCTAATAAGCGTCAGCAAACCGCCGACATTGGTCAGCAGACCTTCGATAAGCAAGAACCCGAGCAGCTTATCGTTGCGTCCCAACTTGTGCAGAGATACTGCGGTCAGAGATCCTACAATGATCATGGCTGTGACATTGTTTAGGACCGCCGAAAAAGCCACGGTCATCAAACCGTACGAAAACAACAAGACGAGTGGATCCCCGCGCGATGCCTTCGTAACCTTAATGGCAATCCACGAAAATAGTCCCGACCGGCTCGTAACGTCGACAAATAAACTCGAACCGAGAATGATCGCAATCACTCCCCAATCAATCCCCGGAATAAAAACGGGCATAGTGAGTCGATGTCCATCGACGTGAATGGGCCGCGCCCCATGTTTTGCCGTCGACTCGTCCTTAGCACCGTGACCCGCTTCATTGCCATTCGGCTCGGCCGGTTCGTTGGTTTCGTGTGGTTGATGACCGTCTTCTGGTCCCGTGGGTTCGGCGACTTCAACGGGATCTACGTCCACGTGCTCGTGATGTTTATCGGCATCGAAAACAACTTCGCCGTGTAGCCCTTTGTGTTCGACCACTTCGTGACTTCCAACAACGACCTTGTCGAAGGGAAGGATTCCACAAATGGCCCCCATCAACAAACAGATAATTGCAAAGAGGCCTGCGATCAGCGATTTCTTCGCGTGAATCTTTTCTTCCAACGCGAGACACAAGATGAGTCCAACGAGTAGCGCGGCAAAAAGAATCGTCACGCTCGTGGCAACCGGGGCGTTTGCAATCAGGACAAAACTCATGGCTTCCTTACCTTCTCATTCAACGACACGGGATGCGGTCCAATGTCATATGATTATCTTCGTTGCGTTTTTCGTGGAGCAAAGGTCACAGCAAAAAATACAGTATCAAAGCAACAAGAGCGGGGTGTCGCGAAGCTCAATGGCCAACGGATACGCGACGCCATGCATGGCGAGTTGCTCGTGATCTTTCGTATTTAGAATCATCAGATCAACCGAGAATTCTTGAACTAGCTTCTTGTAATCCTTCAAACGGCTGCCCATCGTCACGACGCTCTCGACAGTCATCGATTTTCCTTCCGCCGTAAAAACTTCGCGACAGGAATCGATGTAGTCGGCGGGTTCCTTGAGGAGCTGAGCGAGAATATCGTGCCGCGACACATCGGTGTCCAGATTCGGAATCTTGCCAATGATGTCGATGTAGCGTTCGAAGATCGCTTCGTCCTCGACATGCGCCAAAACCAGCTTGCCAGTCTTAGGCGTAAACATATTGCCGTAGCTGACGAGATGATGGTCGCCAGCCAAGTGGTCCGTCACGGCGATCACAGTATCGATCGAACCGAGTAGTTCAGGCTTGTCGCGAATCGCTTCGGGATGTGGAAGCACCAACACAGGAATCTTTGTTGCCTGAGTAACCACGTCGACGTAGGTCCCGAGACTGTAGGGATACTCGTTGGCGGGCACGAATAGATTTCGGTAGATAATAATGATCTCTGGATCGTGCTTCTCGACGAAATTCAACATCTTCGTTACGGATTGAATCTCCTCGCTCGCGGCGACTTGCCATTGGACCTCGCCTAAAGCGGCAGTGAATTTTTTGGCAGCGGCTACAAATTCGCCGGCCTGGGCGGCTGGCAAATCGGTGACAATCGTCCCCCGTTTAACCACGATGTCCTCGTGGGTAAATGGCGTCTTGTCGGCTGACTTAAAAACGCTTTCAAACTGGTCAATATTGGTCATCGATGGCACCTGAAATCTTGCTGTTATTCGACCGGCATTGTAGTGGTTTGACGCTTCCCTCCCTAACCCAATTCACAGTGACATTTTGACTAGCAATTTGCTTGTCATGTACTGAGAACATTCATTGTGGCCCATGGTGGCTCTGTGGACGCTCGCGACCAACTCGTTTTCCCCATCGATTCTCGACGTGGTTGCCGATACGTGCAGGTCCTTCCTTTTCTGGTCTTGGCACGCTTAATGTACAACCCAATGGCTCAATCGTTGGATAGTCGAATGCAGAGAAATACGTTACAATTGTTGGTTCTTTGGACACGTGGCTGCTCCGGCTGCCTCGTTATAAGTCGCCCCTATCTCCGTTTGCACAAGAGAGTTACATTCGATGAGTGAAGCTGGAACGAATGGCAGCAGTTTTGACCCGTTTGGAGTTCGTGGCACGTTTGACACTGGCAGTGGAACTGCAGGTATCTACCGCCTTTCAAAACTGGCCGAAGCGGGGTTAGGCGATCCCGCACGCCTGCCGTATTCCATCCGAGTACTACTCGAATCGGTACTTCGCAATTGCGACGGATTTGTGGTCACCCAAGACGACGTGCGAAACCTCGCCAGTTGGGAAGCTGCCTCTCCCGCCAAGGTCGAGATTCCGTTCAAGCCCGCGCGAGTGGTCTTGCAAGACTTTACTGGCGTCCCAGCTGTTGTCGATTTAGCTGCCATGCGAAGCGCAATGGAACGGCTCAACGGCGACCCCAAGAAAATCAATCCACTTATTCCAGTCGATTTGGTCATCGACCACTCGGTGCAAGTCGACAGTTTCGGCAGCGACGGCTCTTTGCAAGCCAACGTCGACCTCGAATTCCAACGCAACAAAGAGCGTTACGAATTCCTCCGCTGGGGTCAAAAATCGTTCGACAACTTCCGCGTCGTTCCGCCGAACGTTGGAATCGTACACCAAGTGAACCTCGAGTTTCTCGCCAAGGGCGTTTTCCTTCGCGAAGATGCTGAAGGTCCAGTTGCCATTCCCGATACGTTGGTTGGAACAGACAGCCACACGACGATGATCAACGGCCTGGGTGTCGTCGGTTGGGGCGTTGGTGGAATCGAAGCCGAAGGCGTAATGCTTGGCCAGCCGATTTATATGCTCATGCCGGAAGTCGTTGGTTTCGAGTTAACAGGTCAACTCCCTGCTGGTGCGACGGCAACCGACTTAGTTCTCACCGTTGTCGAGATCCTGAGGAATGAAGGCGTCGTTGGCAAGTTCGTCGAATTCTATGGCGAAGGCGTTTCTCACATGTCGCTGGCCGATCGCGCCACAATCGCAAACATGGCTCCGGAATACGGCGCTACGATGGGCTTCTTCCCGATCGACGAAGAGACATTAAACTACATGCGACGCACCGGTCGAACCGAAGAGGAAGTTCAATTAGTCGAACGATACACCAAAGAACAAGGACTCTTCCTTACCGCTGACAGTCCCGTCCCCAAATTCACCTCGCAAGTTTCATTGGACATTAGTACTGTCGAGCCCTCTCTTGCTGGTCCCAAACGACCGCAAGATCGAATCTCACTGGCCGATATGAAGTCCGGTTTCGACGCTTCGTTAAGAGCCCCCGTCAACGAACGTGGATTTGCACTCGACGAAGCCGCCCTCACTCATACCGCCAGAGTAGACAACAACGGCGACAGTTGTGATATCGGACACGGAGCCGTAGTAATCGCCGCCATCACCAGTTGCACCAATACCAGTAACCCATCTGTGATGTTGGCGGCTGGCTTGTTGGCCAAGAAAGCTGTCGAACGGGGCATGACGGTTCCCTCTTACGTGAAAACCAGTTTGGCTCCAGGGTCGCGAGTCGTCACCGACTACCTCGACCAAGCCGAACTGTCCGAGCCGCTGCAGACACTCGGCTTCCACACCGTCGGGTACGGCTGCACAACATGCATCGGCAACAGCGGACCGCTTCCTCCTCCCGTCGCCAGTGCAATCGAAGCGGGCGACTTAGTCGTCTCGTCAGTGCTCAGCGGTAACCGAAACTTTGAAGGTCGAGTGAGCCAAGCGGTCAAAGCCAACTACCTCGCATCGCCGCCATTGGTTGTTGCCTACGCTCTCGCTGGCAGCACGACCATCGACTTGACTACCGAGCCAGTCGGCAAAGACAAAGACGGAAACGATGTTTACCTCAAGGAACTCTGGCCCACCAAAGATGAAATTCAAGCGGCCATCGATTCCAGTGTCACGTCCGAAATGTTCAGCAATCGCTACAGCGCTGCTTTCGATTCCAACGAACGCTGGAATGCCATCGAAGTTGGCAAGGGTGACATTTACCAATGGAACGACGACAGTACTTACATCCAAGAACCTCCGTTCCTCGTCGATATCACTCGCGAAGTTCAACCAATTCAACCAGTCGTTGGTGCTCGAGTTCTCGCGTTGCTGAGCGATTCTGTCACGACCGATCACATTTCCCCCGCTGGTGCCATCGCCAAAGACAGTCCAGCTGGTCGATTCCTCCAAGATCGAAACGTCACTCCGCAAAACTTTAACAGCTATGGCTCTCGACGTGGAAACGATCGAGTCATGTTGCGAGGAACTTTCGCAAATATCCGCATCCGCAACCAACTGGCGCCGGGCACCGAAGGCGGTGTAACGCGCCACCTACCCAGCGGTGAACCGCTGTCAATTTACGACGCCGCCATGAAGTACAAAGAAGAAGGCGTGCCGTTGGTGGTACTTGCAGGTGCCGAATATGGAACGGGAAGTAGCCGCGACTGGGCCGCCAAGGGAACTTATCTCATGGGCGTGAAAGCAGTCATCGCCACTAGCTACGAACGAATCCACCGCAGCAATCTCGTCGGCATGGGCGTTCTTCCACTGGAATTCGCCGATGGCCAATCCTGGCAGGAACTCGGACTTACCGGCGAAGAAGTCTTCGACATCGAAGGACTCGATGACTCCCTGCAACCACGAACTCAACTTTCCGTAACTGCCACAGCTGCCGACGGAAGCACGAAGCAATTCCAAACCAACGTCCGAATCGACACCCCCGTCGAAATGGACTACTACCGCAACGGCGGAATTTTGCAAACCGTCTTGCGAAACCTTCTCAAAACATAGTGTCATCTAAAAACATAGTGTCGTCTAAAACATAGTGTCTTCTAATGGCCGTGGTCATCAAGCCGCCGAATCCGATCGATATCCCCGCTGGCAAACAGAGTGTTTTCCTAGCCGGTTCGATCGACCTCGGCGTTGCTCGCGATTGGCAAGCCGAGTTTGAATCCGAGTTATCTGATTGCGATGTCGTCATCCTAAATCCTCGCCGCGAGGAGTGGGATGACTCGTGGCCGCAAACACCCGAATTCGAACCGTTTCGCGAACAAGTCAATTGGGAACTGCAAGGGCAAGAGATGGCAACTGTCATTCCGATGTTTTTTGCACCCGGAACAAAATCACCAGTTACCATGCTCGAACTGGGCCTCTTTGCTCAGACTGGTAAAGTGATCGCGTGTGCGCCCGACGGATTTTGGCGAAAGGGCAACGTCGATATCGTTTGCCAACGCTATGGAGTCGAGTCGGCTTCGACATTCGACGAACTGATCGCGCAAACTCGCAATCGACTTGCGAAATAGCAAACTTTCAAAACGCCCTGCTCAAAAGCAACATCAGCGTTAAGAATCTTTAACGCGTTTTGAGACATCATCCTCCTTCATTTGAAAATTCGGGCCGGGCTGCTTATACTCAGCAGCCCCCTTCTTTCATGCCCACCACTTTCCCATCGGTTTGAATGTCCATCATGAATTTGATTCTTCGTACCTCGTGCTTTTTGGTGATCAGTTTTCTGCTGAATGTTGGCGTGTTCGCACAGGAGCAGAGTTCCAAAGCACCGCCACTTTCTCCGGAAGACTTTCTTAAAGTGACCGAGATCCAGCCGGGATACAAAATGGTTCCGGTGCTGACGGAGCCACACATTCACGAACCGTCTGTTGTCGTCTGGGACGGAAACGGTCGCATGTACGTCGCGGAGATGCGGACGTATATGCAGGATATCGATGGCAAGAACCAACTTATTGCGACCAGCCGAGTCTCGCGGCACGAAGACACCGACGGAGATGGCGTCTACGACAAACACACTGTATTCGCCGACAACCTCTCGTTGCCTCGAATGATCCTACCACTTCTAGATCGAGTCATCATTCGCGAAACGAACACGTTGGACTTGAAGAGTTACCAGGATACTGACGACGACGGTGTCGCTGACAAAATTGAAATGTGGCACGAGGGAGGTAATCGAGGCGGAAACCTTGAGCACCAGCCGAGCGGCCTGATTTGGAACATCGACAACTGGCTCTATACCACCTACTCCAACCATCGTTATCGCTTCACAAATGGCACGGCAATTCGCGAAACGCTTCCCGGCGGATCGGGCCAATGGGGACTGACCCACGACGACGTCGGCCGCGTATTCTATTCGACCGCTGGCGGCGAAAACCCGGCAATGGATTTCCAACGTCCGATGGTCTACGGAAAAATCTCATTGCCTGGCGAACAGGCCAATGGGTTTCGTGAAGTCTTTCCCATCGATAGTGTCCCCGACACGCAAGGTGGTCGCGGTCGTCTCCGAGCAAACAATACACTGAACCACTTCACTGCAAGTTGTGGTCAGTCAATTTATCGCGGCGACCGTTTACCCAGTGATACTTACGGCGATCTGTTCATCTGCGAACCAGTGGGACGTCTGATCCGGCGAGCGAAAGTCACCAACGATCGCGGCAAGATCGTCGTTTCCAACGCTTACGATAAGAAAGAGTTTATCGCGTCGCGCGATCCAAACTTTCGACCTACCAACAGTGCGACGGGACCCGATGGTTGTCTGTACATCGTAGACATGTATCGCGGGATCATTCAAGAGGGCAATTGGGTTCGCAACGGTTCGTATCTGCGTGGGATAGTCCAAGAATACGAATTGGACAAAAACATTGGTCGCGGCAGGATCTTTCGCATCGATCACGAAACGACACAGCGCGGTCCCCAGCCAAAGATGCTCGACGAAACTCCCCAACAACTTGTAGCGCACCTGTCTCATGTCAATGGTTGGTGGCGCAGCGAAGCGCAAAAACTAATCATCCTACATAGCGACAAATCCGTCGTTCCCGCTTTGGAAAAACTAGTGAGCAACGGAGCAAGTCCGCTCGGACGCTTACATGCCCTGTGGACTCTCGAGGGACTCGACGCAATCAGCAATGAAACACTGCTCGACGGCATGGGCGATTCGGATGAACGAGTTCGGGCCGCAGCGCTGCGGATTAGCGAAATGCTGATGGGCGAGGACCGAGCGTTTGACGAACGAATCCGCTCGCTGTCAAAAGACAAAAGCCCTGAAGTTGTGATTCAGACACTGCTTTCGGTAACACGTGGTGGTCACCCAGATGCGGAAGCGATTACGAACGACATTGTCACCTCTAATGAAGACAACCCGACCGTCTCCAGTATCGCCAATCAGGTCCGTTCAAAAATGGCCGCGATTTTAGCCGAACGAAAACGGCTCGAAGAAATGCGGCGGCGGAACGCGGTCTTGGCCGAATCGATGGTACACGGCAAAACAACTTTCACCACATTGTGTATCACTTGCCATGGCCCCGACGGTAAAGGACTTCCTTCACCAGACAAAAAAGACCTCATGCTCGCGCCGTCATTGGCGGGATCACCCCGAGTGTTGGGACACAAGGAACGATTGACCCGGATTCTACTGAACGGGCTGATCGGCCCCGTCGATGGCAAAACGTTCTCAGCGGGACTCATGCTCCCCATGGGTGCAAACGACGATCAATGGATCGCCGATGTCGCCAACTACGTCCGCAACACCTGGGGCAATAAAGCTCCGCTGGTCGAAGCGTCCGACGTAAAACGCATTCGAGAAGAGTCCAAGAGCCGTGTCGGACCATGGACACTTCGCGAGTTGAACATCTTCGATCCGCCGCCACTCGACAACCGCTCGGCATGGAAACTTACTAGCAGTCTCGGACAAGAAAAACTCGCACTGGCCATCGATGGGAATCTTAGCTCGCGATGGGATTCTGGATCCGTCCAACGTCCGGGTATGTGGTTTCAAATCGAGCTGCTAGAGCCGACGAAGGTTCTCTCGCTCACCTTAAATACTACAGGATCGAATGAAGACTACCCGCGCGGTTTCATTGTTCAAATGTCAGACGATGGTAAAAAGTGGAGTGAGAACGTTGCGGAGGGTCGCGGCACCGAAGCGATTACTGTTATCGAACTGAATAGTGTCGCTCCTACGAAGCACATTCGGATCACTCAAACTGGTAGCTCACCCAATAAATACTGGTCGATCCACGAGGTCACCATTAAGGGACTCTCCGCCAAAGATGCCGTGCCTTTAGAATCGCTCGCCCAAATCTTGGCCAAAGAAAACCTCGATACGCTTACCGCCGACGCCCGTAAGATGGGCGACGCCACTCGAGGTGCCCTGCTCTTTTACAACCAAACTCTATCCTGTGCGAAATGCCACGATCCACAGAGTGGTGACCGACTCGGTCCCGATCTCGCCGGCAAACGAGATGGAGTCAACGATACCTTCCTCGTTCGCTCGGTGTTACATCCGTCCAAGGACATACGCAAAGGATTCGAACAGATCACGGTCGAAACAGAGAAAGGACTCGTCTTTACCGGCTTCCGAGTCGAAGCGGGCAAAGAGTCCATCGTAATTCGCGAACCAGCGGGCGGAAAGAAAATCAAGTTTGCCCAAAAAGACGTCTTTGAAATCGTGCCTTCAAAGGTTTCGGCAATGCCGCCGGGACTCGTCAATCAACTCAACAACCGCGAGCAGTTTCTCGACTTGGCCAAATTCCTGATGGAAGCCAACGAAGGTGGTCCAACCCGCCTCGAAGAACTGAAGAAAGCCATCTCGTCGAAAAAGTAGTCGAGACGGAAACAGCAGGCAAACGGAAACTGTAGGCATACTGAAACGTAGGCATACTGAAACGTAGGCAAACTGAAACACTACAGCTTGGTATCAAACTGGCTGAGCGTGGAAGTGCTCGATCGCTTCGTCGGGATTGAGGTTGAAGATCGTTCGCCCTTCACTTCCCCACTCTTTGCCGTCATAGGCAAAGACGGCAGTTGCGGCGCGAAGATTACCGACCGCTTCTACGTCTTCCATGCCACCGCCTTCAATCGCTTCGAAGCTAACCGTCACACCGACGAAACAATGTAACTGCCCCGTCGATCGATCTCTCGCAAAGCAGACGTGATCGTCGAAGTCGCAATTCACCCAAGCGAGTCCTCGCGGTTTTCCGCTTTGCGATGCAATCGTCAAAAAACGAGCTTCGAGCCACTCTCGGCGCTGCTGAAACAGTTGCCGCGCCAGGATCAAATTATTCTCTACTCGACGTCGTCGAATAACGGGGAGGATTAGTCCTGCTGCCAAAGCCGCGACGATCGCGATCCCAAGAATGATCCAATACATAAAATGGCCGCCTGAAACTTGTGTGCCTGAAACTTGTCGTACTTAAACTACGTAATTAGTAGTACGTAATTAGTAGTACGTAATTAGTAGTACGTAAACTTTTCGGGTCAGTCTCTTCCTAAGTCGCAAAATCTCCT
>Ga0115002_10002965_pt1 | contig 21679 bp, 16 predicted proteins | sample ArcticOcean_MG_C_8_FD_89576 | JGI IMG/M metagenome (GOLD analysis project Ga0115002, IMG submission 89576) | Marine microbial communities from western Arctic Ocean - ArcticOcean_MG_CB11_86 | ecosystem: Environmental > Aquatic > Marine > Oceanic | place: Arctic Ocean: Canada Basin | collected... | reverse complement strand
CTAGTTTGATGGGATCGTCAGGTAAGGTGACCACAACACTTTCGCCAAATGGCGAGGTCCTCGTCAACGGAGAGTTCTGGTCAGGCGATCTGGAATCTGGGGGGGGCACATCTTTGGAAGTCGGTTCGGATGTGGTGGTTGTATCTGTTGAAGGCAATCGATTGAAGGTTAGACCTCCACGAAGTGCCAACGAAGAAACTGATAGTAATTAGTGGCAGGCTAGCTGGTAAATCTAGCCTGTGTAGGAGATTTCTATGGTCGTTAGTATTGGACCTCTAAGGATAGTTCGGAATTACGAGAGAGTAGCAAGATTTCGATTAGGAAATTACGAGGGGTTGAAAGGGCCTGGAATTGTGATCGTAATTCCTGTTTTTCATTCAACGGAAATTGTCGACACGCGACTGATCGTTAAAGAGATCCCCGACATGAAACGTCGTTATGATCCTCGCTCCAGTGGAACTGCTCCAACAGGGACGATGACACTCATAACTAAGGACAACGTCACGATCAATGTTAACGGTCTGGTCTATTACCGCGTGGATGTTGATAACGCCGAGAAAAGTGTTCTTGAAGTCGAAGACCATGAAGAGGCGGTGGAAGGCCTCGCAACCACCACGATGAGAGCTGTGATGGGTGACATGTCTCTGGACGAGGTACTTTCAGAGCGTGAACGAATGAACGAACAGATTCGCGAGCGACTTGATGTGGAAACTGAACGGTGGGGCATAAAAGTCACTAATGTTGAGGTTCAGGAAATCAACATGGATACTAAAATCCGCGAAGGTATGGATCTACAGATGAGCGCAGAGCGGGAACGCCGTTCGGCCATCCTTGAGGCTGAAGGTAAGAAAGAGGCTGATATTTTGAGAGCTGAAGGTTTCAGACAGTCCGAAATCCTTAAAGCTGAGGGTGAGAGGCAATCTGAAATTTTGAAAGCTGAGGGTCAGGCGCAGGCGCTACAGAACGTTCAGGACGTCGCCCAGGGCGTTGGAGTCAACGCTATGACGCTTGAATATATACAGGCGTTGAAGGATATTGGCACAGGCGAATCGACGAAAATCATTGTGCCGCTGGAGCTAACAAAAATGCTTGGCGCTCTAGGTAATTTAACGTCCGATGACGACTAAATAACTGACTCACAATGGAGGTGAATTAAGGGTCGAAAAATAGCTAGATAATCGACTTAGAATTTGCTCCAAATGGCCGGGCTCAGCATTTGCTGTGTCCGGCTATTTTTTTGAGTGAGACAAGCCATATTCGTGAACCTGCGCTGGAAATTAGGCGAACAGCCGGTCGATGGTTGATTGAGTTCAAAAAGCCATTTCTTACAGCCAGATTACATGCTAAACATAACGGTAAACACTCCGAAGATTTGAATTGATCTACGCCGCAAAGTCATCGGCGCAAATTATCGTCTATCTGCGCAAAAATCGGATCAAAGTGAGATAAATTGAGCGGCGCATTTAGAGGGCCTTCAAACTTTGCCCTGGTAGGCGTTGAAATAGTTCAGCTAAGCGAGTAATCGGTCGCAGCATTTACTGGTCACTTAAGTGCTGAATATTTACTGGGTCAGGGATAATTCATGTGTCAAGCAATTGGGAAGAATGACCTCACATCGGCTACCAGTACTTGTGTCAACCGACAGGTACAGAGGTAGCTCGCACAAGGTGAAGATCCAGTACCGACGAATGGTTACGCCGCTTATTTACTAATGGCGTTCCTGTATGGGGCAAAGCAACGCCCCAAGCGCTATTAAAGGCACTACAACCCTTCTCAAAGCAACACTACAACAGGAAGCAAGAACAACTAAAAGGCAACACGCCCTTAAACCGCTTGCGGTGCAGCGGTATGGCAGCGTAAAATGCAGCGTGTTGGTATGTTTGGCAGCGTGTTTGCGGGCGTAACGCTGCTGAAAAAATTTAATAGGTTGGTATCAAGAAGTGTTTATGGGCTCAATGGCACTTAATGTCATTTGCTTGATCCCAAACGCCTCTGTGGTCTAACCGGATGTGTTCATTGTTGTAGCAAGGCTTATTTATATGGCAAAACTTGGCGATTATGAGTTTCCTGAAATTGGACTAGTTGAAAGCATAGAGCTTGGTCAAAAGATCGCTCGTGAATTTGCAGGCGAAGTATCTCGACAAGGATTGGCACGGTCGCTCGGAATGTCAGATCGTGGCGGAGCGTTTTCCGCTCGTCTAGGTGCTCTGCGTATGTGGGGTGTAGCAGGCGGTCGAAGCCGGGTTCGAGTAACTAGGGATGGTTTGCGGGCTGCAACGCCACTGTCAGTCAAAGAGAGCGAAGACGCTCGAATTCAGCTGGCACGAAACGTCGCACTGTTTACTGAAATGTCGGCCCGTCTAGGCGACCAGCCGTATGCTCCTGAACGATTCGCCGTTTTGTTAGAAGAACTTTCTGGTGCTGATAGAACCCAGGTCGCTCGCCGATTGTCGCTTATTGATCGGATATTTAGCGAGGTTCGTCCGTACCTGCCTAAGGATCAGGCACTTTCGAGCATTGAACACGAAAATCGAACTAGGAATGCTGCCCCATATGAAGCTGCAGTCCAATCAAAATTAGACGATAACGATCGCGTTTTGACCACCGGATTAACAAGCAGCCCACCGATTACAAGTGAAGCCCCTAGGGACATGTTGATCGGAGACAGAATTGAACTCGCATTACCTGATGGTAAGCTTTCACTTCCCGAAACCCTTTCGAACTTAGATGCTGCACTAACCGTTCTGTGGGCGAGGCGGCAGTTAGTTGCGGGGATTGATGCGGATGAAGGACCAGCAATGCCCGCGGCTCCTAGAGATTTTTCTGGATCATCACACCGACGCAAATAGGATGTTGTGAAGTCGTACTACCACGAGGCTACGGCTTTAATAGCACTTTTTGAACGCCCTGGCCGGGGCCGGCGGCAGCTTCGTATGCTTCTTGGGCTTCGTCGAGAGGAATTACATGCGAAACAATCGGTGTGAGATCCAATCGTTTTATCTGCATCGCTGTGACGATCTTCTTAGCATCTTCATTTGTCGGCCAAGCAGCCGTCGCCAATGTAACGCCACCCGGAAGTGTCCCGCCAGATTCGCTCGATCGGATCGGACCATACGGTTCAGAAAATATTATGTAACCGCCGGGACGAACTAAGCTCACCGCTTTTTCGAATTTCGGAGCGTCTTCAATGGAGCCAATTATCACAACGTCCATTTGCTCGATCGGCAGGGTATCGTTGCTGTTTAGTGCTTGAGAAGCAAATCCTGAAGCAAGCGCCCGGCGCGCCATGTGATCTTCAATGGCGATAATCTGTTTGGAGTTGCCGGCGTTTTTCAGATAAATCAACGCAGTCATTCCAATTGGATCGCATCCCACGACTGCGTATGAGCCTGCGGGGGACGCGCGGATAGCGGCTGCAGCAACGTTTACGCCAAGGCCGGCAGTGCCACCGGCGAGCACTGCACGTTCTTCGCCGGAGGCTGCGATTTTTGTGAGAGTAATATCGGCGTCGGGAACTCGAACGTATTCAGCATGTCCTCCCGGAAGGGATGACGACCCAAACAGCTGGCTACCGCCGTTCGATGTGAAATGATGAACCGTATTTGATACGAGATCATCTAGTTCAACCGTCGAAACATCTGAACCTGTCTCTACTACCAACCCAGCAAATTCACCCCCAGGCACGACACTAACTTCACCGGCGCTGAAGAAACGCTCGATATCCCAGGGTCCAATCGCTGCGGTCGTTACTAGTACGATTGCATCTGTGGGCTCACGCAGGGCTGGTCGGGGGATTTCGATAATTTCTACGCGACCGTAGCCGGGGAATGAAAGAGCTTGCATTGAGACCTAAAGGTATTCTTTGAGTTGTCGGGCGGTTTTCTCGGTCATTCCAGGTGAGGCGGCAATCCGCTCTTCAGATGCTTCCCGAATTCCCTTTACTGATCCGAAGGTACGAATCAGCATCTTACGCCGTTTTGGTCCTATGCCGGGAACACTGTCGAGAGCAGATTTTACTGAGGCTTTACCTCGAAGGTTTCGATGGAACGTAATTGCAAATCTGTGAGCTTCGTCTCGAGCTCGTTGCAGCAAAAATAGGCCCTGAGAGTTTCTGGGCATTATTACGGGTTCAGCAGCATCAGGGAGGAAAATTTCTTCTTCACGCTTTGCTATTGAAGCCAGCTGGATATCTTGCAGTCCGAGAAACAACATCGCTTCTACTGCAGAAGAAAGCTGACCTTTTCCACCGTCGATCAATACGAGATCAGGTGAGGCGGCAAAACTGGCGTTTTCTTCTCCGCCTTCTCTAGCGTTTTTCAAGCGTTTGAATCGACGAGTTAGAACTTCCTTCATAGACGCGAAGTCATCGTTACGATCGTGCGATTTGATCTTGAATCGGCGATAGTCGGACGATAGAGGCTTTCCTTCTTGGAATACCGACATACTCGCAACTGTGTTGGTTCCCTGAATATGGGAAATGTCGTAGCACTCGATTCGCTGGGGCAGAGTGGGCAGGTTTAATTGCTCTTGAAGTTCGGACATTGCCGATTCCATGCGGGTTGTGTCTGAAATCCACTTCAACTTCAGCTGTTCAAGACCCTGCTCTGCGTTGTCGCTCGCCATCTTGAGCAATCGACGTTTAGGACCGCGTTGCGGAATCGTTATCTCAACTGGTCCGTCTCTACGTGATTCGAGCCAGTCTTTGATAACTTCAACTCGATTGATAGTTTCAGGAATAAGTATTCTTCGTGGCACATGTGACGCCGATGAGTAGAACTGCTCGATAAACCTTGCAAGGATTTCATTGCCGGTTTCATTTCGGGTTCCGCTCATTGTGAAGTGATCACGGCCGATCAGATTACCTTGGCGTACGAAGAAGATCTCGACCAAGGCTTCTTCTCCGCCATAGGCAGCGCCGATCACATCGAGATTTTCACGACCCATTCCGACAACTTTTTGTCCCTCATAAACTCGCTCAATCGCTTTGAGTCTATCCCGAAGTGCTCCAGCTCGTTCAAATTCAAGCTGGTCCGAAGCTTCAAGCATCGCTGACTCAAGTACGGACACAACCTCTTTAGTGTTTCCTTCGAGAAACATTAGAACCTGATCGATAACTTTGGAATAGTCGATCTTCGAGGCGTATCCAGTACAGGGAGCGATGCAACGCTTTATATGGAATTCAAGGCATGGGCGATCATCGGTGCCGGTGATCGCCTTCGTGCAGGAACGGTATGGGAATAGTCGTTTTAGAAGATCGAGCGTTTTCCGAACGCTACCCGCAGATGCAAACGGACCGAAATATTTTGCGCCGTCGTTTTCAGTACGACGTGTTACATAGACTCTAGGAAAATCTTCCGTAAGATCGACCTTGATGTAGGGATAGGTTTTATCGTCTTTGAGTCGGACGTTGAAGCGAGGTTTGTGCTTCTTGATTAGCGAGTTTTCAAGAAGGAGTGCTTCTTGTTCAGATTCGGTGACAATGAACTCGAAGTCGGCAATTCTGGATATAAGTTCAGTTGTCTTCGCATTTAGATTGTTTTTGGATCCGAAGTAGGAACGAAGCCGGTTACGAAGTGATGTCGACTTACCGACATAAAGAACTTTTTCTTCGGAGTCGCGGTGAATGTACACCCCTGGTTTCAGGGGAACCGCTGCGAGTCGGGTTGAAAATGTTCGTGGTTCAGCTGGCAATAAAAAATCCGTCCTAGACCTGTTTAGTCGAGGACGGCTATCTCGAGTAACCCATTATTTTGTTCAGAAAACCAGATTCATTCCCAATGAATTAGGACAATAAACCCTAATAGTCTGAACTAGAGAGCGAAAGTAAGAACCACGAGTACGAGTATCACGGCACCCGATAGCGCACCCATTTTTTTTAGTTCAGCAGAGAGTGATCGTGTGTAGATCTCAGATCGCACACTGGCACGTTGTGATGTTCGTTGGACTCGTGCACGAACTCGCGGGACTTCTGTTGACGATGATGAGTCGGCTTCGTCTGGGCCGACATCACCTGAGTCTTCTGTTTGTTCCGACTGTACAAATACGTTCGGCTTAGCGGATCGGCGGTTTTTTCGGGTATTTTTTGGCATTTAACTCGTACAGAGGACTTAGATAGCTTATTCAGATGTGAGTTCAGATTGGGCGAAAGTAGATTCCGCCCATTTCAAACCTTTTTCGGACATCACTTTTGCGGCGTCGATTGTGACTTGGGTAGCGTACTCAAGCGAGACGTCGGAAGTGTTCCACATGAAATGATACAAGAAGGGATCGATGGGGCTCGAATCAAAAGCACGTTCAAAGTAGCGATGTTGCGCTAAATCCGTGTGTTCGATCAGTGATTCCGCCTGTTCTGGAGACTTGAATCGCATCTGCTGCTGAACTCGTGTAATGCGATCTTCCATCTTTGCGATAACTCCAACCCGCAGAACGGCTGGATTGTCGTGAAGAATCGCTGCGCCGCCTCTGCCGAGTAGAACCACGTTGCCAATTTCCGCGAGATCGTTGATTACTTCGCTAGCTGTGTCGATGAAATGCTGCTCATCGACTTCTTCCGCATTCGTGTGCGGAGCTTCTTCCATTTCGGAATAGGGGCGAGCCAGTAATTGCTCAATTCCGGGTCCGAAATAAGGATCACCGCCCATTCCCGCAACTGCCGAACGATGAAGCATGCGCTGAATCGACTGTGCGAAACGATTGGCTAGGGACGGGATACGGCTTTCTTGATCGGCAAGTGCTGTGACCGTGGCTCCGATTTTTTTCGCAATATCAGCGAGCATAAGGCGATCTACGAAATCGAGGTCCATCTCTTTTGCGACCATGCGACCTAGATCAGGACCGCCTGCGCCTAGTCGCCCTTCAATCGTTATTACAGTCAATACGACCTCCGATAACCTGATTAAGCTCGGGGGTGAGCCTTCGTATACTCGATCCGAATGTGTTCGTTCGTAAGGTGAGTATATATTTGAGTAGTCGCTATGCTCGAATGACCAAGCAACTCCTGAACGTGCCTTAGGCTCGCACCGCCGTGCAAAAGGTGAGTGGCGAAACTGTGCCGCAGCATGTGTGGAGTGATGTTAGACGATATTCCTGCCTTAATGGCAAGTTTATTCAGTCGTAGCCAGTAAGCCTGTCGGGTCAATCGCCCGCCACGGCGGTTCAAAAATAACGCTTCTTGTGTGTCGGTGTCGGGGCGGACTTGTTTATGTCGTGAGTGAGCGATGTACGCTGAAATAGATTCAACGGCACTGTCGTAAATTGGAATAATCCGTTCTTTCGATCCTTTTCCGATCGTGCGAACGGTGCCCGTGTCTAGATCCACATCGCGAAGATTCAGACCAACCAGTTCAGAAACCCGGAGTCCGGCTGCGTACATCAGTTCAACCATCGCTGTATCACGTGCCTCTTCGGCGTTGGTCGCCGCAAAACTCGTTTCGAGCAATCGGTCGACTTCTTCGATAGTCAATGCCTTTGGCAAGGATTGTCCAGCACGCGGCTGACGAACGTCGACGAGCGGATTGTTCTCGATGATTTGTTCTTCTTTCAGAAATTTGAAGAACGATTTTGCAGATGCGATTTTTCGTGACTTAGTAGATAAGGCGTAACCGCGCTCTTCGAGATCGTAGAGAAACTTCCGAATGTCAGATTCATCGACATCTTTCCAGCTTGAGGGTCGACTGTCGCTTTCATTGAGAAACTCTATGAGCGATCCGAGGTCATTCCTGTAGGCCGACAGAGTATGCCGGGAGTGACCCCGATCGACGGAAAGGTAATTTACGAATGTTTCGAGTTCTGCGAGCAATTCGAATGCTTTCGGTGCGAGAGCTGCATCACGATAATCACCCAACTTTACTCGAATGAGAATCTCAATCGCTAATTCGGTGTAGTCCTGAAATTAGGCTATTTGAGGCATGTTAAGCCTAGTTGCGTATAAATTACTTCAATAATGTCGATTGATTCCTATATGGTCGGAACCTAGAATTATCGAAGTGCGTACACTCGTTAGTCATTCATGAATCTGATTTGAGAAACGATCATCTTAGTATTTTCATGATTTTTATCACTACTCTCCAGTATTAAAGGCTTAGGCACCGCTAAATGCCGCTCTTAGCAATCGAAATTCCGTTCAATCCAAATATCGTCGCTGGCGGTAGTTTTTCGCTGAGTTGGCACGGATTCCTCAGCTTCGTAGGTGTGGCTGCAGCGATCTGGATGGTCGGGAAAGCCGCGCTGAAGGGCAATCTCAACCAAGACAAGGTTTACAACACCGCTATATTCGGAATTCTCGGCGGAATCCTCGGTGCCCGATTGGTCCACGTATTTGATAACTGGGCTATTTATGGCGACGACCCCGGGCGAATATTAGCTATTTGGTCGGGAGGAATCGGACTTTGGGGCGGAATTCTCGGTGGTTGGATCGCAGGTTCGATTTACGCCTACTTCGCTAAAGCTCCGGTTGGCAAGTACATGGACATTGCGGCACCTGCAATGTTGGTGGGCCAAACGATTGGTCGAGTTGGCGATATCATCAACGGTGAACACTGGTCTCGTGCGTTGGATGCAGGTTGGGGTTGGTATTTCACACACCCAAGCAGTCCAGCCCGATTAGGTGCCGAACGATTCTTCGGGGATCCAGAACGCGCAGTACACCCTACAGTTGTGTACGAAATCATATGGAACTTGATTGGTTTGTTCGTCATCACAAAGCTAAAAGGCAAATTGCGGCCGGCTGGTGCTATTTGGATGGTTTACATCAGCTGGTACTCAGTCGGTCGGTTCGCAATCCAGTACTTACGACTCGACGACGTGAAATTCTGGGGATTGCAGGAAGCCCACCTAATCGCGTTAGCTGTGCTCTCGTTCACCATCCCATTCATGATTCTGAAGGTTCGCCGGGATGATTCTGGATTGGACATCGATCCAAATGCGGATAATCGCGGTGCAAGCCGTCGTAAGCGCGATCGCCAACGACAGCAAGCGAAGAGTTAGTGAAGGCTCGCGCTGACGGCGAGCATCATTATTGCGCTGCCTATTTGATGGCGGCAGGTCGAATGTCGCGAAGACCAAGTTGGCGGCGGGTCTTGCCGCGCCAGACTTCGGTTCGAAGTTGGTAAACGATGTCGACGGCTCCGGTTCCCAGAGCTCGGTCGCCAAGACCGAAGCCTATGGATTCAACGCGGCGACCATCAGCATTGAAGCTAATCTTCAAGTGCTTTCCGTCTACGCCGACCGTACGGACGTCCATCGGTACTGCTCCATAAGTTACCAACACTGGCTCGCGGTTGGCTTCTCCGAAAGGCTCCATCGCTGAAACGAAATTCCACGTGGATACTGTTAAATCTTCCAATCTCACTTCAGCGTCAGCGTGGAGGGTTGGCAGGGCGGGCGCTCTCAAAGCTCCCCAAGCGGCATGTTTCCGAAGATCATCAAGTAGATCTTGCAATAATTCGTGTTTGATCGAGAAACCTGCTGCCCTCGCGTGACCGCCAAATCGTTCGAATTTATCGGCATGTGTCGATAGGGCGGCGTGAAGGTCTAGAACCGTGTTAGATCTGCATGACGCACGTGCTAAGCCATTTACCAATTGATACGCAATAGCCGGTTTACCGGTGAGTTCATTCAGACGTCCCGCCAACGGCCCTAAGATCCCCATTGGGAAACCATCGCAGTTGACCGCTACGATCGAATCATCTGAATTGATGTCGAACTGCGTAGACGCGTGCTCCCAAGCATCTTGGCTTAGTGAACGACGCTTGTTGTTGTCGGCATCAAGCCGTTCGGCGAGGGCACGTGCTTCCGAAGCATCGTTAGTTGAAAGAATTTGGAGACTTGGTTCTGCGTCTCCCATTCGGCCAGGTGCGTTTAGCCGAGGCGCAACGTAGAACGAAATCAACTCGGATGTGGGCCTACCTGAAGCTCCAGGAGCTCGGGAAATGTCCAATAGAGCACGTAGGCCTGGCAGGTCGGTTTGGCCGAGTACGCGAAGACCCTCTCTTACCAGTGTTCGGTTCTCTGATTCGAGCGGAACGATGTCTGCGATCGTACCGAGTGCTGCAAGAGGGAGGAGTTCTTCTGGAAATTCTTTACCTGCAGCTTCGGATAACGCTTGCGCTAGTTTAAATGCAACTCCGGCTCCCGAGTAGTCGACTTGTTTCTCTGATCCTTCCGATTCGAGATGAGGATTTACGATAGCAATCGCATTTGGACGCTCTGTTTCTATCAAATGATGGTCGGTGACGACCGTTTCGATTCCTAGAGAATTAGCGTAGGCAACTTCATCAACAGCTGTTGAACCTGTGTCGACAGTTGTAATGAGGGTTACACCGGCACTAGCGAACGAATTGATAGCTTGATTCGATAGCCCGTGACCATCTGTCTCTCTATTAGGAATATAAGGAATCGCTTTGCCGCCGAGCGACCTCACAATCCTGAGCATGATGGCAGTACCAGTCAGCCCATCAACATCGAAGTCACCGAATACACCGATAGTCTCATCGTTCTTGATAGCGGAGTGGATACGTTCAACTGCTATTCCCATGTCAGGAAGAATTTTCGGGTCGAGAAAATCATCCATTCCCGACGAGAAGTACTCGGCTACGTCGGCAGCTGTACGTATCCCGCGATTCCACATAAGCCGGGCAGGAAGTGGCCCTCGAACGCCGGAATCCAAAAATCCAAGGTCCAAACGGAATCCAGGAGGGGGTGGTTCAGCAATTTGCCATTTGCGATCGAGCGTCAATTGGAATACCTCGATCTGCTGCAAATTATTGCTGAAAGCTCTTGAAAACAAGACTCGCGTTATGGCCACCGAAGCCCAAAGAGTTCGACATCGCAACATCGACCTTCTGCTTGATTGCCTTATTTGGCACGTAGTCCAAATCACAATCTGGATCAGAGTCATCAAGGTTGATGGTCGGCGGAATTATGCCTTCCTTGATGGCGAGTACTGAGAATGCAGCTTCTATTCCACCGGCAGCCCCTAACAGGTGGCCTGTCATGGATTTCGTAGAGCTGATTTTCAGGTTGTAGGCATGACCGCCATACATTCGCTTCATAGCGATAGTCTCGAACTTGTCGTTCAAAGGTGTCGATGTACCGTGTGCATTGATGTAGTCGACGTTTTCAGGGACGAGCTTGGCATCTTCAATCGCCCATTTCATCGCTCGTGCTGCGCCTTCACCTTCGGGGTGCGGTTGTGTGACGTGATGTGCGTCACTTGATGCGCCGTACCCGGCAAGTTCAGCAAGCACGTTCGCTCCACGCTTCTCTGCGTGTTCGAGCGACTCAAGTACCACGAGTCCGGCACCTTCACCAAGAACAAATCCGTCTCGATCTGAATCGAACGGTCGTGATGCACCCTGTGGGTCGTCGTTTCGAGTTGATAGTGCCATGCATGAGTTGAAGCCAGCGACTCCGATCTCACAGACCGCAGCTTCGGTGCCGCCGGCGATTACAACGTCGGCGCGGCCTCTTCGGATCATCTCAAGCGCCTCGCCAATCGAGTCTGTTCCGGTTGCACATGCAGATACAGTCGAGAAGTTCGGGCCTTTGGCTCCGATCATCATTGAAACTTGACCAGAAGCCATATCACCCAACATCATCGGCACGAGGAACGGGCTTACCCGCTTCGGCCCCTTATTGAGCAGAATCTTGTGCTGCTCAGTAATCGTGATGATTCCGCCAACCCCGCTTCCGATTAATACGCCGACCCGGTCAGGATCTTCAGTTGCCATGTCGAGTCCAGCATCTTCAAGAGCTTCGAGAGCTGCAACGCAAGCGAACTGGGCGAATCGATCGAGTCGACGAGCTTCTTTCCTGCCGAGAATCGGAGCAGCATCGAAGTCATTGACTTCAGCTGCAATACGGCTCTCAAAGCCTTCAGCATCGAACAGTGAAATATAGTCGATTCCAGATTTGCCTTCCAGAAGGCTATCCCATGTGGTTTTACGATCGGAACCTACTGGGGTGACAAGTCCTATTCCTGTTACAACGACGCGATCTGCCATTTACTGACCTCTAGGCATCCACTCTGAGCAAATCTCTTTGTAGAGCACCGATTTAACAATCCGAGTTCTCGAACCGTCAACTTCTTAAATTACGATTGACTGAGTATAACAATGCAACCGCCTAACCTAGTGCTCAATCCTGAGTCATGGGAAACGTATTCTGATTCGGTTGGGATGTGCCCCAATATTTAGTTCCGCCTAGCGTCCGAATAATTCACATTCATTACTAAACGAAAGAACCGCCCCTGGGCGAAGGGGCGGTTCTTTCGTTGAAAGACTTTCTAGCTGCGGGCAAGCAGGTTAGAAGTCGACTGGACGTAGTTCAATGTTTCCGTGTCGTCGCTCAAGGTATCCGGCAGTCTGGTGGTATCCGTGTGCGAAGACCATGAGCCAACCTTCCTTCTCACATCGATCGAGAAGTTCCTTCTTCATAGCAAGCGTCTGATCTGGATATCGATCAAATGCTGTGATGTAGGGCAGGGGAAGGTGGTTAGGAGTTGGAATCAGATTCGCAAGGTAGATGATTCGTTCACTACCCGTATTCACCAGTACAACCTGGTGACCTTCTGAATATCCGTTAGTAACGATTGTGTGTACGCCCGGTACTACTTCGGTATCACCATCGAGAAGTACGATCATTCCGTTGGCGTCAAGTGTCTTGAGGTGCTCAACTCCAGTTCCGTAAACAGGAACAGATCGTTCATTAGGTGCGAAAGCTTCTTCCCATGCGCTGCGCTGTACAAGGTACTTCGCCTTAGGGAATGTAGGGATGATCGTGCCTTCACGGTCCAAACGAGTAGCGCCACCGCTATGCGAGAACGCTAGGTGCGTGAGGATGACAAAGTCAATGTCTCGTGCACTTACGCCTTGGTGGCGTAGGTTTCGGAGTAATTTAGATGATGAATGGCCGTAAATTTCTCGAGTAATTTCAGGCTCTTTATTGCCAATCCCAGCATCGACCAGAATATTCGCATTCGGCGTCTTGATTAAAAGAGAGTTAAGACCGAGGCGTACTCGGTTCTTGCGATCAGGTTTTGCGTCCTGTTCCCACAAAATCTTCGGAACTGGACCAAACATTGGTCCACCGTCCAAAAGGAACGTTCCATCGCTCACAAGCTTTACCGCGACCCTGTTGCTGTTGGTAGTCATTCTAACGCCTCCAAGACCACGCCTGGTCTTATTTCAAATCTATGCATGAGCGGACACTCATTGCGTTTTGTCGCCATTGGCCAAGTTGCCCGGGCCACGGCTATGTAGTTGGAATTCATGGAATCCCTACAGCTTCGAGGGCGGTGTAAGCCATCGAACTATTAGACACACGAAACCATATTGGTTTTTTGGTAATTGATTCAAGGTACGTTCGTACTCATTTATTGGTTATTACCTAATTATTGTTCCGAACAAGTTCAAAACTATGTATTAAACCTAAGTTCAAATCAGTGTAGCACTTACTCGTAAAAACGCGCGGATTAGGTGTACCGTTGCCGCTGCTGGCACGATACAAATACAATTCCCGTACAGTCTCAGCACATCACGTGTCATCGTGTGTTTCAACCCAAATTAGTTGTTTACGATAGGGCTCTGATATTCGAGAATGGATCCCCTCGCCTGCGGCATATTTAATTCGGATCTAGGTTTTGGTGCAGACACGAGTGGCGCTATATAAAAAATTGGGAGATGGATCTATTGGAAATCACTGTTGTTCAAAGCGATGTAACCGAGATAGAAGTCGATGTACTGGTCGTGAACCTATTTGAGGACGTGACTTCTCCTAGTGGAGCCACTGGGGCAGTAGATTCGGCACTTGATGGACTGATATCAGAACTAATATCCGATGGTGAAATTTCTGGGTCAGCAAGTGAATTAACTCTAATTCACACGCCAAATAACGCTTATCCGAACTTCAAGCCTTCTCGCGTATTGGTTGCTGGGCTAGGTTCGAGTAAGGCGTTCAACACTGACAGCGTTCGAAAAATATCAGCTGGAGTAATACGGAAACTCAGGGCTGTGGGCGTAAAAAATGCAGCGACGATCGTTCATGGGGCTGGAATCGGTAATCTTGACGCCGCTTACAGTACTCAGGCTGTCGTCGAGGGCGCTCTTCTAGGCGCATACCGATTCCTCAAATACCGCACAACCGACAAAAAACGAAAGTCAGACGTAGCCCAATTAACCATTATTGAATCAGATGCCTCGAAAATTGGGTCGATTCAGGCCGGTGTAGACAGAGGAATTGCGTACTCGGAAGCCGAAATTCTTGCCCGTGACCTGGTAAATGAACCTGCCAACAAGCTATCTCCCTCCGATCTTGCGGACACCGCAATTCGCGTCGCAGCAGAAAACGGCCTCGAATGCACGGTTCTTGAAGAAGCCGACGTTTCAGCGCTCGGAATGGGAGCATTTGTAGGTGTTTCTCAAGGTGGACCACGTCCGCTCAAGTTCATTCACCTTACCTATGAAGGTGATAAGCCAAACACGGAAAATAACCTCTGGTTTATCGGCAAAGGAATCACATTCGACAGTGGCGGAATTTCGCTGAAGCCTGGCGCTGGCATGGGCAAGATGAAAGGCGACATGGGTGGCGGAGCGTCAGTCATAGCCGCGATGCAAGCTATCTCTCGATTGAAACCTCAGTTGAACGTACACGTGGTTTGTGCTGCTACCGACAATATGCCCGGAGGATCGGCACAGCGACCCGGCGATGTTGTTACAGCAATGAACGGCATGACGATCGAAATCGACAACACGGACGCTGAAGGTCGACTGACTCTGGCCGATGCTATTGGTTACGCCAAATCGAAGGCTGCCGTTCGGATTGTTGATGTTGCAACGTTAACTGGGGCCGCTCGAGTTGCGCTGGGGGACGGGGTCAGCCCAGTGTTCAGCAACAACGATGAGCTGGTGAACGCGGTTCTGGAAACGAGTGAGACTGTTGGTGAGTCGATGTGGCGTTTGCCTCTCGATTCAGTAACCAAACGCCAGAACGCCTCGAAGATAGCCGATCTTAAGAACACGGGAGGGCGTGGCGGCGGATCGACCACGGCTGCTCATTTCATAGCTGATTTCGCTGGTGATACTCCATGGGTACATATCGACGTTGCCGCAACCTCCATGCTAGACAGCACAAGAGGTTGGATGACTGCGGGGGCAACCGGTGTCCCAACTCGTTCATTGATCGAACTGGCTATGATTCTCGGTAAGTAAATACTTAGCGTACACGAGTGATTACTGCAAATAACAACGCTAAAAATAGATCTAGGGTGACGTTCGAAGGTGAGCGTCACCCTAGATCGGCAATCGAGGTTGAAATTCGTTCGGATTAAAATTGACCACCTGTTGAGCCGGTGCTAGCGTTTAAGGTCTGTGGTGGGCGTAGTGAAGAGGTTATCACGCTAGGTTGTGGCCCTGGAGACGAGGGTTCAATTCCCTCCGCTCACCCCATATTTCAATTTGAATGACCGAATTCTGAAATTAATCAGATCGGCTTTATTCTTGAGATTTAGGCATACAAATACTGCCGTAATCCGATAGAATTGAACTCAGTACGGGAACGATAAATCGAACCCGTAGATGCGCCCGTAGCTCAGTGGATAGAGCATCTGGCTTCGAACCAGAGGGCCGGGGGTTCAAATCCCTCCGGGCGTACCATATTGAGAACATCAGAGACCTCTCCAGAAATGGAGAGGTCTCTTTTTTTAATAAAACTGGAACTGGTTTGTTGAAACTGAGAGAATTGATCCGTATCTCACATCGATTGATCCACCCGTATGAAAACGCACAGCGTGAGCTAACCATGAAAATAGGAATTCTCTCTCGTGGTCCCGGCCTCTACTCAACCCGACGTCTAGTCGAGGCTGCTCAAAAGCGTGGACACGATGTACGAGTGATCGACTACTTGCGCTGCTATATGGACATCACATCTAGGCGCCCACAAGTACTTTATCGAGGCGATTCGCTAGATTTCGATGCTGTTGTTCCTCGAATTGCATCGCGCCGAACGTTTTACGGAACTTCGGTTGTTCGACAGTTTGAAATGATGGGGGTCTACACAGCGAACGAGTCTCAAGCGATAAGCCGTTCAAGAGATAAATTACGATCGCTTCAGATTCTTTCTCGTACCGATGTGCAAATGCCGCGCACAGGCTTCGCAGAAGAAACACAGGACATCGACGGCGTTATTGATGCAGTGGGCGGTCCACCGCTCGTTGTGAAGCTTTTACAAGGAACTCAAGGTGTGGGCGTCGTGTTAGTTGAATCAAAATCAGCCGCCAGATCGGTAATCGATGCGTTCAGGCAACTTGAAGCAAATATTTTGATTCAGGAATACATAAAAGAAGCTAATGGTCGTGATATTCGTTGCTTGGTCGTCGGCGGAGAAGTAGTAGCGGCTATGGAACGAGTTTCGGATGGGACAGAATTCCGAGCAAATTTGCATTTAGGTGGTACAGTTCACGAAGTTGAATTGACGCCGACTGAAATTGACTACGCAGTGAAAGCAACTGAAGCTCACGGACTTGAGTCTGCCGGTGTAGACATTCTGCGATCAGACAGAGGCCCACTTGTTCTCGAAGTGAACTCGTCCCCAGGGTTTGAAGGCATCGAAACGGCAACTCGAGTCGATGTCGCGGGTTTAATGATCGATCACATTGAATATCAACTAGAAATAATGAATTCGAATGACGGATCTTTATTTTGATGGTCGCTCCCCGCACCAGAAAATCTAAAGCGAAATCTCCTAAACCAATTGGATGGCGTGAACGCGTGTCATTTCCAGACTTCGAGGTTTTCGGTGTCAAAGCCAAGATCGACTCTGGCGCACAGACTTCATCGATTCACGCGTTCCGTCCTCGATTCAGCCAAAAAGACGACATAGAGTGGGTGTCGTTCGAAATTCACCCACGAAGGCGTAGTCGTAAAGACGCAGTCCGAGTAAAAGCAAAAGTCAAAACACGCCGACGAATTCGTAGTTCGAATGGAAAAAGTGAACTCAGGCCCGTGATCGAAACGATGATGACTTTGGGTGGTGAGACTTTCGTCGCTGAGTTAACTTTGGCGAATCGTCACCTGATGGCGTACCGTATGATTTTGGGCAGATCAGCCATGCGAGGGCGATTTACGATCGACCCCGGCAAGTCGTACCTGTTCGGCGAGTAGAATCCGGTTCTCCGCTGCGATAAGGCGTCGCGTTCTACTGCGATCACCGTTACTATTCGTCGCCGAAGTAGATTTACATTTCATTCACGGAGTAAATACATGCCGCAAGATGTCGTTCGATATGGATTATTGTCAACCGCTCAGATCGGGATCAACGCCCATCTGAGCGCTTCCTACGATTCTAAGAACTCAGAAATCGTGTCCATCTCTTCTCGGACTGCAGCAAAAGCTGAAGCTGCGGCAAAAGAAAACGGCTTTGATCGCTGGTACGGATCTTACGAAGAACAGCTTGCCGATCCCGATATGGATGCAGTGATTAACTCACTTCCGAACGGTATGCACTGTGAATGGACGATCAAAGCAGCTGAAGCCGGCAAACACATCCTGTGTGAAAAGCCGCTGGCTGTTTCAGTCGAAGAGTGTCAGCGAATGATCGATGCGGCGAACGCCAACAATGTTGTTCTTGTCGAAGCTTTCACACACCGCTGGAACTCACACATGCGAATGGCTCGCAAGCTGATCGCCGAAGGTGCTATTGGAGACATTCAGACCGTCGATTCGGCCCTGTGCTTCTCCATAGCTAAACCGTCAGGGAACGTTCGTTTCTCTGAGGAACTTGCTGGCGGTGCGCTTTGGGACGCTGGTTGCTACGCCGTTTATGCTACTAGATTTGTAATGTCGGCAGAACCGGTGCAAGTCGTCGGAATGTCTAACGACTCGGGAAACTGGGGCATCGATACTACTTTCTCGGGCACTATGAAATTTTCTAACGGCGCGATCGGCAATATCACCACTAACATGGAACAGCCGTTCCGTTGCTACATCACGGTCGACGGTTCAAAAGGACGAATCGAGATCCCAGGTATGTTCGATGATTCTGGACCGATCATCATTAAGCGCGGTGATGGACGAAACGGTCGACAAGAAGAGATCATCGCAACCCCATCACCAAACCGTTTCTCCGTTCAATTCGATGAGTTTTCCGAATGCGTTCTTACCGGCAAGAAACCTGAATTCCCAGCCGAAGATGGACTCCGTAACACTGCGGTTGTCGAAGCACTTTACAAGTCGGCAAACACCGGTAGATCAGTCGACCTGAATCTGTAGGACGTTACCCGATTGCGAACATGGTCAAGGTATCCGGATGTAGTGCATTCGGATACCTTGACCATGGCGCAGGGCACAGATGTAAGATTCGTAATGTACTCACTACTGCTTATTAGTTTTCTAGGTTTAATTTAAAATGTATCCAAGTGATGTTAGACAGAAACTGGCGACTGGAAACCCTGTTCTCGGAACTGGAATGTTTACTCGTGAGCCGTTCGTTGCGCAGTCTATTTATCAGACCGGCGCCGACTGGGTTTGGATCGATCAAGAACACCAACCGGTAGGCACAGAATCAGTGGGAACTATATGTGTTCAGGGACGCCAGAACGGTAGTGCGCCAGTTATCCGTGTTCCTTGGAACAATCCGGGAGACATAAAGAAGGCATATGACGTCGGTGCAGTTGGCGTGATGGTCCCACAGATCGACACTCCTGAAGACGCCAAGAACGCAGTTAGCTGGGCGAAATACCCACCTCTTGGCATGAGAGGAATTGCACCGTATTTTGCTGGATATCTTGGTCTTTCAGATCAGGACATCATCGACAATGCCAACGACGAAACGATCTTAATGCTCCAAATGGAGAGTGTAGAGGCGTACGAGAATATCGATGAAATTCTTGAAATTTCTGGATACGAAGTTCTTCTTGTTGGCCCGACTGATCTTTCAGCTTCACTTGGAGTAAACGGCGATATTCACAACTCGAAGGTTGAGAACATCATGTCGGACGTCGCACAGAGAATAAAAGGCACAGGTAAGTACCTCGCCACAACTTTCGGTGACGTCGACGACTGCCGACGCTGGATCGGCGAGGGGTACCAGATGATGAACGTTTCGAGCACACTTGCTCTCGGAACTATCCAGACCAAAGAAATTTACGCCGAACTTAGGGAAACCTACAAAGCCTAAGCATGAGTCGGTTTTAGACACAAAAAAACGGCGGGAGTAATCCCGCCGTTTTTCGTTAATCACTTCAGATGGATTGGCTAGTCCATGTGGAGCGCAACTCGTTGAGCTTGCGTTCCTGTGTCCTTGCCTTGCCATTCTGCGAACTCGAATGCCTCGTTCACTTGATCTAGAGCGAAAGTGTCCGAAACTACGTCCATGAGCTGGTATTTATCTTTGGTCTTCACGAGGAACTGCAAAGCAGCTTCGATCACCCAAGGGTTGTAGTGAACCGTACCGACCCATTTTGTCTGGTTGCCGATGACTTTTCCGGCTGGAATAGTCAGGCTACCGCCACCGATGTTTCCGATATCTAGGTACGAACCGTTGATTCGTACCATATCGAGACCTTCATATGTAGCAGCGGCAATACCAACAACTTCAACAACAACGTCGGCACCAATGCCGCGAGTTAGTTCACGAACACGTTCAACACGTGATTCGGGAGTTGGGTAATCGTTCATCGATATCGTCGATGTGGCGCCACACTTCATTGCCCGATCGAGACGGCTCTGCTGACCGTCGATAACGATGATCTGGCTTGCGCCTCGCTCTGCGGCTACTGCAGTGGCATAGATACCAAGTCCCCCAGCACCTTGAACAACAACAGTGTCGCCAAATGTAACGCCGACTCGTTCGAGTCCGAACAGCACTTGAGCTAGCGCACAGTTGACTGCCGGAACGGCTTGACTAGGGAGTTCGTCTGGGACTTTATATGCATAGTGGCCAGGCTGGAGATAGAAGTACTCTGCCATCCCGCCGTCGCAGTACGCGTATTCGTCGAGACCGACCATGTTTCGCCTTGAGCGGAACGTACAAGCGTGGTGTTCGCCACGAATGCAGTGGTAGCAGCGGTTGCATGGGAAGAAGAAAGGGAAGGCAACTCGATCGCCTTCTTTTAAAGGCCTACGTAGTGAATCAGTGTTGATCCCATTGCCGAGTGAATGAACGACTCCGGTGAATTCGTGACCGAGAATGCGACGTTTCGAAAGTGGTGGGCCATCTCCATCACCACGCCATACGTGTAGGTCAGAGCCGCAAACTACTGCGTCGGTGTTCTTGATTAGTATTCCACCCGTTTCGATTTTGGGTGTGGGCAGTGTTTCGAGTTCGAATGGCTTGCCCGGTTCTGTGAAAACGGTAGTAAGGCCCTGGGGCATCAGTAATTCTCCGGATTGGGAGTTCGTAAGTAATTTGCTCGAAGAAATCTAGGCTTGTCTGGTGATTTAGGCAACGGGTTCGGCGATTGAAATCGAACGAATCCTCAAAATAACTCGATTATTCGAGGGCAATCTAAATGGGGATTCAGTGCGACCACACTCATCTAGAGGGTATACTCCGCCGGTTTTACACGTTCATTCGAAAGTAAAATCTCGGATACGCAAAGTTCTTGAAGAATGAACCAATCTAGAAAAGGACTACAAGAATTGCTGGAACGATTTCACGTACCAAGTGATGTAGCGGTACATGTCGATGTTGACGACATGCATGCCACTGTTACCGACATTTTTCTAAAGATGGGCATGCCTGCCGATGAGGCAGACAGAGGTGCAGAAGTGTTGGTTTACGCCGACATTCGCGGCATTGAAACCCACGGTGTTTCGAACATGCTACGTCGATACGTCGAGTCGTTCGGAGAGGGCGGAATCAACCCCACTCCTAAGCCGAAAATCATTAGGGAAATGCCGGCTGCCGCAACGCTCGACTGCGACAAAGGTCATGGTCTGGTTGTCGGTCCGATGGCGATGGACATGGCGATTGAGCGCGCCAAGATTTACGGAATTGGCACTATTACTGCGAATAACGGTGTTCACTTCGGTGCCGCCGCCTATCATGCAGCTATGGCGATTCCACACGGCATGATTGGTGTGTCCATGACCACCGGTGGAATGCAGGTTCTTCCAGTTGATGGAGCCAAGCCGATGTTTGGTCTTAATCCAATTTCGATTGCTGTTCCAACGCATAGCGAAGCACCATTTATCTTTGATGCATCGATGAGCTCGGTTGCAGGAAATAAGATCGCTTTGGCAAAACGCCTTGGCGTTGATGTTGCACCGGGTTGGATCGCCGGAGCAGATGGCGTTCCGATTATGGAAGAGAGTCCGGTTCCAGATGAGTTCTTCATGCTGCCATCTGGTGGAACCCGAGAAGGCGGAGCTCATAAGGGTTCAAGTATGGGTATTTGGGTAGAAATCATGTGTGCGCTTCTCGGATCATCAGGCGCTGGTCCAAATCGTCGAGGCGGTGCTTCACACCATTTCATCGCATATAACATTGAGGCGTTCGCAGATCTTGAAGAGTTCAAGAGTGAGATGGATATCTACATGAACGAGATCAAGAGCACTCCGCCGATTCCAGGTAAAGACCGTGTCGTGTACGCAGGATTGCCTGAGCATGAAGAAGAGCTTGAACGACGCGCTAATGGAATTCCTTATCACCCTGAGGTGATTGACTGGTTCCGCGGAATCACTGG
>Ga0115002_10002964_pt1 | contig 21686 bp, 20 predicted proteins | sample ArcticOcean_MG_C_8_FD_89576 | JGI IMG/M metagenome (GOLD analysis project Ga0115002, IMG submission 89576) | Marine microbial communities from western Arctic Ocean - ArcticOcean_MG_CB11_86 | ecosystem: Environmental > Aquatic > Marine > Oceanic | place: Arctic Ocean: Canada Basin | collected... | reverse complement strand
GCCATGCTTCAACGCCATAACCTTCGTCAACGCTGCCGTTAACGTCGTCTTACCATGATCTACATGACCTATAGTTCCCACATTTACATGCGGCTTATTTCGTTCAAATTTTTCTTTGGACACTCGCGATACTCCTGAATCTCACCGTGTTCTACGCTAGCTGCATGGCTAACTGACGCCTACCTAATTATATAAATCTTTCAACTTGCACCGGTGATCCAGCACAACCTGGAGCCCACAACCGGACTTGAACCGGTGACCTCTTCCTTACCAAGGAAGTGCTCTACCACTGAGCTATGTGGGCAGAAAATCGTCCCCCACAGAACCCCCTGCCCAGCTCCAGCGGCCCACCTAGCGCCCAATAATGGAGCGGGTGAGCGGACTCGAACCGCCGTCATCAGCTTGGAAGGCTGAGGTTCTACCACTGAACTACACCCGCCTCTTCACTTTCTACCCTCTCCCTGTACTGGTGGAGGGGGTAGGATTTGAACCTACGAAGGCATAGCCAGCAGATTTACAGTCTGCCCCCGTTGACCACTTGGGTACCCCTCCGCGGATCACATAGCCGACTATTGTCTAATCTAGCTAGAACAGTGTCAACTTGTAATGCTGTGATTTTGAGCTGCACGGGCAACCTTCTAACAGTTTACATCCGACTCCAACGCCAGTGGCCTGCCTATTTCCCCTAAAAAACATCCTTTAAGGCGCGGGTACGCGAAAAAACCTCCACTAAATCAATATCTTCAGCATCCAAGCCAACATTTGTGGCTATTTCCAGACTCATTGGTCTCAAAAACGGATTAGTTGCCTTCTCTAGCCCTAGCGTTGTTGGCACTGTGGGTTTGTTGCGCGCTCGAACTGCGTTTACCTCCCTTATTCTATTGATTAGAGCCTGATTATCCGGCTCTATGCTAAGCGCAAAACGCGCATTAGCCTGAGTATACTCATGCGCGCAGTATATAATTGTGTCATCCGGCCAGCACATTAATTTCTGCAGAGAATTCCACATCTGCGCAGGAGTACCTTCAAACAAGCGACCACAACCCATAGCAAAAAGCGTATCCCCAACAAAAGCCACTCCATCTTCTGGCAAGTAGTAAACAATGTGTCCTCGCGTATGTCCTGGCGTATCCAATACACTCACTAGATGCGCTCCTAAAAAGAATTCATCACCATCTCCAACCAATTCATCGATTCCGGGAATTCTTGCTGCATCGGCCCGAGGGCCTATGATCCGACATCCAGTCTCCGCCTTAATAGCAATATTTCCTCCTGCATGATCAGCGTGATGATGAGTATTTAAAATATGCGTGAGATTCCAGTTTTTTTCAGAAAGAGCTGCCAGTATGGCCTCTACCTCTGGAGTATCCACAGTGGCTGTGAAACCACTTTTTTTGTCATGAATCAAAAACCCATAATTGTCCTTTAGACAAGGAAACATATGTATTTCTATTGGCATCATACTGGGGTCCTCAAGCTCTTTAAGCTCTGCTTTACTATTATCCCGCAAATAACGGAGACAGGTTCTTATCGTACAATGCGAGCCCAAATTCGCAAGGCAAGATGGTCATGCTAGCAATCACATTACCCGATGGATCAAAAAAAGAGTTTTCTGAGGCCTTATCTGGCTTAGACATTGCCAAATCCATTGGTTCTGGGCTAGCAAAAGCAGCTGTTGCAATTCGCATAAATGGAAAACTGGATGACCTGACCACCCGCATTGAAGATGACTCAATAATCGAGATTGTAACTCGGACGATGAATGAGGGCCTGGAGTTATTACGCCATGATGCGGCTCATGCGCTGGCCGAGGCAGTAAAAGAAATGTTTCCGGAGACCCAAGTAACCATAGGACCAGCCATTAAAGATGGGTTCTACTACGATTTCTCGCGGGATAAACCCTTTACCCCCGAGGATCTCGAGCTCATTGAAAACCGAATGCATGAAATTGTCGATCGAGATGAGCCCATTACACGAGAAGTTTGGCCGCGCTCTGAAGCGGTCGAGTTTTTCAAAAAACAAGGAGAGACTTTTAAAGCTGAACTAATAGCGGCCATTCCTGAAGATGAAGATGTATCGCTCTATAGGCAAGGTAATTTCATAGATTTGTGCCGCGGACCTCATCTCCCCTCTACAGGCAGATTAGGAAAGGCCTTCAAACTTACGAAACTTGCCGGGGCCTATTGGCGTGGAGACTCACGCAATAAAATGTTACAGCGAATCTACGGCACGGCTTGGGCAAACGAAAAAGACCTAAAACTCTATCTACAAAGGCTTGAGGAAGCGGAACGTCGAGACCATCGTCGTTTAGGACAACAGATGGATTTGTTTCACTTTCAAGACGAAGCAGTAGGTGCTGTCTTCTGGCATCCAAAAGGCTGGGCTCTTTATCAAAAACTTATTGAGCATATGCGCCAACAACAGGAACTGGCTGGCTACCAAGAGGTGAATACTCCCGAGCTAATGGATCGAAGCCTCTGGGAGGCCTCGGGACACTGGGAAACTTTTGGGGAGCATATGTTTACCAGCCGCACTGAAGATGAACGGGTTTGGGCAATTAAACCCATGAACTGTCCCGGACATGTACAAGTTTTTAAAAAAGGGCTCAGAAGTTATCGAGAGTTACCACTACGCATAGCTGAGTTTGGCAAGGTGCACAGATACGAGCCTTCTGGGGCGCTGCATGGGCTCATGCGGGTCAGAGCCTTCACGCAGGACGATGCGCATATATTTTGCACTGAAGACCAAATTACAGCTGAGACAGGAGCCGTATGCAGTCTTCTCCTGGGTATTTACCGTGATATGGGTTTTGAAGACATCATCATTAAGTTTGCTGATCGCCCAGAACGAAGAGTTGGAGCAGATGATGTTTGGGACAGAGCAGAAGACGCACTGAAACAGGCTATGGACACCTTAGGACTGGACTACACCTACAACCCTGGTGAAGGCGCTTTCTATGGGCCAAAAATCGAATTCGTATTACGAGATGCTATTGGCCGTGACTGGCAATGCGGAACCCTGCAGGTAGATTTAAATCTACCTGGCAGATTGGGAGCAACCTATATTGGAGAAGATGGAATCCGCCACACGCCTGTTCTTCTTCATAGAGCAATATTTGGTTCTTTGGAGCGCTTTATTGGCATCATGCTTGAACACTATGCGGGAAACCTCCCTTTTTGGCTGGCCCCACAACAAGTCGTTATAGCTACTATCACTTCGGATGCTGACGAATATGCGCACGAAGTGGCTCAGCAAATGAAGAACGCTGGCTTGCGCATAGAAATGGACCTCAGAAACGAGAAAATTAACTATAAAGTCCGCGAGCACAGTTTAATGAAAATTCCGGTTTTAATTGCATTAGGCAAACGAGAGGTAGAGGAAGGCACTGTATCCATTCGCCGACTAGGCCAGAAAGGCCAAAAGGTTGTCTCTCTAACCGAAGCAATTCATGCCCTTTCTAAGGAGTCCTGCTCACACACCTTGTCTGCTTAATAACACTAGTTTTAAGGAAGTTAAATGCGCGCTATCAGTTTTGAACACAACGGCAAACCAAGCTTTGGATTGCTTAACGAACGCGGCATTATAAATGCTGGCGCCAGACTGGCGAATCAATTTGTCGATCTCCGCAGCATCTTAATGGCTGGAGCCCTGGAACAGCTTCGCGATTTGAGCGGTGCTGATGTGGACTTTGCTGAATCCGACATCAACTATCTTCCCGTTATCCCAAACGCTTCTAAAATCATATGCGTGGGAATAAATTATCTTGGCCACATAAAAGAAACTGGTCGCGAAATACCTACACATCCGGTTTTATTTACACGTTTTTCAGACTCCATTGTTGGTCACAATACTCCGCTAATCAGGCCAAAGGTATCAACAGACTTTGACTATGAAGGTGAGCTGGCTGTCATTATTGGAAAGCGTGCACGGCATGTATCGCAGGCTGAGGCAATGGACTATGTGGCCGGCTACAGCTGCTTTAACGAGGGCAGCATTCGCGACTTTCAGATGCACACAATCCAATTTACTGCGGGAAAGAACTTCTATAAAAGCGGCAGTTTTGGTCCGTGTATGGTTACAACCGACGAACAATCTGATCCAGGAATATTCCACCTGCAAACTCGCCTGAACGGACAGATTCTTCAGGATGCGCCAGTAAGTGACCTTTGTTTCAATATTCCCCAACTCATCGAGTATTGCTCATCATGGACTCCACTAGAACCTGGTGATGTCATAGTGACCGGCACCCCTGGCGGCGTAGGCCGTGTGCGAAAACCGCCGATCTGGATGAAGCCAGGCGACACTGTAGAGATTGACATACAAGGCGTGGGGTTGCTCAGCAATACTATTGTTGACGAGAAAGTGGATGACTGAGTTCTAAGGAGAAACCATAGCCTTAGAAGCTAGCGACTTAAAATCGAAAAGCTCAAAGTCTGCCAAATGAGAAAGACTGACATTTTGGAGACTCTTAAATAAACGGTCTGTCCGACCAGGATCTTCTTTTTCCCAACCACTCAACATAGCTTTAATTTTTTTTCTTTGAAGATTTACCTGAGATCCACACAAATTGCAGGGAATAATAGGAAACTGGCGATTCTGTGCATATTCGGAAATATATGACTCTCTGCAATATGCCAACGGCCGAATCACCACATGCCCCCCATCATCACTCAAAAGTTTGGGCGGCATAGCTTTGAGACGCGCACCAAAAAACATATTAAGAAAAAGAGTTTCAACCATATCATCTTGATGATGTCCTAATGCAATTTTTGTAGCTCCTAATTCGCCTGCAACCCGATAAAGCACGGCACGTCGCAAACGCGAACACAAACCACACATCGTTTTGCCTTTTTTAATAACGCGTTTCACAACAGAATAGGTATCTTCTTCAATAATCCGAAAATCAATATTGCTGGACTCAAAGTAACTTGGAAGAACGTCTGCTGGAAATCCTGGTTGTTTCTGATCCAGATTAACGGCAATAACTTCAAAACTAATAGGAGCACGCTTTTTTAACTCGAGCAGAACGTCCAATAGAGTAAATGAGTCTTTGCCCCCTGATACGCAGACCATAATACGATCTCCGTCATGGATCATGTCGTAATCTGCAATCGCCTTGCCTGCCAATGACCGCAAGCGAGTCATCAGTTTGCTTGACGATTTTCGCGTTAAGTGATGCGATTGGACTGGTTGAGAATTCATGATTATTGGCTTTAAGTCGATTCCACCCCATCTGGGAGATAGACTAGGGCTAGTAACAGATGATATCACCCCAATTAGCACTAAAGCATGGGGAGGCTATGATTACACAGAGGAACTCCCGATACTTCCTCATAGCTGAACTTACTCAGCAAATCTAACACATCTGAGTTTGAACCAAGGTAGCCAATGCTAAAACAAAGTTCTTTTTTTATAGCCCTCCTTCTTAGCCTGATTTGCTCGTCCAGCTCAGGAAGAACACTACAGCAGGTCCTGAATCAGGGAACCTTAAGGGTTGGCGTAGCCTTGCATATCCCTTGGACAATACGAAGTCACTCAGGCGAGCTTCTAGGCTTCGAAATCGATATCGCTAAAAAACTTGCTGAGGACATGAACATTGATGTGGAATTCCGTGTTTACGAACCGGAACGCTTAATTCAATCACTTGAATCTGGAGAGATCGATCTTATCATCGCAAAGCTTGCCATCACTCCCTCAAGGGCACTACACGTTAATTTTAGCCATCCATACATAACAGATGAAATAACCCTTGCAACCAACCTAACTACCACAGTCTTTGCGAAAACCCTGGAAGATCTTAACCACCCAGACTATAAAATCGCAGCTGTAAGTGGTCATAGTGCTGAGGAACTTGTCGATCAAATCTTCCCTAGAAGCCAACACCAATTTTATGAAAGCACTGGTTTAGCAAGTAATGCACTAATTGAGGGGACGGTTGACGCCTATCTGGAAGAGGAGCCAATACCAACCTTCCTATCTCTCGAAAACCCGACACAAGTGGGCGTGCCAGTTATCGACTCCTTAATGCAAACCAGCATCGGTTTTGCAGCTAACAAAGGAGATGCCGATTTCATTATTTTTTTAAACGCCTGGATCATCGCGCGTCAATCGGATACCTGGCTAAAGACTATACGTGGCTATTGGTTTGAATCCACAAGGTGGAAAGAGCAACTCGATAATGTCAACTAAGTTTTGCCAACCAAGCCATCAATAAAGGGCCTAAGAGCTCCTTACTTACTTCAATTCAGTGCTCTATGTTCCATTGCATGGTGTCAGGATTGAACTCGTAGATCAGGTAACCCACTGAAAGCGCAAAAAATAACCACGCAAAAATCTCGCCTACCCGATGTCTCGGAACTTCACGCATAAAGGTCCGAGTTTTATGCGCGCCATACCCCCTGATATCAAGAGCCATCGCCTGAGTCTGTCCATTACGCAACCCAAGAACTAGCATAGCAAAAGCAAGATGCTTGATCCGAATCCACTTTCTTTTTAGCCAATTCGTATTTTGTCCTAGATCCCGAATTCGCTGAGTTATTGAAATTTCACGACCTAATTCCAGAAAAACCGGAAAAAGCACTAGGCCCAGTACTGGAGCATGAACTAATCGATAATCCCAGCCGCGTCTAGAAAGATTCTGCACCATATCGGTGGGATGAGTTGTAAATGCAAATGACAACCCCACCATAGCCAGGGAAAGAAATCGCAGCGAAAGAAGCGCTCCAAAACCTAAAGCTGCCCAAGTCAAATCCTTGAAAGGCGTGCGTATTGCAATGGTGTCTGAACCAACTGTTGCCTGGCCTCCATAAAAAAATGGAAACACCACGGCTAATATAAGAATAAAAGGAATAATTATTTTCCCTAAGGCCCAGTATTGTTTTAGTGGTACACCAGTACAAAAACACACAATAAATAAGCAGAGAAAAAAAAGTCCAACACCTACATAAATATTGGTATTAAAGATCGCCACGAAAGAAATGCTTAATATAAATAACAGTTTTGCGAATGGCGTCATTTGATGAAAAAGCGAACTACCTTTTTTAAATGACAGTTCAACTCTAGCCATTTATTTTCTCGTGAATCATTTGAACTAGTGGTGGCGTTGTAAGCACTGGTTCTTCCGACAAACTGGTCGAAAACTCATAGACTGGTGGTGGCTTTAATCGGGCATGCTCCAGCACGTCCTGATCAGAAAATAAATCATATGGCAGACCATCAAAAACAATCTCACCATTACACAGCACAACTGAACGGTCTGCATATTCCGCCACTAATCGCATATCGTGTGTAATAAAAATAACGGCTGCTCCATCGTCAGCTAGCTGTCTCAAAAGTTGCATCAGATTTCTTGCTTGATGGTAGTCCTGTCCAAAAGTTGGTTCATCCAAAACCACTACCTCAGGCTTGCCAACTACCATTGCCGCAACAGACAACCGTCTTTTCTGCCCATGACTTAGTACGTAAGGGCTAGCATCTCGTCTATCCAAAAGACGCACCGTCTCTAAAAACTCTATGGTCTGTTCGTCTACTTCAGCTTCCGTCAATCCTAGAGCTCGCAAACCATGTGCAATTTCATCGTAGACGGTACTGCAAACGAACTGTTTCTCCGGCACTTGAAAAATATGTGATACCCGCTTGGCAAGTTGCGAAAAATCATACTCTGTGGTGGTAATACCATCGACTAGGACTATGCCCGAACTAGGCTGCTGAATCCCATTAAATAGCGAAGCCAGGGTCGACTTGCCTGATCCATTCTGACCAACTATGGCCAGCAACTCGTTGCGACGAGCAGAAAATGTAACTCCTTTTAAAACCTCATGGTCATCATAACTAAAGCAAACATCCCGAACTTCAATGGCTGGAGACGATGATAGATCAGTCTCGTCCTCTATTTTTTTCTTCGTAGTAACCAGAAATGGGAGATCAGGAATCAGCTTCTCAATGGCAGCGATCAATTCACTTCCATTGAGAGGAATGGGGCCAAGATTTGTACCTAGAGCTAGTAGTTCAAGTGCTACTTCAGATGCCTGGGGAATCCACAGCCCCATATTGTCTCTCACGTATAACCCATGCTCCTCGATAAACTCACGCGGGGTAAATGGACCTAGCACTTTTTGGTCCTCTACTAACAAAATACAATCAACTCGATCAAACACTTCATCGATCTCATGTTCAACCATCATCACCGTTAACCCGAGATCTTTTCTAATACGATCAATAACTGCTAATACATCAGCTGTACCAGCCGGATCTAGGTTAGAAGTCGGTTCATCAAGTATGAGTACGGATGGCTCCAAGGCAAGCATAGCGGCTAGCGCCACTCTCTGTTTCTCTCCACCAGAAAGTTGAAGCATTTGACGTCCACGAAATCCAGTAAGCCCTACGAGTTCAAGAGCCTGATCAATACGACGATGAATTTCTATAGGCGCAACTAAGTAGTTCTCGAGCGCAAAACCAACCTCCTCCTCAACCGTCAGCGTAACAATCTGGTCTTCAGGATTCTGAAATAACATGTTGACCCGCCGAAACCTTTCAGCGGCCACTAACTCCCGACGGTTAATCAGGCCTTTTTGCTTATCATTAAAAAATACCTTCCCCTTATTACGACCACCAAAATAGTCCGGGTAGATCCCAACAAGGTTTAACGCAAGCGTACTTTTTCCAGAACCACTGCGACCAAGAATTAGTACAAAAGACCCTGCCTCAATCTCGAATGAGACGTCTAAGAATGCGGGTGGGCCTTCGGGCTGGCCGGCCGGCGGCTTGAACCAAAAACTATACTTTTCAAGAACGAGTACAGGTGTTTTTGAATTCACGCGTGATAGATTTGGTCGCCGCTAACAGCAGGCGGCTTGTCTAATGAAGGCACGCCAGCATGCTCAAGAGCTCTTCCCAGAAGCCACGCTACAAGACCCCAAATCAAGCCACACGCTGCGGCAAATAACAGCGTGATTATCGCCCAAGACGTTCCTTGCACAAACTGAAATCCTCCTTGCCCAATAAAGGCCGCCAACTGATTTCCAGCAGCCGTTACAGCTACAGTTACGGCAAACAAAAATTTTCCACCACGCCAACGCATAATAACGAGAGTCATAGCACCAAGTATGGCCGGGAAAAGCGCGTAGAAAAGTAAGACAGGACCATCAGGGTCCCCAGTAAACCAACGCACTAGGGCTGTGACTGTAACTGCCAAGATGACTATACACGCACGTTTGCGAAGATAAGCGCCAGCATAGAATAGAATCCAGGTGCATCCATTGTAGCCAGCATAGAATAAAAACCCATAAGGCCCCAGGGCCCAAACAGTTCGTTCGAAGTATCCCAACATGCCAACAACCTCGATAACCGCCTGGATTACGCCTAATAAAACAGCCGTAACAATATCCATCGTATCGAGCTTAAAGTCCTCTCGGATTTTATACATGTCTGCTACATCCTAAAAAAGTGGGTGCAAGGACATACTACCACTGGCCGCTACAAAGCGGTCTGTAGGCTAATTTGGATAATCACAGGCTCAAAATCACTGGCACAGGCATAATCCGTCTACCATATCCTTTGACCGGATGAACATTTAATTTTGTAGAAATTATTCTGGTGCCGGCACACGGATTCGAACCGCGGACCTGCTGATTACAAATCAGCTGCTCTACCAACTGAGCTATACCGGCGCATTCTTTATCAAAAAAATTATTCTGGCTTTTTGGCTCGCAACACCATTCGGTCCGTATTATAACGAATGGATGGATCCCTGATGCCCAGGGTATGGTCATCGGAGCTATTTCCTAAAATATTGGATACCCCATCAATTACAAATCCAGCAGAAGTTAAAAGCTGCTGCGCCTTCAACAGATCCATTCGATGCAACTCGGTGTTGTCGTATCCAACAGTACCAACATGGTCAACTACGCCTAAGATTCCTCCAGGGGTCAATGCTGCGTAAATTCCCGCTAGAAAATCAAGACCTGCCTGATCCCCGCGGTTAGCATAATCGTGAAGATTCAGCGCGGTAAATGCTGCGTCTGCCGGCACTGGCACATCAATATCCGTTCCAAGTGTGTAGATAACCTCAACATTACCAAGGCGAGTTGCCCGAGCGCTAGGGGCGTCGCCAAGACGTTCCTGAAACCTTTCTGGATTCTGCGCGTAAACCATCCCGTTCGGACCAACCGCTGCAGACAGAACCTCAGTATACCAACCCCCACCTGCAAACAACTCCAGAACAGTCATACCAGCCTCAATGCCCATAAAACCCAGAACCTCTGAAGGTTTTCTGGAAAGATCCCGTTCTTGCTCTTCAGCAGGTCTATCCGCTGCAGCTAATGCTTCATTGAATCCCTGAGCAAATTCGCCAAATGCCGTTGCTGTAAAACCTGTCGCTAAAATAAATCCTGCGAGTAAGCAACTCGCTCTACTGAACACCGTCATGCTGTTTTACTCCTAATTTAACCAACTCAAAATAAAAAAGTTAATCTCAATTGTCTGCAACGATAAAAGCAAGCCCTTCAAGCACTAAATTTGCACGGTATCGTGTCCGCGTTTCCAACCAGTTTCTCAGAATTAATGCATTGCCACCTGTTATATAAACCGTGGGCTCTTCCTGAATCTCAGCTGAGACAGCCAATAGGGCTCTGTCTAGAGCGCTAGCTATGCTCAACATCGTACCATTGGCTACTGCCATCTTTGTATTCCGTCCCAATACCTGGATCCCTGAGGATGCATCAGGTACCAGGTCAATTTTACCAATACCACTAGTTTCCTTATGAAGGGCAGAATATACAAGATCTGGGCCTGCCATGATTAATCCACCAAGATGTTGTCCATCAGCGTCAACTACATCCAAGGTCACAGTTGTACCTGCATCAATTACAGCAGACACCCCTTCATCTAATCTATGAGCAGCGATTAGAGCCACCCAACGATCAGCGCCCAGTTTTGAAGGGTCTGAATACGCACAGGAAATCCCATGCGCTTTCTTGTCAGGGGTCACAAATTCAGGACTAATCTTCCAGTAATCAGCGCACACTGATGCTAAGGCTGACTCAAACTTTCTGCCAGCCACGTTTGTCGCCATGACTCGAGCAATCTCAGGAGACTGTGTTTTACACATGACGTGCAGAGCGTCTACCAATGACGGGGAATAAACGGCATCACCAACAGCCTCAAGGCTTGGCCCTTTCAAACATGCCCACTTGATTCTCGAATTGCCGATGTCTACGACTAAGATCATGATGGTCGCAAACTCACTTCACCGGAAATAACTCGATGAGCACCTGAGGCAGTCTCCAGTATGAGGGCACCATCCAAATCTACAGCAATAACAGTCCCAGAAAGGCTTGAGCTTCCATTGGATAAGACAACCTCACGATCTTTTAAGTAATTTGCAGCAATGAATTCCTCGTGATGCAACTCAAACCCACACGTTCCGTAGGACTCCAGAGTTTCATACAAATCCTCAACAAGACGGCTTGCTAACTTGTTTTTCATAATCTTTCCTTTCCCTATAGAATTCACGTCAATCGCGCCCTTCGGCCAATCACATATTTTTTTTAACCAAGTGGGATCAATCGACACATTGATACCAATACCAACGACCACATGCAAAGCGCTATCATGGCCACTAGAAGACTCGATCAAAACACCTCCGAGCTTTTGATCTTTCCAAACCAAGTCGTTTGGCCACTTTACTAACGGATAAAAGCCAATCAGTTCGCCGATGACTCGTCTTACTACTACTGCCACCGAAAGGCTAAGTGCAGATAGATTTTGAGGTATTTCATCGAACAACCAACCTACAGATAAGCACAGGCCACCACCAAATGGAGTACTCCACTGTTTTCCACGCCTGCCACGACCGGATGTCTGGTGCTCAGCCAGACACACTGTCATTTGACCCAAATCAGGAATAGGCGCGCTAAGAAGGTATGTATTTGTGGAGTCCAGTTCTGGAAAAACATCAAGTCTGTGAATTCTGCCTGCCATAGACGTCTTTAACTCATTAAAGATTTTTTGAGGACTGAGAAAATCAATTGGGCGAGACAATCGGTAGCCTTGGCCGTTAATAAACTCCACCTCAATCTCTAGCTTTCGAAGCTTATAAATATACTTTGATAGTATAGAGCCCGACAGATTGAAGCTCTTCACAAGTTCCTTTTCAGGGTGGATTTCGCCATCCGCAAGCAACTTCAAGACTTCTAGTTGCAGCATCTGCTGCATCGATATCCCGGTCATTTTCCGAGACGGCCGATCTCCACGCGAGGCTCGGAACCTTGAATCATACGTTTTATATTTGCTCGATGAGTGTAGATAATTAACGTTGCAACCAGAAGAGAAAAAACAAACAACTCTAACTGTCCGGGCAATCGTGTCAGTCCTATATAAACAGATGTGCCAATAGCAACACTGATGGTTGATAGTCCAACATAGCGAGTCAATAAGACGACAGAGATCCAAATCACTATTACTGGCAGGGTAAACTCCGGCGCAAAAGTGCAAATAACGCCCGCTGCTGTCGCCCCTCCCTTGCCACCGTGAAATTCATGCCATATCGGATAAACATGCCCTAAAATCACACCGAACCCTACCGCAACGAGCACCAGCTCACGGCTAATCTGAGCGTCTAACCCCATGCCCGGCATATCAAAACTTGGTAGCATCAACACTGCAATAACGCCCTTGCCGACGTCGATGAAAATAACCCAAAAAGCAAATACTTTTCCCTGAGTTCGCAAGGCATTTGTCCCTCCAGCATTCTGGCTGCCCAACCTGCGAATATCGACTCCGCCTCGAGCCTGGCCTACAACGAGGCTTCCTAGAGTTGATCCAAGCAAGTAGGCGGCTGTGAACTTTAATCCGAGCTCAATCATTTCTAAGAAACACCCTTGGAAAGCAGGTCAGAGTCTATTACCCGCTATTGACTGTGAAATCATTTCCCTTAATAAGATCTGGAAAGGCCAATTAAGACATCATCTTCCAATCCAAGCTTTGCGACGATGAAGCGCATCACCCTCTGATTGCTCGCTAAAACTAAGGACACAAGTATCCTCAATTGCTTCGGCAAGCATAATGTTAAACTCTTTTAACTCATCATCTCTAAAAATCGCCACTGAAACGGTTTCGCCTGCATTAAACCGTTCAAGCTGTTTGGGCAAGCTAAGCTGATCAACTCGAAGCCCGCCTAATGCAATTAACACATCCCCTGGATTTAAGCCGGCTCGTTCACTTGGCCCATCATGCCTCACTTCAGTAAGCTCTAGGCCTTTAGCGCTTGGATTAACACGAAAACCAAGGTCTAGTCTTTGGTCGAGTTCTTTTCGTGGCAAACCAGATGTGTCACCGTATCTGCCTTGTCGAAGCTGAAGGTCAATAGCAAACTCCTTCATGAGCTCCCGAAGAGGAAAATCTTTTGTTCCGCGTATACCAACATTGAAAAAGTCAGTGAGATTCAGGCCGCTAACCTCCTGACTGATATTCTCGAACTCATCTTCTGCAACGCCTACCTCATTTTTTCCGAACCGTTCCCAAACGATTTGCATGATTTGATCAAGCGTTGAGGATGACCCCTTGCGAACGGTTAAGTCGAGGGCCAGAGCCACTAAAGCGCCCTTGCTGTAATAACTTATAGTTGCATTCGTTGAGTTTGCATTTGGCTTGTACAGCTTGTCCCAAGCATCAAAACTTGCATCAGCAAGACTCTGCTTAAACCTGCCAGGCGACCGATAAACACGAGTGAGAAGCTGTCCGAGTCTCACAAGGTACTCATCTGGAGTTATTAATTTACTTCGCAACAACATCAAATCTTGATAGTAGGATGTGATGCCCTCAAACACCCACATTAGCCGCGTGTGCGCTCGCTGATCCAGGCGATACGGCGTAAAAGCCTTAGGTTTGATGCGCTTTACATTCCAGGCATGAAAGTATTCGTGACTACATAAACTCAAAAAACGCTGATAGCCTTTGGACACTTCAATCTGGCCTTTTTTCGGCAAATCATCTCTGTTAAATATCAAGCTGGAAGAAGCACGATGCTCTAAACCACCGTATCCATTTCCGACCGCTAGACCAAGAAATAAGTAATTTTTAAACGGTGGGGGGGCTCCAAAAAGATGAATATGTGCCTCACATAGGAGTTTAAGATCCTTAGCAAGACGCTTTTTCTCAGTATGGTGAAACCCTGCAATGACCAGTCGGTGCGGCACCTCGGCAGCATCAAAGCAAATATCAGAGTGCTCGCTAATCTCCACGGGGTGATCGATTAGCTCATCATAATTGGCAACCTCATACGTGCCAAAACCAGCAGCGTCAACGTTGACTGGGCTCATAGCTGTAGCAATGAGCCAATTTTTACAGCGAGGATCTTTAGGTTTTACAAGTCGCACTTGCGAAGCTTCATGCTCCCTACCCCCTACACTTAGAAACAGACAAGTACCATTAAAAAAACCTCGGCTTCCATCCAAAAAAGCCCCACGCACGGAAGCATCAAAAGCAAACACTTCAATAGTAACGGTCAACCTTGACCCGGGATTTCGACAAGCCCATGTATTTTTTGAAAGCTTCTCCACCTCCACTAACCCATGCTCATTTTCCGCATAGATGCTAACAATATGACGAGCAAATTCTCTAAGTAGGTAACTACCAGGAATCCACGATGGAATAGAAAAGATCTGCTCTTGTTTTGGCTTGGGTACATGGCACCGAACCTCAAAGATATGGCGATTAAGATCGACAAGCCGTACATCATACTCAAGCATCTTGTGTTGTTATCCGGTCAATCTTCGATAGCTGCAATAGCTGGTCGCACAGAGATGGCTGCAGCCCAAGATGCGAGGTGTTCTCTATTCTGAAACAAATCCTGCCCTATCACACGTTGCGCGAATTCCAGGTACACATAGGTGACTATGTCTGCATAGGTATAACGTTCAATTGCCAGATAATCGCTTTTACTCAAACGCTCGTCAATTTTGTCAAAAAACACGGCAACCCGCTTCTCTCCACGATCGACTAGGGCGGGTATCTGTTCAATTGATATGGGCCCTGGAAGGGCTCGGCCTTCCCCATACTCCGGGGAATTCCTAAAATACTCCTGGATGCCGAGATAGCCCTCAAACGTGGCAATGTCATGCCACATTAGGATTAGTGCCTGTTCTTTAGCATCAGCGCCCAAAAGGTTTGGATCAGGATTTTCCTGTTCAAGATAATACGCAATAGCAAGACTCTCGGTGATGCATGTACCATCATCGAGTTCCAAGACAGGAAGTGTGAGTCCAGGGTTTACGGCTGTAAATTCTTCTGTTCGATGTTCACCCGCGCGCAGGTTAAGCCTTACTGTCGGTATTTCAAGCCCTTTCTCAGAAAGGAAAACACCCACTTTGCGTGGACTCGGCGCGCCTGGGAAGTAGTACAGCTTCATCTATTGTCCTTTTGCCTTGATCGACGCTAGGCTTCTGATAATAAGTATGAAATTAAGAAAGCATCCTGGTGCTAACATCGACCGTCCACTGTGTATGGCAATCAACTAAAAGATTTCTTAACCTGTCTGATGTGGCCCAGAATATACCCTCAAACCAGATTCCGCGAACATCATTGAAAATAGGGCCTTTTTCGACGTGAACCATGTAGAAAATCAAATTCATCTGGTTAATATCAAAAAAACCTATGGAAACCACATTGTTCTATCTAATTGCAATCTCACCATTAAGAATGGTGAGTTTGTTGTTGTAGTTGGACGTAGCGGCTCTGGAAAATCTACTTTACTTAACCTGATAGGCGGTTTAGAAAAACCAACAAACGGCGTAATAAAAGTCTCCGGAAATTCGCTAACCACCCTGAGTGAAGAAGAACTTTCAAAATTGCGACGTCAAAAACTTGGTTTTGTATTTCAGTTTTTCAACTTAATACCTACGCTGACAGTCTTAGAAAACATTCGCCTGCCAATGGCTCTTAATAAAATAGCCAAAAATAAGGCTATTGAACGCGCCGGAGCGCTATTGAAAGAACTTGGTCTATCTGGGTTTGATCATCGATTTCCAGAAGAAATTTCTGGCGGCGAACAGCAACGGGTAGCAATAGCGCGGGCGCTTGCTCACAAGCCAGACATTATTCTTGCTGATGAACCCACTGGCAATCTTGATCTCGACACAGCAAATGAAGTCCTAGAGTTGCTAAATGGTACTTGTCGTCGGCGTGGCACAACCCTCATCATGGCGACCCACAGCAAAGAGGTTATTGGACTGGCGGATCGGGTTTTCTCTATTCATGGGTCTGATCTCAAAGAGACAATAATGTGAATAGGCTTCTGGGTAATGCGGCGACTCGCTTCTACCTAAAACGTCCTTGGCAATTATTTCTGGCGATTTCTGGCATTGCACTTGGAGTCGCAGTGTATGTCGGAGTAGACCTCGCAAACGACAGCGCAAGAAGGGCCTTTGACCTCTCGGCCGGATTAATAACCGGTCGCACCACTCACCACCTAGTGGGTGTCAGGGGTGAGATTCCAAACTCGATCTACCAAGACTTACGTCTAAAATATGGCCTGCAGCTTGCCGCTCCAATTCTCGAGGGCGAGGTAAGACTCACTCGGATTCCGTCCCGTGAATTCACAGTTATGGGCATTGATCCTCTGAAAGAATCCAGTTTTCGTGGCTTTTCCGGTTTCGTCCCTGGCCAAGGGACAAACCTACGCCAACTGATTGCAGAACCGGGAACTATCTTAGCGCCAGAGTCGTTAATGCTGGAGCTTGGCCTGGAAACGGGATCCAAACTGGATCTCCTATTTGGAAATGATCAAAAAACAGTTCAGATTATTGGTTCTGTTAAAGAAATATCGTCAGCTGAAGAGGGTGTCACGGCGCCTATTGTGATGGATATCGCCACAGCGCAAGAACTATTTAATAGAGACACTATATCAAGGATCGATCTGATCCTAAGTGACATTGAGGCAAAAAAAATATCATCTCTCGAACTGGACGGGGTTGTACTAATTGATGCAAAGATAATAAACGCCTCCTTTGATGAACTCGCCCGAGCCTTCCGAATTAATCTAACGGCATTGAGTCTGCTGGCTTTGCTTGTGGGCATATTTCTCATTTATGCAACCATGTCCTTTGCGGTTGTCCAGCGACGGAGAACTTTCGGGATTTTGCGAGCGATCGGGGTTGGTCGAACTCAACTGTTATTAGGAATCCTTGTGGAGGCATGTGTAATAGGCACTGTAGCTACCATGCTAGGCTTATTCCTCGGTCACCAGTTAGCGAGCAGTTTAGTTGAACTGGTTCTGCAAACAGTTGGAGACTTTTACTTTCGCTCTAATGTGACTGCGGCAAGCCCTCCACCTTGGTTATATGTAAAAGGCATAGTTCTTGGCTTAGGAACTACACTACTCGCAGCGGCGGTACCAGCACTCGACGCTGCGCGCACCTCTCCCCATGCTGCAATGAGCCGATCTGCGTTAGAACGATCTGCTCGAAAACTTACTGATAGGGCCGCCCTTTTCTCCATTCCTATCACTACTGCGGCTCTGGTATTGCTTGGTCTTTCAACCAATAGTCTGTTCGTCGGGTTTGCAGGATTGTTTCTTATCATTGCAGCCAGCGCCTTGCTGGTTCCGACCGCAACCCGAATACTTGCAAAAGCAGTCGAGCCAATTTTTGAGTTTAGTTTTGGTATAGCCGGCTCTCTCGCCGCACGCGGCGTATCAACGTCCCTAAGCCGTACCGGCGTTGCCACTGCCGCCCTGTCCGTCGCCGTAGCCACAGTCATAGGTATTGGACTGATGGTTAATAGCTTTAGGATCAGCGTTGAAGAATGGCTTTCAGGCACACTGACAGCCGACATATATCTAAGCACAGAGGCTGACAATGTTTTTTCTGACCCTCAGATTGCGGCGCTCAACGCTGTTCCAGGCGTGCTAGGCACAAGCGTTACACGTTTCACGCGAATACCAACAGAACTTGGCGAGCTAAGTCTCCGCGCACAAAAACCAGGGCCTCTAGGGTGGGGGCTTTCAATTCAAGATCAGGCCCCGCAGGCAATTGAGCAAATGGAGTTAAACGAGGGCATTCTAGTGTCTGAACCACTAGCTTTTCGCCGCAAGTTAGCTCCAGGCGATGAACTTTACCTGCCTACATCAGAAGGGCAGAAACCATTCACAGTTCTAGGTTCTTTTCGTGACTACAATACTAATGGTGGCACCATCTTGATGCCGCTTGAAATGTATCGAATATATTGGCGAGATGATACGGTCAGCGGTGTGGGTGTCTACTTAAAGGCTAGTGCTGATAGGGAAAACACAATATCCGGAATTAGAAAAGCGCTAGGTAACAATTCAGCAATTCGATTTCGATCAAATGATTTTATAAGAGAGCAATCACTCTCTATCTTCGATCAGACTTTCAAGATCACAGAGGTTCTTAGAATTCTTGCAGGGATCGTTGCCTTCCTCGGGTTAGCAAGCGCCCTTATGTCTATCGAGTTAGAACGAGGCAGGGAGGTTGCAATCCTGCGGGCCATGGGTATGGCTCCCCGTCAAATTGGCATCCTAACCCTGTCGCAAACCACTTTGCTGGGCCTTGCATCTGGACTATTTGCAATTCCACTCGGCATCGTTATGGCAGCACTCCTAATCTTCGTTATTAATGTTCGATCGTTTGGCTGGAGCATGGATCTTGAATTATCCAGTCAACCACTCTTACTGGGAGTTCTACTCGCACTGACTGCGTCAATACTAGCTGGAATATATCCAGCTATTCGCGCTGTTAAGTCTGGTGTAGCACCCCAGCTAAGGGATGAATAACTCATGAGTCGTATAGTCCTTTTAGCCATAGTGTTTCTTACCGCCTGCTCAGAACCCGAAAAAACCATTTCACCTCAAGGAACTAGTGCCACTCAGTTTTTAAGCGAGTCAGGTACAGACGGCTATAAACGGGTCGTCAGTCAAAGAACGTTTGAGTTTCCCGCTGACCACGGCAGTCACGATGATTACCAAAATGAATGGTGGTACTTCACGGGAAACTTGGAAACCCCAGAGGAACGACATTTTGGATTTGAATTAACTTTTTTTCGCTTTGGGCTTGACCCAACCCCTACGCCAAGAAAATCAGAATGGGGAACAAGCCAAGCATGGATGGGGCACTTTACCGTAACAGATACTGAGGGGGGGAAGTTCATAGCAGTGGAACGTTTTTCGCGGCAAGCTCTGGGGCTTGCAGGCAGCCAAACAGACCCCTTTAAGATCTGGTTGGAAGATTGGTTGGCTTCTGGCGATGGACAAAAAATATTTCCACTAAATCTGAATGCCAGCTCTGACCGTATTGGTCTTGACCTTACTGTTGATACCAAGAAGCCTCCCGTGAGTCATGGGAATGAGGGCGTAGACCAAAAAGGCCCGGAGATAGGAAATGCTTCTCATTATTACTCTCTGACCAAACTCAACGCGACGGGGACCTTACGAGTGGATGAAACATCGTTTGATGTTACCGGCTCCGCTTGGATGGACAGGGAATGGGGAACGAGTTCATTGAGCAAAGATATTGCGGGCTGGGATTGGTTTGGTTTGCAACTGTCGGATGAACGAGAAATCATGTACTACCGTTTACGTACCGATGACGGTCAGTCCAGCCCCTATAGTGGAGGCTCAGTAGTGCTACCTGATGGTGAACGAATTGGTCTATCTGTGAATGATGTGCTATTAGAACCGCTAGAATATTGGACAAGTCCCGAGACTGGTGCCACCTATCCGCTCAGCTGGCAGATTTCTATCCCACGCGAGAAAATAGAGTTGATTGTTCAACCATACTTACACGAACAGGAACTAAATCTTACCGTACGTTACTGGGAAGGCGCTGTGCGGGTCACTGGCACACAGGCTGAAGAAACACTAACAGGGAATGGCTACGCCGAGTTTACTGGTTACTAGCTCAACATAAGCCCTTGTGAAATTTATGTCGCTATGTAGCTAGGGGTTGATTGGGAAAGCTCTATTTCGGCCCCTGTCATCTCCTCAGATATGTCTTCAAATAAAGATGTCGAAAGGTACCGTTCACCGGTATCTGGCAGCATGCATAGAACGGTCGAACCTTGTGGAGCTGATCGGCAAACATGCAGAGCACCGGCCAAAGTTGCTCCGCCTGATATCCCCGTAAAAATGCCTTCTTTTTGAGCAAGGTCCTTAGACAGACGAATAGCTTCATCACCCTTAACTGGAATAAGCGAGTCTACCAGCTTTAAATCGAATGCATCCGCCGTTAATTTTGCTATGAAATCTGGTGACCAGCCTTGCATAGGGTGGGACTGAAAGGAGGGGTGACTACCTAATCCCGGTTGAGGTATTCCGCTGCCAATGAGTTGGGAATTATCTGGCTCACATACAATGATCTGGGTTTCTGGCCGTTCCTTTTTAAGGACTCTCGATACTCCTTTCAAAGTGCCTCCTGTGCCAAAACCAGTGACCCAATAATCTAACCGCTCTCCTTTGAAATCAGCGAGAATTTCCTGTGCAGTAGTTCGCGAGTGCATATCTGCATTTGCCTCATTCTCAAACTGGCGGCATAGAAACCAGCCATGTGCCTCGGCAAGCTCTACCGCCTTTGCCACCATTCCGCTGCCTTTAGCTCCGGCTGGTGTCAAGATAACCTTAGCACCAAGAAAACGCATCAGCTTACGGCGCTCAATACTAAAGCTTTCGGCCATTGTCACTACTAATGGATAACCTTTCTGAGCGCAAACCATAGCAAGAGCAATGCCTGTATTCCCGCTAGTGGCTTCTACAACAGTCTGGCCTAGTTTAAGAGTGCCTGAACGTTCAGCATCCTCAATGAGGCCTAAGGCTAAACGATCCTTAACAGATCCCATGGGATTGAAAGCCTCAACCTTTACATAGAGAGTCACATTGTCGGGAGCAAGATTCTGTATTCGAATCGACGGCGTATTCCCAATGGTCTCTAATATACTGTTAAATCTGCTCATGATTTTCAATCCCGTCTATTGTGATCACAAAAAATTTGCATCTCGGATAGTATGCCGCCTAAGCAGACCAAACGTGCAGACAAAAAAAATCCCTTCGACCTTTCAGTCAAAGGGATACCAAATAAAAACCTGGCGGTGACCTACTCTCACATGGGGAGACCCCACACTACCATCGGCGCTGGACGTCTTCACTTCCGAGTTCGAAATGGGATCGGGTGGTTCCCATCCGCTATGGCCGCCAGGCAAACTGAATAATGCTCTTCTTTCATGTCAAAATCAAAAGAAGAACATTAAATTTGGATTGATCCTTGGTCGCACAGACTTCTTGGGTGTTATATGGTCAAGCCTCACGGGCAATTAGTACTGGTTAGCTTCATTCATTACTGAACTTCCACACCCAGCCTATCAACGTTGTAGTCTTCAACGGCCCTTCAGGGGGATCAAGTCCCCAGGGAAAATTTATCTTAGGGGGGGCTTCCCGCTTAGATGCTTTCAGCGGTTATCCCGTCCGTACATAGCTACCCGGCAATGCCACTGGCGTGACAACCGGAACACCAGAGGTACGTCCACTCCGGTCCTCTCGTACTAGGAGCAGCTCCCTTCAAGTTTCCAACGCCCACGGCAGATAGGGACCGAACTGTCTCACGACGTTCTAAACCCAGCTCGCGTACCACTTTAAATGGCGAACAGCCATACCCTTGGGACCTGCTACAGCCCCAGGATGTGAT
>Ga0115002_10002960_pt1 | contig 21703 bp, 23 predicted proteins | sample ArcticOcean_MG_C_8_FD_89576 | JGI IMG/M metagenome (GOLD analysis project Ga0115002, IMG submission 89576) | Marine microbial communities from western Arctic Ocean - ArcticOcean_MG_CB11_86 | ecosystem: Environmental > Aquatic > Marine > Oceanic | place: Arctic Ocean: Canada Basin | collected... | reverse complement strand
CGGATGATCTCGACAAGCTCCATGAGCGGCACCGGGTTCATGAAATGCAAGCCGATGAACTTGTTTGGCCGGTCGGTTGTCGACGCGAGCCGGGTAATCGAGATGGACGACGTATTGGTCGCGATGAGTGCGTCCGGCCTGAGGGCTGGGCATAAGGACTCGAATATCTTGCGCTTGGTGTCTTCGGCTTCGGTGGCGGCCTCGATCACCAGGTCGGCGTTCTTCAACGGACCGTAGTCGACGCCCGTTTCAATTCGAGTCATCGCAGCGTCACGATCGGTACCACTGATCTTCTCGCGCTTAACTTGTCGGTCCATGTTGCGATGGATGGTGCCCACCGCTTTGTCCAACTTGTCCTGGCTGATATCTATTAACTTGACGGTATACCCCGCCAGCGACGCGACGTGAGCGATCCCGCTGCCCATCTGGCCGGCGCCGACGATGCCGATCTCTTTAACATTGACGGACGCCGAATCATTTTTGATCGTTACTGGCGCATTCATAGCTAGCCCGCCTTCTTCAGTTCTTCTTCGAGTTCGGGAACGATCTTGAAGAGATCGCCGACGATGCCGTAGTCGGCTACCTGGAAGATCGGCGCCTCCTCGTCTTTGTTAATGGCGACGATGACTTTGCTGTCTTTCATCCCGGCGAGATGCTGAATGGCGCCGGATATGCCAACGGCGACATAGAGCTCGGGCGCGACGATCTTGCCGGTTTGGCCGACCTGGTAGTCGTTCGGTACAAAGCCCGCGTCCACTGCGGCGCGACTAGCGCCAACGGCTGCGCCGAGAAGGTCCGCGACCTTCTCTAGCATCGCGAAGTTTTCGCCGTTCTGCATTCCGCGCCCGCCCGAAATGATGACCCGCGCGCTTGTCAGCTCTGGTCGTTCGGAGGCCGAAAGCTCCTGGCTCACGAAGGTCGAAAGGCCCGGGTTTTCTGCCGCCGCGACGTCTTCAATCGTGGCACTACCGCCTTCGGCCGCGGCCGCATCGAAGCCTGTGGCCCGAACCGTGATCACTTTTGTCGCATCGCTCGATTGGACGGTGGCCATGGCGTTGCCAGCGTAGATCGGCCGAACGAAGGTGTCGGACGATTCGATTTTCATGATGTCGGAGATTTGGGCGACATCGAGTAACGCGGCGACGCGTGGCATGACGTTTTTGCCACTTGTCGTGGTGGGCGCTAGCAGCGCAACGTAGTCGCCTGCGAGGCCGACCAGGAGCGGCGTTAGGTTCTCTGCCAATGGATTAGCGTAAGCGGCGTCGTCCGCCTTGAGAACTTTTGAAACCCCCGCGATCTTGCCAGCCGCAGCGGCTGCGGCACCGCAATTTTGGCCTGCGACGAGAACGTGAACGTCACCGTCCAGTTGGCTTGCCGCGGTGATGGCGCTGTGGGTGGCGGGCTTAACCGACTCGTTATCGTGTTCGGCGAGGACAAGTACAGACATCAGATTACCTTTGCCTCGTTACGGAGTTTGCCGACTAACTCGGCGACAGTCTCAACTTTGACCCCTGCTTCCCTCTTCGGCGGCTCTTCCACCTTCAAGGTCGTAAGGCGCGGCGCGACATCGACGCCGTAGTCTTCCGGTGTTTTCTCATCGATCAGCTTTTTCTTCGCCTTCATGATGTTGGGCAGCGACGCGTAGCGTGGCTCGTTTAGCCGCAAGTCGGTTGTCACAACGACAGGCATCTTGAGCGCAATGGTCTCAAGGCCGCCGTCGACTTCGCGGGTGATATTCGCCATATCGCCGTCTAACTCGATCTTAGAAGCGAAAGTGCCTTGAGCCCAACCCAACAAAGCGGCCAACATCTGGCCGGTTTGGTTGCTGTCGTCGTCGATGGCCTGCTTGCCAAGGATGATCAGATCGGGCTTTTCGGCGTCGACGATAGCTTTCAAAAGTTTGGCCACGGCGAGTGGCTGAAGTTCGGCGTCAGTTTTGACGAGGATGCCACGGTCGGCGCCCATGGCGAGGGCAGTACGGATGGTTTCCTGTGCTTGCTGCGGGCCCATCGACACGGCAACAATTTCTTCGGCCTTGTTGGCCTCCTTGAGGCGAACGGCCTCCTCAACGGCTATTTCGTCGAATGGGTTCATCGACATTTTAACGTTGGCAAGTTCGACGCCTGAGTTATCGGACTTCACGCGAATCTTGACGTTGTAGTCAACCACGCGCTTGACCGCGACGAGCACTTTCATCGTCGGCTCACTCCTTCAATCTGCTGCGACCCGGTCAGTCTCTTAGCAAGGGCCAAGGGTCTCCATCGGCCTCAGGCTTGTGTGCGGCGCAGCGTAAGCATTTTGCATGTGCGAAGTCAATCAAATGAAAGCCGTGTGACGCGCAGTTTTGCGCCTTTTAGCGGTTCGCGCCGGGCCGCCACAGGATATCACCGGCGCCCTTTTTGTTCAGGTAGCGGGCCGCGACAAACATGAGATCGGACAGCCGATTAAGGTACCGAACAGCCTCCGGGTTGACCGGTGCGATCTCGGCAAGCTCTGTGGCGAGACGTTCAGCCCGTCGGCACACCGTCCGGGCTTGATGCAAAAATGCCGACGCGGGCGTTCCGCCTGGTAAGACAAATGAAGTGAGTGATGCCAACTCGCCGTTCATCGCGTCGATTTCTGCCTCTAACCGACTGACTTGGGCGGCTACGATTCTCAGGGTTGCGTCCGACAAATCTTCGGACTGATTGCCGAGATCGGCGCCAAGATCGAAGAGGTCATCTTGGATCCGCCCCAACATGGCATCGGCATCGCCGGTGGTGTGTAGGCGGGCAAGTCCAATAACGGCGTTGGTCTCGTCAACGGTGCCGAAAGCTGCAACCCGTGGGTCGTGTTTTGGCACACGGTCGCCGCCGACCAATGAGGTTTGGCCCTTGTCGCCCCCCCGCGTGTAAATGCGCGTTAGTTTGACCATGACGGACCTACTTGGTGACCATGAACAGAATCAGAAAGCCAACTGCGCCAACCTGGCTCACAATGCGGGCGCGCATGAGATAGTTACTCCGTCTACGATTGGCATCGCCGGGCCGCGTCATGATGAACAGCCCTGCGAACAGGGAAATGACAACTGCGGCAAGGCTGACTGCAAATAGGACCAAGAAAACGTTACTCATGGCGGTTTTTCTCGTGTGCGAGGCGCACAGATCGCGCAGGCGCGGATGCTGTATTGTGGCGTCATAGCACGCATGACCCCGCGACATAAAGGGGCTGACTTCTCACGTATACCGCGCACCGTTGGCCCAATAGAATGGTGATCTTGCGCTAGCTTTTGCGGCGCTCCGGCGCAGAAGATCCCGTCCGGCAGAAAGGGCTCCCTCAAAACGAATGAAGTGGCACCCGGCGCTCATTATAGCGTTCCTGACGGGCCTGATTGCTTCGGGCCATATCTCGACCAACATCTACGCGCCGTCGTTGCCGTCGATGGTCGAGTTTTTCGGAACCGATGCTGCCAGCGTGCAGATGACAATCAGCATCTATATGGCATCGTTTGCCGTTGGTCAGCTGATCTATGGACCGCTGTCGGATCGGTTCGGGCGGCGCCCGGTATTATTGATCGGTCTCACTATTTTTGTTCTGACGACGGCAATGATCATCGTTGCGCCGAGCATTGTCCGTTCGGTTGATCTCGTCATTGTGGGACGCGGGTTGCAGGCTCTGGGGGCGTGTTCGGGCCCAGTCGTGGCCCGCGCCATTATGCGTGACCTCTACTCACGTGAAGAAACCGCAAAGGTGATGGCCTATATTGCGCTCGCGATGGGATTAGCGCCGGCATTTGCACCGGTCCTGGGCGGCTATCTAGAGGAGTGGTTCGACTGGCGCGCCTCCTTTGGGGTCGTCTTGGCGTTTGCCGTCGCGGTGTTTTTAGTGGCACTCAAGATGCCGGAAACGAACAAGCATCGCGCGGTGAACGCTTCCGAACGTCCGATCACTTTGATCACCAATTACGGTATGTTGTTAAGGTCGGGTGCCTATTGGGGTTTTGTCAGCGTTGGCTCAATGGTGTTCGGCGGGATGTTTGCTTTCGTAGTTGGTGTACCGTTTGTCGTCATCGAGATGTTGGGATACTCGCCGTCAACCTACGGGTGGTTTTCGGTTTCGGGAATTGCCGGTTATATGGCCGGCTCTTGGGTCGCCAGCAGGATTACCGACCGGATAGGCGTCGACCGCATGGTCCCGATCGGTGTAACGATCGTGGGCGTGGGCGGTGCGCTGTTCCTCGTGCTGGGGCTCTGGGGCTTTCTAAGTATCTACAGTCTCTTCGGGCCGTTGATGCTCATGGCATTCGGGATGGCCATTCTGTTTCCCAGCACCTTGGCCGGATCCGTCAGCGTCTTCCCGCGTGTCGCGGGCGCAGCGTCGGCGCTCTACGGCTTCATCCAAATGCTGACAGCTGCGGTGACGATCACAATCGTTGGGCTGCTGAGTGACGGCACCCACATGCCGATGGTTTGGGTCGTGTCGGTGACCATGATTGGGGCCTTTGTGGTGGCAATGCTTTGTGGACCCGGCCGTGGCAAAAAGCAGCCCATCGCCACACCTGGCGAATAGCAGGCACAGCCAATGCAGGAGCGCCTGCCGCTGCTGATCTTCTTGATGGTCTGCTTGATGACCGTCGCTTACAGCACGATCGGCATCTACACACCGGCGATGCCCGCCATTGCGGCCCACTTCGGCGCCACGGCGGGCGAAGTGCAACTCACCTTCAGTGCCTACCTGATCGCGTTCTCGTTCGGGCAGTTGATCTACGGACCGTTGTCAGATCGCCATGGGAGAAGACTGGCGATTTTCGTTGGGCTTGCCATCTATGTTCTTGGGAGCGCGCTTTCTGCGCTCTCGGTGTCAATCGAGATGTTGGTTGTGGCACGCGCCGTTCAAGCCTTAGGCGGATGCGCAGGTCCTGTCCTTGCGCGCGCCATTATGCGCGATCTGTTCGATCGCGATGAAGGCGCGCGAATGATGGCGTTTGTCGCCATGGTGATGGGCGTCGCTCCAGCCTTCGCGCCTGTGTTTGGCGGCTATTTGCAGGTGGCTTTTGGATGGGAATCGATCTTCTGGGTGCTGACCGGCGTCGGCGCGTTGGTCCTGATCCTCTTCATCTTCCTATTGAGAGAAACCCACGCAGGCAGCAGTCGCGCCGTGGGCGGCGGCGTGCTTGCAATGTTGTTGGTGTACCCGCGGCTTATGAAATCTAGGTTGTTCATCGGCTACACCCTGAATGCAGGCTTCGCAATGGCTACCATCTTTGTCTACGTAGCTAGTGCGCCATTCGTGTTGATCGAACTACTGGACATTCCACCCGATCTCTACGGCTGGTACACGCTAATCCCGACTTTTTTCAACCTTGCGGGCGCGTTTGTCGCGTCCCGCTATACCGTTCGAATGGGCGGGGCGAGGATGATGCTGTACGGATCGATTGTCGTTTTTGTTGGCGCCATGACGATGGTGGCATTTGCTTTGGTCGGCTACTTGAGCGTCTTTACGGTAGTCGGGCCGATGGCGATCGTTGCATTTGGACTAGCGAACGTTTTTCCGAGCGCTGCGCAGGGTTCAGTCAACGTTGCCCCCCGTCAGGCCGGCGCGGCGTCGTCATTGAACGGTTTTCTTACGATGTTGATCGCGTCAGTGGCGGTTGTGATTGTCGGCATTCTTCCGCCCGGGAGCCAAATGCCGATGGCGGCGGTCGTTGGGGCCATGGGAGTGCTAACGCTCGTATCATTGCTTCTCACGCGTGGCGAGAACAGCGCCGAGTCGGATTAGGACGTCTGCGATGGACTTAAGCGGAAATCGGCGTGAGCTCACGAACTGCGTCCGGCGTAAGGCCGCGTCTGCGCAGTTCGTTTAACGACGTTGCCTGGGTGCGTTTCGCGAGACGGCGACCTTCTGCGTCCTGAATCAAGGGATGGTGTGCGTAGCGCGGCGTCTCATAGTTCAACAGCTGCTGCAGCAGGCGATGGATATGAGTTGCCTCAAACAAGTCGTCGCCCCGTGTCACGCAGGTGATGCCCTGGGTGTGGTCATCAACCGTAACCGCAAGATGGTAGCTGGTGGGTGTCTCCTTGCGGGCCAAGATGACGTCACCGAACTTTGCGGGGTCAGCGTTAATAAGTCCCTGCGTAGCATCCTCAAACGCTAGGTCGGCCCCGGCATGTTTGAGCGCTTCGGTCATATTGAGGCGGAGCGCAAATGATTCGCCACGGGTCTTCCGGAATGCCGCCTCGGCTGGCGTGATGCCGAGACACATGCCGGGATAAATCGGGCCGTCGGGTCCATGGGGCGCGCTTGGGCTTTCGGCGATTTCAGCCTTGATTTCAGCGCGTGTGCAAAAGCATGGATAGAGCAGCCCTGCCTCGTCTAGCTGGTTCAAGGCTGCCGCATAATCTGCAAGGTGCTCGGACTGTCGACGAACCGGCATAGGCCAGGTTAGGCCAAGCCAGGCGAGATTATCCGAGATGGCGGATTCGAATTCTGGCCGACATCGTGCTCGATCGATGTCTTCGATTCGAAGCAACATTTTGCCACCCAACTGAGCGGCCGTCTGTGATGCAAACATCGCAGAAAAGGCATGCCCAAGGTGGAGGTGGCCGGTTGGGCTGGGGGCGAAGCGTGTGCGTTCCTGGCGAGCCATTGGGTGTAGTATGCCTGCAGCTCAGGGAAATTGGCGAACGCGACGGATTGGCCCGCTCGTGGTCGTGTTGAGGACAGAATGTTATGTGCTGGGCTACAATTTGAGACAACGCAAATTTTCTTTTGGTCCAGAGTGTTGGGATGAGCACCGGTAACGGTACGAAACGTCGCACCTACTCGATTACGGTCATGCTCGCATTGGCCATCGGTGGCTTGGTGTTTGTCGGCGTTGCTAGCGTGCTTGGGCTTGGGCTGAGATCCGCGCAGCAGAATACATTTTCGCTGTTGCAGGGGCGTTCAAGTGACGCGGTTTCGAATCTGATATCGCGCGTGGGACAGGAGCTGGCGCCGCCAGTCGAGCAAGTTCGATTCCTACACGATCTCATTGCATTCGGTGATCTCGACCATAGAGATCAAACACGCATGACGGATTTGCTGTCGGGGGCATTGGCCGGCGCACCCCAGGTGTTCGGCGTCACGTTTCTCTACGCTGACATGAAGCGGTTGACGGTGACCCGACAGGACGGTGCCCCGGTTGTCAGGATGGGCAATTTTTCCTCCAACCCGCTGGTTATTCGGGCCACGCAAGAATATGCAGAGAAGTCTGGCGTATTTTGGGGCGAGCTGCTTCCCGCGTCTGATGCGACCAATTCGACGCTTATAAATTTGCGTATGCCAGTCCGGCGTGACGGTGAATATCTGGGCCTGTTAGTCGCTGTCGTCTCAATATCGCGCCTATCACGTTTCGTGCAGACGCTTGCAATGGAGAATGGCAGCGAGGCCTTCATTCTTTTTGGGACTCAACATGTTCTGGCACATCCTTCTCTGACGGAGGGGTTCATGCGCGATTTACGTGGTGGCACACCCAGTACCGATCAGCTTCTGCCGCGGATTGACGATGTCAAAGATCCGGTTCTCGCGGCAATCTGGGGTGGAGGCGCCGGGCCTAAGGACGTTGTGCCCCTGGGAGGGTCACGCCGCATCACATCAGCGGCAGGTGGCCATGCACAAATCGTGGGTGGCGAGCAATACGTCTATCTCTATCGCGCAGTCGATACGCTGGGCGAAACGCCGTGGTACATAGGACTTTACCTGCCAGCCTCCACTTTCGCTACCGAGATTGGGCGGTTGGTCACCGCGGCAGCAGCCGGCTTGATCGTCTTGGTGTTATCGCTGATCGCCGCGGTATTTCTTGGGCGGCGAATTGCGCGCCCGATCAAGCGTATTGCAGCTGCGGCCAACACAATTTCTGATTTGCGCCTCGATGCCGTGGCCGACCTGCAGCCGTCGCGCATTCGCGAGCTGGACGATCAAGCCCGTGCTTTCAATGGCATGGTGAACGGGTTGCGATGGTTCCAGAACTATGTGCCGAGGCGTCTCGTCAAACAGCTCCTGGACCAGCATAGAGAGGCTGGCGGGATGCCCTCGGTCAATCGTGACATCACTGTAGTCTTCACTGACGTCGTTGGTTTTACTACACTTTCCGAGTCCCTTGATGCTGAGAAAGTTGCGGCTCTTCTAAACGAACACTTCGGCGACATCAGCGCTGCCGTGGAAGAGGAAGAAGGTACGATCGATAAGTTCATCGGTGATTCGGTCATGGCATTTTGGGGTGCGCCACAAGAGCAACCGGAACATGCGCGACGCGCAGCCCGAGCAGTCATCGCTATGGCCGAACGCATTCGGGCTCGCAACGTCACGCGCGAGGCCGCAGGGATACCACCAATTCATGTGCGCATCGGGGTGCATTCAGGGGAAGCTGTTGTCGGCAACATCGGTTCACCGGGACGCGTGAATTACACGATCGTCGGCGATTCAGTGAACATCGGCGCTCGCCTAGAGCAACTGTGCAAGATCGTTTCGCCCGGCGCAGACGTTGCGGCGTTGATCAGCGGCGCGACGGCCGCAGCGCTGGATAGTTCGTTTTCGTACACCTCTGTTGGCGGTCACACGTTGCGCGGACGTGGCGTTGAGACTGAGGCTTTCCGCCTAATCTGATCGTCACGCGGTGGTCACAGAATTGCGGCGACTTGACAACACAAGGGCCACACGATGTGGTTATGCTCTGGATTGCGCTGAAATCCGTGCACTTGGGGAACTTCGTGACGTCATCGCTCGAGACCTGCCAATCTCTCGTCCTTAACGCCGACTACCGGCCGTTGAGCTATTTCCCGTTGTCCTTGTGGCCTTGGCAGAGTTCGATCAAAGCGGTCTTTATGGATCGAGTGGACATCGTCTCGGTATACCAGCGCGAGGTGCGCTCGCCGACGATCAGCTTGCAATTGCCGAGCGTTGTCGCGCTCAAGAACTATGTAACGCCAGCGCGGCATCCGGCATTCACTCGGTTTAATGTTTTCTTGCGCGATCATTTCAGTTGTCAGTACTGTGGGTCAGCAAACGAACTGACGTTCGATCATTTGATCCCGCGCTCCCGCGGTGGCCGGACCACCTGGGGCAACGTGGTGACGGCGTGTTCGCCATGCAATCTCGCCAAGGGCGGGAGTCTCGAGGATGAATGTCGCATGCACCCGCGCTTGCGTCCGCGGCGACCGACGGTGAATGATCTACAGAAGAACGGTCGAGCGTTTCCGCCGAACCATCTGCACGAAAGTTGGCGCGACTTTCTGTATTGGGACTCGCAGCTCGAACCCTAAGGTCGCGGTGTTAGACCCGCTCGCTCAGCCAGATTGCCAGCTTGGTCCCGGATTTGATTGCGTGTTTCATTGGCTCGAAAAGTGGCGCGCGTTCTGCGCCGGCCTCAAGGGCCGTATTGCGATGCTCAATTTCGTCTTCGCGGGCTGCGACGATCAAATTGCGTAGTTCTCTTTCGTCTTCACCGAGGTACTTGGCCTGCTTTGCGTAGTGTTCGTCGATAGCTTCCTCCACGGCAACAGTGCAGGCCATCGCAGCGCGTTCACCCATCAAAGCGGTCCCCGCGCCTAGCGCGAAGCCGGCAAGGTGCCATAGTGGCTGTAGGGCGGTTGGCCGAACCCGCCGTGCGTTAACCATGGCGTCGAAGTCTCTCAAGTGGGCTGCCTCTTGTTCGGCCATCTGGCGAATGGTTTCGCCCGCCGGGGATTTGCCCAACACGGCAAGCTGCCCTTCGTAAATCCGCTTTGCACCGTATTCACCGGCTTGATCAACTCTAATGATGCGTTCGACCATTTCGGACACGCTCGGGTCACCGAGCAGGCGTGCCTCGCCGGTTGTCTTGTTGGCTTTTGAAATTCGATCGCTCATCCCTTTAGATTAGCTGGTAGCGTCCTGGCGCGCCACGATGCGTGCGAATAGTGCCGTTACGATCGTAAGGCCCAGCGACAAAGCGATGTTGAATCCTGCCAGCGAGATTCCGAACAGGCTCCAAGCAGGTCGGTCGCAGCGTACGATGGGCTGGTCGAGCAGACGTGTTCGCAGTTCATTGAGTGACAGCCCGCTCGCGCGCAGCCCGCCGCCGCATGCTTTGGTTCCTTCCCACCATTGTTGTTCAATCCCGACATGGTAAGTCGCAAGAACGGTGCCGCCAAGAAAGACGAGCGCAATGACAATGAGAAGTGCAACGATCGTTCGACCCGCCGTCGCGTCTCGGCTTAAATTTAGCGCCAACACCGCCAAGCCAATTGCTAAGTAGTAAGGCCAGCGCTGTGCAAAACACAGTGCACAGGGATAAAGGCCAAAGCCATATTGGAAAACCAAAGCGCCGACGAGCACGACCGCGCTTGCGGCAATGACAAAAAGTGCAGCGCGTGCTGGATTGATCTGCGACATCGACTAGATCAGCTTGAGAATCGCGAACCCGCCCACCAAAAAAACCACGAAGGCGACGGTTGCCCACTGGAGGTTCTTTTCGACGAAGGCGCGGATGGGTTCACCAATCCACCACAGGAGCGTCGCTACAGCAAAGAAGCGAATCCCACGCGAAATGACGGAGCCCGCAACAAAGGTTGCGAGTGGCAACCCGGTCACACCTGATGCAATCGTAAATACCTTGTAGGGCAAGGGTGTGATGCCGGCGATGAACACGATCAACAAGCCGTAATCGTTGTACCAACCCTGAAATGTCTCAAACTGATGGCTGTAACCGTAGAAATCGACCACCCGTTGGCCGATTGAGTCCCACAGGAAGAATCCGATGGCATAGCCTGCGATACCGCCAACCACCGACGAGAGCGTGCAGACCGTGGCGATCAGCCAAGCGCGGGCGCGGTTAGCAACAATCATCGGGATGAGCACGACGTCGGGTGGGATTGGAAAGAACGAGCTTTCCGCGAACGAGATTACGGCGAGCGCCGGTACGGCGTGGCGGTGGCCAGCCAATCCCATGACCCAATCGTAAAGACGCCTAAGCACGGACGCGGTTTAGCAGGCGTGCGAGTAGGGGGCAATGGGGATAAAGTTGACCCGGGATCGCGCGCGGCTATCATGCGCGCCTCAAATGCGGGTGTGGCGGAATTGGTAGACGCGTCAGACTCAAAATCTGATTCCCGTAAGGGAGTGGGGGTTCGATTCCCTCCACCCGCACCATTCAAATTTTAGTTGGAGTAAAATCATGGCGGACCTCAATGCCGCACAATTGCTTGCGGCGGTGACCGAGCACTATTTCGGCAATGTCGATCTCAAGCGGCTTGAGCCCGCACTCGACTGCTTCGCGACGGACGCCACGCTGACAATCCAGACGGATCAATTGACCCATAATGGTCGCGACCAGGACATCAAACGGATGTTCACGGATTTTTTAGGCGGGTTCAAAACTATTTGGCACGGTGACTTCAACCCGGTCATCGATGTTGCCAGCCAATCGGTCGCCGTACAGTTTAATGCTCTGCGTGTGCGGGAGGACGATGGCGTTGAGCGCGCGGCCAACTGCAACGTCTTTCGCTTCAAAAATGGCAAATTCCAGGCTGTCACGATCTATATGAGTGACGAAAACCCGTTGCGGTAGCCGCTCTAGGCGAGTGTTTGTTCGGCTCTATTACGACCAAGGGTGCGGTAGACTAGAACATAGGCACCGACGGAGCTGGCCGTGATGGTGGGCCGGTCATTCATTGCGACTGTCGCGATTGTTCTGGTGGTCTATGCTCTGGTCGGATTGCGGGTTGACCCAGGGTCATAAACTGAAGGTCTTGACCTGACGGCGCACGGAGAACGCAGCTACAATCTCTAGATGGTATCTGATGATAAACTCGCTTTCGCATTGGCCTCCGAACCCGGTAAACGTCTAGAAGGTCGTGTCGCGATTGTCACTGGAGCGGCGTCGGGGATCGGTGCCGCAACCGTTGCACTATTCTTACGTGAGGGGGCGAATGTTGTCGCCACCGACGTGCGCGCCATTGACGATGACCTGCTAGGAACGACTGGGGCGCGGGCTATCGCAGTCCGTCACGACGTTGCCAGCGAGCGCGAATGGCGTAACGTCCTGATCCGCGCGGGGGAAGACCACGACAGTCTCGATATCCTGGTGAATTGCGCTGGGATCAATACGCCAGGTGGCGGTGTTCCTGAGAACCAAGACATTGAGAACGTGAGCATGGAGGATTTCCGAGCGGTTCATATGGTGAATGTCGAGGGCACACTGCTCGGCTGCAAACAGGCGATTCCAATCATGGCAGGGTCGGGTGGCGGGACGATCGTCAATGTCTCGTCGATCGCAGGTTGGGTTGGTGTACCGGGCGCAGTTTCTTACGGCGCAAGCAAGGCCGCTATCTGGCAGATCACAAAGTCTATCGCCCTTCATTGCGCGAAAGCAGGTCACAACATCAGGTGTAACTCAGTCCATCCCGGCGGCATCCACACGCCGATGTTTGTGCCGATGACAGGCGACGGTCGGTCGGATGGCCCCGAGGCCCCGCACGTGCCGATGCGACGCTACGGGGAGTCCAGCGAAGTCGCGGCGGCGATCCTATTTTTGGCGGGCGATGATTCGACATACATCACTGGATCTTCCCTCCCAGTCGATGGCGGTTTGGCCATAACTTGATGGCGCGCCTGGATGGCAAAGTCGCGATTATCACTGGCGCCGCGTCGGGTATTGGCAGCGCTGCGGCCTGTTTGTTCGCTGCTGAAGGCGCCACCGTCGTTGGGACAGATGTTCAATTCGTTGACGCCGATGCCTGGCGCACCGATTGCGGCGACGGGGCGCTATTCCTGCATCACGATGTGACGGACGAAGGGAGATGGCAGGACGTCATCGTCAGTGTCCAAGAGCATGCTGGTCGCATCGATATTTTGCTGAACTGCGCCGGCATCAATGGCGTCAGCGGGGGTGAGGCGCCATCTCAAGCGCCCGATGTCATAGGTATTGATGTTTGGCGTCAGGTGAATCGGGTCAACACTGAGGGCACGCTGCTGGGCTGCCGCTCGGTGATCCCGATCATGCGTGAGGGTGGAGGCGGGGCGATAGTCAATATTTCATCGATAGCCGCGCAAAAGGGCTGGCCGATTCGAACCGCCTACGGTGCGAGCAAAGCGGCGGTGCTCCAATACACCCGCTCAGTAGCTCGGTTTTGCGCCGACTCCGGTTGGAATATTCGATGTAACGCGGTGTTGCCCGGTCCGATCGATACACCAATGATCAATCCACCTGGTGGGAAGCCGCTGGCGGGCGGCGACGGTCAAGCCGGGGCAGATCACGTACCGATCAAACGCTACGGCGACCCGATGGAGGTTGCCCGCCCCATGCTGTTCTTAGCGAGCGACGAGGCAAGCTACATTACTGGTGCTGGGCTCAATGTTGACGGCGGGATTGCGGCGCTGACGGCAGACTGAGGTGTCTACCCTAGTCCTAAAGCTCGAGGTATCGTCATTGTAATTGCCGGCACGAACACGATCAGCAGCAAGACTACCAATTCGGCGAACAAGAACGGGATGATCGCCAAAGAAACCCGTTCCAATGAGACCTTCGCTATAGGCCCGGTGATGAATAACAGAAGGCCAAGCGGCGGCGTGATAAGGCCGAGCAAGAGGCTGATCATGAGAAACAGGCCGTACTGAATCTCCGTCATACCCAACCCTGTCTCGGCTATTGCAACCGGCATGAGCAATGGCCCGAGGATAATCATGTTCGCCAGTGCGTCCATGAACGTGCCCATGAGTAGGAAAAACCCAATGAGGATCAGCGCCATGATTACGCGATTGTCGGACACTGCGATCAGGAGTTCGAGGATTTCTTGTGGAATGCGGAAATAGGTAAGGATGCGGCTAAACACGATAGCGGTAGAAACGATCACCAGCGCTGACGCTGTGACTTTTGCAGTTCCAGTCATTGCGTCAATCAGTTTCCGCATGTTGAGCGTGCGGTAGTAGAACGTGCCGATGATCAGAGTGTATAGGACGGCAATTGCACCAGCCTCGGTAGGGGTGAATATGCCGCCGAGGATGCCACCTAGGATGATGACAGGGATAAGTAACGCCGGTGCTGCTTTCGCGCTGCCCCTTGCGATCGGGACGATGCCCTGAAAGGCATGAACATCGCCGTAACCGCGCCGAGCGCTAATGACACCAGCGGTAATCATCAACGCGAGGCCAATCAAGATGCCGGGGATGATGCCGCCCGCGAAAAGACCGCCGATCGATATTTGTAGCTGACCGCCAATGATGATGGCCACGGTGCTTGGCGGGATGATGGCGCCGATGACGGCGCTTGCCGCCGTAACAGCCGCAGAGAACGCAGGCGGGTAGCGTTCACGGATCATTGCTGGAATGAGAATAGGGCCAAGTGACGCGGCGTCGGCAAGCACCGATCCTGAGATGCCAGCAAAGAACATGGACGTCAAAATATTGACGTGTGCGAGTCCGCCCTTGAGCCAACCCACCATGAGCCGCGCGACTTCGACCAGTTTTTCGGTGATGTCACATCGGTTCAGCAGTTCGCCGGTAAGAACGAACATAGGTAGGGCCAGGAGAGCAAACTGGTTCACCGCCGTGAACATCTCGGTAATCAGGATTAAGGGTGGAATGGTCGTTCCAGAAAAGAATAGAAAGATGACGCAAGCCAGACCGAGCGCAAAAGCGACAGGAATCCCAAGGATCAACAAAATGCCGAAGGGTATGAGCAGATACGGCGCGACAATTTCCATGGAAAGAAGTCCTACTCGAGGCCGGGATTGCCTTGGTTCTCAAAATGCGTGTCATTTCCACGCCGCAGATTGATGAAATCAAGAAGGAGCGCGTTGATCGCAAAAATAGTCATTAGAACGGCGCCAACGGGGATGGCGAGTTTGGCCCACCGCGTCGACAAATTGAGGCTTGGTGACCGTGCATGGAAGTCTTGGCCAAACACTTTGAAGCCGAACCAAACCACGGTTAGAAGAAACAAAATCGTCGCGACTTTGGAGAAGATAAGGAAGTAGGGCCGAATCTTCATGGGAAGGAGGTTCGTAAACGTCGGGATATTGATGTGGGTCCAATCGCGCATGATCACAGCCGATCCGACAAACACCATCCAAATGAGCGCCCAGATGCTAATTTCTTCCGACCATTGGAGTGAAGAATTAATCACATAACGGAAGAAGACTTGCGCGAGCATGACGACGGTAATCGTGATGACAAATACGATGACGGCGCATCGCGACAATCCGTCAAGCCACTCGATCAGTCGGCTGAAACTCGCCATCGCAACCCCGCCCATTTCGCTGGAATCAAACGCCAGATAAAGGGAGAGCGGCCCCGATGTTGGGACTGCCCTCGGTCTTTCACCCTGTTCAAGTGCTTATTGGCGCTACTTCCGTAATACAATATTTTTTCGATCGCGTGACCGATGTAGTTACGATTAAAGGCTACTTGCCCGTTTCACTCAATCCCCGTACGCCCGGGACGGGCCAGTCCTCAATCAATATTTCGCGGCTGGGATATAAGGCTTGGCATGCCGCTTGAGATCAGCAGGTAACTTTGGCCGGTATTTTGGGTTCCAGTTCATTGGGTGCTTCTTTTTTTCGAAGATGTTATGCATCGGCCCGTTAACAGTTCGCACCCAAAGGTTGAAGCCGGGGATCGATCCGGACGGTCCTTGGTAAACAAACTCGCGCCACCAGACATAGCCCCCTGGACCCATCACACCAGCGTCGGCAAACACGTACTCACCGTCCAGCACGAAAACTTCTTCAATCATGGAATGCGTCCAACGCGGTTTTTTGCCCTTGGGGGGCACCCGGTGGGCTGCGGAGCTGTAGATGAAAGAAGTTTCTCCGGTGTACGGATCTGTTCGAAGCGCTTTGATGGCGACACCAGCCTGAAGTTGTGGGTCAACCAGGCCCGGATCCCAGGGGATATCGAGCGTGTTGATTTGCTCGACGAGGAGGTTCTTGTCGTAGAGCCCTTTCTCCGGTTCGCCTTGTTCAACGGTAGGTTGGGCCGCAAACGTTGTCAGCAGTACGGCACCGTGGTGACTTGATACGTCGCGGCGAACGTGGCCTGCGGGAAAGAACGCGTAGGCATGCTTGCCGTACTCGATACCATTGATCTTGATGCTGCCATCGAGCACGAAGAATTCCTCATGCGCCCGCACAAATTCTTTACCACGTCGACGGTACTTCTCGGGGTAGCGCAGAATACAAGTTGAGTCGCCGCTCTTTTTGTCGATGCTGAGGACTTTGCTACGAACATTTGGGCGCCCGCCACCATAAAGACCATTGCGCCATGGCAGAGCCTGCGCCTGAATAAAGCATGTGTGTGGTCGAGCCATATCCGACGCCCCTTGGCTTGATAGCCCCGAAGGTAATATTGACTGTTCGTGTGTGGAACGACAGTAAAAAAAAGAGGCTGGCCACATGGGCCAGCCTCGCACTTGAGAAAAGTGTCTGCGGACTTAGCTCAGAGCAATGATCTGATCGATCACGGATTTATCGATATCCTTGCCGGCGCTTCCCCAGACTGAACGGGCTGCTTCTTGCCATTGGGCAAATTCTTTTTTGGTTGGGGTGTAGATTTCCATCCCCACTTTGCGCAACTCATCCTTGTAGAAGTCTTCTCCCTCGCGGTCGCGCACGTTGGCGGCATCTGCCGCCTCCTGGAACGCCATCATCATTGGGCCTTGAATGCTCTCCGGGATCGCATTCCAGGTGTTGATATTCATGACCTGGAACTGAATACCAAAGATCGCATTGACCTCAGTGGCATATTTCAGAACTTCGTACATTTTGAACTTAAATGTCCAAATCGGCTGCACGTGGAAGCCGTCGGCAACTCCCTGTTGCAAAGCAGTATACGTTTCGACCCAGGGCACGGGTGTAGGGTTGCAACCCCACGAACGGAGCATCTCAATCACGATCGGCGATTGCACGGACCGTATCTTGAGGCCTGCTGCGTCTGCGGGAGTTTTTGTCTGCCTTAGGTTGTTCCAGAACAGGCGGTAACCGCCAGCTCCAACTGGAGGTAGAACTTTGACGCCAACCCCTTGTTCGAACTTTGCCGCTTGTTGCTGCCAGACAGGTGCTTTAGCGATGCGCCCGTATTGATCCCACCCAGTCACGATGTATGGCAAATCGAGAACTGCGAATGCCGGATTGTAGCGCATGAACTGGGTCGTCACGTTGCTTGTGATGTCGATAAACCCGGTCTGCACAGCGTCGAGTTGGGATAGATCAGTACCCAACGTTGAGGACGGGTGAATCTGGAAATCGACCTCAATGTCGTATTTCTCAGCTAAAATACGTGGCACATCCGAAACCGAGGTATAGCTCGGATCACCTTCTTTGCCGTTCAGGCCGGCGACGATTGGTTTCAAGAACTTCTTTTGTTGCGCGGAACGGGTTAAAGCGGGGAAGCCCGTGATGACCGCGCCCGCCGTTACGGCTGCCGCGCCAGTTTTCAGTGCTGCACGCCTCGTGAAAGTTTTCTTAGACATTAAGATCTCCCATTGAATTTTACGGGTGAGGCCTTCTTTACCTTAGGGCCCTTAGTTCCCAGACTAATTACATGCCAACATTCACCCTACGACAACTTAAAAACGCTCCGAAAGCGTATATAGCAGCGTCACAGGGCAAAATTTGTTCGTCTTACCAGGCGTTTTCGGCAGGTGGGGGCGCTCCCGCGTGCGTTATGATGGCTTGAGCCAGGGGGGTCCAATATGCTGCACCAATCCGAGCACACCGTCCTGCCGCAAACGAACCACGATGAGCTCGCGCGGCAGGAATTTTCCTTTACCTTGAAGACCCATATTTCGACGGACGTCGGCCCAGGCACGCGTGATGCAGCGCACGTACGCGTCATACCAAAGTTCGCGCGCGCGCAGGGCCGTGCGCCGGAGACCCGCCTAGAACTTCGCGACGCCATGGATGACGATTCCTACTATCAAATGTGGGGATCCCTAACCCGCCTTGCGCAGGAGGTCATGTGGGATAGTGTCGAGCAAAGCGTTTCCCGGCAATTGCCCGATCTGATTGGAGCGGCGAAAATAACCGCCACGAGTGGCGGCAGTTTAAAGCTTAACCCCGATCTTGCGATGCCACGCTATATGTCGGCGGTCGACATCCACGCGATGCCCGGTGGATACGTTTCTGAGGTTACAGAAAACGATTTGCGTGCGGGAGCAATCTTTGATCGCGGTACGTTCATAAATGTCTGTGGGACACAGGGCCCTCTGCATGACGCAAGGGGGCGAACCGTTTGCTCCTACTTGCGGCACAACTTCCCGAACTTCAGTCCGATGCGGATCCTCGATATGGGGTGTTCAGTTGGGCAGGCTACGCTTGCCTATCCGCAGCGTTTCCCTGAAGCGCAGGTGCATGCACTGGACGTTGCGGCGCCGTTGTTGCGGTATGGCCATGCACGCGCTGCGGGGCTCGGTCACCGGATTCATTTCTCGCAGCAGAATGCGGAAGCCACTGATTTTCCCGACAACCACTTCGATCTGGTGGTGTCTCATCTGCTGTTCCACGAAACATCCTCTCCGGCACTCGAAAAGATCATTCTCGAGTGTCAACGCGTCTTAAGGCCTGGAGGTATGATGATCCATCTTGAACTGGGTCTACCGTACAAAGATATGGATCTATACGAACAGGTCATTCACGACTGGCAGACGCTCAATAATGCTGAGCCGTTCTGGGCAAAAATAAATTCGACTGATACAGCTGCCCTAGCACGCAAGGTTGGGTTTATTGAAGCCTCCGCCGGATACCTCGAGCGTAGTGAGTATCCCGAGACCGACAAAACGACATTAGGGCCGAAGCCTGCGGAGACCGACGCACACCCCCAAGGCGCGCGCGTCGGTTGCGAGGTATTTTACGTGATGCAAGGAACAAAGTAGCGACGGGGGTTCTGCCAACAGATAGTCTCGGGGCTATGTAAAACTCCGGACGTTCGCACCCGGGACTTTTTTCGAAGGTCGTCAGGTTTTGGGCACCCTCGGTACCGCCGCGTCGGTCCCACCAATTTTGAGCGGCTATTGTCCAGCGTTCGCTGCACCTGCTTTGAGCATGGCGTGAATCATTTTCGGGTGCGGCTTAAGTGGCTTGGGGTAAGGCCGGCGGCTGTGGCTGATCCCCATAGCCAGCAGGGTCTCGACCGTTTTGTAAGTCAGTGGCCCAGGATTGATAACGGGCACGGATAACTCAGCGTTAAGATACTCCGCTGCCTGATACATCGTGGTCGACCCTAAACAGATAACGTCCGCGCCCTTGTCGATCGCCCGTTCACAGGCGGCTTTCATCTTGGGCAGGGTCTTGTCCTCTTTGCCGGCCAAAAGGTTTTTGTAGTCGGGAGGTGAATCGTAGCTTTCGATGGCGGCGCAAAAAGACTCAAGACCGAGCGCCTTCACAAATTTCTGTGTTCGGATCAGTGCAGGCTCCCACTGGGCGAGCATGCCGAACTTGGAGCCTAACGTCATCGCGAAGGTCATCGACAGTTTCCCGGGTGAAACGACCGGAATATCGAGTACCGAGCGCAGGGCATCGAGGCCTGAGTCACTCATGGTGTCGATACAGACGGCGTCATAGCCGTCGTCTTGCGCCGACATACCTGCTTCGAAGATAGCTAGGTCCATCAGCACAAAGTCGTGCGGGCTCATGTACATCTCCGGGCCCGCGGTGACCGGACGAAAATCGAACTCAATGTCGGGCCCGAGTTTTACCGTGCTTACTTGTTGACGACGGTTGTTGACGCCCTCTTCATCCATTGCGAACGGGACGAGGACAAGTGCCTTGGCCATATGTGGTGCCTCCCTAACTGCGCCGTGCCGGTTTATTTTTCACTGCCTTCTTTTTCACTGCCTTCTTTTTCACTGCCTTCTTTTCAGTGGTTTTCCTGGCCGGGTTTTGTTTCGCCGCGGGCTTCTTCTTTTTCTGGCCCTCTGCGCCAACGATCTTTGGTCCCTTCTTTGCGGCGGCAGCAGCCGCATCAAGCATGACGTGAATGTAGTCATCGCTCCGGCCGACTGGAGCAGGATAGGACTTACGGCTTTGCGATAGCCGCAGGTTGATCATCATCAGCGCGGCGGCATAAGTCGTCGGGCCTGGGCTAATGACCGGCACCGGCAATTTTTCTGCGAGAAAGTCGCGTGCTTGGTGCATTGATGTCGACCCGAGAATGATCACGTCGGCGCCGTTCTCTTCGACCAATTTCTTGCCGGCCCTGAGGAGTTTTGGGAATACCACACGTTCTTCGCCACCGAGGAGGCTGAACCGGTCTGGCGCCATGCCGATCGATTGGTGCCCAGCGTATTTATCCCATACGCCCAGTTCGTCCATGACCTTCTTGTAGAGCCCGAGCCACCGCTCCCACATCACCAGCATACCAAATTTGTTGCCCAGCATCATAGCGGTGAGGATGGTTGTGCGGCCGGGGCCGATAACGGGGATATCAAGAACGGCGCGAAGCGCGGCAACGCCTGAATCGCTCATAGTATCGATGCAGACCGCGTCAAAGCCGTCTTCTTGGGCCTGGAGGCCCGCTTCCAGCATAGTGAAATCGCCCACGACATAGTCGTAGGGGCCGACGAAGTTTGTGCCAGCCCACTTGACTGGTTTGTAAGTGAATTCGAGATCGGGTCCGAGATCGATCTGTTTGCTCTGGGCTTCCCTCATGCCCAAGTGCTCGCCGCTCATTGGAAATGGCACTAATACCAGAACTCGCTTTTTCTTTTCTACCATCGGTTCCTCCCAACCCCTTATTGTCAAAATCCTTGTTGACCGATTAGTCCTCGCAGGGAATCGTGTCAAACAAGGCCACACTGGACCAGGGGAGAATTATCATGGGCAGCGTCATTTCGGCGGATGGCAAAAACTTCGACGTTACGGTTCCCGTGCTGATTATCGGTGCGGGTGCGTGCGGGTGTACTGCTGCCCTCGCAGCCCACGAACAAGGCGTTGAGGTCATGATTCTCGAGCGCGACGACAAACCGCGCGGCAACACATCCCTATCGGGTGGCCAGATTCCAGCGGGGGGCAGCAAGATGCAAGAGGCCGCTGGGATCAAAGACTCCGCAGACATTCTCTACAAAGACATCCTCGCCAAAGCCAAGAATGAATGCGATCACGAGTTGGCGCGACACGTCGCCAACGAATCGGCGAAGACCGTGGACTGGCTTGTGGATCGGTACAAACTGCCGCTGTCGTGCATTTCTGACTTCACCTACCCAGGTCACACGGTGCCGCACATGCACGCGTCGCCGAGTAGGTTCGGTGCCGAGCTGTTGGCTGTGTTTCTACAGGCAATAGCGAACGAAGGCATCGACATCGCGACCTCGGCGCACGTCACCGACCTTTTTTCGGATAGAGATGGTCGGGTGCGTGGAGTTCGGATCACCCGGCCCGATGGCAAACACGAAGACGTCGGCTGCGAGGCTCTGGTTCTTGCATGCAATGGCTACGGTGGTAACAAGGAACTTCTTCAGAGGTACATCCCTGAGATCGTTGACGCGCATTATCATGGCCACGACGGGAACCAAGGCGATGCGGTGTTGTGGGGTGAACAGCTCGAGGCATCGATCAAGGATATGGGCTCGTTTCAAGGCCATGGTGCCGTTATTACCCCGCACAACATTCATCTAGGCTGGCCGTCAATTACAGAAGGTGGATTCCAGGTCAACAAAGACGGTGTGCGGTTTTCTGATGAAAACCACGGCTACTCTGAACAAGCACTGAACGTCGTG
>Ga0115002_10002959_pt1 | contig 21703 bp, 20 predicted proteins | sample ArcticOcean_MG_C_8_FD_89576 | JGI IMG/M metagenome (GOLD analysis project Ga0115002, IMG submission 89576) | Marine microbial communities from western Arctic Ocean - ArcticOcean_MG_CB11_86 | ecosystem: Environmental > Aquatic > Marine > Oceanic | place: Arctic Ocean: Canada Basin | collected... | reverse complement strand
GGCAGGAGCCGGGCCAACCCGGCGGCCGCCTGAACATCCTGATGGCCAAGGCCAAGGACACCCGCCAGATGGTGGTCTACGGCTATGCCCGCCTGGTCGGCTATACGACGGCTTACGAGATCGCGCCCGACATCCTCGAAAGCTTCGAGGTCGAGGGTGGCCGGACCTTCACCCTGCATCTGCGCAAGGGCCACAAATGGTCCAGCGGCACCCCCTTCACCGCCAAGGATTTCCGATACTTCTGGGAGGACGTGGCCAACAACGAGAAGATTTCGCCGCTCGGCCCGGCAAGTGTCCTGATCGTCGAGGGCGAGCCGCCGGTGGTGACCTTCCCCGACGCGGAAACCGTGATCTACAGCTGGTCCAAGCCGAATCCCTATTTCCTCTCCAGCTTGGCCGGCGCAACGCCGCTCTACATCTACCGGTCCTCGGCCTATCTCAAGCAGTTCCATGAGAAATACGCCGATCCGAAAAAGCTCGAGAAGAAGGTCGAGGAGAGCGGCCAGCGCGACTGGGCCGCGCTGCATCATGTCAACGACCGCCAGTACAAGAACGAGAATCCGGATGTGCCGTCGCTTCAGCCCTGGGTGTTGAAGACCACCCCGCCGGCCGAACGTTTTGTCTTCGAGCGTAACCCCTACTATCACCGGATCGATCCGCAGGGCCATCAGCTGCCCTATCTCGACATGGTCGTCATGGGTCTGGCCGGTTCCAAGCTCATCCCCGCCAAGGCGGGCACAGGCGAAGTCGATCTTCAGGCGCGCTACATCTCGTTCGATAATTTCAGCTTCCTGAAAGACAACGAGGATCAGTACGGCTACAAGGTTTCGCTCTGGCAGACGGCGAAAGGCGCCCATCTTGCGCTGTTCCCGAACCTCAACGTCAATGACGAGGGCTGGCGCAAACTGTTGCGGGACGCACGCTTCCGGCGTGCCCTGTCCCTCGCCATCAATCGCCACGAGATCAACGAAGTCATCTATTTCGGCATGGCGCTGGAAAGCAACAACACCGTTCTTCCGAGAAGCCCGCTCTTCAAAGAGGAATATCAGACCGCCTGGGCCGGCATGGATATCCAGAAGGCGAACGAGCTGCTCGACGAGATGGGCCTGACCCAGCGCAATTCCGAAGGCATCCGCCTGATGCCCGACGGGCGGCCGATCGAGATCATCGTCGAAACCGCCGGCGAGAGCACAGAACAGACCGACGTTCTGGCGCTGGTCGGCGACTCCTGGAAAAATATCGGGGTCAAACTCTTCTCCAAACCCTCCCAGCGCGAGGTGTTCCGCAATCGCATCTTCGCCGGCGATACGGTGATGTCGATCTGGTCAGGGCTAGAGAACGGCCTCCCGACCGCGGATCTGAGCCCGGACGAGCTGGCGCCGACCGCGCAAATTCAGCTGCAATGGCCGAAGTGGGGTCAGTACAACGAAACCAAGGAACAGGCGGGCGAGCCCATCGACATGCCCGAGGCACAGGAATTGATGGTGCTGAACGAAGCCTGGCGCCTGGCCAGCACGGCCGAGGAACGCACGGAGATCTGGCACAAGATTTTGAAAATCCACGAGGATCAGGTCTTTTCCATCGGCATTATCAGCGGCACTCTGCAGCCCGTCGTGGTCAACGGGAGCCTGCGCAACGTGCCTGAGGAAGCCGTCTACAACTGGGATCCCGGCGCCCATTTTGGCATCTATCGGCCAGATTCCTTCTGGTTCGCCGACGCCAAGCGCCGCACGGCGAGCAACTGATCCCCGGCCCGTGGCAGCTTGGAAAGGCATATAGATAGAGATGCTGCGTTACCTCGCCCATCGTATCCTCGTCATGATCCCGACCCTGATCGCGATCAGCATAATCGTGTTCGTGATCATCCAGCTGCCGCCGGGCGACTATCTCGAGACCTATATCGCCGAATTGCAGTCGCGCGGCGAGTCGGTCGATGAGCAGCACGTCGCCTTCCTGCGCGAGGCCTACGGTTTCGACAGGCCGATGTGGGAGCAGTACCTCCACTGGATCTTCGGTATGTTGCAGGGCGATTTCGGCTTTTCGTTCGAATACAACCTGCCCGTCGCCGCCGTCGTCGGCGATCGCCTGTGGCTGACCATGCTGGTCTCCGTCGCGACCATCATCTTCACCTGGGTCGTGTCCTTTCCCATCGGGGTCTATTCCGCCACCCATCAATACAGCTGGGGCGATCACGGCCTGACCTTTCTCGGCTTCCTCGGCCTGGCCACGCCGAACTTCCTGCTCGCCCTGGTCCTTCTCTATCTGGCCAAGGTCTATTTCGGCACATCGATCGGCGGGTTGATGGACGAGCAATATATCGGCCAGCCCTGGACCTTTGGAAAACTGGTCTCCGTGCTTGAGCATCTCTGGATTCCCGTGGTCGTCATCGGCACCTCGGGTACGGCGGGCATGATCCGGCGGCTGCGCGCCAATCTTCTGGATGAGTTGCAAAAGCAATATGTCGTCACGGCCCGAGCCAAGGGCCTGTCGAACACCCGGGCCCTGATCAAATATCCGCTGCGCATCGCCATCAATCCGTTCATCGCGGATATCGGCGCCCTGCTTCCCGAGATCATTTCGGGGGCGACGATCGTGTCCGTCGTGCTGTCCCTGCCGACGACCGGTCCCATGCTTTTGGATGCCCTGCGCAGTCAGGACATGTATCTGGCCGGCTCCTTCCTGATGTTCCTCGCCATGCTCACCGTCATCGGGGTCCTGCTCTCAGACCTGGCGCTCGCCGTTCTCGATCCACGGATTCGGCTCGGCGGGGGGGCATCCAAATGACCGACATCACGGACCCGACCCGTCGAACGGACGAAGACCGCCTGGATCACTATGTCTCCAAGGAACCCTTCGACCCCTATTCGCGCGAGGTCATGTCGGAGGAGCAGGAGCGCTACTATCTCGCGTCCCAATGGCAGCTCATGTGGTGGAAGCTGCGCCGCCACCGCGTCGCGGTCGCCTCGGGCATCATCCTGCTGTTGATTTACGGCATGGCGCTCTTCGCCGAGATCGTGGCGCCCTACAACCTGCACACCCGGAACACGGATCGTCTGTTTTTCAAACCGCAGGGGATCCATTTCTTCCATGACGGGGCGTTCGTCGGCCCCTTCGTCTATGGCGTGAAGAAGCAGCGCGACATGAAACTGCTGCAATGGGACTACATCCCGGACGAGACTCAACCCAAACCGATCCGTTTTCTCTGCCGAGGCGATAGCTACAAATTCTGGGGGATGTTCGAGGGCGATTTTCACCTGATCTGCCCGCCCGAGGACGGCACGCTCCATATCTTCGGCACCGACCGCCTGGGCCGCGACATGTTCTCTCGGATCATCTACGGCGCGCGCATATCGCTAACCATCGGCATCATCGGCATCATCATCAGCTTCACCCTGGGCATCGTGATCGGGGGGCTGGCCGGTTATTACGGCGGCTGGGTCGACAATATCTCCCAGCGCCTGATCGAGGTGATCCGCTCCTTCCCGGCCCTGCCGCTCTGGATGGCCCTTTCGGCCGCGCTGCCGGTGACCTGGAGTCCCATTCTCATCTTCTTCGGCATCACGGTGATTCTTGGGCTGATCGACTGGACCGGACTGGCCCGGTCGGTCCGCTCCAAATTCCTCGCCCTGCGCGAGGAGGATTTCTGCACGGCGGCCCAGCTCATGGGCGCCAAGCCGCGGCGCATCATCGGGCGCCATCTGCTGCCCAGCTTCTACAGCCATGTCATCGCCTCGGCGACCCTGTCCATCCCCTCGATGATCCTGGGCGAGACGGCGTTGAGCTTCCTCGGCCTGGGCCTGCGCCCGCCGATCACGAGCTGGGGCGTGTTGTTGAACGAGGCGCAGAACATCAATGTCGTCGCCACCCATCCCTGGCTCATGCTACCGGTGGTCCCGGTGATCATCGTCGTCCTGGCGTATAATTTTCTGGGCGACGGTCTGCGCGACGCGGCCGATCCTTATAAATAGCGCCGGCAAATAACGGCGGACTCCCGGGTCGGCCGATCAGGACGACCAGGTCGACCGGCTCCAGCAAGCCTTCGATGCGCCGCGCGGCCAAGCATGCCTGATCGACCGGCGGCATATAGCCCTGGCGCAGGGCCGCTTCGACCGCCGCGCGGCTGGCGAGACCTGAAGCTCGTTCCGTCTTGGTGTGCTTTTTGAGTTTGGCTGCCAGGTTTACCGGGTCGCCGATGACCGTGTATTCCAGCCGGCTTTCGTCGCCGACCGCACCGAACAGGACCCGGCCCGTCGCCACGGCGAGGCCGACGGCGGGCGCCGGCGGTCCGGCGGCCAGACGGCGCTCGCGCCAATCGGCGATCTCACCGATCAGGGCGTCCACCGCGCGCAGGGCATCAGCGGTATATGTCTCGGTCGGCAGGGCCGCGCCGAAGGTCGCCAGGATGCCGTCACCCAGGAATTTATCGACGTTGCCGCCATTGGCCTGGATCACCGGTACCAGTCGGGCCTGGTATTCGGCCAGCAGGGCGAGTGCCTCCGAGGCCGGCATCGTGCGCGCGAGCGCGGTGAAGCCCCGCATATCGGTATAGAGAATGGCCGCGCCCCGCGCCTCGCCCTCGCCAGCGCTAATGGCGCCCTCGGCGCTGGAAATATGGCGTGCGGCCTCGGGCGCGAAAAACCGCCTGAGTTCCCGCGCCGCCGTCTGTTCGACGATCGCGCGCACCATCAGCCGCCGCGCGCGTTGGATAGCCAGGGCGAGGACGGCCGTGACCGTGAGGATGGTGGCGATCTTGTCGAACTCGGCGCCCAGGAGAATGCTGTTCGAGGTCAGGTGCTCGATATAGTCGCGGGTGATCATGGTTTCTTCGGGATTGGCCGTGACGACCCAGCCGACCACGAAGGCCCACCCCGCCGCCTCGACAAGGCCGGCCAGCACGACGTTGGCGCGCCTCGAAACGCAGCGCGCGCAGGGCGATGAAGATAAAGACATAGAGCAGGGTAGGTGCCTTAAGAACGAAGGAGGGCGGCTGTTCGTATTGTAGATGGAAGCTCCAGGTCAGCCCCATGAGCAGGGCCATATCGATCAGGACGGAGAGCACGAGGAGCCAGCCCGGCAGACGCGTCCGCGAGGCGGCGGCGAGCCGACCGAGGCTGAAAAGCAGATAACCGCCCAGCGCCCAAGGCGCGGGCTCGAACCCGGCACCCGCGACAAAGGTCTTTGGCGAGACGGCGTAGAGCGTCCCGAAAGTCGCGACGATGGCGAGCTGAATTCAGCCGATCAGGACTTCGCTGCGGTCTTCCTGGTCCCGGATGGCCGCGCGCACCCGTTCCGGCAAACGCGCCGTTTCGGCCAAGCCCGCTGATCGGGTCGGCAGGCCGGCTCGCGAGGGTTTCTCGGGGTCCGTCATGGGCGGAATATGGGTCGGCGGGCGCATTTATCCCGTCATTTTCCCGTGATCGGGCGTGTGCCGGTTTTGATCAGCCAGAGGCTCGATTCATGACTGCCGGGCGGCATCGAGCCAACGACGATGGGCAAGGCCCCCAATAAATGAGAGGCATGGTCGCGCAGGTAATGGCTGGCGAAGATGGGCTCGAAAGCCCCGCCGGCGATCAGCGCCGCGACCGCCGATTGCTCGTTATAGCCGCGCCAATGCCAGGCGGCCGGGTAGTCGTCGGGCAGGAAAATATCGTGGATATGGACCAGGACCCCGTTCGGCAGGGCGGGCAGAATTTCCGCGACGAGGCGATCGACATCGCTGCCGGGCATCAGCACATGGCTCGAATCGATGAACAGTATGTCGCCCGCCGCGAGGGCCGCGAGCGGGGCGCCAGCGCCCGTCCGCTCCAATTCCTGGAGGGTGGCTTGGTGATGGGTCACCGCGAGGCCGGCAAGGGCGGCGCGGGGCGCTGGGTCGATGGCCGTCACGGTCGTGGTCATGGCGCCGTCGCGGACCGCGCGAGCGAAAAACCGGGTTGAATGGCCCGAACCCAGTTCGACGATCCGGGCGGGCCGGCGGGACCGGGTGATCGCATAGGTCGCGGCGGCGTCGAGCCCGGGGAACCAATCCTGATTCCAACGCGGCTCCGGCGGCCCGCCTTCGAGCGGGATAGCCTGCAGATTCTCGGCGAATTCGGCGATTGCCGCGATCACCTCGACCATCACCGGTTCCGCCGCGACGAGCAGACGCGCCATCGCCGGATAGGCGCCGCGTGCCGGCAGGCCTGGCTGGCGGTCGGCATAGCGATAGGGGATAAAAAACCCGCGCGGGCGAAACCCGGCCAGGGTCGCGAGCCCCATGATTATGCGGCGCAAGCGCCGCATGCCGCTCACGGCGTCAAGACCATGCCTTCGCGCGCGACCGTCGTGCCGGGGCGCATCGCTTCGGCTTCGGCGGCGATTTCGTCCATGAATTTATCGTCATGGGTCGGATCGTGGTGGAAGACGACGAACTTGCCGACCCCGGCCCGGTCGCTGAGCCGCACGCCTTCCTGCCAAGTCGAATGACCCCAGCCGACATAGGCCGGGTATTCGGCATCCGTATAGGTGCTGTCGTAGATCAAGATGTCGGCTCCGCGCAGGAAGTCGAGGAATGCGTCGTCCGGACCATCGGCCGTATGCTCGATATCGGTGACGTAGCAGACCGAGCGGCCACCGTATTCCACCCGGTATCCGGTTGCCCCATTAGGATGGTTCAGCGCGATGGTGCGGATATGAACGCCGGGTTTCGGGTCCAGGGAGAGGCCGGCTTCGAAATCCCGGAACTCGATCCGCGCACTGAAGATCTCGAACGGCACCGGAAAAAGCGGCGGCGTCATCATATGGTTGAGCACTTCGTTCAGATCGTATTTCGGCAGCAAATGGCCCGACCAGAAACGAACGGTGTTGCGCGGATCGTAGAGCGGCACGAAGAACGGGATGCCGTTCACATGGTCCAGATGGGTATGGGAATAGAAGATATCGGCATCGATCGGGGCCTGTTCGCGCAACACCTGGCCGAGCGGCCGCATCCCAGTTCCACCGTCGAAGATCAGAAGATGATCACCGCAGCATATCTCGACGCAGGAGGTGTTCCCGCCATAGCGGATATAATCCGCCCCCGGCGTCGCGACGCTTCCGCGCACACCCCAGAATCGGACTCGAAAGTCCCCAGCCTCCGGCAAACGCTTTCTCCCTTATTGCGCATTCGGTCCGCGCGACGGGTTCGATTATCGAGTTTCGCACGACCTCGTCAAAAAGAAGTGTGGTCTTCGTCACACCCACCGAGATCATGCACCTGTTTTCGCGCTGAATTTCACCCGGTGGGCGTTGTCTTGGGCGCCGTGGTCCGACAGTCTGCGCCGCACCCGGATCCCGACTCGATAGCCAGAACGAGACTGCATGAAATGACCCGCGAGTCCAGTTAGTGGCCCGGGATCGCTTTCGGCGCAGGGCTGGAAATCTTCGCCGCGTTCCAGCAGTTCAAACCACCCCCGGCCCTGCCGCTTTTGCTCCATCTCTATGACTACGACCGCCTGCTGGCGGGCGGGCTCATGTCGGTCTATGCCCTGATCGGCTTGATCTTTTCGGTCCGGATCGGGCGCTGGCTCGACCGCTACGGCGCGGGCCGCATGCTGTTTCTCGCCTGCCTCGTCATGCTCTGCGGCAATCTGGGCGCCCTGGTGGCGCCCGACCTGGGCGGACTGGTGCTCGCTGCTCGGGGCCTCGAAGGTTTCGCCTTCGCCATTGCCGGGCCGGTCATCGCCAATGCCTCCGCCCGCGCGCGCCACCTGCCGGTGGTTTTCGCGCTGACCGCCGCCTGGATCCCGATCGGCCAGATTTCCGCCGCGCTGATCGGTCAACCCTTTATCGGGGCAGGATCATGGCAGCCCCTGTGGTGGATCGCCGCCGGGGCGACCTTCGCCATGGCACTCTGGATTGCCGTCCTCAGGCACCGGCTCGGGCCGGCGGTCCCGAATCTCGCCCTGGTCGGCTTCACCTTCACTCTCTGGGCGGCCCAGTATTTTGCCTTCGTGACCTGGTCGCCGTCCTATCTCGTCGAGGCGCTGGGCTTCGCGCCCGGCGATGCTGTGCTCGGCTATCTGTTGCCGGTGGGACTGTTGCTGCTGTTCGTCCTGACTTGCGGCGGCATCATGCGGATGGGCGTGCCTATCCCCGCGCTGTTGCTCGGCTCGCTTCTTCTGCAGGCTTCTGTCTGGTGGTGGCTCCCGACGGCCGAGTCGCCGCTTTGGGCGGGGTTTGGCTTGGTCGCCTGGGCCACCGGCGCGGGCACCACGCCGACCTGTCTCTTCGCGATGCCTTCGGCCGTCATAGGCGCGGGGCGGGCGGGGCCGCGTGCTTTCGGCATCGTCATGACCGGGCGTAATCTGGGCGTTCTGATCGGACCCTTGTTGATTCCCACGATTCTTGCCCTGGGCGATACCTGGGGATCCGCCGGCCCGATCTTTGGCGGCTTGACCCTGGCCGCGGGTGGCGTCGCCGCGCTGCTGGCCTGGCGGTTGCGCCCGATCTAGGGAACCAGCCGGTAGCCGCCGGGCTCCGTGACCAAGATCGTCGCCCGACTGGGCTCCGATTCGATCTTCTGGCGCAGGCGATAGACATGGGTTTCCAGGGTATGGGTCGTTACGCCGGCATTGTAGTCCCACACCTCATCCAGCAGCACTTCTCGGCCGACGACATTGGGCCCGGCCCGGTAGAGATATTTCAGGATCGCGGTTTCTTTCTCGGTCAACCGGATTTTTCTGTTGGTCGCCTCATCCAGGAGCATTTTGGCGGCAGGGCGAAAGCTGTAGGGACCAACGGTGAAAATCGCGTCCTCGGTCTGCTCATGGGTGCGTAGCTGGGCGCGCAACCGGGCGAGCAGAACGCCGAGTCGGAAGGGTTTGGCCACATAATCGTTGGCCCCGGCTTCCAGACCGAGGATCTGATCAGCATCGGAATCGGCGGCGGTCAGCATGATAACCGGGGCCTTGACCCCGGCACGGCGCATCAGGCGACAGACCTCGCGGCCGTCATGGTCGGACAGGCCAACATCGAGAAGGATCGCATCGTAGCGGTCGGCCTTCGCGGCCTCGAGCCCGGCGGCGCCAGTATTCGCCTCGACCGTCTCGAATTCCTCGTAGACCGCGAGTTGTTCGGCGAGCGATCGGCGGAAGAGTTCGTCGGCATCGACCAGGAGTATGCGTTTGCCTGCCTTCATCCGTTTTCGGCTCCTTCTGTAAACATTGTTTCATCATAGCACGCCGGCATAGCACGCTCGCAGGGGCCATCATCGGCGGTTCGGGGCGGTAGGTCTCATTCCCTCGCGAGTCGCTCGACCGCATCGAACAGAACTTTCCCGGGCCGGGTGAGCGCCTGGAGGATGCTGAAATGATCCTGTCCCGGGAGATCGATCGACTCTGCCGCAATTCCCCCGGCAATCAGGAACTTCTTGTAGCTGGCCAGCTGCCGGTGGTACTCGTCCGATTCCTTGCCGCCCACCGCCAGGACGACGCCTCTGCCCCGGGGTGGCGACATGTGGATCGGGTTGGCACGGCGGGCTGCTTCCGCATCGAGACCGAGATCGGCGTTGAGATAGCTCAGCCGAATCGACTCCAGATCGTAGAGACCGCTGATCGCCACGGTGCCGCGAAGTCGGGGGCCGAGAAAGGTATCTGCGCGCAGCGTTGCCGCGAGATGGCCGCCGGCTGAATGGCCGCTAACGACAATCCTCGTTTCGTCGATGGACAATTCGGCAGCGTGATCGACCATCCAGTTCAGGGCCCGGATGGCGCTGGCCTGGATATCCTCGAAACTGACCGCCGGCGCCAGGGGGTAGCCGAGCGCGGCATAGGCGATGCCCGCCTCGACGAAGGCCGGGGCGGGAAAAGCGAAATCCGTCTTGTCCATGGCCCGCCAATAACCGCCATGGATGAACAGATGGAAAGGCGCATCGGGCCCGGCCGGATAGAAATCGAGTCGCTCGCGGCTATGCGGTCCGTAGACGAGGTCGGTGCGATGCGGCAGATCCCTTCTCGCTGCCTCGCTTCCCTGTTTCCAGGCAGCCAGGTGGTCGGCGAAATTGGGGGCCATGGCGCGATTATCGTATTGCGCGTCGAGGGCGGCTTGATCGTAGTGACGATAGACCGTCATAGCGGGGCCTCTCCCGTATCCCATCGGGCGTTTTGCGTAGCGGCTGTCGGTGACCGGGGCAAGGGGCCTATTTTGCCGGACCCGGCCGGCTTCACCCGGCAGAATGTGCCGGCCCGGTTCAGGTGACCCCGTGGAGGCACGGGTTTCCTGCGGTTTGGCAGCTTTTCTCATCGACATGGTCGTTGCGGTCCCATTTCCTGGCCGCGACGGGGAGAGATGATTATGTCGGAGGGAATGGTTGCCGATCCGATTCCGAGCATGCTCAATGCGGGCGATTACTTTGCCGGCGTGTCGGCTCGGGCATCCGGGGCGGGCAATCTCGACCTATGGGGCGGCGACGAATTCAGTTTCGCCGATTTGCTCGATCTGGTGAACCCGCTTCAACATATTCCCATTCTGTCCAACTGGTATCGTTCGGCGACAGGCGACGAGATCGGCGCGGTCGCGCGGATTTTCGGGGGCGCCTTGCTTGGGGGCCCCATCGGGGCGGTGACCGCCGTGATCAATTCGACTCTTGAATCGGAAACCGGCAAGGACCTCAGCGAGCATGCGCTCGCCCTCCTCAGCGGGGACGAAAGTTTCGGCGATGGCGAGGCGCCGCTGTTGGCGTCCATGGGCGACCGGTCGGCGGATTTCTGGCTGGGCGAATCGGAACAGGCCCCTCCCGGCAGGGGAGAAGAGGTGGTTCAGAACGCGGATGCGGGGGACACCGTCGAGGTGGATGATTTGCCCTGGCTGGGTCGCGGGTCGGCGGATGATGGTCAGTTGCTGGCGACGTCCACCGGTCCAGGTGCCGCGGTGCGCGAGATCGGTGCCGACGACCCCTTGCCCTGGCTCGACGGTTCGATCGGTCCGACTTCGGGGGCGACTGCGGCGGTCTTGGCGGCGAGGCCGAGCCCAGCTTCACCGTCTGACGACGGGACGTCGAGCGGTGAGAGACAGGTTCCGCACGGACCTTGGGTGGCCGATGCGATGATGAATGCTTTGGATAAATATGGGGCGTTGGTTCGGCGGCAAGGCAAGCAGGTGGTGGATTCGGCCGTCTGACAGGGGTTTGTTTCGGTTTGCCCGGCGACTTTCCGGGCTATGCCGGCCCAGCGTATAACCTTGGGATGCTGATCGACGTCAGTCCGGCCAGGCCGGGTTCCACTCAGGGCTGGTGCGAATGGCCGGGCAACCGTGTCCGGTGCGCTTTGGGACCGGGCGGCATCCAGGCCCACAAGGTCGAAGGCGACAGCGTCACCCCGGCGGAGACCTGGCCCCTGCGCCATGTTTTTTACCGCGGGGTCCTCCTGGGCCCGGGCCCGCTGCCGGCTACCCGCCCACGCGATCCGCCTCGGGGACGGGTGCTCGGACGACCCGCGCGATCCGCGTTACAACCGCCCGGTCTGCTTGCCCAGCTCCTTCGGCCATGAACTGCTCTGGCGGGCGGACCGGCTCTATGATCTGGTTCTCGTTCTCGGCTACAAAGATGACCCACCGGTTCCCGGACCGGGCAGCGCGATCTTTCTGCATCGCGCGCGGCACGGATTCGCGCCGGCGGAAGGTTGCGTGGCCCTGGAGAAGGACGATCTGCGGCGCCTTGTCGGCGCGCTCGAGGCCAAGACCATCATCCGTATCCGCCCGCTGCCGCGCAGCTACGCCTTCGCTCTGGTGCCGAAGATCGCGGTGCCGACGCGGACCATCGTCGCGCCGAACCGAATGCCTTCCTCGAAATCGCCGCTCATGCCCATGCTCAATTTGGTCAGAGCATTTCTACGGGCAATCTCCCGAAGGAGCGCAAAATGAGGGGCAGGCGATTCCTCGACCGGGGGAATGCACATGAGGCCGCCCAGATCCAAGCCCAGGTCGTCGCGGCACAGGGCGATTAATGCGTCCGCGTCTTCCGGCACAACACCGGCCTTCTGCGCTTCCTCTCCCGTGTTGACCTGGATCAGACAGGCGGGACTGCGGCCGAGGGCATCGGCTTCGGCCGCAATCTTTCGGGCGAGCTTCGGGCGGTCAATGGATTCGATGACATCGAAAAAACCGACGGCTTCCTTAACCTTGTTGGTTTGCAACGGGCCGATCAGGTGGAGGCGGATATCTGGAAATTCCTGGCGCAGCGGCGTCCAACGCTCCAACGCTTCCTGCACGCGGTTTTCGCCGAAGACCCGGTGACCCGCAAAACAGGCGGCGCGCACCCGGTCGGCGGGCTGGACTTTCGAAACGGCGACGAGCGTGACGTCTTCGGGCTGTCGCCCGGCACCCTTGGCCGCCGTCGCGATGCGGTCGCGGATTTCGCGCAGGGATTCGGCAACTTCGGCTGTGATGGCGAGATCGGTTTCGGGGTTGGTCGAATCGGTCATTTATGGCTTCTACAGCTTCTGTCTGGGTTGGTGCCGAATACTACCAAACCGGGGATGCGCCCGGAAGCGCGCTTGGCGCAGGATGCGGTTCGGAACGAGTGTTGTGGCCCGGTCGGCGCTTCCGGTATGATCCGCGCCCGCGGTCGTACGGTCGCGCTATCCAGCCGGGAGTATCGATTAGGATGTATCGGGCATTGGCAAAGCTGCGTCTGGTCGGGACGCTGATTTTGGTCGGCGCGCTTGGCGGGGCTTGTTCCGACAGTCCGCCCGGGCAAGCCGGCGGCGTCGAGGGCGGTGACGGATTTACCTATTTCAGCAGCTCCGCGGCGGGCGGGGCCGGTGGTGCGCCGGTTTCGGTCAATACCTTCCTTTGGCGCGCGAGCCTGGACACGGTTTCCTTCATGCCGTTGGTTTCCGCGGATGCCTATGGCGGTGTGTTGATCACCGATTGGTATGCGCCGCCGGAAACCCCGGATGAGAGGTTCAAGATCAACCTCTTCGTGACCGGCCAGGCCTTGCGGGCCGATTCGGTGAAGGCTGTCGTGTTCCGACAGATTCGCCAGGGCAGCGATTGGCGCGACTCGGCTGTCGATCCGAGCACCGCACGCGGGCTCGAAAACACCCTGCTGAGCCGGGCGCGGCAATTGCGCGCCGAGGTTCAAGGCTAGATTCAAAACGATGGTCCGTTCGGCGCCCTGGGGCGCCGGCGGCGTAAGGCAGGAACCGGGCACGGAATACGGCCATGGCGCGATACAACGTTCAGGAAACCGAAGCGAAATGGCAGGCGCGCTGGGACGAGTCGGGGACCTTCGAGGTCACCGAGGATCCGTCACGCCCGAAATACTACGTGCTGGAGATGTTTCCCTATCCGTCCGGCCGCATCCATATGGGCCATGTTCGGAATTACACCCTGGGAGACGTCGTCGCCCGCTACAAACGGGCGCGGGGGTTCAACGTCCTTCATCCGATGGGTTGGGATGCCTTTGGCATGCCGGCCGAGAATGCGGCCATGGCGGCCAAAATTCATCCGGCCGAATGGACCTGGGAAAATATCCGCAACATGCGTGCGCAGCTCCGATCCATGGGGCTGTCCTATGATTGGTCCCGTGAGATTGCTACCTGTTCACCCGATTACTATCGTCATGAACAGAAAATGTTTCTCGATTTCCTCGAGGCGGGTCTAGCCTATCGCAAGGAGTCCTGGGTCAATTGGGATCCGGTCGACAACACCGTCCTCGCCAATGAACAGGTGATCGACGGTCGCGGATGGCGGTCCGGGGCGCCGGTCGAGAAACGCATACTTCCCCAATGGTTCCTGAAGATCACGGATTACGCCGACGACCTCTTGGAGGCTTTGGCTACGCTAGAGCGCTGGCCCGATCGTGTCCGTTTGATGCAGGAGCGGTGGATCGGCCGGTCCGAGGGCGCCTTCATGCGTTTCGGCATCGATGGCCGGGATGAACCGCTCGAGGTCTTCAGCACACGGCCAGACACAATTTTTGGCGCATCTTTCTTGGCAATTTCGCCGAACCATCCTATAGCCACACAACTCTCCCAGGGCGATGAACGAATTGCAGCCTTCATCGCCGAATGCAGCCGCCTCGGCACCAGCGAAGAGGCGATCGAAACGGCCGAGAAACTGGGCATCGATACAGGGCTTCGGGCGCGGCACCCGTTCCGGTCCGATATAGAATTGCCGGTCTATATCGCGAATTTCGTGCTCATGGAATACGGCACCGGAGCCATCTTCGGCTGCCCCGCGCATGATCAGCGCGATTTGGATTTCGCCAGGAAATATGCGCTTTCGGTGGTTCCCGTCGTCGCGCCCCGGGGTGTCGATCCCGCTGAATTTTCGGTCGCGGACGAGGCCTTTCTCGAAGATGGGGTTTTGATCAATTCCGAATTTCTGAATGGTCTCGATGTCGAAGCGGGCAAGACCGCGGCCATCGAACGGTTGGAAAGCGTGGATGCCGGGCGGCGGGCCGTCGTCTATCGGTTGCGCGATTGGGGTGTTTCGCGCCAACGCTATTGGGGCTGCCCGATCCCCGTCATCCACTGTCCGTCCTGCGGCGCCGTTCCTGTTCGGGCCGCCGATCTGCCGGTTGTTTTGCCCGATGACATCGATTTTTCGTCGCCGGGAAATCCGCTGGACCGGCATCCGACCTGGAAGCATGTATCCTGCCCCGGATGCGGGGGTGCCGCCGTTCGGGAAACCGATACCTTCGATACTTTTTTCGAATCCTCTTGGTATTTCGCGCGGTTCTGCGACCCCAAATCCGATGCGGCCTTTTCGCACGATGCCGCGGCATATTGGCTGCCTGTCGATCAATATATCGGCGGCATCGAACACGCTGTTTTGCACCTGCTCTATTCGCGGTTCTTCGTCCGTGCCCTGTCTCGTTGCGGGTATATCGATCTGGCGGAGCCTTTCGCAGGGCTTTTGACCCAAGGGATGGTTTGTCACGAGACCTATCGCGGCGACGATGGCGCGTGGCTGGAACCGGCCGATGTTCAGCGGATCGATGCCGGCTTGGTCGTGACCGTCGATGGCGAGAAACCGGTCTCCGTCGGCCGGTCGGAAAAAATGAGCAAGTCCAAGAAGAACGTCGTTGATCCGGATCATATCATCGCAGCCTATGGCGCGGACACGGCGCGGCTGTTCATGCTTTCGGATAGCCCGCCGGAGCGGGATCTTGAATGGACGGAATCCGGGGTCGAAGGTGCTTGGCGTTATCTCAACAAGCTGTATCGGCTGGTCGATGAACCCCCGGTTTCAATCTGCCCGGCGGGGTCGGTGCGACCCTCAGGTCTTTCTGAACAGGGCGATGCATTCGAACGGCTGGTCCACAAGACGGTTCACGGCGTTACCGGTGACCTCGACAAGTTTCACTTTAATCGTGCGGTTGCGCGAATTCGCGAATTGACCAACGCTCTGGGTGAACTGGCGGTGGATCCGGCCGATACGCCCTGGTTGGTTCGGTTTGGCCTCGAGACGATTGCAAAACTTGTTGCGCCGATGACGCCCCATCTTGCGGAGGAGATGTGGAGCATTCTCGGATATGATAGCTTCCTGGTCGATGTGGCCTGGCCGGAAGCTGATCTGTCGCTTGTGACGGACGATACGGTCACGGTCGGCGTTCAGGTCAACGGCAAACTTCGGGGGACCGTAGAATTGCCGCGGGATGCTGCGCGGGAGATGGTGGAAAGCCAAGCCCTTGCGCTTCCGGCCGTGGAGCGGGCAGTTTCGGGCAAAACCATTCGGAAGGTGATCGTCGTGCCGAACCGGATCGTCAATGTTGTCGTTTAGAATTCGTTTCGCAGGGTTGGCGCTCGTCGCTTTGCTTTTGGGCGGTTGCGGGTTTCAGCCGCTTTATGGGGATCGTTCCGTGAACGACGATCTTGCTTCGGTGGAGATAGGCCGGATTTCGGATCGGTCTGGTCAGGAGCTTCACAATGCCTTGTTGGATCGGCTCAATCCCAAGGGTTCACCGGCTCGGCCGCTTTATCAGCTGCTGATCGAACTGGACGAACATCTCCAGGATCTGGCCGTTCGAAAAAATAAATCGGTCACCCGATACAATCTTCAGATAGTTGCGAATTATGTGCTGTATTCCAAGGCTGATGGCGCCGTTTTGGTGGAGGGAACCAGCCGATCCACCACGAGTTTCAATATTTCGACTGAGGAGTATTCGGCTATAGTCGCCAAACAGGACGCGGGTCGCCGTGGGTTCGACCTTTTGGCCGATGACATCAAATTGCGCCTGGCGCTGTTTTTCCGGCGGATCCGCTCGGGCACCGGCGGCTAGGGTCATGAAGGTCTCGGCGGCTCGGGCCGAATCCTTTCTTTCCCAACTCGATCCTTTCCTGAAGGTTTTACTGCTGTTCGGGCCCGATACGGGGTTGGTGCGGGAGCGTGCCGAGAAAATCGTCGTCGATATGGTGGGATCACCGCCCGATCCCTTTGCCTACACCGAATTGTCTATGGACGATCTCAAGGATAGTCCGTCTCGGTTGAGCGACGAAGCGCGGACGATCGGGTTCGGTGTGGACCGCCGGGTAGTTTGGCTGCGCGAAGCAAACGATTCGGCCGGGTCGGGTGTTGCTTCCGTCCTGACCGATGCCGCGACGGTAGGGTTTGTTCTTATTACCGCCGGCGAATTATCGGCCCGGTCATCTTTGCGGAAGTTGATCGAGGCTGCGAATACCGGCGCGGCGATTGGTTGCTATGGCGACGAAGGGCGCGGGCTTGGCGAACTCATTCGGACTGTGTTCGATCAAGCCGGCGTCAGCGTTTCCCCCGACGCCTTGGCCTATTTGCATGGAAATCTGGGCGGCGACCGGAGGATGACGCGTTCCGAATTGGAGAAGCTTAGCCTTTATGCCGGGCCAAGCGGCTCCATCGATTTGCCCCAAGCGATGATGCTTGTCGGTGACAGCGCGCAGCGCAATCTTTCGGATATTGCCTTGGCCGCCGGCGATGGGGCCCATGCCCGCATGGATCATGCCCTGCATCGAGCCTATCGCGAGGGGTCCAACGCGATCGGTATCCTGCGCGCGGCATCACGTCATTTTCACCGGCTGCTGACGGTTCGCGCCTATGTCGACGGCGGCGATGACATCGGCCAGGCCGTCGGGCGGTTGCGGCCACCCGTTTTTTGGAAGGAAAAGGATCTGGTCTCCGCGCAGGCATCGCGCTGGTTGCGGCGGCCGTTGATCGCCGTGCTCGATCGGCTGACCGACGCGGAGCGGATGTGCAAACGGTCAGGTTATCCGCAGGAGGCGGTCTGCAATCGTGTTTTGCTTGAGATCGCCCAGGCGGGCGCGCGCCGGCGACGGTAACCGGTCAGTCGGACCCGCTGTCCAACCGGTCGATCACGGATTGCAACTGATCCGGATCCCGGTAGGAAATGATGAGATTTCCGCCCCGGCCCTTGTCCTTTAGCTCGACCTTGAGTCCCAAGGCTTCGGACAAGCGTTTTTCCAGAGCTCTGGTGTCTGCGTCCTTTTCCGGCGGCTTACCGGCGTCGGACTTCCCCTTGCCCTTTATTTTCTGACCCAGCTGTTCCGTTTGACGGACCGAGAGTCCATCGCGCACGACCTGTTTGGCGACCGCCACGGGATCGGAAAGATTGAGCAACGCTCGGGCATGGCCGGCGGTCAAGGCGCCGGTTTCGAGGTATTTCTTGGCCTCGTCGGGGAGGTTAATCAGGCGCAGGGTGTTGGCAATATGGCTGCGACTCTTACCGATCGCCTGGGCCAGATCTTCTTGAGTATTGGAATATTCCACCATCAAGCGGCTATAGCCCTCGGCCTCTTCCAATGGCGACAAGTCCTGGCGCTGGACATTTTCGATCAGCGCGACTTCCAGGGCGTCACTGTCACTGAGATCGCGGACCAAAACCGGAATTTCATGGAGTTGCGCCGCCTGGGCTGCCCGCCAACGGCGTTCGCCCGCGATGATTTCATAACGGTTCGGATCGGCGGGGTCTCGCCGCACCAGAATAGGTTGGAGGATTCCCTTTTCCCGCACGGATGCGATCAGGGCCTCCATGTCTTCCTGTGCGAAATGGCGCCGCGGTTGGAATTTGCCCGGCCGCAACTGTTCGATGGCGACGGCCTTCGTGCCTCTGACCCGGTCTAGTTGGGAATAGTCGTCGCCGGATTCGCCGAGGAGGGCGCTCAATCCCCGGCCCAGATTGCGGCGCTTGTTATCCCCGGGCTCGGTCATGCTGCCGCCGGTCGATCGCGGCGAAGCACCTCGCCGGCCAGATGGATATAGGCCTGGGCGCCGGGGCATTTGTGATCGTAGAGGAGAACGGGTTTGCCGTGGGACGGCGCCTCGGAGACTCGGACATTGCGCGGGATGACCGTGCGGTAGACTTTTTCGCCAAGATGGTGGCGCACGTCGCTCGCCACCATATCGCACAAGTTGTTGCGTTTATCGAACATGGTCAACACCACACCTTGAATCTCAAGGGTCGGATTGAAGGATCGTTTTACCAGTTCGACCGTGCGCAGGAGATGGCTCAAACCCTCAAGCGCGTAGAATTCACATTGCAGGGGAACCAGAACCGAATCCGCCGCGACGAAAGCGTTCAGGGTGAGCAGGCCGAGCGCGGGCGGGCAATCGATCAGCACGTAATCGTATCGCCCGAGAACCGGTTCCAAAGCGGCCCGGAGACGAAACTCCCGGCGCGGCAGATCGGCTAGCTCCAATTCGGCGGCGGACAGATCGACAGAGGCCGGCACGACACGCAGGCCGGGAACCTGGCTCGACACCGTGGCCATGGCCACGGGGGTATCGCCCAGGACGACCTGGTAGCTGGTGTGCTGGCGCGCCGCTGACTGGATGCCGAAACCCGTGCTGGCGTTCCCCTGGGGATCGAGATCGACCACCAGCACCGTCTTGCCGACAGCGGCGATAGCCGTGCCGAGATTGATGGCGGTGGTGGTCTTCCCCACGCCGCCTTTCTGGTTCGCCACGGCGACGATCCGAGTCCGTCGCGCCTCAGCCACCCCGCTTACACCGTCGAGGGGTTGGTCGGAAGACAGCGCCGCATTGGGCTTAGTCGTCATGGGCCAGGAATCCTATCCAGAGTCGGGAGCCGAATTTCGAGGAGGGTTCCCTCGGGGTCCGAAAGACTGGTTATCCGACGGCTTTGCATTCTCCACCTTTTCTCGGCTTCCGTCAATTCGCTCACCACATCTTGTCCCTTGAGAAAGAGGCAGCGACTATCTCTTGTAAGGAATGGCTCTGCCATTTCAATGAGCGATTCGACCGGTGCGACCGCCCGCGCCGTGACGACCGCCGCGGGAAACGGCGCAAGATCCTCGACCCGAACCGCGTGGATGACGGGTTTCGCATCGATATGGCGTGCCGTTTCTTGCAGGAAGACCGCTTTTCGCCCGTTCGATTCGATCAAATGTATGTTGGGACAGCCCAGAATGCTCAAGATCAGGCCGGGCAGGCCAGCCCCGCTGCCAATATCGACGATCGGCCTGTCCGTGTCGGGAGCCAAATGCTGATATAACTGAGCGCAATCCAAAATATGACGCCTCCAGGGATCCCGGAGGCTGGATCTGGACACCAGCCCGACGGCCTTGTTCCACTCGGCGAGCAGGTCGAGGTAGATTTCCAACCGCCGCAAGGTTTCATGTGAAACGTTTGTAAGCTGTTGAAAATCCTGAGGTGTCATCGGAGCCAGGGCAGGCCAAGTCATGGTCGGACCGAGTCTGGGGCCCGGCGGACATGACGCAACAGCGTCGTCAGCGCCGCCGCGGGCAAGCCCGGGATGCGCCCCGCTGCGCCCAGGGTGACCGGACGGACTGCGCTCAGCTTCTCACGCGCTTCGTTCGACAGGCCCGCGATCCCGTCATAGTCGAGATCCAGGGCCAGACGGAGCGATTCGTCTCGACGATAGGCCGCGATATCCGCATCCTGGCGCTGTAGGTAGGGCGCGTAGCGCGCCTCGATCGCGAGTTGTTCGGCGGCATGACCGGGCAGTGCACCGAGTTCGGGCCAGATGGCCGCCAGCCGCTCGACCGTCATCTCCGGATAGGCCAGCAGGTCGAAGGCGCTGCGGACCACACCATCCCGATTGATCGCCAGGCCATGGTGGGCCAGCCGATCCGGCGAGGCGGACAGGCGTCGGGCCAGGGCCAAGGCGGCCTCGACATCGGTCCGGCGCGCCTCGAAGATCCGGCGCCGCTCTTCGCCGACCAGCCCCAGCGCAATTCCTCGCGGGGTCAGCCGAAGATCCGCATTGTCCGCGCGCAGACGCAGTCGATATTCCGAGCGCGAGGTGAACATTCGATAGGGTTCTTCCGTGCCCCGCGTCACCAGATCGTCGATCAGCACCCCGATATAGGCTTCGGCCCGGTCGAAGGCATGGCCCTCCCCACCGCCTGCGAGCCGTGCCGCGTTGAGGCCCGCGACCAGGCCCTGGGCCGCGGCTTCTTCGTACCCGGTCGTGCCATTGATCTGACCGGCGAGGAAGAGGCCCGGCGCGGCCTTGGTCTCCAGAGTCGGCATCAACTCCCTCGGATCGACGAAATCATACTCGACGGCATAGCCTGGCTGGATCATCCGAACCCTCTCGAGCCCCGGAATCGTGGCCAGCAGGGCGCGCTGCACGGATTCCGGCAGCGAGGTCGATATGCCGTTAGGATAGACGGTGAAGTCCTCGAGCCCCTCGGGCTCCAGGAAAATCTGGTGCCGGGACCGATCGGCGAAGCGGACGACCTTGTCCTCGATGGAGGGGCAATAGCGCGGCCCGATCCCTTCTATCTGGCCGGAATAGAGCGGCGCGACATGGAGATTATCCCGGATCAAAGCATGGGTCCGCTCGTTGGTCTCGGTGATATGGCAATCGATCTGGGGCGTTTCAATCCGCTTGGTCAGGAAGGAAAACGGCACCGGCGGCGAGTCGCCAGGTTGCCCTTCCAGACCGCTCCAGTCGATTGTCCGCCCGTCCAGGCGTGGCGGCGTCCCGGTTTTCAACCGGCCCAGGCGCAGGCCCAGCCGCGCCAGGCTGGTGGCCAGATGCGTGCTCGGCGCATCCCCTATCCGGCCGGCCGCGCGCTGCTCGGCGCCGATATGAATGCGCCCGTTGAGGAAGGTGCCGCTGGTCACCACCACGGCGCCGCAATGGAGGATTTCGCCGGTTTCGAGGCGGAGGCCGGCGATGCGCCCGGATCGGTCGAAAATCAGGTCTTCCACCGCGCCGGCGCGCAGGATGAGGTTTGGAATCTCCGCGAGGAGATCGGCCATGGCGGCGCGGTAGAGGGCCCGGTCCGCCTGGGCGCGCGGCCCGCGAACGGCGGGGCCCTTGCTGCGGTTCAGCATGCGGAACTGAATTCCCGCCCGATCGGTGGCCCGGGCCATCACCCCGTCCAAGGCATCAATTTCGCGCACGAGATGGCCCTTGGCAAGGCCACCGATCGCGGGATTGCAGGACATTTCGCCAATGCGGTCCAGCCGATGCGTGATCAGCACCGTGCGAGCGCCGATCCGCGCCGCCGCGGCGGCGGCCTCGCAGCCCGCATGGCCGCCGCCAATAATGGCGACGTCCCAATTACTCCCCGGTTTTTCGGTCATGGCCGCAATCTATGTCCGGCCATGACCCCTGTCAAAGCAAGGATTGCGGTTCGCCGGACCTTTGTTTCACGTGAAACAGCCGACCGACCCCCCCCCCCCGCCAGTTCCCCGGGAAACAAATCACTTCCCGGCGCCGAACCCCGCCAAGACCCGACCCCAAACCCCCCCG
>Ga0115002_10002951_pt1 | contig 21722 bp, 25 predicted proteins | sample ArcticOcean_MG_C_8_FD_89576 | JGI IMG/M metagenome (GOLD analysis project Ga0115002, IMG submission 89576) | Marine microbial communities from western Arctic Ocean - ArcticOcean_MG_CB11_86 | ecosystem: Environmental > Aquatic > Marine > Oceanic | place: Arctic Ocean: Canada Basin | collected... | reverse complement strand
TTGGTTTCGTTCGCGGCCCGGGTGATGATGGTTTTATGGGTGGCGCCGCCGTCAATTTCATCGTCTGCCACCTCGTCTGTGTGAATGACGCAGGCTTTTCTCTCCGTGGTGTTGCTCATGTGGCTCCTCCTGAAAAGGTTAGCTGGTTGACTGGATTTTGTCGGAATTTACTACGTTAGGATGAATCGATTGGGGATCAAAAGTCAAAAGGGAAAAAGCGATTTGGCTCTCGCTATGAAAAAATACTTGGGACCTTGGTACGTTAAATTGCTATAGTGGCCGAGTCGTTTTCCGAGAGTGGTCTTTCTTCTTGTGAAATCAATCAGACATTGTGAGGAGCAAGGCATGTATATCGCAATGAACCGTTCTCAAATCGCCGAAGGCCGGGGGGATGAATTCGAGGAAATCTGGCGGGCGAGGGATTCCTATCTCGATGAGGTGGAAGGTTTCCGAGAGTTTTATTTTCTGCGAGGTGGGGGCGGCGACTATATCAGCCACACTATCTGGGAGAGCAAGGAGGCCTTTGATGCCTGGGTTGGCAGCGAGTCGTTTTATAAGTCCCACGCGCGCTCATCTTTTACGCCCCCCGATATTTTCAGCGCCCCGGCGAAACTGGGAATGTATGATGTCTTGCTCGAGAAGATAAAGTAGGCGCTAGATTTCGATTCGCTGTCCGTCGCAAGCTCGGTCGGCCTTGCTCTGATATCTCATGTGGCGCAGCCTCTAAGGCACGAGCTTGTCGAATGGGCGGATCGGATTGCCATAATGTCCCCAGAGCATGCGGATTTCATCGAGATAAATTATCCTGAAGGAATAGATAAGATCGTTAAACTGGTAAAATTCAAGTTCGGGGGAAAGCCCTGAGATACCACCAAGGACCCTTACGGGATGAAAAAAATTTCACTACCGGCAGTATTTCGGCGAACTGATGGAAGCGCTTCAGGGTTATTACGCGCAACTGAACGGCACCCATTCCTGAGTTCTGATAAGAGAGAGTCTTGATGGGCAAAACACAAGCCGGGCCGGATGATGCGCTGGTGGTGGTTGACCTTCAGAATGATTTTTGCCCCGGTGGTTCTCTGGCTGTGCCGGAAGGAGATCTCATCGTCCCGCTGGTGAACCGGGTGCTCGCTTTGCCAAGGCTCGTCAAGGTGGCGACCCGCGACTGGCATCCTGCAGATCATATTTCCTTTAAAGATCAGGGCGGAATCTGGCCACCGCATTGCGTGGTGGATACACAGGGAGCGCGGTTTCATCCCCGGGTGGATGAAGATCGTGTAGATTTCGTGGTGTCGAAAGGCACCCGGACCGAAGCCGATGCCTATTCGGGGTTTGACGGCACCTCGCTTACTGCCGACTTAAAATCAAAAGGCGTCCGCCGAATATTCTTATGTGGCCTGGCCACTGATTATTGCGTCAAGGCTACGGCGCTAGATGGCAAGGCGGAGGGGCTTGAAGTTGTGGTTCTCGAGGATGCTATCCGTGCGGTGGACGTTGAGTCTGGGGACGGCGAGCGGGCGATTGAGGAAATGCGCGGCGCGGGCTGCATATTTATGAACTCACCGGAAATATCCGGGTAAAAGGAGCATCGTTGTGCCTTTTGTGCGTGTTCAGGTTCCCTCAAGCACGACCAATCTTGGCCCGGGTTTTGATGCGCTCGGAGTCGCGCTCAATCTCTATAATCGCGTCGAACTCGACGAGCTTCCCTGGGGGCTTTCGATTCATGTCGAAGGAGAGGGAGTGGATGTCATCCCCTGCGACGAAACGAATATATCCGTCGAGGCCGTGAAGCGGGTCTATAAAAAAGCAGGTCGCACCCTGCCGGGATTATGGATGAAGCAGCGCAATCACATCCCTTTGGCGAGAGGGCTGGGCAGCAGTTCGGCTGCTCTGGTCGGCGGGCTTTTCGGCGCGAACCTATTGCTGGGCAATCCGCTGTCGATGGACGAACTCGTGCAGTTGGGCGTGGAGATGGAAGGACATCCCGACAATGTGGTACCGGCGCTTGTTGGCGGATTTTGCATTTCAGCTATCACGGAAGACGACAATACCTTTTACACGCGTGCGCCGGTTGTCGATCGATACCGGTGGGTGATCGTGGTTCCCGATTTTGAGGTCAGCACCAAGGAAGCCCGCAAGAAACTTCCCAAGCATATTTCCCTTGCCGACGGAATATATAACGTTCAGCGGGTGGGTATGCTGATGGCTGCGTTTGCATACGGGCAAAATGAAAAATTCCGAGAATCCATGCAGGATAAATTCCACCAGCCCTACCGGAAAGAGCTAATGGGGCCTCTCGACGAAGTGTTTGCTTCCGCCTACGAGGCGGGCGCGATGGGGGCCTGCATTAGCGGGGCCGGGCCCTGCGTTTTGGCCATTTGCGATGAAAACGCCGAGAAGGTCGGACTCGCAATGCGCAAGGTTTACCGCGCACACGGCATCGGCACAAAAATGCACGTACTCAGAATCGCCTCGCGTGGCGCACACGCGGTTGATGAGTTAGGCAACCTCGCCGCCGTAGTCTGATTTTCGTTTACTCTGAAATATTTAGCGGAGGAGCGCCGCAGGTATCCTGCCCGCAGGGGATTATGCGGCCTTCTTGTCGACGTTGTTTCCTCGGCGCTGTATATAACAATGAACCCCGAACCAGATGGCGCCCGCGGCCACGACAAAGGTAATAATGTTTTTGGTGGTTCCCAGCATGTGCCGCAGGATGTCTAACTCGTCCCCGAAATAATAGGCCGCGAAAAACAGAATCGGGATACTCAGCGCGGCGGCGATAAAATCCATTCCCAAAAATCGCCAGACCGACATACGCATCATTCCCGCCGCGAGAAACAGCGGCGCCCGGAGCCCGACTAAAAAGCGACCGAAAAATACCGCCTTTCGACCGTGCTTCCCGAAGAACTCCTCTACTTTTTTTAGGCGCCTCGGATTGAGTATCACCCGTAAGCTGCGATGTTGCGTGGCGTGCGGCCCCCACCAGTATCCGAGGCTGTAGATAATTATGTCGCCGGTTAATACACCAGCGAAATTGACTGCCAGGGCGTACTCGATCTTGACTGTTCCGAGGTGGGCGAGATACCCCGAGACGATGATCGGAACATCTTCAGGAAAAGGAAGCCCTAGCCCGCAGAACAGCAGGACGAGAAAAATCCCACTGTAGGTGAACTCCGCGAGGTAGGCCTGGATAATCTCGAACATCAAACCTTCTTATGCTGGGCGCTGGAATTTTCCGGGTGCTGGTCCGATCGATATCTTCACGGAATCATTTAGGTCCGACACATTCCAGCATGTTTCCATCCGGGTCGGAGAAAAAACAGATAAAGCGACCGGGCACAACTTCCGTGATCTCGCCCTGCATGGGAGCACCGGCGGCCTTGAGCGAGTTGAAGGCCTCCTCGACGCTCTCGACCGAAAACGTGAAATAGCGAACCCCCGTGGCGGCATCAACCTTGCCGGTGCCCCGGGGTGGGTCGGCCTCGGCCTGGGCGATTTTGAGCTGAACCTCCCCGGCCTGGAACGCCTTGAAGCGGAAAGCCCCCGCGGCGCAGCCCGCCTGTTTGGCCACATCCGCGGTAATCTGTACGTCACGCACCTCGGGCAGACCGAGCGTTTCGCTGTAAAATTTCGCCGCCACATCCAGATCCTTCACGATGATTCCGAGGTCGATAGAGTCTTTGGTCATTTTTAGCAAGGGCATGAATTCTCTCCTGAGAGCACGATGATTTCTGGACGAAAAATCCGCCCGCCACTTTTCCAATGACCGGAGGATATCATCTCCACGCGCGCCCGGCCAAGAGGAAAGAGTGCGCCCCGGATCGCTGGCTCAGTGAAGAGAAATTCTGTACGTTCAGTGGGTCCCGAAATTTCATCTCAGGCAATATCGGGAAATTGGTCAAAATTGGTCAATTGAAAGGACGGTCACGATGAAAGCGGTGCTTCTCAAAGCGTTTGGCGGAGTCGAAAACCTAGAGTACCGGGAGTGGCCCGAGCCCGTGGCCAGCGCTGGCGAGGTCAAGATCAAGACCCGGACAATTTCTGTGAATCCGACTGACTACAAAGCGCGGCAGGGTGGGAGTGGCGGGGTGCTGCCGATGCTTCTGGGGCGGGACGCCGCAGGCGTCGTCGAGTCGGTGGGTGAGGGTGTCAAGGATATCGCCCCGGGCGATGAGGTGATGGTCTATCTTCCCCGTTTTGGAGAGAGTGGGGGCGAGGGCTACGCCGAATTCGTGAAGGTGCCCAGGGAGTTCGTCGCAAAAAAACCGGTAGGCCTGTCATTCGCCGAGGCAGCGGCGGTGCCTCTCGTCTCGCTGACGGCCTATGAGTGCGTGGCGATGAAATCTCACATCCAGCCCGGCGAATCAGCATTCGTCGCGGGCGGCTCGGGCGGGGTCGGAACAATGGCAATTCAGATGCTCCGCCATCTCGGGGCCGACCCCATCATCACCACGGCGGGAAGCGATGAAAGCGCCGCCTACATCCACGAGCGGCTGGGGGTGCCCGAGAAAAACATCATCCGCTATACAGGCCTCTCGCTTGATGAACTGGAAGTGCGCATCATCAAGCTGAACGACGGGAGGCTACCCCGCGCGACCCTCGACCTCGTTGGCAAGGAGATGAAAAAACTCTGCGTCCGCGTTGTTGACTACTGGGGCCACTTTGTCTCCTGCGCCCCCGAGCCGGGCGCGCCCATCGATGATTTTTTCCACTCGCAGAATGGGCCGATGTTCACCAAATCGGCCTCGTTTCACAGCGTGTTTTTGCGCTCGCCTGTCAGGGGCGGCGGGAAGCCCTACTGGGGCACCTTCCAGGCATCCCTTGAGACGATCCGGGGCTGGCTCGAAACCGGCGCCATAAAACCTCCCTTGGTTGAGGAAATCGGCCCTCTGAGCGCCGAAAACATCGGCGCGGCCCACCGGCGCCTCGAGGGAGGTCACACCCGGGGAAAACTCGTTCTTACCGTGGGGGAATAATTTTGCCGTGTTGTTGTTTCAAGCCTTTAAACGTACATGGGCGTCACAGGAAAGGAGTCTCTAATGCCCGTCGCAAAAGTAGACAGCAATTATTATCACGACCAAAGTGAACGGCTGGCCCAGCAACGGCCCAACGATCCGGCAGAGACGCCCTGGACGCCGATGCCCAAGCCTCTTTCCGAATGCAAAGTGACGCTGGTCTCGACTGCCGGAATCTTCGTCAAGGGCGATGAGCCGTTCGACTACGGGCGGGAATGGGCAGAGCCCTCCTGGGGCGACCCCTCCCACCGGGAGATTCCCCGCACGGCGGGGCAGGACGACGTGGTGTACAGCCACCTGCACATCGATACGAGCTTTTTGACGAGAGACCGCAACGTGGCCTGGCCGGTGGACATTTTCAACGACTATGAGAAGGAAGGGAAAATCGGGGCCCTCGCCAATACGCTATATTCCATCATGGGCTATATCCCGAATTTCAGCCCGCTCATTAAACGCACGGCGCCGCTAATGGTTGAGAGCATGAAGGCTCAGTGTGTGGATGTGGCCTTTATCGTCCCCGTTTGACCGCTCTGTATCCGGTCCGGTGGACTGCTTCAGCGTGAAATCGAACGGGCGGGAATCGCCACGGTGTCTCTCAGTAATGTGCCCGAGATGACGGAGAAGGTCGCCGTATCGCGGGCCGCGTTTATCCAGTATCCCTTCGGGCGCCAGCTTGGCGATGTGGGCGACCGCGAGGGGCAGCGGAAGATCTGCGACGCCATGGCGGATCTGTTGGAGACCTCGACGGGCCCGAATACCTTTGTGCATCTTCCCTACGAGTGGCACGAGCCGCTTGAGAAGACCAAGTGGCGACCGGACATTCCGGCGCCTGGCGGGCTCAGGCGCATGCAGGAGGAAGCGGAGGAGAAAAAAAAGGCCGCTTCCAAGTAGAGCGGGTTCGGCGTATGGGTTATCTTCCCAAGATGGCAAAAGAGATCGGACGACGGGGGTTCATCAAAAAGGCCGCCGCCTGGGGTATCGGGGCGGCGGGGACGCTCACAGGTTGCGGGCGTGTTGGCTTCGAGCCCCCGGCGCACGCCGAAATTCCTTTGCCCGAGGCGCAGGGGCTCCTGTCCCGTGCGCCCGAATCGCTGTACCGGCCTCACGGTAAAGAGGAGGCGTGGTTCAATCCCTGGTGGCCGAGCCCCAACAGCTTTGGCGCGTTTCTTCGCTGGAAGTTTTACTATCGCAATCCCTACATCCCGGAAAAATCCCGCACGCCAGAGGTGGCCCGTGTTGTTAATGATGGCGCATATCTCTCGAGGCCCGAACGGACAGCCTCAATCACCTGGGCCGGACACTGCACGTTCGTCGTGAAAGACGGCGCTGACACATTTGTGACGGACCCGCATTTTGGACAGCGTGCTCTGATTTATCCCCGGGTGCAGCCTCCCGGTCTTCCGGTGGAGAAAATTCCCGAAGACGCCTTTTGCGTTCTTTCTCATAATCACTATGACCATATGAACGAGTGGACGGTAAAAGCCCTGCCTGAAAGCGTGCAATGGTTTGTTCCAAAGGGGCTTGGCGGTTGGTTTCGCGAGCGGGGCCGCCGCGCTAAGGAAATGGACTGGTGGCAGAGCACCCAAAGAGGGCGCTGGAAGATCACCTGCCTGCCGATGCAGCACTGGTCGAACCGCATCTGGATGTCACGCAACGGATCACTGTGGTGCGGATGGCTGGTTGAGTCCGATGAGCGCAAATACTTTTTTGGTGGTGACTCGGGTTATTTTCACGGGTTTAAAGAGTATGGGAAAAAATTCGGTCCCATTGACGTGGCCATGCTCCCCATCGGCGCTTATGAGCCTCGCTGGTTCATGCGCTATGCGCACATGAACCCGGAGGAGGCTTACCGGGCGTTTCGTGAACTTGGCGCGAAGTGGATGTTCCCCATGCACTGGGGAACGTTCGACTTGACGGATGAGCCCGTGGACCGGCCTCCCGTGGAACTCAGGCGGGAAGTAGCCAGATTGGGCGGAAATATGGACAAAATTCGGCTCATGGCGGTGGGCGAGCGTTGGTCTTTGGGTTAGAGCGCTCTTTCGTATAGAATAATATTAATTGATTGCACAGTCCTCAATTACTCGGTAGTCTTTGACTTACTTGGGGTTTCTCTGGATCAACAAACGAGGTGTGTCGCGCTTCCGAACAAGTAGTCTCTTTTAATGTCTCATCCGCGCGGTCCTCCTCATCGATGCCGGAGGAAAGGAGCTGTTCAGTAATGAAAGTTCGATTTTGGGGAGTCCGTGGGTCACTGGCCAAGCCAGGCCCGACCACGATTCGCTACGGTGGCAATACCCCCTGCGTCCAAGTTCTAATGAACGATGGCACCCAGAATATTTTTGATTGCGGCACCGGGATCCACGGCCTCGGCCAAGAGATGATGGCCTCGGGCGTCTCTCCCATCAAGGGCAACCTCATCATCACCCACACCCACTGGGACCATATTCAAGGCTTCCCGTTTTTTGTCCCGCTTTTCGTTCCTGGAAACGAATGGGATATCTACGGCCCCGGCGCGATGGGTAATCAGTTGAACACCACCCTCTCGGGTCAGATGTCATACAGCTATTTTCCAATTCACCTCGAGGCGCTGGGAGCGACGGTTCGGTTCTCTAATCTGGGAGAGGGGTATTTTGATCTTGGCCACGCCCGAATGTTTGTCCGCTACACGAACCATCCTTCCCTGACACTAGCCTACCGCTTGGAGTCTGGCGGCCAGTCATTCGTCTACATTCCCGATCACGAGCCTCACTCGTTGCACCCCATGAATGCACCGCCCGGTGCCATGCCGATCCACTACGAGGATCGCAGCCATGTTAAATTTCTCGAAGGGGCCGATCTACTCATCCATGATGCGATGTACACGCTCGATGAATACCCCGCCAAGATCGGATGGGGCCATTGCCCGTTCGAGAAAGTGGTGGACTACGCCATCGCCGGCCGGGTCAAGCGTCTCGCGTTTTTTCACCACGACCCCATGCGCGATGACCGAGCGCTGGACAAGCTTGTGAAACAAGCCATCAAGTATGCCAAGGGTGCCGTATATGTCCCTGAAATTTTCGCCGCGAGCGACAACATGGTCATCGATCTTCCCGAAAAAACAAAAGTTCGGCGGCGCTCCTCGTCCAAAGAAAACCCGGCCAAAATTGCACCCAACAAAAAATACCGGAAAAAGAAAGTTCTCATAGTGGACGATGATCGCCAGATGATTCGTATGCTCGAAATGACCCTTGAGGCCGAAGAGGGCATCACATTCCTACATGCCTTTGACGGCAATGACGCGGTGAAGATTGCCCGCAAGGAGCATCCCGATCTCGTATTGCTCGATCTCGAACTTCCGGGCCTCAACGGCCTCGACGTCTGCCGCACACTCCGCGATCACAAGGACCCCCGCATCAACGACGTGGCCATCATCATCGTCACCGGAAAGCGCTTTGAGGAAAAAGACGTGCTCGAATGCTTCGGGGCGGGCGCAACCGACTATATGACCAAGGAATTCGCCGCGACCGGATTGCGCTCCCGGGTGCGCGGCTGGCTGATGCGGACCGCATACCCCGTTGACCGCCGCAGGGAAAGCCGCCGGGAGACCCGGGGAAGAAGGGTCGATGACCGGGGCCGGAGAACCACCGACCAGTAAAATCCTGTCTAAATCTCTGGGTGGCCCGTCTCTTCATCAGTCTTTTCTCAAACGCAGACATAACCGGCATTCATTCGACAATCATTTTCATCCACGGGGAACCACTATGCCGCGCATCAAAATTGGCGACATCCACATCAACTACATCGAGGCGGGCGACCCCGCCGCCGACACTATCCTCTTCATTCCCGGCCTCATCGGCCTCTCGAACATGTGGGAGTTCCAGTTTCCCCATTTCTCGCCCCGCTACCGCTGCATCAGCTTTGATCACCGGGGCTCGGGCGAGAGCGATAAGCCCAAGGAGGGCTACACGACTGCGCGGATCGCCGCCGATACCCTGAGCGTGCTCGACCACCTCGGGGTAGAGCGGGCGCATGTCGTCGGAGCCTCGACCGGGGGCTGCATCCTCCAGAACTTATCGCTCGACCACAAAGAGCGCGTGCGCCTCGCCATATTCACCAACACCTGGACAGCGGCGGACGAATACATGACCCGCCTTCAAATGGCGCGGCGGCGCATCCTCGAATCATACGGCCAGGAAGCCTATATCGAAGTCAGCTCCATCTGGACCGCCGGGCCCACCATGTTCCGCAACGATCTCGAAATAATGCTTGAACTTGAAAAAAAACAAAAAGAAACCATCGCTGACAGCGATATTCTGACCGCGCGAATCGACATGACCCTGGCACATGATCGCCTCGCCGAAATCCACAACATCGACCGGAAGGCGCTCATTATCGCCGCCAAGGACGATCCGCTCACCCCGCCATATTACGCCGAAGACCTCAACGTGATGATCAAGGGCTCGACGCTTCACCTTCTCGAGTTCGGCGGGCATAATTCCTACCGCCGCAACCGCGAGGGCTGGAACGCCGCCGTCGATGCATTTCTTGCCGAGAATGAAAAAGGAGCCTGAGCCATGGCCAGACGCATCCGCAAACGACCCACCCCGCCCATGCCGGGCTACAACGAGAAAACCGGTGCCCATCGCCTCCTCGGCCGCGCCTTCGCCAAGCTGGGCAACGACAACGCGCCCGCCTACCCGGTCGACAAAAAAGACCAGAACCCCATCCAGGCGCCCCTCGACCCCCTCGAGGAAAAAGAGCGCGAGGAAATTCGCCTCTCGGCCATCAAGCGCGCCGCCGAGCACGATCGCCTCCGCCGCGAGAAAAACGAGAAAAACCCGAAGGAAAGACCCCCCGAGGATTTTTATTTTTCACCTTGAGGTCTTATTCAAAGACCCCCCTCCCATTGACACCCCCACCCTCCGAATAAGACACTTGCCATGTTGTGAGTGAAATCCCATGAGTGACCGCTCCCGGGCCTTGTGGCCGGGGGCTTTTGGTGAGCCTGAGAATGAACGATAGCTACATGGCCCGGAGGCTCCGGCGCGGGCCGCTAGTGGATATTTTCGAGAAGGTCGAGGCGGGCGAGCGGTTGCCGTTTGAGGACGGCGTTCGCCTCTATGAGACCGAGGACATCAACGGTGTCGGCTACATGGCGAATCTCGTGCGCGAGCGCATGCACGGGGACGTCACCTACTACAACGTCAACAGCCACATCAACTACTCAAACGTTTGCGTTCTCTGGAAGGCGTGCAAGTTTTGCGCTTTCGGCAAAAAAGAGGGCGACAAGGACGCCTACGCCTACTCGCTCGAGGAAATCTTCAAGATGGCCGAGGGTCTCGGCAAGGGGCGCACCGAGTTTCACATGGTGGGCGGGCTGCACCCGGACCTTCCCTTCGACTACTACCTGGAGATGATCCACGGCATCAAGGAAATTCACCCGTACCTTCATTTAAAATGCTTCACCTCGACGGAGATCAGGTGGCTGGCGGATCATGTCGCGAAGATGAGCATCGCGGAAACGCTGGATGCCCTGGTCCGCGCGGGCCTGGGCTCGCTCACCGGGGGCGGCGCGGAGATTTTCGCCGAGCCGACGCGCTCGGAGATCTGCAAGGGCAAGCAATCCGCCGATGACTGGCTTGAGGTGCACCGCGTCGCGCACGGGATGGGCATGCGGAGTACCTGCACCATGCTCTACGGCCATGTCGAATCCGACGCTGACCGGGTGGATCACATGCTAAGGCTTCGCGATCTTCAGGACGAAACGGGAGGCTTCACCGCGTTCATCCCGCTGGCCTTCCACCCCGACAATACACAGATGGCACACATCCCCGGGCCGGGCGGCACCCTCGACATTAAAAACTACGCGGTCGCGCGCCTGCTGCTCGACAACATCGACCACATCAAGGCCTACTGGATCATGGTCGGGGTGCCGATCGCGCAGGTCAGCCAGCGCTTTGGCGTTGCTGACCTCGACGGCACCGTGGTGCAGGAGAAGATTTATCACATGGCGGGGGCTAAGACGCCGCAGGAGCTTGGCGTCGCCGACATCCGCCGTATCATCGAAGAGATGGGCCGCCGGCCCGTTGAGCGCGACACCCTCTACCGTGAGGTGGAGCGCCTTGGAGATACATGGGCGGTCAAGGTCTGAAACTCGGAACGGTTCCCTATCTAAACGCAAGACCACTCACCCTGGCGCTTGAGGACCTCGAGGGGGTGAGTCTGCGCGCCGAGCCCCCGGCACAGTTATTGCCTCTGCTTGAGAGTGGGGAGATCGATGGCGCGCTCATCTCGACGTTCGCGATGTTCCACCTGCTCGGTGCGCGCTATGTGCCCGGCGCGGGGATTGTCAGTCGGGGTCGGGTGCGGAGCATCCGTCTTTTTTGCAGAAAACCGCCAGAGGATTTAAAGCGGGTGGGCCTCGATAACTGGTCCCTCTCGGCGGCGAACATGACCCGTGTCATTCTCAAAAGAAAGTGGAATGTCTCTCCCGAGTTTTTACCTGTGGATCCAGTTTGCCCGCCGCGTGATGACGAATCCCTCGACGCGTTTCTGCTCATCGGTGACAATGCTCTTCGCGAGCCGCAGGGCGATTTTGATGTCGTCGATCTTGGCGAGGCGTGGGAGTCGTTCACGGGGCTTCCGTTTGTGTATGCGCTTTGGGTGTTCCGGCGCGGCGCGGGAGGCCCCGATGCCGCCCGGCTGCTCCAGAGGGCACTGCGCGAAGGCCTTGCCCGGCTGGATGAGATCATCGCCGGGGCCGCCCGCGATCTTCCCTGCATCGACGAGGTCGCCGCACGAGATTACCTCACCAACTGTATTCGCTATAATGTGGGCTCCGATGAGGAAGCGGGTCTTCGCCGCTACTATGAATACCTCGCCGAGGATGGCCTTGCGCCCCCCGGCTGGGAGGCGGATCGGGCCAGGATGGGAGCCTAGATGGTGCGGATATGCTGAAGGATGCTCTGGTTAAACAAGGCGACTGGCTGTTCCGCTGGCGGAGCTACGTGCCGCTGCTGATCGCGCCGCTCGTCGTTTATGAGTTCGGGCGCTACACCCCCTTCCTAGGTTCGGCCTGCTGGAATGCTGTCCTGGAAATCGTCTGCTTCGCGGTGGCGTATTTCGGACTGGCCATCCGGGCCCACGTCGTCGGCCACGCTCCCGCGGGCACCTCGGGGCGCATCACCAAGAGCCAGAAAGCCAGCGAGGTCAACACAACCGGCATGTACGCGCTTTGCCGCAACCCGCTTTACCTGGGCAACTACTTCATGATGGTGGGTGTGCTTCTTTTCCTGCACTCGATTGCCACTCTAGTGGTTTTCACAATGTTCTTTTGGCTCTATTATGAGCGCATTATCCTGCGGGAAGAGGATTTTCTGCATGGCGAATTTGGCGAGGACTACGTACACTGGGGGGACCGAACCCCGGTGGTTATCCCGCGCTTTTCGGGCTGGACGCCCCCCGCATTGTCGTTCTCGTGGCGGGCGGTTCTCCGGAGGGAGTATTCGGGGTTTTTCGCCGTCATTGCCGCGATGACTTTATTCAAGCTCATTGGCGTCTATGTCACCGAAGGCGAGGCCGATTTGAGCCTGGCCTGGCGGGTAGTTTTCCTTTCCGGACTGATAATTTACTTGGCGCTCAGAACACTGAAAAAGAAAACGCGCCAGCTTCACGAGGCGGGAAGATAGCTCAGAAATTCATGATGCACCTTTCAATAAAGAGCGTTTAATTTCTTGAGATCAATTGGCCGCCGCCGAGGGTTTTAGAAATGCTTCAGGGGCAGATGACGAATCAGGGAAACAGGCTTTACCTCTGGAGAGGTTTTCTCCCTCTTTTGTTGACTCCGGTTGTGGTTTTCGGATTCTGGAATTTTCAACACACCCAGAATTCCCATCGCTACGATTTTATTTGGGGGGGCATCTGCCTTTCGCTGGCCTTTCTGGGCCTGGCCATCCGGTTCGTGGTCATGGGCTATACGCCGCGAGGCTCCTCCTATGTCGGTCGAAGCACAAAATCCCCTGAAGAGAAAAAATTCAAAACCACGGGCGTATATTCCCTTTGCCGGCATCCGCTGTATCTCGGAAATTTCTTCATGACCCTCGGAATTTTGCTTTACCTGAATTCCGCAACCGTGATTTCGGTATATCTGCTATTGTTTATCTTTTACTATGAGCGCTTGATCATGTCGGAAGAGAATTTTCTTTCGGGCGAGTTCGGAGAGGCCTACATCACCTGGGCCGAGCGGACATCGTTGATCATTCCCCAATTTTCCCGGTGGGAGAAACCCGAACGTCTATTCATGTGGCGCGTTGCGGTGAGAAGAGAATACAAGCGTATCTTCGGAGTCATCGCTATCATGACACTTTTCGATATCCTGAGTAATATCATCGTAGTCGGTGAGCTCAAACTCGATTTAGAATGGGGTATTCTGTTCGTCGCCGGGGCGATTTTCTATATGACAATTCGCATAATGAAAAAATACAAACTGCTTCCCGTTTAATGGAGTTGACGCAGACGGGTTCGCCTAAATTGTATTGAGGAGCCCCCGTGTCCGATGATATTTTTTATCTCAGAGCGCATGAACTCTCGAAAAAAATCCACGCAAAACAACTTTCCCCGGTGGAAGTTACAGGGGCCCTTTTAAACCGCATCGAATCCCTGAACGATAAATATCTCGCCTTCCTGACCGTCACCGGCGATCTGGCGATGGCGGCCGCAAAAAAAGCCGAGACTGAGATCGCCCAGGGCCGGAGCCTCGGTCCCCTCCACGGGGTGCCCTATGGCGCGAAGGACATTATCGACACCGCAGGCGTCCGCACAACGATGGGCTCAAGCTTTCACCGCGAGAACGTACCCACCGAGGACGCCGAATGCATCCGGCGCCTCAAAGACGCGGGCGCAATAATGCTCGGCAAGACGCACACTCACGAGTTCGCCGCCGCCTCAACCACCATCAACCCCCACTGGGGTACCTGCCGGAATCCCTGGAACCCCGAGCGCATCGTTGGTGGCTCAAGCGGGGGCTCGGCCGCCGCCGTCGCGGCGGGAATGGTGCCGATGGCCATCGGCACCGACACCGGCGGGTCAATCAGAACGCCCTCGGCTTTTTGCGGCGGCGTGGGCTTTAAGCCCACCCACGGGCGGGTGAGCATCCGGGGCATCTGCCCGAACGTCCTGAGCCTCGACCATGCAGGGCCCATGACCCGAAGCGCGCGCGATGCCGCGATGTTCATGAACGTGCTGGCGGGCCATGACCCACTGGATTCTAAGACGCGAAACGTCCCCGTCCCCGACTACATGGCGAACATTGAAAAGGGCGTGAAAGGAAGCCGGATTTTTCTTTGCCCGGATTATTACTCCCATACCGAGGTGGACGCCGAGGTTCAGGCCACCTTCGACGCCGCCGCGCAGGTCTTTCGCGATTTAGGTGCAAATGTGGAAGAAGTGTCTTTTCCGAATGCCCACCGCTTCATCGATCTTTTCCCGAGCGTCTCGGGTCCAGAATTCGCCGAGTTCCATCGCCCGTTTTATGAAAAAAACCCGGACGGCTATGGCCAAGACGTGCGCGAGCGGGTCGAGTGGTCGCTGGAGATTCCTCTCGATAATTACGTCCGTGCACTCCGAGAGCGTGTTCTGTTGCGACGCGAGGCCATGGCCTTTTTGATGGGGGCCGACGCGCTGATCACACCTTCCGCGCCCTGCGCCGCGCCGCCCATCAAAACCCTCATGGCTGAGATTAACGGGCGCGATGTGCGCTTTAAAAATCTCCACCGACCGTTTCTATCCTCCCACAACATCACGGGCTGCCCCTCGCTGGCAGTCCCGACCGGGCTGAACAAGCTAGGCCTTCCCCTGTCGATGAATATTGCCGCCGCCCCCTGGAGGGAGGCTGATGTGTTGAGAATTGCCCATGCATACGAGACCGCTACCCCGGAGATACGGGCGCTTCGTCCGCCGGTGGGCTAAACATTCAGCTCTATTCTTTAGGAGACATCTTCAGATGAGTGACGACAAACCGCTGCTTCATCGAGACATGCCCACCTCCCCGGGCGAGCGATCCATCGACAAGCCCGAGCTTCCCAAGCAGGGCCTCATCGTCCAGCAATTTGCCGATTGCGAGGCGCCCCCGGGCTCCCAGATGAAGGTCGGCCGCCACCGCAAGTTCGAGGTCATGTGCGACGAGCCCCCCCATCTCGGGGGACACGACGAGCACCCACAACCCCTTACCTACATCTGCATGGGGGTCGGCTTCTGACTGCTGACCCAACTCTCGCGGTACGCGAGCATGATGAAAATCGACTACAAGAGTGGCAAGGTCCGCGTTGAGATGGACTATCTTCTTTCGGGCTCGGTCCTCGCGGGCACGGTGAAATCCGAATGCACAGAGGTGCGCACCTTTTTTGAGGTCGAGTCCGACGCGCCCGAGGATCTCGTTCTTGCGCTCATCAAGAACGCCAAGCAGGGCTGCTTCGCCGAATCCATGATCACCGCCGCCGTGCCCCTGAAAAGTGAGATCAAGCTGAATGGCAAGGAGATCAGCCTCTAGGCTCGAAACCCGCACACGATTCACAACTTCTGCATCCCCCTGCGATGTGCCTGGTCGCGGGAGATGTGAAATGGCCTTATAGTCGAGACACGTGCGGGTTCGTCGGCTAGCTACTCATCGATTTGGCGGCGAATTATCCATCTGTTTTTATTATAGAATTTTCCCTATGAGGGCTGGAATGGCGACAATGACGACGGCGTTCTATGAGGCGTTAGAAAAAGGGGCGGCTGGCGAGCGGCTCTCTTTCGAGGAGGGTCTTGCCCTTTTAGAGGGCAAGGATTTGGCCGCCCTCGGCGCGGCGGCGGACGAGGTTCGCGCTCGAAAACATCCCGAGGGCATCGTTAGCTACTGTATCGACCGCAACATCAACTACACGAACGTGTGCGATGTGTATTGCACGTTCTGCGCGTTTTATCGCCCACCGGGGGATCATCCCGAGAGCTATATCCGCACAAAGGATGAAATCCGTGAAAAACTCGACGAGCTTTACGCGGTGGGCGGCAAGCAGATTCTTCTCCAGGGCGGGCATCACCCCGATCTTCGCATCGAGTGGTACGAAGACCTTTTCCGATGGATGAAGATCGAGTATCCGGATCTTCATCTCCACGCGCTGAGCCCGCCCGAAATTCATCACATCTCAAAACTTGAGGACATGCCCTACGAGAGGGTGATCACGCGCCTCCGAGCGGCCGGGCTTGATTCGATACCGGGCGGTGGAGGCGAAATACTGGTGGGCCGTGTGCGCCAAAAGATCGCCCGCCTCAAAGTGGACGCCGATGGCTGGCTCGATGTGATGCGCCAAGCGCATCGGATCGGCCTGCGCTCCTCGGCGACGATGATGTTCGGCCATGTCGAGACGCCCGCCGAGCGTATTGAGCATCTTGAACGCCTACGCGCGCTTCAGGACGAAACTGGCGGCTTCACGGCGTTCATATGCTGGACGTTTCAAAACGATGGCGCAGCGGCGCTCAAGGCGCAGACGGTGGGGAGCAGCGAGTACCTGCGCACCCTCGCCATTAGCCGTCTTTATCTCGACAATATCGACAATGTGCAGTCTTCCTGGGTGACTCAAGGGATGAAGGTCGGCGAGCTATCGCTTCGCTTTGGGGCGAACGATATGGGCTCGACCATGCTTGAGGAAAACGTCGTCAGCTCGGCGGGAACAGTCCACTGCATGAACGAGGCCGACCTTCACCGCATGGCCCGGGCGGCGGGTTTCGAGCCCCGGCGCCGAAATTTTTTCTACGAGTTAATCTGACATGGCTTGTCTCACCGCCGCTGGTGCGAAACAGACTATTCTAAGACCGCGCAGATTTCATTACCCACACGCTAGCGGCAAGGCGAACGGCACCCGCCAGGCGCCACCTTCATCTGAAATCAGGCATCTTTGGCGGGCCGATCTGATCTGCCCGGTCAGCTCTCCACCGATAAGGGGTGGCGCTGTCCTCACTTGCGGCGGGCGTGTCGAGGCCCTGGGCCCGGAGGCGGAAATCCGGTCGTCAGGGCAGGTGGTCCAGGAGAGGGATTTTGGCCGGACCATACTCATCCCCGGCCTAGTGAACGCCCATACCCATATTGAGTTGAGCGGTGCCCGAATTGAGCCTGCCCCGATGGGTGAATGGATTGCAGACCTTGTCCGGGAGACTCGCGGTTGGCCGCCCCATCTTTTTCTTTCGTCATCGCGCCTGGGCGTGACCACCTCATTCGAGGCGGGCGTTACCTGTGTGGGCGATATTTCGGCCTCGGGACAGAGCCGGCAGATAATGTCGGATCTGGGGATGAAGGGAATTGTCTTTAAAGAGGTGCTGGGACTTTCTTCCGCCGGGGAGGATAAAATAGTCGAAAATCGAATGCCCGGCGATGTGTCACGCGATACGAGTGCCCTGCGGAGCGGGGTGAGCCCGCATGCGCCCTACTCGACTTCGCTTTCCCTCTATCGCTCCGCGCTCAGTGCCGCCCGGGAAAACGGATGGCCGACAGTCACGCACCTCGCCGAGAGCCCTGATGAGGTGCGATTCATCAAAGAAGGGGACGGCCCACTCGCCGATATGCATGCGGCGCTGGGCAGCTCTGTGGCGGGTTTCGAGCCTGTCGATTGCTCGCCCGTCCGATATCTAGCGGATGGTGGCGTGCTCGATGGACTCGATTTGGCGGTTCACTGCAACCAGACCGACGAGGCGGACTGGGCCCTTCTGGCAGGGGAAGGCATTTCCGTCTGTCTTTGTCCACGCTCGGCCGCGTATTTAGGGCACCCACTCGCCGATGCCGCCGGCATGCGGCGAGCGGGGCTGCGGCTGTGTCTGGGAACGGATAGCCGAGCGAGTAGCCCTTCGCTCTCGTTACTCGAGGAGGCGGCAGCGCTATGGGCGGCGGACCCGGAGTTGGGCCCGGAGGCGCTTCTGGAGATGTGTACAGTTAATGGCGCTGATGTGCTCGGTTTTGGAGATGAGGGGGTGGGTCAAATCACCCCCGGTGGGGTGGCGGATTTCGCCGCTGTCGAGCCTCCGTCCGGCAGGGATGATCTTGAACTCACCGATATTTTCCACCCGGGGGCAAGTGTTCGCACTACGGTATCGAACGGCGTCGTACGGTACGAGCGGGGCGATTAGCGCCGCTGCTTTCAAGTTCCCCATGAGCGACTAGAATGGCGCTTCTTCAATTCAAGGGATGGGTTGAGACCTCCTACTTTTCATGTCCCACCTGGACAAGAATTTTTCATGAAAGGAAATATTCATGGCGACGAAGAAATCCGCAAAGGAAGTGATTTTTGACGATTCAAACTGGAAAACACGTACACCGCGCTACGATGTGGCCGAGGCGAATTTTGGGCGCGTTCTCGCGGTGCGGATGGCGCCGGGAGACGATCTGTACGGCACGACGGTGAAAATCTGTAAGGAAAAAGGCGTGAAGGCGGGGGTGATCGTCAGCGTGGCGGCGAGCCTTCAAAGAGCAACGCTGCGGAACGTGTGGCAGTTTCCAAATCCCTGGCCCATCAACGATGAGTGCCGGATCTTCACTCCAATCGAGGGCCCTCTCGAATTGCTCCAGATGAGCGGCAACATCACCCAGACCGAAAAGGGCGAAACCTATCTTCACGCCCACGCCACGATATCGATGGGCCGTCCCGAGGCGACCTGCTTCGGCGGGCACCTCGTCGAGGGGTGCACCATCTTCAGCACCTGCGAGATGGTGATTGCCGAGATTGATAATCTCGCCTTCATGCGCCTGATGGACAAGCAGACGAAAGTTGGCGAGATCTACGGTATCCCGACCGGCGGCATGTCGCAGGCGGAGATGGCGAAAGAAGTTGCCCGGCGCAAGGCGCGCCCGAGCCCTCACGGGGGAAAATAAATACCACACCTAAGCAAGTTGGTTTTGTTCTCGGCTGTTTGAAGCTGCCATTCCGGGCGGCCTCATCGGCCTGGAGCGAGAACGCAACAACCAGCCCGCCGGGCTGTGCCCCCACATTATCCTTTGCCTCGGTTCTGAGCATGGAGGTCTCCCTACGCATCGGCGAGGGAAGCCCGACGAGTGACTCCGGCCGCATCGCGGCCCAGGTTGTTAGCGGCATCGGTTTTCTGGGCGCAGGCGCGATCATGAGGATGGGCGCTTCTGTCCGAGGGTTGACCACGGCGGGAGCATCTGGACAACGGCGGGGATTGGCCTTGCCGTCGGTGCTGGCCTACCACGTCGAGGCGATCGCGAAGGCGACGGTCATGTTACTTTCACTGGGCGCCCTCAAGAAAATGGGCCGCCGCTTTAAAATCCTGGAAATTCATGTAAGCGACGAGGATGAGGAAACGCTCATTCCCGAGTTCGAGGACATCCTCTCGAAGGAGCGGTGCGATGTGTGTGAAATTGACGTGAAAAAAGATCCCGACAATGGCGAAATGAGGATTCAGATACAAATTGCCGCGCACCGTGATTCCGATCCGCCCCGCCTAGAGGAAGCCCTCACCCGCAGAAGCGGCGTACTCCGTGTCGGGGTGCGCTAGTCCGCTTTTTTCAGTCTTTGTTTTCCAGCGAATCCTTATAGCGCTGGTTCATGCTCTGACCAATTCCGGCCATGACGGCGGTGGTAAGATCAAGCGTGGCGTCGAGCACATCTTCTTCAATTCCCACTTTCCCGGCGGCCGCCAGGCGATGGTCCACTCAGGGCTGACAGTTGCGGACAATGGCGATGGCGATTCCGATGAGGGATTTCTCGCGGTCGGTGAGCAAGTCCGTTGCGTGGGCATCGCGGTAGTATTTTCGAAAATCGGCTCTTTCACTCATATCAATCTCCCTTGCGGGCGAGGACTCCTGCCCGATGAATCGCTTCAAACAGCTAGATGGAATCGATGGGGCGATTATAGGCAGTCAGCGCAGCTTATAAAAGCGGCTGGGGTGATGATGCTAACACGAACATATGGTTGGAGTCTTCTCGCGATTTTATGCTGGGGCTTGCTCCCCACCGCCGCGGGAGGCGCACTGAGCGAAACGCATCCGGCTTGGGTGCTCACGGGAGCATTTATCGCCTCCTCGCTAGTGTTCGCCTATCTGCCTCCTGTTATGGGTTTGCCCCCGGTGCCCGAGCCTGAGGCGGCGCTCGCCCGTTGGCGGGGGCGCCTTCTGGATTTTGGGGGCCTTTTTTTCCCATGCGTTTATTTTGAGGCGATTCCGATGAACTATTTATGGCCGCTTTTTATTATGCTCCTAGCCTGGGTGGTGCTCAGGGATCCCTTTCGCCTGGCGATTGCGGCGGGGTGCTCTGCTCGGTGCCGGAGGCGCAGGTGGTTGGCGGGCAGGCGGCTGTGTTCTAGAGCCGCCATGTGCTTGGGTATGGGTTCGCGCTTGCGAGTGCCACGGCCTGGTCGAGCTATACCGTTCTTTTAAGAAAATGGGGTGGGGGCCGCGGATTTCTTCTTCCCGCCTCGATTCTAAGCGCGGCTCTCTCTTTTGTCTGGCTTCTCAGTGCGGGCTGGCCCGATGGGCCCGGGTCCGCCGCATGGTTAGGCATTTTCTATTTGGGGGCTATTGCCATCGGCGTCGCGATACTTGCCTGGGAGCGGGCTGTTTCCGGCAGGCAGGTGGCCTTGCTCGGGGCCCTTTCTTATCTCGCGCCGTTTCTCTCGGCTTTTTTCCTCTGGCTGATTCTTGGAAAACCTATCGGCGGGTTCACTGCCGCCGGGATGGTGTCAATTGTCGCGGACGGGGTGGGGGCCGCCCGGTGGAGGCACCAGGGGTAACGAGGAGGCCGGTGTCAGGCGGCGGAGGCGATCGAGAAACCGGCCCAGGCGGCAAGCAGGCCGCCCGCCACAGATAGCATGATGTTGGCTGCCGCCACCGGCCATCCACCTCCTTGAATAAGCCGGAGCGTTTCGAGGCTGAAGGTCGAAAAAGTGGTGAACCCGCCGAGTATTCCGACCATGACGACCAGCCGGACCTCTATCGACATGAAGTCGCGCTCGTTTACCTGAAAAGCGAGCCATCCAATGATGAAAGAGCCCACGATGTTCACCACTAGGGTGGCGAGGGGAAATTCGCTCTTCGTCATGCGCTGGATGGCGATTACCGTGCCGTAACGCATCAAGCTTCCCGCCGCTCCCCCGATTGCCACCCATAGCCAGTCGAGCATTTGCTTCCTCATGAACAAACCAGTGGCGGTGCGCCGATGTTTGGGCACCGTCCACAGCCTGAAAATCCTTATGTACGGGTAAATTCACCTGAAAATCGCATTTTTTTCATTATCCAGCAAGTTAGTGAGCAGCATCATTCAATTTCTCCCGTTTCATGTCGATATGAATGTTATGGACGCGATGCGGAGGGATATTCGAGTAACGAGGCAGAGCAGCTCAACTCCAGGGAAGGAGAAAGAAAATTTATCTGAGTACACCGACACAAGGAAGAGATAGGACAATCAGGCGCAGCAGGTGGGCCAAGCACGAGGAAGCAACGGCGAAAAATTACATCACTGGCAGTCTCGGGGTCCAGAAATTGCCGGAATGGGTGATTTTTTAGAAAAAATCGATGAACGAGAAAAATAGGAGGAGGGACCGTTAACACCTAGCAGCCCACCTCGTAATCGGCTTAAGGGGCGCTTACCCCCTATGTTCCCGTAACGCGCCCTTTTAGACCGGGTTCCAATCGGAGCCTGGTCTAAAAATCCGTCCCCAAAAGTAATCTCCTGTATTCTCCGAGGC
>Ga0115002_10002949_pt1 | contig 21731 bp, 22 predicted proteins | sample ArcticOcean_MG_C_8_FD_89576 | JGI IMG/M metagenome (GOLD analysis project Ga0115002, IMG submission 89576) | Marine microbial communities from western Arctic Ocean - ArcticOcean_MG_CB11_86 | ecosystem: Environmental > Aquatic > Marine > Oceanic | place: Arctic Ocean: Canada Basin | collected... | reverse complement strand
AATCGTCCTGGCGAAGCGGCGGCCATTGGCAGAGGCATTGCGCGCGCCGACCAGGGCGACGGAACGGCGGGACAGGAGGGCCACATCGCCCAGCACGGTGAAGGCGGGCGGCGCATCCTCTATCTGGGCCAGCAGGGCAGGGTAGTCGGCATCGCCCCAGATCACATGGCGGCCACCCAGGGCCTCGGCCGCTGCGAATTCGGCCTCGGCCCGGTCGCGTGGGCAGACAGCGACCGCACCCCGCCGTCCGCCGCGCCTAGAGCGCGCGGGCAGGGCGTCGAGCGCATCGGCGGCGCTGGCGAATCGGGCCATCAAGCGCCGGAGAGTGATGGGGCCGATATTATCGCTGCGGATCAGGCGCAGGCGGTCGATACGCTCGCGCTCCGCCATCGCCGCCATCGCCGCCGGGGCCGCCGGGGCAGCCATGGTCAGGCGTCGTGACTACGCGGCGGCTGGGCCGAGGGTTTGGCCGGCGCATCGGGCGGGGCATCAGGAGGAGCCTTCGCATCCCCGCCGATGCGGCTTTCCTGACCCTTGATAATGCGACCGAGATTGGGGATGTGCTTGACCATAATGACGACGGCCAGGAACAGACCAAACTCGGCGATCTGCTGATCCGCGAACAGCTTGGCGAGACCCGGCGCCGCGACGAAGGCGATCAGTGCGGCGAGCGAGGAATAGCGCGTGACCACGGCGACGATCAGCCAGATCGCGGCGCAGGCCGCGGCGACCGGCCATGCAATGGGAATGAGGACGCCGAAGGCGGTGGCGACGCCCTTGCCGCCCCTGCCCTTGAGCCAGATCGGCGCGATATGGCCCAGCATCGCGCCGCTGGCGGCGAAGACCATGGCGTCGGGGCCATAGCGCAACCCCAGGATCGCCGCGAGCGCACCCTTGCCCGCGTCGAGCAGCAACGTCAGGGCCGCCAGGTCCTTGCGCCCGGTGCGCAAGACGTTGGTCGCGCCGATATTGCCCGAACCGATCTTGCGAATGTCGCCCTGCCCGGCGAATCGGGAGATCAGCAGGCCGAAGGGAATCGAGCCGAGGAGATAACCGACGGCGCCGATGAGCCAGAACTGCCATGTATGCGAAAAATCGCCGAGTAGATCGGGCAAGACCCGGGCCTCCGTTTAGCCGTCGAGAGTGTAGACCGTGCGCCCGTCGACCACGGTTCGCAAGACGCGGCCCTGGACCGGCCGGCCGTCGAAGGCCGAGTTCTTGGACTTGCTGTTCAACTCGCCGTCCTCGATCCGCCAGGGCCGGTCAGGATCGAACAGGACCAGATCGGCGGGGCCGCCCTTGGCCAAGCGGCCGCTGCGCAGGCCGAGGAGATCCGCCGGCCGGCAGGTCAGCCGGGCCAGCACCTCGATCAGCGACATATGGGCGTTATGGACCAGTTCGAGAGAGATCGGCAGCAGCGTCTCCAGCCCGACCACGCCAAACTCGGCCTGGGTGAAGGGCAGGCGCTTGGAATCCTGATCCTGGGGCGCATGATCGCTGGCGATCACGTCGATCGTGCCGTCCTTGATGCCCTCGACCACGGCGCGCCGGTCGACCTCGGCGCGCAGGGGCGGCGAAACCTTGGCGAAGGTTCGGTAGTCGCCCACCGCCATCTCGTTCAGGGCGAAGTAGTGGGGCGCGGTGTCGCAGGTCACCGGCAGGCCGTCGGCCTTGGCTTCGCGGATGCGTTGGATGGCCCCGGCGGTCGAAAGATGGGCGGCGTGATAGCGCCCGCCGGTCAATTCGACCAGACGCAGGTCTCGCTCGACCATGATCGTCTCGGCGACGGCGGGAATGCCCTTGAGGCCGAGTCGCATGGCGATCTCGCCCTCGTTCATCTCGCCGCCGGCGGCAAGGCTCGGCTCTTCCGGATGCTGGATGATCGGCTTGCCGAAAGCGCTCGCGTAGGATAGGGCGCGGCGCATCACCGTGGCATCGGTGGTCGCCTTGACCCCATCGGTGAAACCCAGCGCGCCGGCCTCGGCCATCAGGCCGATCTCGGTGATCTCGCGCCCTTCCAGGCCGCGGGTCAGGGCGCCATAGGCATAGACCTTGACCAGCTTCACCTCGCGCGCGCGGCGGGCGATGAATTCGAGGACCGAGACGTCGTCGATCGGCGGGTCGGTGTTGGGCAGGCAGACCATGGCAGTGACCCCGCCGGCGGCGGCCGCGCGACTGCGACTCTGAATTGTCTCCTTGTGCTCCTCGCCGGGGTCGCGCAATTGGACCCGGATATCGATCAGCCCCGGCGCAAGGCAGGCGCCCTTGCAGTCGATCACCTGGGCGTCGTCGGGAATGCCGACCTCGAACTGGCCGCCCGCGAACAGGCGAGGGCCGAATTCGGCGATCGCCTCGCCGACGGTCAGCAACCCGCCCGGCGCGTCGAGTTCGCTGGCCGGATCGAGCAGGCGCGCATTGACATAGGCGACCTTGCCCGTCGCCCGTTTCTCGCCGTTCGCCGTCACTGCGCCGCGTTCCCTTCTGTCCCGTCCAGGCTCGGCAGTTGGCCGACCAGGGTTTCGAGACAGGCCATGCGCACGGCCACCCCCATCTCGACCTGCTCATGGATCAGGCTGCGCCCGACATCGTCGGCCACTTCGCTGTCGATCTCGACCCCTCGGTTCATCGGCCCGGGATGCATGATCAGGGCTTCCGCCTTGGCTGCGCGGAGCTTTTCGTAGTCGAGGCCCCAGAAATGGAAATATTCGCGCACCGAGGGCACGAAGCTGCCGCTCATTCGCTCCGACTGCAGGCGCAGCATCATGACGATGTCGCAATCGGCGATGCCCGGCTCCATCTCGGTGAAGACCTCGACCCCCAGGCGGTTGGCCTGGGCCGGCACCAGGGTCGGCGGCGCGACGATACGCACCCTCGCGCCCATCGTGTTCAGCAGATGGATATTCGAGCGCGCGACGCGGCTGTGCATCACGTCGCCGCAGATCGCCACGGTCAGCCCGGCCAGCCGGCCCTTGCGTCGGCGGATGGTCAGGGCGTCGAGCAGGGCTTGGGTCGGGTGCTCGTGGCTACCGTCGCCGGCATTGATGACCGCGCAATTGACCTTCTGGGCGAGCAGGGCGACGCCGCCCGAGAAGGGGTGGCGCACGACCAGGACATCGGCATGCATGGCGTTCAGGGTCATCGCCGTGTCCATCAGGGTCTCGCCCTTCTTGATGGCGCTGTCGCTGACCGAGATGTTGATGACGTCGCCGCCCAGGCGCTTGCCCGCCAGTTCGAAGCTGGTGCGCGTCCGGGTCGAGGTCTCGAAGAACAGGTTTATCAGGGTGCGTCCGCGCAGCACGGACTGCTTCTTGTCCGGCCGCCGGTTCTGCTCGACATAGGTCTCGGAGAGGTCGAGCAAGAGGGTGATCTCGTCCGGCGACAGTCCCTCGATGCCCAAGAGATTCTTGAGCGGAAACCAGGTTCCATCACTGGGGGCGGGCGCGACGCTCATGCTAAGGCGTGACTATAAGTCGCGCTCATGGCGGGCGGCAAGACGGGATCGATCTCACGGCAGCAGAATCAGAACTGCGGGCAGAGCAATCGCGGCGGCCACTGTCTGGGCCGAAATGATGGCGGCCATCAGGCGGGCATCGCCGCCCAGCTTCCGCGCCATGATATAGTCGCTGGTCGCGGTCGGCAGGGCGGCGAAGAGCACGACCACGGTGGTCGGCGTCGCGTCCACGCCCATGGCAAGACATAGCGCCCAGGCGATCAGCGGCATGGCGAGCAGTTTGATCGCCGAGGAGGCGAGGACCTGCCTTCCGGCATGGCGGGCGGTGGCAAAGTCGAGACCCGCGCCGACGGTGAGCAGGGCGAGGGGCAGGGCGGGCGCGCCCAGAATCCGCACCGTTTCCGTGGCCAGGCGGGGCAGTTCGATCCCGGCGAGATTGAGGCCGAAGCCGCAGAGCACGGCGAGGATGATCGGATTGCTGATCACGGCCTTGGCGACGTCGCGCAGGCCGGGCTTCCGCTCGGACTGGCCGAAACGGGCGAGGGCGACGACGCTCAGGAAATTGACCAGCGGCGTCATGCAGGCGACCGCGACGGCGCCCAGCGCCGTGCCCTCGGCACCGAACAACCCGGTTGCGGCGGCCAGGCCGATATAGACGTTCGAACGGATCGACCCCTGGAGCAGGGTGGTGAAGGTCTGTCCGCCGGGCTTCATGGCGGGGACGAGCGCCACGACCAGAAGACCGCAGACCAGGATGGCGGCGGCCAGGGCGATCAGCATTTCGATCAGCGGCAGGCCCGCCAGCTGGGCCGTCGAGGTCCGGTAGAAGAGGAGCGCCGGAAAGAAACACCAGAAGGTGATGCTTTCGGCCGGCGTCCAGAAGGAATTGGGCAGCATGGCGTGTCGCCGGATCGCATAGCCCGCGACGATGATCAGGAAGACCGGCGCGATCGCTTCGAGAATCGCGATTAAGGGGGGGCTGAACGCCGGAAACGCAAGGCGTCGAGGGCACCTTGCAGGATGTAGGCGGCGGCCATTTTATCGACCACCTCCGCGCGCTTTTTCCGGCTCATATCGGCTTCGTCGACCAGCAGGCGTTGAATCGCGGCGGTCGACAGGCGCTCGTCCCAGAGCGCGAGGGGGAGGTCGATACGCTCGGCCAGATTGGCGGCGAATTGCCGGGTCGATTGGCAGCGCGGCCCTTCGCTGCCGTCCATGTTGATGGGCAGGCCGAGGACGAACCCGCCGATGGAACGTTCCTCGACGACACGGCGGAGGGCCTCGGCATCGGCCGTGAATTTGGCGCGCCGGATCGTCTCCAGGGGACTGGCCAGCGAGAGCAGCGAATCGCTGATCGCCAGGCCGATCGTCTTGTCCCCGAGATCGAGGCCGAGAAGGCGCGTGCCCCGCTTCAGGGCCGCGCCGAGTTCGTGAATGTCGAAGATCGCCATCGGCCGTGCATAGCGCCCGGAACGGCCCGCGGCAAGCGCCGGGCTTGCTGGCCCGAAGGGGCGGGTGATAGGGTCCGCGCGACCCGCCGCGCACTGCCCGGGCGCGGCAAAATCAATTCGTAGACCAAGGTTCGAGGGAACTGTCATGGCGCTGGACAGGGAAGCGATCGCGCATATTGCGAAGCTTGCGCGCATTCGCGTGCCGGAGGCGGAGTTGGATGCTCTAGCCGGCGAACTTAGCACGATCATTTCCTGGGTCGAGCAGCTCGACGAGGTCGATACCGACTTGGTCGAGCCGATGACCAGCGTGGTCGCCCAGCGTCTCAAGCAGCGCCCGGACAAGGTGACCGACGGCGGCTATCCCGAGAAGATTCTGGCCAATGCGCCGGACCCGGTCGCGGCCTATTTCGCCGTGCCCAAGGTGATGGAGTAGCCTGTGTCGCAGCTCACCGACCTCACCATCGCGGCGGCGCGCGATGGTCTTGCCCAGGGCGAATTTTCGGCACGGGAACTGGCCGATTCCCATCTTGCGGCGATGGAAGCGGCCCGCGCCCTCAACGCCTTCGTGACCGAGACGCCGGAGCGCGCGCTGGAAATGGCCGAAGCCTCGGACGCGCGCCGCACCAAGGGAGAGGCCCTGCCGCTCGACGGCATTCCGCTCGCCATCAAGGATCTCTATTGCACCGAAGGGGTCATGACCACGGCCGGCTCGCATATCCTCGACGGCTTTCGCCCGCCCTATGAGTCCACGGTCACGGGCCAGCTCTGGCGAGATGGCGCGGTCATGCTGGGCAAGACCAATATGGACGAGTTCGCCATGGGCTCGGCGAATGTCACCAGCCATTACGGCCCGGTGGAAAGCCCCTGGCGGCGCGAGGGCGACAACTGCGCCCTGGTTCCCGGCGGTTCGTCCGGCGGGTCCGCGGCGGCGGTCGCGGCGCGCATCGCCCTGGGCGCGACCGGCACGGATACCGGCGGATCGATCCGCCAGCCGGCCTCCTTCACCGGTATCGTCGGCCTGAAGCCGACCTATGGCCGTTGTTCGCGCTGGGGCATCGTCGCCTTCGCCTCCTCTCTCGATCAGGCCGGACCGATGACGCGGACGGTGCGCGATTCGGCGCTCATGCTGCGCTCCATGGCTGGGCACGATCCCAAGGATTTGACCTCCGTGGACCGGCCCGTGCCGGATTACGAGGCGGCGCTGACCGGCGATATTCGCGGGTTGCGGATCGGGATTCCGGCCGAATACCGCATGGACGGTATGCCCGAGGAGATCGAGGCGCTGTGGCGCCAGGGCGAGGATTGGCTGACCGCGGCGGGCGCGGAATGCGTGCCGATCAGCCTGGCCCATACGAAATACGCCCTTGCGGCCTATTACATCGTGGCGCCGGCCGAGGCGTCGTCGAACCTCGCGCGCTATGACGGGGTGCGCTATGGCCTGCGCTTGCCGGGTGATTCCATCGATGCGATGTACGAAGCCACGCGCGGCAAGGGCTTCGGCGCCGAGGTCCGGCGCCGGGTGATGATCGGCACCTATGTGCTCTCCGCCGGCTATTACGATGCCTATTACCTCAAGGCCCAGAAGGTGCGCAGCCTGATCCTCAAGGATTTCACCGATGCCTTCGAGGATGTCGATGTGATCCTGGCGCCCACCGCGCCCTCGGCGGCCTTCGCGATCGGCGAGAAGGAAGACGACCCGATCGCCATGTATCTCAACGACGTTTTCACGGTGCCCGCCAGCATGGCCGGCCTGCCGGGAATCTCGGTGCCGGCCGGCCTGTCGGGCGAGGGTCTGCCGCTCGGTCTGCAGCTCATCGGTCGGCCGTTTGATGAGGAAACGGTGTTGCGCGCCGCCGGGGTGCTGGAAGACGCCGCGGGTTTTGACGCCCGGCCGCCGGCACTTACGGGCTTGTGACGGAAATGAGCGAGGCCGCGCCGGAGGTTGCGACCGCGGTTGCGGCTGGGGCCGCGGCTGCACGAACACGGTCATCTTCGAATCAAGCACTGCCGTCAAGGGTTGTTCATTTACAACATGCTCGACCACTATGTCGCTCGATCGCTACAGCGAGTTCTCGGAATCCGAGAACTCGCTGTTCGATCAGTTGCTTTGCCCAGGCAGCGTCGCTTTCGACGTGGGCGCGAATATCGGCGCCCATACCGTTTGGCTGGCCAAGAAGGGCGGGGCCACCGGCCGCGTCGTCACCTTCGAGCCGCAGAGGGTTATCCATCAGATACTCTGCGCCAATCTGGCGCTGAACGGCTGCGAGAATGTCTATGCCCTATGGGCGGCGGCCGGAAAGACGGGCGGGTCGGCCCGCGTCCGCGCCTCGACTATTGGGCCGAGAACAATTTCGGTGGCATCCCTCTGGCCCCGGCGAGTTCGACGGACGAGACCTCGGAAGGCGTGCCCGCGACGCGCCTCGACGATGTGCATGTGCCGCGTTGCGATTTCATCAAGATCGATGTCGAGGGCATGGAGCAGGAAGTCGTGGCGGGGCGGAGCGGACAATTCGGACCTACCGCCCGATGCTCTATGCCGAGAATGACCGGCGCGACCGGGCCGAGGCCCTGGTCGGCGCCTTGCGCCATCTGGATTACCGCCTTTTCTGGCACTTGCCGCGCCTGTTCAACGCGGACAATTTCTTCGGCGAGAGCGAGAACGTCTTCGGCCGGGTCGTCAGTGTGAATATGCTATGTGTGCCCTCGGGGCGGCCGATCAAACCGCCCTGCGCGAAGTGCAGGATGCGGACTGGCGCAAGGACTGAAACCGGCCACGCGCCGGTGATGGGGCCGACAACCATAAGGACGGACGCGATGCCGCAGAAAGTCGATTTGCACAGGGTCTGGATCGCCGGTTCCGGCAGCGGGATGGGAGGCGAGCGGGCGCGTATCCGGCTTTTTTCGGCCGGCAAGGAAGTGGCGCGCATCCGCTTCGTTTCCGAAGCGCGCACGGTGCCCAAGGACCGCAAGGTATCCGACGAGGTGATCGAGATGTTTCTGCCCGAACACCTGATCGCCCCGACCCTGGATACCCTCGGGCAGGAGCGCGTCTATATCGATTTCCGACATGACCGCGCTTTTCTATACACGACCCTGCCGCCGGCCGCGGTCTAGCGGTGCGGGCATGGCAGGCATGAAGGAGCTGCGACGATGAGCATGATTCAGGGCGCGACCGGCGCGTGGGAGATGGTGATCGGTCTGGAGGTCCATGCCCAGATCACATCCGTGTCCAAGCTGTTCTCGGGCGCCGCGACCGATTTCGGGGCGGAGCCGAACAGCCAGGTCTCGCTGGTCGATGCGGCCATGCCGGGCATGTTGCCGGTGATCAACGAGGTCTGCGTCCATCAGGCCGTGCGCACGGGCCTGGGCATCAAGGCCGAGATCAATCTCGTCTCGGTCTTCGACCGTAAGAACTACTTCTATCCCGATCTGCCGGCGGGCTATCAGATTTCCCAGTTCACCCGGCCTATCGTGGGCAAGGGCGAGCTTGAGATCGACCTGGCGGACGGCTCGTCGCGGATGATCGGCATCACGCGCCTGCATCTCGAACAGGATGCGGGCAAGAGCCTGCACGACCAGGATCCGAAACGCAGCTTCATCGACCTCAACCGCTCGGGCGTGGCGCTGATGGAAATCGTCAGCGAGCCGGATATGCGCTCCAGCGAGGAAGCGGCGGCCTATATGCGCAAGCTGCGGGCAATCCTGCGCTATCTCGGCACCTGCGACGGCAATATGGACGAAGGCTCGATGCGCTGCGACGCGAATGTCTCCATGCGCAAGCCGGGCGAGCCGATGGGCACGCGCTGCGAGATCAAGAACGTGAACTCGCTACGCTTCCTCCAACAGGCCATCGAATACGAGGCGCGACGCCAGGTCGCGATCCTCGAGGATGGCGGCACGATCGACCAGGAAACGCGCCTGTTCGATTCCCGCAAGGGCGAGACGCGGACCATGCGTTCCAAGGAAGAGGCGCATGACTACCGCTATTTCCCCGATCCCGACCTTCTGCCCCTGGAACTCGATCCGGATTGGGTCGCGGCCCTGAAGGCGGATCTGCCCGAACTGCCCGACGAGAAGAAGGCGCGTTTCGTCAGCGAATTCGGCATCACCCTCTACGATGCCGGTATCCTGGTCGCGGAGCAGGACAGGGCGGATTACTTCGAGGCGGTCGCCGCGGGGCGCGACGCCAAGCTGGCCGCCAATTGGGTCATCAGCGAATTGTTCGGCCGCCTCAACAAGGCTGGCCTCGATATCGGCGATTCGCCGGTTTCCGCTTCCGCCCTGGGCGAGTTGGTCGACCTGATCGCTGACAACACGATCTCCGGACGCATCGCCAAGGAGGTCTTCGACGAGATGGTCGAGACCGGCAAAGGCGCGGCGGCCATCGTCGAGGCCAAGGGCCTGAAGCAGATCTCCGATACCGGCGCGCTCGAAGCCGTGGTCGACGAGATCATCGCGGCCAATCCCGAACAGGCGGACCAGTTCCGCGAGGGCAAGCAGACGGTCGTCGGCTGGTTCGTGGGTCAGGCGATGAAGGCGACCCAAGGCAAGGCCAACCCCAAGGCCGTCAACGAGATCCTGCGAAAGAAGCTCGGTTAGGCGGCGCGGATATGGGTGTCAATCCATACGAGACGGACCTCGACCGAAACGCGGCCAACTATGTACCGCTGTCGCCCCTGACCTATCTGGCCCGCACGGCGGCCGTCTTCCCCAACCGGACGGCGGTGATCCACGGTGCGCTGCGGCGGAACTGGGGCGAGACGGCGGAACGCTGCCGGCGCCTGGCCTCGGCCCTCGCCGCGCGCGGCATCGGTCTGGGCGATACCGTCGCCGTCATGGCGCCCAATATTCCGGAGCTGCTGGAAGCCCATTTCGGCGTGCCGATGACCGGGGGCGTGCTCAACGCCCTCAACACCCGTCTCGACGCGGCGACTATCGCCTTCATCCTGGAGCATGGCGAGGCCAAGCTGCTGATCGCGGATCGGGAGTTTTCGCCCGTGATCGCCGAGGCCCTGGCCATGCTCGACTCGCCGCCGTCGGTGATCGATATCGACGATCCCTTGGGCCAGGGCGGCGAGTTGCTCGGCGAGATGGATTACGAAGCCTTCATCGCCGCGGGTGAGCCGGCCTTCACGGACGAGTTGCCGGCCGACGAATGGCAGGCCATTGCGCTCAACTACACCTCGGGCACCACGGGCAATCCCAAGGGCGTGGTCTATCACCACCGGGGCGCCTATCTGAACGCGATCGGCAACACTCTGGCCTGGGAGATGCCCCAGCATCCGGTCTATCTCTGGACCCTGCCGATGTTCCATTGCAACGGCTGGTGCTTCCCCTGGGGCATCACGGCCCTGGCGGGGACCCATGTCTGCCTGCGCCGGGTCGATGCCGGTTCGATCTACGCCGCCATCGCCAAATCCGGCGTGACCCATATGTGCGGCGCGCCGATCGTCCTGGGCATGCTCGTCAACGCCAAGGACGGGGAACGCCGCGCCTTCGAGCAGACCGTCGAGGTGATGACGGCCGCGGCACCGCCGCCGCCCGCGATCCTGGAAGCGATCGAATCGCGCGGTTTTCATGTCACCCATGTCTATGGCCTGACCGAGGTCTATGGACCGGCCACGGTCTGCGCCTGGCACGAGGAATGGGATGCGTTGTCGCCAGGCGATAGGGCGGCGATGAAGTCGCGCCAGGGCGTGCGCTACCCGGTCATGGAAGATCTGATGGTGGCCGATTCGGCGACGATGGAGCCGGTGCCCATGGACGGTGCGACCATCGGCGAGGTCATGTTGCGCGGCAATATCGTCATGAAGGGCTATCTCAAGAACCCGGCCGCCACCGAGGCGGCCTTCACCGGCGGCTGGTTCCATACCGGCGATCTGGGCGTCTGGCACCCGGACGGCTATATCGACCTCAAGGACCGCTCGAAGGACATCATCATCTCGGGCGGCGAGAATATTTCGACCATCGAGGTCGAGCAGGTGCTCTATCGCCATCCGGCGGTGCTGGAGGCGGCCGTGGTCGCGCGTCCGGACGAGAAATGGGGCGAGACGCCTTGCGCCTTCGTCACCCTGCGCGACGGCGCGGCGGCGACGGAACAGGAGATCGCCGCCTTCTGTCGAGAAAATCTGGCCCGCTACAAGGTGCCGCGCACCGTGGTCTTCGGGGAATTGCCGAAAACCTCGACCGGGAAGGTCCAGAAATTCGTCCTGCGCGAGCAGGCGGCCGGATTGGGCAGCCTTGCCGGCTGGGACTGAGCGCGCGCGCTAACTTCCGAGCGCCGAATCCAGAGTCTTGCCGATCTCGTCGGCCGACAGATCCGGAACCGTGCCGGCCAGGATGGTCGCGAGGCTTTTGCGATCCTCACCGTCAGCGACGACGCCGCGGCTTTTGAGATAGAGGGCGAGATTGGCTGCCGTGTCGGCGGCCTGTTCGGCCGGCGCGGCTCCGGGCCGCGCGGCCCGGTAGATCGTCGCCTCCAGCATGATCTGGGCGACACGCTCGGCTTCGATTTCCTGCTTGAGGACCGCCTTGCCGACGGCGGTTGCGGCCGCCTCGGGCGCCTGGGGATAGCCCTCTTTGATCCGCCGGCGCACGGCGCGAAGGGTTCCGACGATTTCGGCCTGCCAAGCGGAGATCGCCTTCCAGGCGGTCTCGAGCTCCTGGGCGTTCGTACGCCCGCGGCCGCTGGCGCCCAGCCATCCGCACATCAGAATTATGTCGACATCCAGGCCGCGACGGTCCTGCAGCGCGATGCAGGCGCCGGACACGCCCTCGCGGCCATAGACCGAGATCGTGAAATCCCACAATTCGCTTGCCGGGAAGTCGCTCATGCCCAGATTCCTCTCGTTGCGTCCACTATGTCCAAATCAAGCCGGCGCCTTCTAGCATTTGCCCCGGGCCTCGTCCATGCGCGGGCGACGAATGGCGGAGCATGGATTCAGGCATTTCTGGGCCGGTCGGTCGAGATTCGTTTGAAACCTTATGCTAGGCCCGGATGTCTCGATGCAATGGCAAACGGTGGCTATGGCCGACGAGAAAATAGATGCGCTGCGCGCAAGGCTGGACGATCTCGAAAGCGAACACAGGGACCTGGATGCCGTCATCGATCGCATTCTCGACGAGGGTGCATCCGATCAGCTCCAGCTCCAGCGCTTGAAAAAGCGGAAGCTCAAGCTCCGGGATCAGATTCAGAATATCGAAAACCAATTGGTCCCGAACCTGATCGCGTAACAGCAGGGCTCGGGTCCCGCAGAGATCCGTTGCGTCGTCACGAGGGCCGACAGCGCCTGCCGCGCAGGCGAACCGGGACGGTCTGGCGCCTTTTCCCGACCGTGACCGGGTCTCCCTGAGTCCGTTTCGATCTTCCGATGGTAACTTCCGATCAGGTGCTTCGCGCGCCGGCGGTTGCTTGTTTGCGCTGGTACATGGCGCGGTCGCCGGCATCGAGCACGCGGTCCGCATTGTCCCCCGCACCGAAGACCTGGGCGTCGTAGGCCAAGCCGACCGCGACCTCACGCCCTTTCCAGATCAGCGGCGCATCCTCGATCGCGGCGGCCAGGCTGGCCGCCTTTTCATGGGCCATGGCGAGATCTGCCTGGGTCAGAATCACGCCGAACTCATCGCCGCCCAACCGGCCGACAACGTCCGATTCGCGGATATTCTCGGCCAGTATCTCGGCGACCTGGGCCAGGGCTGCATCGCCCGCGGCATGGCCGTGCGTGTCGTTGATGGCTTTCATGCCGTTGATATCGAAATAGAGCACGCTGCTGACGATGCCGTAGCGTTCGCCGAGAGAGAGCATGCGCGAGAGTTCGCGGACGAAGGCGCGCCGGTTGATCACCGGCAACAGGCTGTCCTGGTCGGCCAGTCGTTCGAGATAGGCGATGCGTTTCACGCTCTGGCGGAGCTCGTCGCGCAGGCGCTGGACCTCGTCCAGCAGACCCATGATCGCGGCGCGGACCTTGGGGGTCAGCTCGGTTTCCGGCACGCCCATGATGGTCGCTGAATCCGCCGCTGCCGCCATGGCCGCGGCCGGATTTGCCCCGGCGGCCGAGGGCGCGGCGGCGCGACTGAGGCTGCGCAGATAGGGGGCGGTTCTCGTCTCGCTGATCTCCATGGCCTGCTCGCTATCCTTGCTGGCGCCGTCCCCTCCAGGCCGGCAGCGCGCGCCCAAAGACGGGCGCACCCGACCGGTATCGCAGGAAATGGTTAACCAAGGACGAAGACGGAGAGGCCGGTTTGCCGGCGAGGGTCAGCGGCCCGGTGGGCGGAATCCGGCCGTGGCCCGGCCCCGCGCCAAGCGCAAGACCCTGAAGGGCGAGGGCAAACCGCCGAACAGGCGTTCGGCCCGCGCCATGGCTTTGGGCACGCGCAGCACATCGGCCAGGCGCCGGTCGAGGAAGGCCCAGGTCTCGGCGCAGCCCTCCGATCGGTCGTCGAGCCAGTACAGCACGGTCGCGCTATAGACCGCCGCCAGCAGGCCGCGCTTGGTGTAGAAATTGAAATCTGTCGCCGTATCCCCGGCCGCGTGCCAGACGGCATCGACCTTGCGGTAAAGCAGGCGCGCCGCAAGGGGAGCGTGCTGGGGCCGGCCGAGAATGGCGAGGGCGCGGCGGATCGCCTCGCGCTCGCCCGTGCTGGCTTCCAGGCGCAACTGGATCGCCCGGCGCACGGTCGCCGTCATGCCCCTGCGCTCCTCTCTCTCGCCGGTCTCGGCTTCCAGGGCGGCCACCATGCGGGCATCGGCGCGGCGGCTGTGATGGGCGATGGCGTCGATCGCGCCGCCGGGAAAGGCGCGGGAGGCTTCCTCTGGCGCCAGGCCGGCATCGGCCGCACCCTGGGCCAGGGCCGACTCGCTCCAGCCGTCGAAGGGAATATGGGGCAGGGCGCCGTCGAGAACGGTGTCGCGCAGCTTGCGGGTCTCGCTGGCGCCCTGGATGGATTCGGTGGAATAGCTCATGCCGCTTCCTCCTCGTCGTCAGCCCCATTGCCATCGGCGATCTCGCCGCCGAATTCCAGCGGCACGCGGTGGAACTCCTCGGCGAAGCCCAGCAGCGAAAGGTCGTCCATGCGTTGAGGATAGAGGATGCCGTCGAGATGGTCGCATTCGTGTTGCACGACCCGGGCGTGGAAGCCTTCGGCCTCGCGCTCGATCACCTCGCCTTCCGGTGTTACCCCGCGATAGCGGATGTGCGTGGCGCGCGGCACCATGCCCATGAGGCCGGGGACGGAGAGGCAGGCTTCCCAGCCCCATTCCTCCTCGTCGCTGAGGACCTCGATTTCCGGATTGCACAGGATGGTCAGCGGCACCTCGGCTTCCGAACCGTCGCCTTCCCTCGTGGCGCGTGCGCTGGGAACGTGGAAAATCACGATGCGCCAAGGCTCGTTGATCTGGGGCGCGGCAAGGCCGGCGCCCTCGGCATCCGCCATAGTCTCCAGCATGTCGCGCAGGATGGCGCGCACCGAGGGAGCAGTCGGATCGGCGACGGGCTTCGCGGGCTCGCGCAGGATTTGGGCGCCCATGCGGGCGATTTTGCGTATGGCCATGGTCACTATATGGCGGGCCGGCGCGGGACGGTAAAGGGCCACCTTGGCAGGAACCCTGTCCCGTGCTATCACCCCAGCCGGCCCGTCCGGGGAGATCCCGGCCGGTCTGTCCCACCATGCCTATAAGGCGCCGGCCGCGTGGCGGCCGAGGGGGACGGATTGTGCGGCCTCGAGAGGAGGTGAGTGAGCATCGTCCAGGTCATCGTTCGTGACAACAATGTCGATCAGGCTCTGCGTGCGCTGAAAAAGAAAATGCAGCGCGAGGGCATCTTTCGCGAGATGAAGCTTCGGCGGAATTATGAAAAGCCGTCGGAGAAGAAGGCGCGGGAACGCGCCGAGGCAGTCCGTCGTGCGCGTAAGCTCGCGCGCAAACGCGCCGAACGCGAAGGCTACTAGACAGCGCGAACCGGGCAGGCGGCCGAAAGGCCGAACCGCCCCGAACGCTCTATCGCCACACTCGACGACCGGCCGGCGCCCGCAAGGGCCCGGCCGGTCGCATGTTTGTGGCTTGGCCGAGAAGGCGGAGCGGCGAGTTTTTCGAGAACGGCACAAGAATGATTCGAGCGATAGCAGACTATCGTGTAGAACAAAACATAAACTTTTAAGGAGACCGGCCCTGGACCTCACGCGTGGTCCACCGCTCGACGAGGCTGCTTTCCGCGAGAAGGCGGCGGCCGTGTGGGCAAGTCCGGACTGGGGCATCACGGAGGAGGCCTTGGTCGCGCCGGAACTCTGACACGTCATGGTCGATCTGGTCTATTCGGGTAACTTCGATCAGACGGAGCGGTTCATGGATGCGGCGTGGAAGCCCGGCTGGCCGACCCGCGAGGTGTTCTGGGATCGGTTTCGCTGCAACCTGCAGCATGGCCGCTTCTGGCTGGGCGTCGCCGAGTTGAACGGTTTCGACGACCCGATGTTCATGTCCGAGGATTGCGAGATAGGCGATATCGAACAGGGTTGACGGTGGCGCGAGACGCCCCGAAGCGCGGGGGGCGTCCCTACCCCAGGGCCTTGACCACGTCCTCGCACATTTTCTTGGCGTCACCGAACAGCATCATCGTGTTATCGCGGTAGAACAGCTCGTTGTCGACGCCGGCATAGCCGCTGGCGAGGGAGCGTTTGCTGAACAGCACGGTCCGCGCGTTCTCCACGTCCAGGATGGGCATGCCGTAGATCGGGCTCGACGGGTCGGTCTTGGCTGCCGGGTTGGTCACGTCGTTGGCGCCGATCACGAAGGCGACGTCGGTCGAGGAGAAATCGCGGTTGATCTCGTCGAGTTCCATCACCTCGTCATAGGGCACGTTGGCCTCGGCCAGCAGCACGTTCATATGTCCGGGCATCCGCCCGGCGACCGGGTGGATGGCGTAGCGCACGGTGACGCCGCGCGCCTTCAGGATATCGCCCATCTCGCGCAGGGCGTGCTGGGCCTGGGCCACCGCCATGCCGTAGCCCGGCACGATGATGACCGAGCCGGCATTCTCGAGGATGAAGGCGGCATCCTCGGCGCTGCCCGACTTCACCGTCTTGTCGCCCAGGTCAGGGCCACTGGCCGCCACGCCCTCGCCGCCGAAGCCGCCCAGGATGACGTTGAAGAAGGACCGGTTCATGCCCTTGCACATGATGTAGCTAAGGATCGCGCCGGAGGAGCCGACCAGGGCCCCCGTCACGATCAGCAGGTTGTTGCCCAGGGTGAAGCCGATGCCGCAGGCCGCCCAGCCTGAATAGGAATTGAGCATGGAGATGACGACCGGCATATCCGCACCACCGATGGGCACGATCAGCAGCACCCCGAGGATCAGCGACAGCAGGACGATCATCCAGAACAGGAAGCCCGATTCGCCGCTCACGAAGAGCGCGATCAGGAAGACCAGCAGGATGCCCAGGGCGAGGTTCAGAATATGCTGGCCCGGGAAGGACAGGGGGTTGGAACTGACCATTCCCTGCAGCTTGCCGAAGGCGATGATCGAGCCGGTGAAGGTGATGGCGCCGATCGCGGTGCCCAGGCTCATCTCGATCAGGCTGGTGGCGTGGATCGCGCCGGAGGTGCCGATGCCATAGGCCTCGGGCGTGTGGAAGGCCGCCGCGGCGACGAAGACCGCGGCCAGGCCGACCAGGCTGTGGAAGGCGGCCACGAGCTGAGGCAGGGCGGTCATCTCGATCCGCTGGGCGATCACCGTGCCGATCGTGCCACCGATGACGATGCCGGCGATGATCGTCGTGTAGCTGACGACCTCGGACGAGGCCAGGGTGGTCACCACGGCGATGACCATGCCGATAATGCCCAGCAGGTTGCCGCGTCGCGCCGTTTCGGGCGAGGCCAGGCCGCGCAGGGCCATGATGAAACAGATCGACGCGATCAGATAGGCGAGGGTGGAGGCTGTTGCGCTCATCGGTCCGGGCCTCGCCTAACGTTGCTTCTTGCGGAACATCTGCAGCATGCGCTGCGTCACGATGAAGCCGCCGAATATGTTGATCGAGGCCAGGGTGACGGCGATGAAGCCGAAGACCTGGGAGATGTTGAAATCCGCCGGCCCGGCCGCGATCAGGGCGCCGACCACGATCACGCTGGAGATCGCGTTGGTCACGCTCATCAGCGGGGAATGCAGCGCCGGGGTGACATGCCAGACGACGTAATAGCCGACGAAGATAGCCAGCACGAAGACGGTGAAACCCATGAGGAAGACATCGGCCGACCCGCTCCCGGCCGTCGCCGCGGCGGCGGAGCCGGCATCGGCATAAGTCGCGCGCTGGGCCAGTTCGGCCAGACGCTCGGCGAGGCGCGAGGCCTCGCCCGAGAGCTTATAGGCGGAATCGGCGAAATCGACCGGATCCATCGCTCAGGCTCCTTGTTCGTCAGATTTGGGTTCGTCAGATATGGGTGCTTCAGAGGGGGGTTCTTCAGAGGGGGGCTCAGCGGCCGGCGTCTCCGCCTTTGCCGCTGGCGCGTTGGGTGCCGCGGCGAAATCCGGATGGACGATCTTGCCGTCATGGGTCAGGACCGTGGCGGCCACGATCTCGTCCTCCCAGTCGAGCTTGACGCTCTTGCTCTCCGGATCGATCAGCGGTGTCAAATAGGCGACCAGGTTGCGGGCATAGAACTGGCTGGCATCGATGGCCAGGCTGCTTGGCAGGTTGGTCTGGCCGATGATGCGCACGCCATGGGCCTCGACGATTTCGTCCGGCTTGCTCAGATCGCAATTTCCGCCGGCCTCGACCGCCATATCGACGATGATCGCGCCCGGCTTCATGCCCTTGATCATCTCCTCGGTCACGATGCGCGGCGCGGGCCGACCCGGGATCAGCGCCGTGGTGACGACGATATCCTGCTTCTTCAGGTGCTCGGACAGGGCCGCGGCCTGACGCTTCTTGTAGTCCTCGCCCGCTTCCTTGGCGTAGCCGCCGGCCGTCTCCAGATTCTCGGCGCCCTCGACCTCGACGAAACTCGCGCCCAGGCTCTGCCCCTGTTCCTTGGCGACGGCGCGGACATCGAAGGCGGAGACGATGGCGCCCAGGCGGCGCGCCGTGGCGATCGCCTGCAGCCCGGCGACCCCGGCGCCCACGATCACGACGCGGGCGGGCGGAATGGTGCCGGCCGCCGTCATCATCATCGGAAAGGCCCGGTCGAAATGGTCGGCGGCGATGATGACCGCCTTGTAGCCGGCCAGATTGGATTGGGAGGACAGCACGTCCATGGCCTGGGCACGAGTAATTCGCGGCACCAGCTCGAGAGTCATCGCCGTTACGCTCTGGGCGGCATAGGCGTCCAGGGCCTTGGGGTCGCCATGGGGCGCCAGCATGCCGATCACGTAGCAGCCCTCGGGCAGGGGGGAAATTTCGTCGATCTTGTCCTTGCCGCGCGACTCGGCCTTGGTCAGCGGTGCGCGCACCTTGAGCAGGATGTCGGCGCCGGCGACGGCGGCGGCATAGTCCTTGGCGATCGTTGCGCCCGCCGCTTCGAAGGCGGCGTCGGCGATCGATGCGCCCGCGCCCGCGCCTGTTTCGATGGCGATCTCGGCGCCCAGGGCGATCAGCTTTTTGACCGAATCAGGGGTTGCGGCAACACGCCGCTCGCCTTCCCGGCGTTCTTTCGCTACGGCGATTCGCATCTCGAACCCGTCTCCTCTGGTCCACGAACTTGGGTGAGCTGGCCCGGCCGCAAGAACCCTGGCGGATCCTTGGCGCGTCCTGTTCCAGCCGCATGAACTTCCCCGAACTTCTTCGCGCGACACAATGCCGTCTCCCCCCGAATTTGCCAAGGAGGAGGGCGAAAGGCACTTGCGCGGCACGCGTTTTCCGGCAAGTCATAAGGATAGAGCGACCGGACGCGGGTTCACGGCGGGCTCGAATCCGCATTCCCCGCAGAACGGGGGCGGCCACCGCAGATAGCGACGGGGACCTATGGGGATCGAAACCAAGTACAGGGAATGGCGAAGCCTGCCTGAAATGTTCTTCGAACAGGCAGGAAAGCTAGGCGACACGCCCTTTCTATGGCGCAAAACCGACGGCGCGTTCCGTCCCTGGAGCTGGGCCGAGACGGCGCGCCAGGTCAGCGCGCTGAGCCGCGGTCTGCGGGCCCTCGGCGTGGCCCGGGGCGATCGTGTCGTGATCGTGTCCGAAAACCGGCCCGAATGGGTGATCGCCGATCTCGCGGTGATGGCCGCGGGCGCGATCTCGGTGCCCGCTTACACCACGAACACCGTCGCGGACCATCTGCATATCATCGAGGATAGCGGCGCCAAGGCCGCAATCGTTTCGACCGCGCGTCTGGCGGAGCGGCTGCTGCCGGCCGCTGCCCGCGCGGCGAGCCTGGAGGCGGTCGTCGCCATAGAGTCCGTTGAGTCGCTCGTCGCGTCGGGTAACGGCGAAGTGGTCGCGGTGCTGGCCTGGGACGATATACTGGCCCGGGGCGAGGCCGCGACGGACGATGTAGCGGAAACGCTCGCGAAGCTCGAACGGGGCGCCACGGGCTGCTTCATCTATACCTCGGGCACCGGCGGCGCGCCCAAGGGCGTGATGCTCAGCCACGGAGCGATCCTGTGCAACTGCCTGGGCGCCTATCATCTGCTGCTCGAACTGGGCCTGGAGGACGAGGTCTTTCTCTCCTTCCTCCCGCTCAGCCATTCCTACGAGCATACGGCGGGCCTCTATTTCCCGATCTCGATCGGTGCGCAGGTCTATTACGCGGAAAGCATCGAGAAGCTGGCGGGCAATATGCTCGAGGTCCGGCCGACCCTGATGACCGCAGTGCCGCGCCTCTACGAAACCATGCATGCGCGGATCACCCGCGATGTCGAACGGACGGGCGGAATCAAGAAGGCGCTGTTCGACAAGGCGCTGGCCCTGGGACGCAAGAAATACGAGGCGCCGGGGAGCCTTGGCCCGATCGAGAGGCTGACCGATTGCCTGGTCGAAAAGCTGGTGCGCGAGAAGGTGCGCGGCCGGTTCGGCGGGCGCCTGAAGGCCCTGATTTCGGGCGGTGCGCCGCTGAATGTCGAGATCGGGCTGTTCTTCCACGCTCTCGGCCTGCGCCTGTTGCAGGGCTACGGCCAGACCGAAAGCGCGCCGGTGGTGAGCTGCAACAGGCCGCACCGGGTCAAGATGCACACGGTCGGGCCGCCCTTCGTCGATGTCGGTCTGCGCATCGCCGAGGACGGCGAGATCCTGTTGCAGGGCGAGCTGGTAATGAACGGCTATTGGAACAACCCGGAGGCCACCGCGGAGGTCCTGAAGGACGGTTGGCTGCACACTGGCGATATCGGCCGGTTGGACGAGGACGGCTTTCTCCAGATCACCGACCGCAAGAAGGACATCATCGTGAATTCGGGAGGGGACAATCTTTCGCCCCAGCGGGTCGAGGGTTATCTCAGCATGCAGCCCGAGATCGGCCAGGCCATGGTCTATGGCGACAAGCGGCCCCATCTCGTCGCGCTGATCGTGCCCGATGGTGAATTTCTCAAGACCTGGGCCGAAGAGAGGGGCAAGCCAGCCGATCTCGCGGCGATGCGCGACGACCCGGGATTGCGCGGCGCTATCGAAAAGGCGATCGACCGGGTGAACATGGATCTCTCAGGCATCGAACGGGTGCGCCGCTTCGTCCTGGCGGAGGAAGCGTTCTCCGTGGACAACGAGATGATGACACCGACTTTGAAAATCCGGCGTCACGTCATTCGAGAGAAATACGGTCCAGTTCTGAACGCGCTGTACTAGGCTCGGCATTGTTGATTTTGGCCAGCTTGACGCCCGCGAGGCGCGGAGCCAGTCAGCGATTATAAAAGACAGCTATCGCTCCGGAAATTTAGGCAGGCGGCCTGTAGGCAGGCGCCAGGATCGATGCGGTCACAATTCCGCCAGCGCTTCCTGGACGCTGAGGAGGCTGTATTTCGTCGGCAATTCGAAATTGCGGACGATCACGACGCGGGAGGCTAGGTCCTTCCCGAGGACATACTGGTTAAAATCGATGCCTTCGCTGCTCAAAGCCGACTTTACTTGTTCGATCTTGGTCTTGAGTATGCGAAAGATCTCGCTTTGCTGATCATACGAAGGAGGGGGCGCATCGGGTTGGGGCAAGGATCGGAATTCCGCTAAATGCACTATCTCATGCACGAAAAACCATAGGGTGAAGTTGCCTCCATCATACCCAACCGAGGGCGAAGCCTGATCATAGGCTCGGAAGAACAGGTCGCTCAGCACCAGATAGGTCTTATCGTGGCTGTCGGGTCTCTTGGATAATCCCAGAGACCGCTTCGCTTGTTCGACCCTCACGACATAAACTGGCCCAAGCCCGCTGCCGCGACCTATCAGACGGCTCAAGAAGGGTGCGATGGTGTCGAATTATTCGAAATACCGAGCAACCTGTTGCTTCTCGGTTTCCGTCCACTTGTAATTCACGGTGCAAAACGCGGCCACGCTAACGGTGGGGCTTGTCCTGCCGTGTCGGGTTAAAACTCGGCCATGTTTCAGTCTCTGGCAGTTTGATTTGCCGGAGGCGGGAGATGTTCGGTGTGGATTTATACGGGCGTGTTCGTCTGGCGGTTCTGGGCCAGGGTTTGAGCCAACGCGAAGCGGCTCGGCGGTTTGGTATTGATCGTGGGACTGTCGCAAAGATGGTGTCGCATTCGGCGCCGCCGGGTTATCGACGGAGCGTGGGGCCATGCCGCCCGAAGTTGGATCGGCATAGTGGCTTCATCGAGCAGATCCTGTCCGATGACCTGAGCGCGCCGAAGAAGCAACGTCACACGATCCAGCGGAGTTACGATCGCCTGCGCGACGAGCGTGGCTTT
>Ga0115002_10002948_pt1 | contig 21734 bp, 27 predicted proteins | sample ArcticOcean_MG_C_8_FD_89576 | JGI IMG/M metagenome (GOLD analysis project Ga0115002, IMG submission 89576) | Marine microbial communities from western Arctic Ocean - ArcticOcean_MG_CB11_86 | ecosystem: Environmental > Aquatic > Marine > Oceanic | place: Arctic Ocean: Canada Basin | collected... | reverse complement strand
CTCGCGCGGGGACTGCGTGACTACCGGCTCCGATAGCGCGACCCGGAGTCGTGCGACAATCGCTGGCATCACCTCGAACAGCCAATCACACCCGTGGGAACACCGTGCCTGAGTCCTCGGCCCTCTCCTCGATCTCGCTGCCAGAAGAGTTCTTCCAGCGCAGCGATCCGGCTCCCGACCCGCAGTTCTACAGCGAGCCGCGCTACGTCACCCACATCGACGACGCCACCATCGAGGCGTTGACCGTTCTCTACGCCGAGCTCATCCCTCCGAGGAGCGAGGTGCTCGACCTGATGTCCTCGTGGGTGTCGCATCTCCCGCCCGATATCGAGTACGGGCGAGTCGCCGGCCTCGGTATGAACGAGCAGGAATTGGCGACGAACCCCCGGCTCGCGGACTACGTCGTGCACGACCTGAACGAACACCCTGAGCTGCCGTTCCTCGATGCGAGCTTCGACTTCGTAGTCAATGCGGTCTCGGTGCAGTACCTGACTCAGCCCGCAGCAGTCTTTGCCTCGATCGCACGCGTGCTGCGGCCTAGTGGCACCTCAATCGTTGCGTTCTCGCATCGAATGTTCCCGACGAAGGCGATCGCCGTCTGGCAGCAGCTCACTCGCGACGACCGAGCGCGCCTCGTCGCCTCGTACCACGTGCTGGCCGGAGGTTTCGAGGAGCCCGTGTTCCTCGATCGGTCGCCAGACGGTGCGGACCCGCTATGGGCCGTTGTGGCGCGCCGCACAGCAAGCGCACCGACCGACGGCTAGTCGCTTGCGATCGTCGCACCGAGGCGGCGCAGTAGCGTCAGGCACGCCTCACGAGGGCCAGCGACGTACGCCGGGATACCGACCTGCTGGGGGGAGAGCGCCAACCGCTCGCCGTTGAGCATCAGCAGCGAACCGCCGACGGCCTCGAGCACCGCGACCCCACCGGCAACGTCCCAGACCGAGCGCGGGCCCGTGGAAAAATAGACGTCGGCTTGGCCATCGGCCGCGTGTACGAGCTTCACGGCGGCCGAACCACACGGGTACACGTCATACGGAATCTGATGCTGCAACTGCCGCCACTCGAAGTCGTGCCGCGAGACCACGACCCGCTCGACCGATTCCAGATGCTCGATCGAATCGAGCGCGACTCCGTCTCGGCGCGCCTCGCGACGATCACCGTGCACCAGTCCGGAGAGGACGCTCGATTCATCGTCGCTCGTCACCGGAAGACCAACGGCGCCGAGCACGATTTCGTCGTCGACGAATAGTCCCACCGAAACCCCGAACTCCGGGATGCCGCGGATGAACTCGCGAGTCCCATCGAGCGGGTCAACGACCCAGGTCGGCTCACCGTGGACCATCGGTGCGTCCTGACGGGACTCCTCGGAGATCCAGTGGGCACCATCGATCAGGCCCATCAGCTCACGGTGCAACACATCGTCAGCGGCGTGGTCTGCTTCGGTAACGGGCCCCTCGCCGGGCTTGTGCCCCACGCGAACGGTCTCCTGTGCCACCACTTCGAGGATCGCCTCGTTAGCCTGTACCACGGCATACTCAAGGCCTTCTCGCAGGCCATCGAGGTCAAGCAGAGCGGCCTGGGGTTCGTCGGTCACGCGCAGCCAGCGTCGACGCTATCGAGCGTGCGAACGCAATAGAACCGGTCGCCCATCTCTAACGATCCTGAAATAGACGGCAGTTGATTGGGTCGGTGCATCGCGCTCTCGGTCCTGCGGGTATGCACGAATGCTAACGGCTGGCATTCAGGCGAACGAACGCCTCCATCGAAACCTCGCGCCGACTACCGCGACTAGGTCGGACGCTCCCACTGGGCTGCCAGCCACCCGGCGTTGAAATCGAATGCATCGAACGCATAGCCAGTTACTCGTGATCCGGCCGACGCGACCTCGGTGGGGGTGACCAGCGGGAACATCCCGGGCGCATCCTCGAGGAGCACGCGCTGCGCTTCTCGAAATGCGGAGGCCCGTCGCTCAGGCACCAACTCGGAGAGTGCCGCGTTGACGGACGCATCGAACACCGGGTTGGAGTAGCCCCACAGCGAGAAGTTGCTGTCCACGCCACCTCCGGTATGCAGCCGCAGCCCGACATCGGGGGTTTCGAAGCCATCAAGCTCAAAGAGCGACGCCTCGAAGTCGCCGGCGAAGAAGGCTTTAGACCACGTCTCCTCGTCCTCCAGCTGGACCATAGCGTCGAATCCGGCGCCCCGAAGCTGGCCAGAAACGAGGTCGGAGAGCTGCCGGAGATTTGATTGTTCAGGGGTGAGGATGCGGAACGCGGAGGACTCGGCGCCGGCTGCCTGCAGCAATTTCGCCGCCCCGGCAGGGTCGTGCTGGTACAGCGGGTGCGTGCTCAACTCCGACGACGGCAGGCTGTCGGCCCGGTGCGCCGCGCCGACGGGGCTCGCGACTGCCGATCCATCCAGGGAGGCCAATAACTCTCGGTCGACGGACAGCGACACCGCGCGACGGACACGTTCGTCTTGAAAGGCGTCGAGGTGTGCCGTCGGCAGGCCACCCTTGTTGGGCAACAGCGACAGACCAAGGCCGCGCAGGGTCCGGGCCGGGCGCTCCATTCGCTGGGTGCCCCGACGTTCGAGAACCCGCTTCAGGCTCAAGGCACTCGGGTGGTGGCGCACGTCAAGTTGCGACGCAAGGAACGCTGTGTCCAAATCACCTTCATCAGCAAAATGCAGCACGTTGATCTGCTCGATCAGCGGGTAGTCCGTGTCGTGGAATCGCTGGTTCGCGACCAGCGCGTTGCCACTAGCGTCTTGGCCGGCCGGAACAAACGGGCCACTCCCCACTAGATCCGTGAATGACGAATAGCGGGTCGAACCTCGAATCCTGGCTTCGGGCGCACCGAGGAGTTCAAACAGCAAGGAGAACGGCGCACGCAGCCGCACCAGGAGCGTCGTGTCATCTGGTACCTCGACCGCTTCGATCACCGTCGAGAGGAGCCCCTCCTCCTCGGTCATGGCCCGTTGGAGATCGCGGGCAACCAGCTCCGCGGTCAGCGGCATCGCGAGGCCGTCCACATCGGCGTGCAGGAAGATGCCCGTTCGCACACTGAATCGGACCTCGAGGGGCTCGGCGATCTCGAAGCTGGTCGCCACGTCGCCGTGAACGGAGGCGTCGCGCGGATCAACCGCCACCAACCCCGAGTAGGTCAGCAGTTGCTCGAGACGGCTCAGCGACTGAGCACCTGGCTCCGAGGAACGCAGCACACCGAGGCGGAGTCGACCAGACCTGGAGGACCTCGTCGGGGCCAGGCTAGGAAGCACCGGCACCGGAGTCGCGGCGTCGTCACCGCTCTCCCGATCATCGCCGCAAGCGATACCGAAGCCACCGAGCCCCGCAGCCGCACCCAGGACGCCAAACGTGCGTAGTGCCTGGCGGCGGGAGTAGGTCTGTGCCACAAATGCTCCACGATCCGCTCGACCAACGCCCTGACCGCCATCGTACGAGGTCGGCGCGGCGAGCGAACGCCAGCACCCTCACATGGGGAACTCGGAGCGATCTCAGTACGATCCGCGGATACGATCAGTCTCGTGCAGCACTTCGACGACCAACCTGACGATTCACGCCCGGCCAACCCATGGCCGCGCTTGATGGCGCTTGGCGCCGTGATCCTAGTTGCCCTCGTCGCAACGGGCGCCTGCCTCGTCACGTTCGTGACCACCGGCGCTGATCCCGAAGTGCGCGTCGCCTTCACCGCGATCGAGCCCGGGGTCCCGAGGTTCGAGCCGATCACCAACTGGGGAGCGGACGATAGCCAGGCCACTTACGGCATCTGGATCGCCCAGATTCCCGGCACCCGCACACGCGCCTACCTGTCGCGGGAAGTGAACTCCGGTTGCCATCTGACCTGGGAGGGAACCGAGCGAGTCGGTGATGTGACCGGCATCTTCCGCGATCGTTGCAACGGAGGCGCCTACGACATCAACGGGAATGCACTAGATGGGCCGACCACTCGGAACCTCGATCAGTTCCCGGTCGATACGAGTGACGGCGACATACGGGTCGACTTCAGCGTGCTGCAGATCGGCACCTGCCGCGTCGTCGCGCCGATCTCGGGCGAGCTGATCTGCGCGCCCGAGATCGGCGCGACGACGCGGACGGTGCCACGGAACGGGAACCTACCGGACGACTTCGCCCGGCGCTAACTACGCCGCTACTACCAGATTCCGAGCGCCATCTTGACCTCCTCGGAGGCCATTTCGCGCGGATCCCACGGCGGGCTCCAGACCAGGTTCACCTCGACGTCTTCGACGCCTTCGACCTCGGTGGCCTTGTGGTAAATCATCCCCTGCAGGAGTGGTCCCACCGGACACGCCGGCGAGGTCAGCGTCATATCGACGGTGACCGAGCCCCCGTTATCGATCACCACGTCGTAGATCAGACCGAGCTCCGTAATGCTCATGTGCAGCTCGGGATCCTCGACGGTCTTGAGGACCGCCCAGATCTCGTCAGTCGTAGGGACTTGCTTGGTCTCGGCCTCAGCCATCGTCGTTGGTCCTTTCATCGGTCGTGATCGGGGCCGCCACAGCACCCGTATCCAGAGCTTGCTGCAAGGTCTTCCATGCCAGAGACGCACATTTCACGCGCGCCGGAAACTTCGCTACGCCGGCCAACATCTCGCTGTCGCCGAGATCGACGTCGCCTGCCTCGCCGGTGAGCATCAGTCGCTGGAACGCGTCAACCGCCGCCTGGGCGCCGTCCCGATCCAGGCCCGCGACTTGTTCAGTCATCATCGACGCGGACGCCTGCGAGATCGAGCAGCCGTCGCCTGAGAAGCGCAGCTCCACGATCTGTCCGTCATCCAGTTGAACGTCGACGTGGATCTGGTCGCCGCATAGCGGATTGGCGCCGTCGGCCTCGTTGCTCGGCGATTCGAGTTCACCGCGGTTTCGGGGGCTGCGATAGTGCTCGAGGATGACCTCACGGTAGAGGTCCTCCATCAGGCTCCCGCCTGATTCGAGGTCGCGCCGCGCGCTACCGCGTTCACCGGCCTGTTGAGAGGTCACTTCGGCCCAACGAACATACGATTCGTCTCCTCAACCGCGCGGACAAGGTCATCTACCTCATCACGGGTATTGTAAATGTAGAACGACGCCCGCGCGGTCGCCGGCACTTCGAGGCGTGCCATCACCGGTTGTGCGCAGTGGTGGCCAGCGCGGATGGCCACGCCGTGGTCATCGAGGATTTGCCCCACGTCATGCGGGTGCACGTCCTCCAGCGAGAACGAGACGACCCCGCCTCGATCTTCCGCTTCCGGTGGGCCGTAGATCGTCACGCCGGGCACGTCGCCGAGGCGGGCAAGCGCATAGCGAGTCAGATCGACCTCGTGCGCTCGGACCTGGTCCATCCCGACCCCGGTCAGATACTGGAGCGCCGCCCCGAATCCGACGACACCGGCGATGTTTGGTGTGCCAGCCTCGAACTTGGTGGGCACCTCGGCCCAAGTCGACTGCTCCGTCGTGACGGTGAGGATCATATCGCCGCCGCCCATGAACGGATCCATCACCTCGAGCTGTTCGCGCTTCGCCCAAAGCACCCCGACGCCGGTGGGACCCAGCATCTTGTGAGCCGAGAACGCGACGAAGTCGACGTTCAGCGCCTGTACATCGACCGGAAGGTGCGGTACGGACTGCGCCGCGTCGAGCATCACGAGGGCGCCCTCCGCCTTCGCCAACGAAACCAGCTCGTCCACCGGGACGATCGTCCCGAGCGCATTCGACATCGTGGTCATCGAGAGCAGTTTGGTCTTCGGTCCGATCAACTCACGCGCGGCCTCGAGGTCGAGCGTGCCGTCCGACAGCATCGGAATGAACTTGAGCACGATCCCTCGGTCGTCACGCAGCATCTGCCACGGGACGATGTTGGAGTGGTGCTCCAGCTCGGTGAGCACCACTTCGTCGCCCGCCTGCAGGAACTTCCGTCCCCAACCGTGGGCCACGAGGTTGATCGACATCGTCGTACCCGAGGTGAAGACGATCTCCCGATCGCTGGGCGCGTTGATGAAGTCGCGCACCAGTTCGCGGACGCTCTCGTAGAGCCCGGTCGCTTCCTGCGAGAGCGTGTGCACACCCCGGTGGATGTTCGCGTTGTGGTCGCGGTAAAACCGCGTCAACTCCGCGATCACCTGCACGGGACGCTGCGAGGTGGCGGCGTTGTCGAGATACACGAGGTGCGCCCCCGAATTCACGTCCCGTTTGAGAATCGGGAAGTCGCGCCGAATCTTGTCGATGTCGTAAGCGCGCGGAGTCGCCGGGGCTGCTGGCTCACCGGTCTCAATCACGTTGGGTGGAGGGGACATTAGCTTCCCGCCTGAGCTGTTGGGTCGGCACACTCCACGAGCACGTCATCACCCTCGATGCTGACCGTGTACGCGGCCACATCGTGGACCGCGGGAAGCGTCAGTACCTTGCCGGTCTTCGCGTCGAAGGCCGCGCCGTGCCGAGGGCAGATCACGCGCCCACGCTGCAGACGCCCTTCGCCGAGCGGGCCGTCATCGTGCGTGCAGACGTTGTCGATCGCGTAAATCTCGCCATCGACGTTGCTCAGCGCAAGCGAGCGTCCAGCGCACTCGACAACGTGGACTTCGCCCTCGGGGATGTCGTCCACCGCGCAGACGCGTTCATTCGTCACTGGTGCGCCCGTCTACAGCTTGGCGTTTGCGAGCTTCTCGACCACGATCTCCTCGAGTTCTTCGGCCAGCCCGTCGATCGGAATGTCCTCTACAACCGACTGGAAGAAACCGGTCACCAGGAGCTGCAGCGCCGAACGGCGCGGCAGGCCGCGGCTCTGCAGATAGAAGAGGGCTTCCTCGTCCACCGGACCGACCGTGGCGGCGTGTCCGCAGCGGATCACATCCGAGGTCAGAATCTCGAGCACCGGATCGGAATCCGCCTTCGAGTTGCCAGAGAGCAGGAGATTGCGGTTCGTCTGGTTGGCCTGAGCCCCCTTCGCGGAGACCTCGACGCGTGTCACGCCGTAGTAGATCGAGCGTGACGAACCAGCGAGCGCAGCCTTGATCTCGACATTCGAGGTCGTGCGGGGCCCGATGTGGTCCTGCAACGTGACGAAGTCGAAGTGCTGCTCGGTATCACCGAGGGCAACCCCGCTGATATCGGAATGCGCGCCCTCACCCTCGATCAGCGCCTCGACGGTCTGCTTGATCAGCGCGCCGCCTATCGCCAGCGAGGACACCTGCACGTTCGCAGCGCGCCCGAGGCGGCTGCGCGCGGTGGTGAACTCCTGCGTGGCGGCGCCCCAGCGGTCGTCGAGTAGCAGGCGGACCTTCGCGTCATCGGCTGCGTGAATTTCGATCACGCTGGAGACCAGCAACGGCTGGTCGTCGGAGATGAAGCGGACAACTACGACTGCCTCGCAGGCGGTGTGGGCGTCGATCAGGATGCGCGGGTAGATCGCGCTTCCGGCCGGGGCCTCGGACGCATCGATCGTGACGACGACAGGCGAGCTGAGCGCGACGCCCTTCGGCAGTCGCAGGTAGAGCCCGTCTGACCAGTGCGCCGCGTTGGCAGCGATGAAGCGACCCTCGGTGCTGGGCACGATCGAACCGAGGCGTTCACGGACATCGTCGTTCAATCGTTGGTCGTCCGCTGCCTCACGGAGCGTCCCGGCGAAAGCCTCACGATGGAGCTGGTCGACTTTGACCGTCGTCGTGGGCGTCCAGGGCGTAAACGACTCGATCGTCAGGTCGGTGACGTCCGTGTACTTCCAGGCGCGGATTTGAGGCGTCGGCACCGGCGCCGCGGCGAATGCACGGGCCGCCTCGCGGCGAGCGGCGAGTAGCCACTCCGCCTCGAAGCGCTCTTCGGCAGCCACAACGACTGCGTCCTCGGAGTAGAGAGCGGCCGTGGTAGTGGTGTCAGCCACTAGCCCACCGACCCTTCCATCTGCAGCTCGATCAGCCGGTTGAGTTCAATCGCGTACTCCATGGGGAGTTCTTTCACGATCGGCTCGACGAAGCCGTTGACGACCATCTTCGCGGCGTCTTCTTCGTTGATGCCTCGCGACATCAGGTAGAAGAGCTGTTCCTCCCCCAGTTTCGAGACCGAAGCCTCGTGGCCGATGTTCACCTGCTCCTCGTCCACCTCCATCGTCGGGTAGGTGTCGGAACGAGAGTGCTCATCGAGCAGCAGCGCGTCACAGCGGACGGTCGAACTGGAGTTCTCCGCACCCTCGTAGACCTTGAGCAGGCCCCGGTAGGAGCTGCGGCCCGCGCCACGGGATACCGATTTCGACACGATCGCCGAGGTCGTGTTCGGGGCGACGTGAACGATCTTGCCGCCCGCATCCTGGTGCTGACCGTCGCCGGCGAACGCCAGCGAGAGGATCTCGCCGTGGGCTCGCTCGCCCATCAGGAAGACGGACGGGTACTTCATCGTGAGCTTGGAACCGAGGTTACCGTCGACCCACTCCATCACCGCGTCCTCGTAGGCGTAGGCGCGCTTGGTGACGAGGTTGTAAACGTTATTCGACCAGTTCTGAATCGTCGTGTAGCGAACGCGAGCGCCCTTTTTCACGACGATCTCGACCACGGCGGAGTGCAGCGACGACGACGAGTAAATCGGCGCCGTGCAGCCCTCGACGTAGTGCACGTAGCTGCCTTCGTCGGCAATGATCAGCGTGCGCTCGAACTGGCCCATGTTCTCGGTGTTGATGCGGAAGTACGCCTGCAGCGGCACGTCTATGTGGACACCCGGCGGCACGTAGATGAACGAGCCACCCGACCAGACGGCCGAGTTCAGCGCCGAGAAACGGTTGTCGCCCGACGGAATGATGGTGCCGAAGTACTCCTGGACTATCTCCGGGTACTCCTCGAGGCCCTGGTCCATGCCCAAGAAGAGCACGCCCTGCTTTTCGAGGTCCTCGCCAATGTTGTGGTAGACGACCTCGGAGTCGTACTGCGCGCCCGCACCAGCAAGGAACTGTTTCTCCGCCTCGGGGATGCCGAGCTTGTCGAAGGTGTCCTTGATGTACTCCGGAACGTCATCCCAGCTCGTGGCGTCCTGATCGGTCGCCTTCACGTAGTAGTGGATGTTGTCAAAGTCGATCTCGTCGAGTTCTTCGCTACCCGTCCACTTCGGGTTCGGGATCTCGAGGAACTGCCGGTAAGCGTCGAGGCGGTACTCGAGCATCCACTCGGGCTCGCCCTTCATTCCGGACATGCCGCGGATGAGCTCTTCGCTCAGGCCCTTCTCGGCCATGAACAGCGGCTTTTCGTCGTCGTGGAAGCCCCACTGGTATTCGCCAACCGCATCTCGTGCGACGTCCTTCGAAGTGGTCATGCCGTCACCCCCTCAGTCGCGAGCCCAAGCTCCTCGAGGATCGGGTCATACCCGTTCGTCTCGATCTTCTTGGCCAGCGATGCGTCGCCCGACTTCACGATCTGGCCGTTGACCAGGATGTGCACGAAGTCCGGCGTGATGTAGTTCAGAATTCGCTCGTAATGTGTAATGATCAGAATCCCGATGTCCGGCGTCCGGAGCGCGTTCAGGCCCTCAGCCACCGTCCGCAGCGCGTCGACGTCGAGGCCCGAGTCGGTCTCATCGAGGATCGCGAGGCTCGGCTTCAGCATCCCGAGCTGCAGGATTTCGGCGCGCTTCTTCTCGCCGCCAGAGAACCCGTCGTTGACGTACCTGCGGGCGAAGCTCTCGTCCATCTTCAACGTGCCGAGGGTCTCGCGGAGCTCCGCAAGGAACTCGCGCGCCGGAATCTCTTCGCCGCGACACGCCTTCAGCGCTTCGCGCAGGAAGTTGACCATCGTGACCCCGGGAATCGAGGTCGGGTACTGGAACGAGAGGAACATCCCCAGGCGAGCGCGTTCGTCGGCAGGCATCGCTGTGACGTCCTGCCCCTTGAAGAAGACCTTCCCGCTGTCCACGGTGTAGGCCGGGCTGCCGGCGATCGTGTTCGCCAGCGTGCTCTTTCCGGAACCGTTCGGACCCATCAGCGCATGGATCTCGCCGGGATGAATCTTAAGGCTCGTGCCCTGGACGATCCGGAGCTCCGGCTTGTTCAGGATGCTCACGTGAAGGTCCTGGACCTCCAAAATTGGTTCGCTCATCGCAGTCCTTACATCGTTGCGTCGCTGGCATCCGCACTCGACCACCGGCGAATAATCTCGTTCTGACCGCGTCACGGTGACGCTCTTCGTACCGTTAGCCAGTCACCGTCATCGACGGTCGCTGGACCACGTATTCACAAGCGTCCCCGCCGGTTGCAACCGTCGAGACCTGTACCACCGGGAGGCCCAATAGCGATTCGATGACTTCTCGGTCGGCATCACACATCGCGTGGTTGCCCTCGGCGCAAGAGCGCACGGGACAACTGCTGTTCCGCAACACGACCAGACCGTCGCGCTGCTCGGTGATCTCGAGGATGCCTTCTTCTTGCAGCGCTTCCGTGACCTGTTGGACTCGGTCTTCAAACACCTCGGCGGTGATGCGCGGCGCGTGATCCCGCGCCATCGCCACACCGACTCTAGCGAAGACCAAATCCGCCAGCTCAGCCCCGTCGCGTCCCGATACCTCGTCGACGCTCAGACTCACGAGGGCCGGATAGATGCGGTCGAGGAGCCGCGAGTAGCTAGCGCCCGAAGTCTCTTCCTCGCCCGCTTCGCTCAGCGAGTAGCGGGTGACGGGGCGACCGCGCTGTTGCCGCACCAGTTCGGTGTCAAGCAGCCCTTCAGCGACCATGATGTCCATGTGTCGGCGGATCGAGCCGGTGGAGACACCGACCTGCGTCGCGAGTTCGGTAGCCGTTGAGGTACCTTGCTCCTGCAGCAGGCGTGTGACGGCGTCGCGTGTCTGCTCCACAGGCCCTCCCGCCGCACTGATCGTCTGTCCTGTACGACCCACGCTATCGCCGCATAGGGGTCCAGTCAACGTTTATTTCATTTTACTGCAGTTAATGTCGATTAAGCTCGAAAGCGCCCATTATTATGTGGTGTTGAACCCTTCATCGTAGAATGCTCAGACAATCAGCAACACGTGGACAGGCAGCGAAGGGGTCCCGCATGGCGGACGACGTACAGGGTCTCACGATCGGCAGCACGGCCAGCTACGAGAAGCAAGTCAGCGCCGCAGACATCGAGAGCTTTGCCCAGGTGACCGGTGACACGAACCCGCTGCACACCGACGCTGCCTACGCGGCGCGCACGCGGTTCCAGCAGCCGATCGCGCACGGCATGCTCGGCGCGGGCGTCATTTCGGCCGCGATCGGCGCGAAGCTGGCTCCCGGAAAAGCTGTGATCTACCTCGGTCAGAACCTGCAGTTCCGCGCCCCGGTCATGCCCGGCGACACGATCACGGCGAACGTCGAGGTAATCGAGGTCGACGCGGAACGCAGTCGCCTGAAGCTGAGCACGACTGTCGCCAACCAGGACGGCACCGACGTGATCCGCGGCGAGGCGAACATCATGGTCGAGGCACTCAGGGACTAACTGAGCGACCGGCGATCGCGGATACTCACACGCTGAGCTTCGACTGAAACATACGACACGGCCGCGCCGGCGCTTATCAAACTTCACATCACTAGGAGGAAATCAATGGGGACATTAGACGGACAGGTGGCTGTGGTCACCGGCGCCAGTCGTGGAATCGGCCGCGCCTGCGGGATTGAGCTAGCGAAGCATGGCGCGAACATCGTCGTGAACTACACGTCGAACGCCGAGGCCGCCGATTCCTGCAAAGTAGCGATCGAGTCCGAGGGCGTCCAGGCGCTCGTGGTCCAGGCCGACGTCTCCAAGCCCGAGGACGCACAGCGCCTGATCGCCGCCGCCGAAGAGCAGTTCGGCAAAGTCGACATCCTCGTCAACAACGCGGGCATCAACCGCGACAAGACCGTGCAGCGGATGGCCGTCGAGGACTGGCAGTCGGTGATCGAGACCGACCTGTCCTCGATGTTCTACTGCACCAACGCCGTGGTCACGGGGATGCGCGAGCGCAACTACGGCCGCATCGTCAACATGTCCTCGATCATTGGTCAGATGGGCAACCTCGGCCAGGCGAATTACGCTGCCGCTAAGGCTGGGATGATTGCCTTCTCGAAGTCGGCCGCGAAGGAGCTGGCCCGCTTCAACATCACCGTCAACGCGGTCTGCCCCGGCTTCGTCGAGACCGACATGGTGATGGCGCTGGACGACAAGATTAAGGAAGCGCTGATCGCGCAGATACCGCTCGGGCGGTTCGGGACCGCCAAGGAGGTCGCCTCGACAGTCCGCTTCCTCTGCACCGAGGGCAGCTTCTACACCGGCGCCCAGATGAGCCTCAACGGCGGGCAGTACATGTAGGTCCTGTCGGGGTACCCACCGAATATTCGAAGACAGACTGCCCTAGCGGGCATCCGTCCCTCGAGCGGAGCCGCCCCCGCCCGGGCGGCTTCGCTGCATCCGAGGCCGGTACGATGAACCGATGAGCGACTCCAACCTCGTGTGGTCGAGCGAAGGGGGACCGGTGCGAGAGCCCTCGTCCGGCTCAGGTCGACCATCCAGGCCCCCGAAGCGAGGCAAGCAGCACCGAGGTGCGCCCGCCTCGGACTCACTGCCGATCGACCCCGGCGACGGCTTCGTGCGACTCCACCGAGGCAAGTCGGCCAGGGGCCGCAAGCCGGGCACCCTCGTGGTCGGGTTGCAGGGCAGCGAGCAGGAACTCGACGCGGTCCTCAAGCGTTGCAAGCAGCGCATCGGCGCTGGCGGCACCCGCCAGGAGCGGGTGCTCGTGATTCAGGGCGACCACCGCAAGAAGCTCAAGACGCTGCTCGAGGCCGACGGACATCAGGTCAAGCTCGCAGGCGGTTAGGCCATCTTTGGCAGTGTCAGCGTGCTCACTGTCAGTCCTCGATACGATCGACACGGACGGCCGTACATAGTGCGGGAAGGTCCACGTGACTCAGGACCAAGCTGCACTTGAGTGGTTCCGCGTCGCGGAACTCGACGATCTACGCTTGGTCGGGTGCGGACAGTGACCGCACCCGACCAAGCGTTCGCGCTGACTCACTTCGAGGGCGTGTACGCCGCCTTCGCCGAGCGGCCCACACCATGGCGGGCCGCTCGGCGAAGGCTCGATCGAAAAGGGCTAGCTTCGCTGCCTGTGGCACGGTTATGACTACCACCCGACGATCGGTGAGCCACCCGGCGCCTTCTCTGACTGCGCGATCAAGGTAGCCGCCGAGGTCTCCGACCATTTGACCGCGGTGAAAGGCATCGGTGAGGGGTCAGCGCACATGTTCCTGATGTTCCAATTCGGGCGCTCGGACGTGCTGCCGGTTGGAAATATCGGTGTGCGGATCGGGATGCGAATCGCCTACGGCCTCGATGACACGCCCACGCCGAAGCAGGTACTCGCGATCGGCAAGCCGTGGACGCCGTATCGGTCTGTTGCCTCCTGGTACATGTGGCGCGCGACCGAGACGGTCACGCCGGGCGACTCGCCGTAGGCACGCGGCCGAGCAGGCGCGCAAGACGCTGCCGCCTATAATCGCGCCCGACACATCGCCGAGGGCCAGCCTCGGCTCGAATGAAAGGTGCGGAGATGCGGATCGTGGTGATCGGTCAGGCGGCGTTCGGGCTCGACGTCTTCAACGCTCTGCGCGAAGCAGGCGAAGAGATCGTTGGAGTGTCCACCCCTCGGCAGAAGTCGCGCCCTGATCCGCTCTTCGAGGCGGCCGGCGAAGCCGGAATCCCCGTAGTCGCAACGCCTGACCTGCGCAAGGACGAGCCGTTCGCGCAATACCTCGAATGGAAGCCCGACCTGCTGGTCTTCGCGTTCGTCACCGACATCGTGCGCAAGCGCGTACTCGACGCGTCTACGCACGGCGCGATCCAGTACCACCCGTCGCTGCTGCCGAAACACCGTGGCCGCTCCGCGATGAACTGGCCGATCATGAGTGGCTCCACGAAGACAGGGAACACCATTTTCTGGGTCGACGAGGGCATCGACACCGGGCCAATCCTCTCCCAGGAGGAGTTCGAGATTGAGCCCGAAGACACGATGGGCTCGCTCTACTTCCAGAAGCTGTACCCCGCGGGTATCAAAGCCCTCGCAGACGGCGTGCGCCAAGTGCGCGAGGGCACGGCGCCTCGGATCAAGCAAGACGACTCACAGGCGAGCTACGAGCCACCCGCTGGCCCTGAGCACTCGAAGATCGACTTCCAGAAGCCTGGACCAGTCGTGTTCAACCTGGTTCGCGGCCTAGATCCCTCGCCGGGCGCTTCGGCGCAGGACGGTGAGCGGCTGCTACGGTTGTACGATGCCTCGTACCGCCCCGGCTCCCCCGACGAGGATCCGGGCACTGTGGTTTCCGCCGCGGACGGCAGTGTGGAAATTGCGGTGATCGGTGGCTTCATCATCGTCGCTCGCGCCCAGCTTGAGGGTGAGCGGAAGGCGGCTGCGGCCGACCTCCTCGAGCCGGGGACGGTCCTCGACCGCCCCGCGTAGCCCGCGAGGGATCGCTCGCTAATCCCAGCCAAGCTCGGCGAGAAGCCACGACTCGTCCGCGGATGGCATCCGCAGGAACAGCGCCGTCGATTCGACGAGCGTCTCGCCGTCGGCGTTCTCGGCGTGCGCCTCGACCTCCATGCCGCGGCCTCGGGAGCGGCAGGGCGGCGGCAACGGGTTTCCATCTTCGCGGTGACCCCTAGCGCACAGTGCGCGGCGAACATCGCCCACGCCATCGCCTCGTCGAGCCGCGCGACCAGCACGCCGCCGTGCACCACGCCGGGGAAGCACTCGTCCTCGGGCTTCGGCTGGTAGTCGCGGATCACGCCGTCGTCGCCGTCGCGCCGGAACTGCATGTACAGGCCGTGCGGGGTCCCGCGGCCACAGGCGAAGCAATCGTGCTGGGACAGGCGCTCGTCGAGCAGGTCGTGCGCCCCGGCGGACATGTCAGTCGATCGGAGCTCGGGCGGTTCCGGTGAGCAGCACCGTGCCGTGCTCGTCCTCGCAGCTCACCTCGTAGCTGGCGATGCCATCCGCAACTCTCCGCGGCTCAGCACGCGCGGTGACAGTCACCGGCGGCAGCGCAGGCGCACGCCAGCGCACCTTCAGATGGCCGCCAGTCGCCCAGCGGCGGCCGAACGTGTTCGTCATCGCCTCCGAGAGCAGCGCCAGCACCAGCATGCCGTGGGCGACGGGACGGCCGAACTGGCTCGCTGCGGCTTCGGGGGTTTCGAGGTGGATCGGGTTGAAGTCGCGCGCGCCCTCGGCGTAGCTGTTGATCCGAGGCTGGTCGATCAGCCGCGTCACAGGCTCGACGGCCGGGGCATCGCTCGAGGTGGTCACGACAGCTCCATCTCGAGGCCCTCGGGCACGAGCATGACCGAGGTGCGACCGCGGCCGATCTGGGCGTCGGCGGTCTGGACCTCAGTCTCGAATACGACCATCAGCACGCCGCGACGCTCCGAGCCCGAGGCGACGACGATGCGCACCTCCACGGTCTCGTCGATCGCCACGTCGCCCGTAAAGTCGAACTCCTGGCCCGTGTGAACGAGGCCGGGCGGAGTCTCGAATCGCGCCATCAAGCCACCGAGGGCCAGCGCTCCGAGCGCCAACGGTGGGACGCTGTGATCCCAGAGTTCGTTCACCTCGCCGGTGGCATCGAGGTACGCCTGCACCTCGGCAGCGCTCACACGAAACTCGAAGGGCGCCAACTCGTATCCACGCTCGAGGGTGGCGAAGTCGCCTTTCATCTGCGACGCCACTTCTGGCACAGGTCTACTGAACCTCGACCGCATCGATCGTGAGGTGACTACGCCCCCACCCGGCCAGCGGCTGCATGGAAGCAGCGATTTCGCGACCACGCTCGGTCAGTTCGTACTCGACCCAGGGCCGCGTAGTCTCCACGATCTCGCGGTGGACGACCTCGAGCTGCTCGAGTTCCTTGAGACGGTCTCGCAGCGTCCGTGAGTTACAGCCACCGACGCGCTCCGCCAACTCGTTGAACCGACGCTTGCCGCCGGTGAGCTCATAGACGATGTGCGGAACCCACTTTTGGCCAACGAGCGCCAGCGTCGTCCGAACCGGACAGAACTCGCCTTCACGCGTCTGAGTGAGCTTCGGTTCCACGATGGTGTCTCCACCGCCGACGCTAGCGCACCACCCACCGAGCCGTCCATCGATGGGAATCGAACCGGAGTCGACCGGGGGGCGCGGCGCTGAGCCTGAGCGGGCTACTTGATGTGAGCCAGCACGTCCGAGTGATCGCGCGCCTCGGGGATCGCCCCGCTCTTCGTCGTATAGGCGATGTTGCCTTCGCGGTCGACCACGACCGTGCGGCGCTCGGCAGCAGGGATATCCGCGTTCCACGTGTCGTACTGCTGGGCCACTTCGCCCTTCATGTCCGCGAGCAGCGAGTACGGCAGGTTCTCCTGCGTCTTGAATGCCTGATGGGCAAAGATGCTGTCACGACTGATCCCGAAGATCTTCGCGCCCTGATCAATCCATGCGCTGTAGTCATCGCGAATCTCGCAGTGCTCGGCGGTGCAGACGCCCGAGAAGTCAAACGGGTAGAAGACCAATATGATAGGAGTTCCGCGAAGTTCCGACAGGGTGACGGTCTCGCGATCCTGGTCGGGGAGCGTGAAATCTGGTGCCGGTTGTCCGACCTCGATGGCCATGGGTTCGCCTCCATTTGGTTCGAGCGGCGCCGCGATCGGCTCGTGACGGCTCGGATGTTCATCGTCGCTAGGAGAGTCTATCAACGCTGCCAGCTGTGACCGGGCGGCTATCCGCTGTCGGTGGTGACGACCATGAACGTGCCGCTGGCCGCGCCCACGAGTTCGCCACGCCCGTCGAACAGCTCCGCCGTGCAGTGTGAGAGCGTGCGCCCCCGCCTCACGAGGTGCCCCACCGACCGCAGGAAGTCGCCACGTGCTTGCCGCAGCCAGCGGATGTCGAGCTGTGCGGTGACCGCCCGCTCGCGATCGACGTCGATCATCGTCCGAATCGCGCCACCCATCGAGGAATCCGCGACCACCGCCCACATCCCGCCGTGAAGGATGCCGTCTCCGTTCAGCAGCTCGTCGCGGATCGTCAGCGTCTGTTCGATCCAACCAGCGCCGCCGTCAGTGATTTTGAGCCCCAGGTACTCGTAGGAGATGCTCACCATCGAGCGCGCCCGCTCGAGCGCAAGTTCGTCCGTGACCTCGGCTGCGTCGCTCACCGTGCCACTCCGCTCATCATCGCGATCGCCTCGGTGATGACACTCGACCGCCGACGCGCGGTTAGCACGAGCGCGAGCGCGAAGCCGCCGCAGGCAACGAGGACGATCGCGGGGCTAGTCGCGACGTCGGCGTGAAACGAGACATGTAATCCCACCACCGAGGCAATCGCTCCGAAGGCGACCGAGAGCCACATAATTCGATCGATCCGGCGCACGAGCAGCGACGCCGTGGCGGCGGGGACAATCAACATCGCGTTCACCAGCACGATCCCGATTGCCTTCAACGCGACGACGACAGCGACCGCGATCAGCACGAGGAGCGCGTACTGGAAGAAGCGGACCGGGATGCCGACGGTTGCTGCGGTCGCTGGGTCATAGGCCACTATCACCAGCTCGCGCCGGAAGGCTGCGACGAACAGCAGCGTCCCAATGCCCAGCAGCAGCGCGCCTAGCAGATCCGCATCCGTGACGCCGAGGATGTTGCCAAACACGAACGAGAACAGGTCTGGCGTGTACGAGCTGCGCCGCGAGATCACGAGGATGCCGAGCGAGAACATCGCGACGAAGAGAATCCCGATCGCGGTGTCGTAGGACACGCGGCCTCGACGCTGCGTCCAGCCGATCCCGAGGGCGGTCGCGACCGCGGCGATCAGCGCGCCGACGCTGACATTCGCGCCGTTGACGAAGGCGATCGCGACGCCAGCGAGAGTGCTATGCGCTAGCGCGTCGCCCGAAAAGGCCAGCCCCTTGTGCACGACAAACGTCCCGACGACACCACCGACGACACTGACGATCAACAGCACCATCAGTGCGCGGCGCATGAATTCGAAACGGTAGGGGTCGACGACCCAGTCGAGGGCGGCTTCCATCGCTAATCGCCGTCCAAGTGTTCGTCGTGCACCACGGCCGCGCGCAGCGGCCCAACGGTCAGCAGGTGGCGGTCGAACGTCTCGGCCAGCACCTCCTCTGTCAGGACGGTCGCCGGAGGGCCCGATGCGATTACGCGCTTGTTGAGGCACACCGCATCGTCGGAGCAACTCGCGACGCACGCGAGGTCATGCGTAGCGATGAGGACGCTGCGGCCGTCCTTTGCGAGCTTGTCGAGGATCTCGAGCAGATCGTGCTGCACCGCCGCGTCGAGCCCGGCGAACGGCTCATCCAGCAGCAACAGGTGCGCGTCGCGGGCGATCGCCCGCGCCATCAGCACGCGGCGTCGCTGGCCACCCGAGAGCTCGCCAACCTGCCGTGACGCATACTGGGTGAGCTGTACCTGTTCTAGAGCGACGTCGGCGGCATCACGATCGGCCCGAGACCAGCCCCGAAACGGCACCATCCGACGATAGCTGCCCATCAAGACGACATCGCGCACCGACACCGGGAAGTTCCAGTCGACCTCCTCGAGCTGCGGCATATACGCCACCTCAGTGCGCGCCTCATGGATCGGGCGATCGAAGGCAAACACCTCGCCTCGAAGCGGTTCGATCAACCCAAGAATCGACTTGAATAGCGTCGATTTACCCGCGCCGTTCGGACCCACGAGTCCCACGATCTCGCCAACGGGCACGCGCAGGTCGACCGCCTCGATCGCGGGCGGCTGTCCGGGATAGCCCGCCCAGAGATCGCGCACCTCGAGCGCAAACGACTCGTGGGAGTGGTCCGGTGGCCGCGGTTCGCGCGCGTGCTCGTGGTCCGGCTCACCGATGCGCTGAGTGGGGGACGAGGTGCTCACGAGTGCTGCTTGCCCTTCGTCGCGAGAGGTGGAGTGTAGCGAGCGCCGCCCACGCTGGCTGCTGGCACGGCTAGCTCCCGAGGCCAGATCGAAGCGAATCGACGTTTGCCCGCATCAACTCGACGTATGTCTCGACCCCGTCGGAGTACGTGGAGTGGATCGGGAAAACCTCGGCGCCCGTCTCGCTGGAGATCGTCTCCAGCACGGAGGCGCTGAACTGAGGCTCGCCGAAAATCGCCGGAATCGAGCGTTCCTCGATCAATTCGATCAGCTCAACGACCGCGCCGGCGCTCGGGTCGCTCTGAGCACCCGCGGGGAGCAATGCATCGGCAAGTTCCAGGCCGTAGGCGGCCGCGAAGTACTGGTAGGCGTCGTGGAACACGACGAGCTCACGGTCCGCCTTGGGGATCGCGCCGATGCCCTCCGAAACCTCGCGCTCGAGCGCTTCGAGCTCGGCAATGTAGACCGCTGCGCGGGAGGTCAAGCCCGAGGCGCTCGCCTCATCAAGCGCGATGAGGTGGTCGCGAATTACCTCGACGTAGTGGATGGCGTTCGACACATCGAGCCAGAAGTGTGGATCTCCCTCGGCACGGATCAGCCTCCCACCCCCGTCGCCATCGTCCTGGTCGCCTCCGGTGAGCGGGGTCAGACCCGCCGAGGTCGGGACCACCTCGGTTCCGTCGCGGACGTTCTCGAGAATGATGTCGAGCAGGCCTTCCTCGAGGTTGTAGCCGTTCACGAACACCACGTCGGCGGTCGCGACTGAAGCCGCGCTCGCGGGTGCTGGCTCGAAGCTGTGCACATCGATACCGGCGGGAATCAGCGTGGTCACGATCGCGGTGTCCCCTGCCACGATCGAGGTGAATTCCGCGATCAGCGCGGTGGACGCGGTGACTCGCAGGCGGCCGTCGCTCGACGCGTCATCCGTCGACGAGCAGCCCGCTGCCGCGGACAAGACTAGGAACGCCAGCAACACCAGAAGGTGGCGAGGCATGAGGCCCGTCCTGATACTGCATCTCGATTTCATCGATACTGAGTATCAAGAAGGACAATGGCTCGTCAACACCTCGCCGCGGATCAGCAGCTGACGAGACTAGCCGTGGCAGCTGGCGCAGCGGCCGTAGAGCTCCAGCCGATGCGTATCGATGTCGAAGCCGGTCTGCGAGGCAACTACCTCGAGTTCGCGTTCCAGGCCGTCCGACGCGATCTCCGTGACCTTGCCACACTCCGTGCAGATCACATGGTGGTGGTGATCTGCGAGCTCCTCTTCGGCGAGCTGATAGACCGCAGTGCCATCGTCGAGCACGACCTGGCAGATTACCCCGAGCTCCCGCATGAGCTTCATCGTGCGGAAGATCGTCGCCCGCCCGACCTCGGGCGAGGCGATCAGTACCTCTTCAGCGGTGAAGTGATTCCCGAGATCACGGATCGTATCAAGCACAGCGCGGCGCGGGCTGGTCAGCCGGTAGCCGCTGCGGGACAGCGTGCGTTCGATCGGATCTGCGATCGTCATGCCCCCATCGTCCCGAGGGGAATCCCGGTCTGTCAACGAAGAACTGATCAGGCATAGTGAGCGTGTGGCCACTGCACAGCGCTGGCGGATCGCTCTTTGGCTGATGATGCTCATCGGCGTGCTCTACGTCGCTTACGGCGCTCGAGGCGCGTTGTTGCCGTTTTCGATTGGTGCATTGCTCGCCTACGCGATGGCGCCGATCGTCGATCGCCTGGCCTTCGTCATTCCCGCTCGCACCCACCGTGCCGATCTGCTGCGACGTGGCTTCGCGGTGCTGCTCTTGTATCTGGCGATCGGCTCCGCGGGTTTCATGGCAGGGTCGGCTGTCGTCCCGGTCGCCGCCGATCAGGTCTCTCAGTTCATCGATGACCTCCCCGAGACCGTGGATCTAGCCCAAGAGCAGGCGAACATCTGGCTCGAGGCGTACCGCGATCGCGTATCGGAGGATGTCCAAACGCGAGTCGATAGCGCTCTCGAAGATGCAGGGAACGCGACGGTCGACGCCGCAACGTCAATGACCCAGCGCTCAATCGGAATGCTCAGTGGCACGCTCACGCTCGTTGTGGGCTTCGCAGTCATGCCGTTCTGGATGTTCTACGCGATGCGCGACCGGCACTTCGTTCGCAACAACTTCCTCGACGCGTTGCCGGTGTCACTCCGTGACGATGGCATCAACCTGCTGCACATCAGCGATCGGCTGCTGGGCCGCTACATCCGAGCGCAGCTCATCCTGGGGGTGATCGTCGGAACGGCAGTCGGTGTATCACTCACCCTGCTCGACGTGCAGCTCTCACTCGCCCTCGGCGTGATCGCGGGGGTCACCGAACTGATCCCGATCCTCGGCCCTTGGATCGGTGCGGTCCCCGGACTGCTGATCGTCGCAGCGACCGATCCCGACAAGATCATCTGGGTCGCACTCGTCTACCTCGGTATCCAGCAGGTCGAGAACTTGCTGCTGGTCCCACGCATTCAGGGCGAGGCCTTGGAGATGCACCCGGCGATGATTCTGCTGATGCTCTCCCTCGGAGCCGCCGCCTTCGGCTTCATTGGTCTGATCGTCGCCGTCCCGCTGAGCGCGCTCCTCCGCGAGGTGTTCTGGTACCTCGATCGGCGGCTCAAGGGCGAAGCCCCCGAGGTGGCACTGGCGGCGAGCCATGTCGGTCGCCTGGCAGATGTCGACGACCAACTCTCACACGAGGACCTACTACGAGCCCATCGCGAACCCGAAGCCGGACCTCGATCCTCGGTAGCTGCGACCGGGCGAGGCGCGGATGAAGATCAGACCTCCGATGAGGCTCCAGCGG
>Ga0115002_10002943_pt1 | contig 21746 bp, 25 predicted proteins | sample ArcticOcean_MG_C_8_FD_89576 | JGI IMG/M metagenome (GOLD analysis project Ga0115002, IMG submission 89576) | Marine microbial communities from western Arctic Ocean - ArcticOcean_MG_CB11_86 | ecosystem: Environmental > Aquatic > Marine > Oceanic | place: Arctic Ocean: Canada Basin | collected... | reverse complement strand
GGCGGCGCGGGTTGGGCCGGTGCGCGGTCGGGATAAGCGAGGGCGACCTGGATCGGCAGTCCCATGTCAGGTTCGCCGAGCTGCGCCTTTACCGATCCGTCGGCGAACGTCACCATCGAGTGGATGACGCTCTCGCGGTGCTGAAGGATGTCGATGCGATCGAGCGGGATGTCGAACAGCCAGCGCGCCTCGATCGCTTCGAGGCCCTTGTTGAAGAGTGTTGCGCTGTCGACGGTGATCTTTCGACCCATGTCCCAGTTCGGATGATTGACCGCCTGCTCCGGCGTGACGGCGTCCAGCTCGTCGAGGCTGAGATCGCGGAATGCGCCGCCCGAGGCGGTGAGCGTGAGCCGGTCGACGCGCTCCGGTGGCTCGCCCCAGAGGCACTGCCAGATCGCCGAGTGCTCGGAATCGACGGGGCGTAATTCGGCGCCGCTGGCGCGACCCTCCTCGAGGGCGGCAATCACTGCGGGGCCACCCACGACCAGCGCTTCCTTGTTGGCGATCGCGACCGGCTTGCCTGCGCGTAGCGCGGCGATGGTCGGCGCGAGTCCCGTGAGGCCGTTCGTTGCCGCGAGGACCACGTCGACATCGGGGCGCGTGGCGATCGAGGTGAGGTCAGACCACTCGGCGGAACTGGCGGCGCGCAACGCGTCGGCCTCGGGGCCGGGCAGCGCGGAGAGGGCAGCGGGCTGGAACTCGCGTGCCTGCTCGGCGAGCAGGCCGACGTTCGCGCCACCGGCGAGCGCGACCACCTCGAACTGCTCGGGTGCGCCTCGAACGACGTCGAGCGCCTGGCGTCCGACGGAGCCGGTGGAACCGAAAATCGCGACTCTGATTATCACGCGGATGTCCTTCGGCTTGGGATCACGCTGGCACCCACTTGAGGATCCAATATATCCACGGCACCGCGAAGAGCAGTGAATCGAGCCGGTCGAGGAATCCGCCGTGGCCAGGGAGGATCTCCGAGACGTCTTTCACTCCGAGACGACGCTTGAGCGCCGATTCCACGAGGTCACCGACCATCGCGACGATCGGGGTGCCAACGGCGATCAAGGCCAATGTCGCGATTCCATAAGCCCCGTCGAGCATCGCGCGGGTCGAGTTGACTGGGGAGGGGTCAAGGGCGAGCGTCGCGATCACCGCGGTCGCGGCACCGAACACGAAGCCCCCCGCCGCACCTTCCCACGTCTTGTTCGGCGAGATCAGCGGCGCCATCTTGTGACGCCCGAAGAGCCGTCCGATCGCGTAGGCGCCGGTGTCGGTTGCGAAGACCGTCGCCAGCAGCACGACGAGCCAGCGCTGGCCCTCGCCAATGTCGCGGAGCAGGACGAAATGGGCGCCCAGCACTCCGACGTAGAGCACGGCGCCGAGCCACCAAGCGACCATCGAGTCTGTGAACGGGTTGCGTGGTCGAATCAGGAGCGCGAGGACGAGGACGGTGAGCGGCATCAGCGCCCAGATCGCCGGACCGACGCCGGTGCGGGTGAGCGCGACCAGCAGAGCGGTGGTGGCGGCAGCGCTGACCGGGACCGCGAGTTGATCGCGGCTCTCTTCGGGCTGGGCGCTGCGCACGAGCTCGAACGTGGCGACGGCGAGCACCACCTCGAGGGCGGCGGCGAAGATGGGTTCGGAGACGCCGACCAGCAGGGCGAGCAGTGGTAGCCCGACGGCAGCGACGAGCAGCCGCTTTTTCAGCACGGACGAGACCTAGGCGTCAGATTCGTCGGAGAGGTGGTCTACGTCGCTGCCGTCAACGAGGCCGAAGCGCCGTTGGCGCTTGCTGAACTCCATGAGCGCGGCGTCGACCTGCTCGGTCCCGAAGTCGGGCCAGAGCGTGTCCGTGAAGTAGTACTCGGCGTAGGCCGCTTGCCAGACGAGGAAGTTGGAGACACGAATCTCACCGCCGGTGCGGATCAGCAGATCCGGCTCGGGGAGTCCCGCGGTCGCGAGGCGGGAGCCAATGAGCTCCTCGGTGACCTGCTCCGCGGGAACGCCTTCGCGGACCAACTGCTGGACCGCGTCGACGATGTCAGCGCGGCCGCCGTAGGAGAACGCGAGGTTGAGGATCAGCTTCGAGTTGGACGAGGTGCGATCGATGGCTGTTTCGACGCGACCGCGGAGCCAGCCCGGCAGCCGATCGACGTCACCGAGGTGCCGGAGTTGGACGCCGGCCTCGTCGAGCTCTTCGAGGTGGCGGTCGATGAAGTCGCGACCGAGGCGGAGAATTGACTGCACCTCGGCGCGCGGACGTCCCCAGTTCTCGGTGGAGAAACCCCAGAGCGTCAGTACCTCGACGCCGTGCTGGCCGACGCGCTCAATAATCGGCCGCATTGCCTCGGCGCCAGCGCGATGGCCGTCGGCGCGGTGCAGTCCGCGCGACTCAGCCCAGCGCCCGTTGCCGTCCATGGTGATCGCGACGTGGCGCGGCACAACGTGGAGATGAGGAAGGGGCGGAGCTGCTGGGGCCGGTTCGACTACCAAGTCGGTCTCCCGTGATCGGCGATCATGTGACGCTGCGTGGGTGCGGAGGGTTTCCGCCCGGTCCCCTCAGACCTTCAGCAGCTCGGCTTCTTTCTCCTTGCCGAGTGCATCGAGCTTGTCGACGCGCTCGTGCGTCATCTTCTCGATCTCGCTCTCGCCGCGATGTTCGTCGTCTTCTGAGACGTCGTTGTTCTTGAGCGCCTTCTTGAGTTCGTCCATCGCGTGACGACGGGCGTTGCGGACGGAGATGCGCGCTTCCTCGGTCTTCGCGTGGAGTTGCTTGACCATGTCTTTGCGTCGCTCTTCGGTCAGAGCGGGGATCGGTAGGCGGATCATCGCGCCGTCGCTCTGCGGCGTGATGCCGAGGTCGCTGGTCTGAATCGCTTTCATGATTGGGTCGGACGCGCCTTGGTCCCACGGCTGGATCGTGATGAGCTGGGCCTCGGGAGCGCCGAGGGTGGCGAGCTGGTTGAGCGGCATGCGCTGACCGTAGTGCTCGACCTGGAGGTGCTCCACAAGGGACGTGCTGGCACGCCCGGTGCGGACGGTGGCGAGCACCTGTCGGTATGCCTCAGCCGCCTTGTCCATGCGTTCCTCGGCGTCGAGGAGGATCTCGTCGATCATCGCCGGCGTTCCTAACAATCTGTCGTGCTCGCGAGGCCCCAAGATACCGCACCAGGCGATCCACCGGCGATCCGAGCTCAGCCGCAGAGAGAACGGGGGCTAGCGAAGGCTGCTTGCCGTCCAGGCGGAGATCACTTCATCGCGAAGATGCGGATCCTGGACGCGCACACCGTCCCAAGGCCCCGCGCGGCCTCGGGGCGGCGTGCGCCCGGCTAGGTGCCGAGCTCGAAGCGCGAGAAGCGGCCGATTTTTATATTCTCGCCGGTTTGGCCGATAGCCGCCTGCACGAGGTCCTGGATCGTTTGGCTGCTGTCGCGGATGAACGGCTGACCGAGGAGTGCGAAGTCCTCCCGCTTGCCAGGGGCATCTTCGGGGACATCCTCGACAGTGAGGCCGAGCGGACCCATCGCGGCGATCTGCATCGCCACGTCGCGTGCGAGTTGCTTGAATGTGTCCGTGCGGGCGACAAAGTCGGTCTCGCACTGCACCTCGACGAGGGCGCCGATGCGTCCCTGGCCGTGGATGTAGGACTCGACGACACCCTCGCTGGTTTCGCGCTCAGAGCGCTTTGCCGCGATAGCCATGCCTTGCTCGCGGACCAACTTGCGTGCCTGGTCGAAGTCTCCGCTGGCTTCCTCGAGGGCACGCTTGGCGTCCATGACGCCGGCGCCAGTCTCCTCACGGAGCTTCTTAATGTCGCTGGTGCTAACCACGGTGATTCCTCACTCCTCAGTCGAGGGTCGGTGAACGGTGTGCGCCGGGACTACTCCGCCGCGGGTGCGGCGGGAGCAGCAGCCTCAGCGGGTGGGGTGCTCTCGGCGGGTGGCTCCGACGCGGCCACGGCCGCGTCCTGGAACTGCTGCTCGACCTCGCCAACGGCGACACCCTCGAGGACGGCATCGGCGACCAGCGTGGTCATCAGCTGGATAGCGCGAATCGCGTCGTCGTTCGACGGGACCGGGAAGTCGATCACGTCCGGGTTCGCGTTCGTGTCGCACATCGCGATGATCGGGATGTTGGCCCGATTCGCTTCGTGGACGGCGATCTCTTCCATCGCGGGGTCGACGATGAACACTGCTCCAGGTGGGCGCTCCAGGCTGCGCAACCCTGAGAACGCGCGCGTCAGGCGCTCGTATTCCTTCTGCAGCTTGACCCGCTCGCGCTTGGTCTGGCGAACGCCGCCACCCGTGTTCTCAGCTTCCTCGCCCTCAGCTTCGCCTTCGCCTGTGGCGACGACGGTGGCTGCAGCTTCGGCTGCGGTGGCCGCGAAGCCCTCGCTGAGTTCGTTGTAGTACTGGATGCGCTTGGAGATCGTAGTGAAGTTCGTGAGCGTGCCGCCCAGCCAACGGCTGTTGACGAAGGGCATGCCGCTGCGCTCGGCCTCGCGCTCGATGATCGAGCGGGCCTGCTTCTTGGTGCCGACGAACAGGACCTTGTCGCCGCTCGACGAGACTTCGCGGACCTTGTCGAGGGCGGCCTGCAGCCTCGGGACGGTTTGAGCGAGATCGAGAATGTGGATGCCGTTGCGTTCACCGAAGATGAACGGCCGCATGTTCGGGTTCCAGCGACGGGTCTGGTGCCCGAAGTGGACGCCAGCCTCAAGCAGCTGGCGCATCGTGGTAGCAGTTGCCACCTCGTACCTCCTTTATGGCGTCCGGCGCATAGATTTACCCCCGCAGGCAGCGAGGGCAGGCGTCGGCTTACTGTGTGTATAGCTGGACTAGTATAGGAGTGCCACGGCCTGGGGGAAGGGCGTGAGTCCCGACTCGTTCGCTCGAGCCCTGATGCCGAGGAAAAGCGAATTGGTTGCAAGCCGTCCCGATTGATCTGATCATTGATGTTCGTTCCGCGCGGCCTGAGCCTACGCGGCGAGCGTTCGTTATGAAGGGTACCGTGTGCCGAGATACGACTATCGCTGCAGCAAGGGTCACCGCTACGAGAAGCAGGAGCCCTTCGGATCGCCTTCCCAGCACAAATGTGAGAAGTGCGGCGCCGTCGCCAAACGCCAGATCTCAGTCCCCGCGCTGGCGTTCAAAGGCAGCGGCTTCTACGTGACCGATTCGCGCAAGTCCGGCGAGTCTGGTGGTTCGAGCAGCTCGTCTTCCAGTAACTCCTCATCCAGTAGCTCGACGAGCGATTCGAGCGACAGTTCCTCGTCCAGCGACTCTTCTAAGAAGTCGTCGAAGAAGAAGAGCGACTAGCTTCCGCACCATGCGCGCCGTGATCCAGCGGGTCACATCAGCTCGCGTCACGGTCGAAGGCGACGAGGTCGGAGCCATTGGTCGAGGCCTGCTGGCCTACGTGGGCGTCGGTCCTGACGATGGGCCCGACGAAGTTGTCTGGTTCGCTTCGAAGCTCACAACGCTGCGACTGTTCCCGGACGATGCCGGCCGGTTCGACCGGTCCGTCGCTGACGTCGGCGGCGCGATCCTCGTGGTGTCACAGTTCACGCTCTACGGAGACACCAGGCGCGGTCGCCGGCCCTCGTTCACCAGGGCTGCACTACCCGACGTCGCGGAGCCACTGATCGAGGCGCTCATCGCCTCACTGCGTGAGGCTGGCATCGAGGTAGCCTCGGGGCGGTTCGGTGCGCACATGATGGTCGACGCCGTGAACCACGGGCCCGTGACGTTGCCGCTCGACTCCGCTGATCGACCTCGCCCTCGCCATGGGTAGCGGGCTTCTGAGGCGTCGCTAGGACGACTCGAGGTCGATGAACCGCAGGCGACCGCTCGTGCGGCCGAAGCGCCCGAGGCCGGAAGCACCGAGGTGGGACGCGACGATCAGTTCGCCGGACTCGGTGAGCTGCGGGATCACGCGGTGCCGCGTCGCGATCGCGGTCGCGTCGTCCCCGTCAAACATGTTCGCCCAGTCAGGTTCGTTCAGGTTGATCTCATCGACGACTGCGTCGCCGAGGACGAAGGCTGTCTGACTCTCGGAGGTGATCTGAATGCTGGTGTGGCCTGGCGTGTGCCCCGGGGTCGGCACGAGGGCCAGTTCGTCGGTGAGCGGTGTGTTCGGGTCGAACAGTTCGACGACGCCGAGCCCCTCGAGCGGCGCGAGCATGGCGTCCCAGTTGTCGCCGCCCTGGGCGCGATAGTGGTCCCAGTCGGCTCGGGGGATCCAGTAGCGGGCGTTCGAGAAGAGGGCTGCGCCGGTCTCTCGGTCGATGTTCCAGCCGGTGTGATCGCCGTGGAGATGTGTGAACACCACGATGTCCACGTCGACCGGACTCACGTCCGCCGCTTCGAGTTCGCTGAAGAGATGGCCGCCTAGGCCGTTGCCCGTATCGACGAGCACCGTGCGGCCGCCGGACCGAAGAATCGAGGCGCCGCAGATCATGGAAACTTCGCCGTCGGTGCTCATCAGGTCGGCGTAGCCATTGACCTCGGTGGCATCGGCTTCGGGGAACAGGCGGGTGGCCGGGAATGCGAACTCGGTGTCGATCAGTGCGGTGATCTCGACGGAGCCGATGGTGGTGCGTTGCATGGGTGTCCTGTTCCTGACGGGGTTTGAGAGGCGGATTCGGCGGTCGCTACTTCGCGGCGGCCTAGTCTTCGTAGACGATGAACTCGACGAGGTTTTGTTCCGGGTCGCGAGTGTAGACCGAGGTACCGCGGCCGTTGCCGCCGTCAGCGCCGCCTCGCATGGGGATGGGGCCTCGGACAAGTTCACCGCCTGCTGAGGCGATCAGGGACTGCGCTGCCTCGACGGTGCCGTCCCACACGAAGCAGAGGTCTGCGCTGCCGGGTTGGGCGGTGGGACCCCGGAGGGTGAATTCCGGGCTCTGCCAGAGCGCAGGTGGGTGGACGTTGATTTTCTGATTGGGGCCGACCGCGATTGCGGGCACGCGGTTGCCGGCGCGCCACTCGGCCTCGTAGAGGATCTCGAAGCCGAGGGCGCGGTAGAACTCGAGCAGTGGCTCCGGATCGGCAGCCGGTATCGCGACGTGATCGAAGCGAATGACCGGCATGGCGTCCCCCTCGAGGGTGCTTCGATCTGGGTCTAGGTCAGGCCCTGGTCTTTGAGGACCTGTTGCATCGTGCCACCGATGCTCGAGGGAGACTCGACCACGGTGGCACCCGCGTCGCGGAGCGCCTGCTGCTTGGCGGCGGCGGTGCCGGCCTTGCCGGCGATGATCGCACCTGCGTGGCCCATGCGACGTCCAGGAGGGGCCGTCGCGCCCGCGATAAAGGCGACGACCGGTTTGTTCATCTCCGTGATGTACTCGGCCGCCTCCTGCTCGGCGGTCCCGCCGATCTCACCGATCAGCACGATCGCTGCGGTGTCCGGGTCGGCCTCGAAGAGTTGGAGCGCCTCGCGCTGAGAGGTACCGATGATCGGGTCGCCGCCCACGCCGACGCTGCTGCTTTGGCCGATACCGGCTCGCGTGAGCTGGTCGACGGTTTCGTACACGAGGGTGCCGGAGCGGGAAATCACGCCGACGTTACCGGGGGTGTAGACGTCGACCGGCATGATGCCGGCGCGCGATCGCTGAGCGACGGAGATGACGCCCGGGCAGTTCGGCCCTATCAGCCGCGTCTCTGACTGCTTGAGGTACGCCTTCGCCTGTACCATGTCGAGGGTGGGGATGCCCTCGGTGATGCAGATCGCGGTCGGGATGCCGGAGTCGGCGGCCTCGATGATCGCGTCGGCCGCGAACGGGGCCGGGACGAAGATCAGCGCGACGTTCGCGTCGAACTCTTCGACGCCCTGGCGGACGGTGTTGAGCACGGGCAGGTCGTTGATCACCTGACCACCGCGGCCCGGCGTGACGCCGCAGACCACCGTGGTGCCGTAGGCGAGCGAGGTCGCGGCTTCACGCTGACCGGCGCCGCCGAAGCCTTGGATGAGGACGCGGCTGTCCTCGTTCATCAGTACTGCCATGGAGGCGCTCCTACTTCGCGTCCGCGGCTGCCGCCACGGACTTCTGTGCGGCCTCGGCGAAGCCGTCAGCGCGGATGAGGTCGAGTCCGGAGTCGTCGAGGATCTTCAAACCCTCGGCGACGTTGGTACCGGCGAGGCGGACGACGGTCGGCTGCGGGAGCAGTCCTTCGTTCTTCGCTATCACCACGCCGTCGGCAATGATGTCGGTCCGGGCGAGGCCGCCGAAGATGTTGACGAGCACGGCCGTGACGTCCGGATCGGAGCCGATGATCTTCAGCGCGGTGACGACGGCGTCGGCGCTGTTGGCGGTGCCGATGTCGAGGAAGTTGGCGGGTTCGCCGCCCTCGAACTTGAGTGCGTCCATCGTCGCCATCGCGAGACCCGCCCCGTTGACGAGGCAGCCGATGTTGCCTTCGAGCTTCACGTAGTTCTCGATGCCGGCTTCGTTCGCCTCGACTTCGCGCGCTTCTTCTTGCGAGGTGTCGCGCAGCTTGACGAGCTTTGCGTGCCGGAAGTCGGCGTTGTCATCCGTGGAAAACTTCGCATCGGCGGCGACCAACTTGCCGTCGCCGGTGACGACCAGCGGGTTGATTTCCGCGATCGCGCCGTCGTTTTCCTGGAAGGCTTTGACCAGCTTGCCCATCAGGTCCGCGGTGGGCCGCAGCAGGTCGCCGTCGAGGCCGGTCGCGAAGGCGAGTGCGCGGCCCTGATAGGGCTGGAAGCCACAGTGCGGGTAGACGAGCTGGTTGTGGATCGCCTCGGGCGTCTCTTCGGCGACCGCCTCGATGTCCATGCCGCCCGCGGCGGAGGCGATGACCACCGGCTTGCCAGCGGAATTGTCGATCGCGACGCTTAGGTATATCTCGCGTGCGATATCGAGCTGTTCCTCGACGAGGACTGAGTGAACCGGGAGCCCGGCAGGGCCGGTCTGGTGCGTGACGAGCTGCATCCCGAGGATTTCGCGGGCAGCCTCAGCCGCCTCCTCAGGCGTGCTTGCGAGCTTGACGCCGCCACCCTTGCCGCGGCCTCCCGTGTGGGCCTGGGCCTTCACGACGACCTTGCCGCCGAGATTGGCGGCGACGCGCTGAGCTTCTTCTGGGGTGCGCGCGACCGAGCCCCGTGGCACGGGGACGCCGTAGTCCGCGAGGAGTTCTTTCGCCTGATACTCGTGCAGCTTCATGGAGCTGGCTCCGTTCTTGATCCGGCTCGTAGGGAACAGGGTTCGGATCGCAAGGATCCGCAGTCATGACGAGGACTGGCGCATCGTAGCATCGGGCTATCTGCGAGCAAGGAGTCAATTTTTTATGGCTTCGAGACGCCCGACGGCTACGATCGAGAGCCCTCACCTAGCGATGAAGGCGGCGGAATGCGGATCGCGTGGTCCTCGGTGATTGTTTCGGCATATCTCCTCGCCGCTGCTTGCATCGGTGGCTCTGACGGCGGTTCGGACAGTAGCCCGACACCCGTGACCGCGACGGTTCGCCCCCGCACGGCGATGGACGACCTGGTGAACGCCCTCTCCAGCCCAGCACCAACCCATCGCAAATCGAGTGCCGGGCCACCACCTTCGTTGGGGGCGAGGAATTTGCCGACACCCTAATCTGGGCCCGGCCTGCGGATGGCCGTGAACGGCTCGAAACAACCTCGGAGCAGGCGGACGAGTCTTTCAGCCTCGTGATGGTCCGTGATGCGGCAGGCGAGCAACTGACCTGCTTCAGCGTCAGCGGCTTCCAGGACTATGTAGTCGGGAGCGCGGGGCTCTTCGGCGAGATCGAGGACCCGCACGCGCTTGCGTTGAAGAATGTGTTCGATAGCGCGCAATCGACGGTGGTCAGGACCTCGACGTAGCAGGTCCTCGGAATCGCCTCGACCTGCTACGAGCTGACCTCGGAGGCGAGCAACGCGACCGCGGCGGCGATGACAAAGACGAGCGAGAGGCGCTGCCGCGATCGGTTCGACATGGTCGGCAATCTACGAGGCCGGCAGTTCGCTGAGCGCTAGAAGTGGCGCTCGAGGAATTCCGCCTGGACCTCGAACGCCTCCGGGCCGTTGTCGACGTGGAGCCCGGTGTATGCGTGCAGGCGCTTGTCTTTCGAGCCGAGACGGTCGAAGAGGTCGAGTTGGCCGTCTCGGTCAAAGCGCTCGTCATTCCACTGGATCGAGAAGAGCACTGGGACATCGACCTCAGGCGCGTACTGCTCGAAGGCGGTGTCGATGCCGCTGCGCTCAACACTCGGCCCGGTCATCCCGGCCTTGCCGAGGACGGCAGCCCGGATCCGGTCATCGCTGGCGACGAACGGAAGTCCGAACATCGTCCCCATCGAAAGGCCCCAGTAGGCGATCAATGCGCTGTCGACCTCGCCCAGTGTCTCGAGCGCGTCGAGCGTCCCGCGCCAGTCCTCGATCATGCGCTCAACGATGCCGTCGTCTTGCCACATTGCGCGGTACTCGGGATCGGTCGCTTCGGTTACCGGGCCGCGGGCACCGTGCGTCGGACCATCGATCGCGGCGGCGCACCAGCCGTAGTCTCCCGCGAACATCTGGCCGAGCTGGAGCATGCGCTCGTTGCGCTTATGGCCGCTGCCACCGTGTCCCATGAGCACCAGCGGCCGCGCGCCACGGATGCCCTCGGGGTACCAGAACACCCCGGGGATCGTGTCACCGTCGCGGAGGATCTTGAAGCCGCGTTCGCGCGCGCCTTCTGAGCTGGCAGCGTCTTCGGTCCAACGGATTTCGGCCATCGTTCGATCCCTCGTGTCGCGCGGTGCTCTGGGCCATGAAGCGTGCGCGCGAGGGGGCGTGCTGTCTAGGTTCCCGCTACGACGCGACCCCGCGTTTGCCCGACGTGAAGCCGCACTCCTCGAGCGTTGCTGCCACTTCCGAATCCTCGAGGTCGAGCGAACCGACGAGGCCTCCGGCTCCCGGTGCGTCGGCGTTTGGTTCGACCTCGACCTCGTGCCCGAGCAGGCACTCTGAGAGCGCTCCCTGATCGGGGGGGTGCCATCCGGACACTCAACTCCACCGCTCCGCTCCGGGAGTTCGATGCCGGACTCGTTTGCGCATTCCTGAATCGCGGCCTGCTAGTCACCAGCGCTCCCAGGGTCGTTGTCGGCCCCTCGCTGGGTCGGGGTGATATCCCGGTCTTCGAGGCAGACCACGACCTCGGCGGGGAGTGCGGCGAAGGCGGCTGGTCCGGCCTCGCGACGGGTGGACGTCGGTTTCTCGATAGTGGCGGTTGCGGGCTCGGTGGCGGGGCGGCTCGTTTCGAGGGCGACCTAGCGGCGGTCTACGGTGCGAATTGCGTGCCTTGCCACGGGCTGAGCCGCGAGGGCTCCAAGAGCCCACGACTCGATGACGAGCGACTGACTCAGGAAGACACGTTCTACCTCTCTACGATTCTGGGTGGGCGCCCGAACGAGGGGATGTCTTCCTGGGCCGCCACCGGCATGTCGGAGGCTCAAGCCCGAGCGATGCTCGCGTTCTTGCAGCAGCTGCGCGAATAGTCGGGCTGCGGTCGATCCGCTCGAGTTCGTTCGTCCTCATTGATGCCCGGGTATTGAAGTCCGACACCGTGGAGCGGTCCGGTCGTTCCGACGAACCGACACAGAGTTCGACAAGGAGCCCGCGATGGATGCGACCGAGACGGTCCGAACAGCGATCAACCACCCCCACGGCTGGTTCGAAGGAACCGGCGCCGACCTGACGCCAGAGCAGGCGGCCTACGTGCCTGCTGGCACAGCGCATCCGATCTCCGAGATCGTCGCGCACGTCACCAATCCGAGGACGTGCGCGTGAACTCGATGATCCAGGGGCTGCCTTCGGTCTGGGAAACCGGTGGATGGGAGCAGAAGTTGGGGATTCCAAGTGGAGATCGCCTTGCTGCAGCCGTACAAGGAAGCCGTCTACGCCAGCGTCGCATCGTTCATCGATGGCCTGACCGCCGAGGAGCTCGATCGCGATATCCAGGCCCCGGCCGGACCGATGCGCGTCGCCGACGCGTTGACGAACGCACTGGTGGGCAACACGCTGACCCACACCGGCGATATTTCGGCGCTGAAGGGAATCCAGGGCGCGACCAGCTACCCCTTCTAGCGAGAGGTCGAGGCGGGACGGAGGCCGAGGATGCCGAAGTTCGAGGGCTTTCCGGAAGACACGCTGGGATTGCTCGGCGGGCTGCCGCTGTGGGATCCCGCCTGGTACGCCGAGCACAAACCCGAGGTCACGGCGACGCTGATCGATCCGGCGCGGGCGCTGGTCGCAGACCTCGGCGAGCGGTTCCGCGCCGAATTGTCCCCGGGCATCGAGGCGCAGCCGAAGATCAACGGGTCAATTTCACCACTGAACGAGGATCTGCGATTCGTTCCGGACAAGCCGCCGTATCGGGACTACCTGATGGTGAACTTCTGGGACGGTGCACCGAAGAAAGTTACGCCGACGGTGCGGGTCCGGATCCACCCGTCCGGGATCGGGTTCGGCGGAGGCGCGGCGTTCGACAAGGGCGACCTCGAACGCTGGCGCGCGACCGTGGCCGACGCTCGTAGAGGAACAGCGCTCGAGGCGGCGCTGGCTCCACTCCGCGAGCTGCCGCACTCGGAGGTTGCTGGGGAGGCGCTGAAGCGGGTGCCCGCCCCGTACGAGGCGGATGATCCTCGGGGTGTGCTCCTGCGGCACAAGATGATTCAGGTGCGCTGGCAGCAGCCAGTGCCTGCGGAGTTCTGGGACGAGCGGTTCGTGGACTGGTGTTTCGAGCGGTTGATGCGCTTCGAGGCGTTTCACCACTGGCTGCTGGCGAACATGGCCGGAGGTGTCCATGCCGCTCCCAGTCGATGAAGCAGAGGAGCAGTTCTGGGTGCTCGCGGCGTCGCACCTCGTGGGTGACGACGCCGTCGAGGGCACGATGATGGGCTCGCGCTGCCTGCGCGTTCACGGCGATGATCCACACTAAGACAGGCGAGCTGATCGTGAAGCTGTCCGCCGATCGCGTCAGTGAGCTGGTCGAAGCTGGGTCCGTCGAGTCATTCGCGCCGAATGGTCGTGTGTTCCGCGAGTGGGCTCTCGTGCCGGACACCGACGAGGCCGCGTGGGCACCGCTAGTGGCGGAAGCGACGGCGTTTGCCCGGGTCTAGCTCGCTGAACTAGAGCCCCGCTCGCCGCCCGACTACATTCACTGCATGACGGTACTTGCTCTCGGCGGCATCAACATGGACTTCTTCGTCGAAGCGCCGGTGATCGCCGAGCGTGGACAGACGCGCGAGGGTTCCGAGTTCTACACGACCCCCGGCGGCAAGGGCGCGAACCAGGCTGTCGCAGCCGCGCGCATCCTGGAGGGTCGCGTGCCCGTGGAGATGGCCGGGATGCTAGGCGATGATCGCTTCTCCGAGGAGATGCGCGACGCCCTCGAGTCCGTCGGCGTCGACACTTCGTTCGTCGGGATGGCCGCGGGTCAGCACTGTGGCGTCGCGGTGATTCTGATCGACGGGTCGGGTGAGAACTCTGTGAACGCGGTGTACGGCTCGAACATGCTCGTCGACGAGGCGCTCGCGGTCGCTGCAGCGGAGTCGCTCGAGGCCGGTTCGGTGTTGTTGGTGCAGCAAGAGACGCCACTCGACGCGACCGCAGCGGCGATGCGGGTCGCATGGGAGCGCGGCGCAACGGTGATCCTCGATCCCGCACCGACGCGGCCCGAGGTGGCAGAGCTGCACGCGCTTGCGGACATCCTGACGCCAAACGAACACGAGGCATCGGACCTCGCGGGTACGCGCGTCCACGATCCTGTGACGGCACGCGAGGCCGCTCGAATGTTGCGCGAGCGCGGGACCGGGACGGTGATCGTCACGCTGGCGGATCAGGGCGTGTGGGTGGAGTCGGACGGTATCTCCGAGCTGGTGCCCTCACACGAGGTGACACCGATTGCGACCGTTGGTGCCGGCGACGCGTTCAACGGTGGCCTGGCTACAGGGCTGGCCCTGGGCCTCGACCTACTCGAGGCCGCACGGATGGGCGTCGCCGCGGGGGCGCTCTGTGTGACGCGACGCGGGGCGCAGGAGGCGATGGCACCGCGTTCCGAGGTGGAGGCGCTGCTCGCTCACAGGCGCGCGTAGCGCGCTACGGCTGGAGCAGACCGATTGCCACTCTTCGCTCGGAGTCGCGCGGGTGAAGGCGATACGGTCGTGGAGCCGGTCGTCACGGTGCTGCCAGAACTCGATGCGCAGCGGGACGAGGCGATAGCCGCCCCAGTTTGGCAGGCGTTCGATTTCGGCTTCGCCGATGCGATCGGCCTCGGTGGCGGCTCGAGCCTCGAGGGTGGCGCGTGAGTCCACGGGTTCGGATTGCTCGGGACGGTCGATCGACATCCGGGAATTGGCCTTGTCCTCAGTCTCGTCGCCCGGGATGGGCAACAGCAAAGACTGAGAGACGAGCTTCGGACCTGCGTGGATCGAGGCAGTTGTCACCACCACCCGGGCGCCCCCGCGGACGATCTCGACATCGACCGAGAGTGGGGCGCGGGGCGCACGAGGTCGGTGGTGATGCGGGCAGCGGCCCAGTTGCTGTGTCCGGTCTGGAGCTCGACCTCGTGGACGGCGAGTCCGACCGGGACGCCACCGAAGAGCAGGCGGCCGTCGGCCCGTAGGACAGCCGCCTGCTCTTCGGCTCGAATATTCGCTTGTCGATACGGTTCAGGAGTGCGGGCTGCGTCATGGTGGTCTCCAAAGCTGTGCCGCTGGCGATGGCGGCGGGCGGTGAGGTGTCTTGTTGGTTAGCCGACATTCGGTACTGGGGATGGGCGCGGCGACCGTCAGATCGGACCGTCCGGGTACCGGAAGTCCGGCCGGGTGGTCGAACACCACTAGATCTAACTAGCGCGTCGTTCGAAGAGATGACACAGACAGTCGCCGCAGGGATGACGCTTGGGGAGGTGGATTTTGCGTCGGGACTAGCGTGGCGTGAGCTGCAGCTCGGCTTCGGCGTTCGCCTCGATGTCCGCCCACTCGACGAACAGCGGGTGGTACTCGACGTTGACCCAGCGCTGCAGGTTGTCGGCGTAGTGTGGCGATCCGGGCTGGCCGCTGTTCCCGGGCGGGATCACGATCTGGGCGGCGTTGAGGTCGCCGACATCGAGGATCTGGCGGTAGGTCACGCCGAGCATGCCCGTGGCGCCCAGCGGAGTGCTGGCGTTCCAGACGGTGTGGCGGTCCCCGGACATCGGCACTGGCTCGAGGTCGAACGTCGGCTTCAGCTTCGGGTCGCGTCCGAGGTTGTGTGCCCAAATGATCTGGTGATCTGGCGCCCAGCGCCACGCCGCCGGATCCGCGCCCTGACGCTCGCTGAGGGCTTCCGTCGCATCGAGCAGTGCACGTTCCATCGCTGCCTCCCACGACTCGAAGTCGCCGAGCATCAGTGGGGAGCGGGTCTTCAGCTGGCTGAGCACCGTGGTGTGGGAGGCCGGCTTCTGAGGCGCGAGGCCATCAACCTGGCCGTAGTAGGCCTCCACTGTCTGGGCGGCGAGCTGGTCGCGCGCCTCGTTGGCGAACGCGGCGCGCGCGCTGTCAGCGTCCATGCTGCCGTCCCAGTCGCGGAGCAGATCCTGTAGCGCGCGGGCCCTTCTGTCGCTCGCCTCGAAGGAGGTGAGGTGCTCGGCGGCCTCGCGGTGGGGGATGCTGACGATGTCTTGCTGCATGCCTGGCATGTCGTCGAGCGCGAAGGTCTCGACGTCATCCATCAGCTCACGCAGGCGGTCGGCCCGGAAGCGGGTGCCTGCGTAGTTGAGGTAGTACGGGTAGTCGGGCGTGGTGGTGCGGTTGTTCGCTGTCATGATGAAGCCGTTCGAAGGGTTGTCCTCAGCGGGGAGCTCGGCCTTCGGCACGCTGCCGTTCCACTCGTGCTCGCCATCCCATCCCGGTACAGGTACGAGCCACTCCGGACGCTGCGGGATGCGGCCGACGTACTGATATCCGATGTCGCCAGCCTGATCGGCGAAACAATAGTGCCCGCTGATCGAGTCGTAGGTGCGGAACCCCTCGCGGACCTCGGCGGCGTCGTTTGCCGTGATGACGCCCCAGAGCGCGTCCATGTCATGTGCGGGTTCGGCGAGGCCCCAGGCGGCAGCGACGACTTCGTCGTCCGTGAGTGGGTCGCCTGAGATCACGGGGCCGTGGCGCGTGTCCCACATCGTGGTGTTGACGGCGGCGCCGCCGCGCACTTCGAAGTGCTCGTCGCGGCGCTCGAGGGCTTCCCAATTGCCTCGGAACTCGGCTTGCGGCTGCTCGACGCTCGCGCTGCCGTTCGAGGCGCGTTGGATATGTTCGCGGTAGAGGTCCCAGCGGTCGCCCCCCGAGTGGGTCATGACCCAGGCGACCTTGGTGTTGTGTCCGTAGTAGACCGGGCCCGGGTAGCCGGGCGAACACGGCCCGGCGACGTTGAAGTCCGGCGAGTCCATGTGCAGGACGTACCACTGCGCCGGGATCCCGATCGCGAGGTGTGGATCACCGACGAGGATCGGGCGTCCGGTCGTACTCTTCGATCCGCCGATCACCCAGCAGTTCGAACCGCCGCCAGCAGCGACGACGCCGTCGGGTGCGCCTGCCGCCGCCTCGATGTCCTCGGCATAGGGGTGGGTTTCCTCGGTCCAGCGCAGGCCGGACGGGGTGATCAGTGATGTGCCCTCGGGGAGATCGGGGATGAGGGCGGCGACCGCCTCCGGCCCCAAGGCGGCAGCGATCTTCGCGTGCGTCAGGCGGCTCGCCCACTGCGCACCGGCGGATGCCATCTTCAGCACGGCGAGCGAGTCGACGGGGCGCCACGGCTCCATCTCGTGCAGTTCGTCGCTGCCGTGCAGAACGTGGAACTCGTAGGGTGCCGGGTTCGCCTCGATCGCCGCGTTCACGCCATCGGCGTACGCCTGCAGGATCAGGCGGGCCTGGTCGGTCTGCGCCTCCCACTCGCGCTCGGCGTACGCGCCGATCTTCAGCCGGCGGTTCTGCTGGTCGCGGCGTAACAGCCCCTTACCGAGGAGCTCTGCTCCGCGACCCCACGCGAAGTGGCGGTACAACTCCAGCTGCCAGAGGCGGTCCTGGCCGAGGACATAGCCCTGTCCGAAGAAGGCGTCGCGCGTGGAGTCGGCTTTGATGTGTGGGATGCCCCACTGGTCGCGAACGATCCGGACGGTGCCCTCGGGCCCTGCGACGGAGGCGGTGCCTTCGTGCTGAGACAGGCAGTCTTCTGGGGTGACGGCGATGGTGGTCATGTGGGGGCTCCTCGGGTCGCGTCAGGTTGGCAAGAATATACCGATTCGGGATGCCCTCGATCGGTCGGATCGGTCGGATCGGTAGATCGGTGGTCAGTCGCGACTCTTGCCACGACGAAGTCTAGGTGATGCGGAGCGCTTCGAGCTCTTCTTCGAGCTCCTTCATGCGGCGACGGTTCGCTCGGTCCTGTTCGAATCGCTCGCTGATGTCCCGCGCCGTGGCGAGCGCGCGGATCGCCGCGCCCGCATCATCGAGAATGATCGCGAATCTGAGCTCGACGGTGATGGTGTCGCCAGCCGAGTTAGAAGCTCGCGTGGTGAGGGACTGTCCGACGTACTGGGTGACCCCATCGCCGTGCGCGCGCTCCCAGTCGACACAGTGCGCTTCGCGAAATCGCTCCGGCACGATACAGGTCGAGTCGCTGGCCGATCGCGTCAGCCTCGGCGTGGCCGAAGATGCGCTCGGCGGACGCGTTCCAGGCGCGGATCACGCCGTCGCGGGATGCGTAGATCATCGCGTTGGGCGCCTGCGCGACGATCTGGGCGTGCGTGGCTTCGGCAGTGACGTTTGGCCCTCGTTCGGCGGGATGGCGGAGAGGGTGGGATTCGAACCCACGGTGACGCGAGCGCCACGACGGTTTTCAAGACCGGTCCCTTAAACCACTCGGGCACCTCTCCGCGATTGATTTTACGGGGTCGGGGCCGCTTGGGCCTCCGGTGAGTTGCTAGGCCTCGGTCGGCGCGATGAAGAGGGCGTGGCCACGGCTGATCGCGTCCTGGACCACGTCCGCGGTCTCGCGCGCATTCGCGTGAGTGGAGCTGTCGAGGACAGAGCCCGGAATCGCGTCCGCCTCGATCTCGCTGGCGAGCTGGTCGTGGAGGACCCGAACGCGCTCTCCCATTGCGGCGTCACGACTGATGTCACGCGCCTCGGTCGTGTCGAGGTCGGGGAACAGCGTGACGAGGTCGACCTGGGTTGGGGTGCCCTCGAACGCGTCGCGGTACCAGTCGACCGCCTCGGCGGTGACGATGTCGGCGATCACGCTGGAGTAGCGGACCGCCGCACTCTGGCGGGCGATGGCGGCGGCGTTGCGGGCACCGAGCTCGAGTTGCTCTCGCGCTTGGTGGTCGCCCGCGTCCGCGTGGCGGAACCCCGCGCGGACCAGGTGTCGCAGATCATCGACCTCGATCAGGAGCATACGATCGAAGCGTTCGCACAACGCTCCGGCGACCGCGGTCTTGCCAGCGCCGGGTGGTCCGGAGATGAGGATGATCTGATTCACACGTCGGTCTCTACTCGCTGACGTTCGTTGCGGGGCGTGAGTTCGGACTGTATCAACGGGGTGCTCTGGCTTGAATTCCGAGGGTCGACGACGGCCTTGCGGCATGTCGCCGTTTCCCGGCAGGGTGGTAGAGGTGCGCCCGACGCTTCCAGTCACGAACACTTCACGATTCTGACACAGAAAAATCACGAGGTGACCGAGAACCCTGACATCGGCGTCGCGTCGCGGGCCCGGACCGCTAACGTGTGACAAATGTCACATGAAGAATTGCGCGCAGGTGACGCGCCGCCAGCGCCCACCCACGGCCCCGGCGGTCTGCGTGTCGATCTGGCCACGCGGCGCGCGTATGCCGGTCCGCGCGAAATCGCGCTCACGAAGCAGCTCTTCGACGTGCTCGCCTACCTGCTCGCGCACCAGGGACGGGTGGTGCCGAACTCGGAATTAGTGCGCGCGGTCTGGGAACACGAGGTGGTCGGCGACCGCCACTTTCTTCAGACGGTGATGTACCGCCTGCGGGTTGCGCGCAGCGCAGCCCAGGCGACTGACCCGATCGAGGTCGTTCGCGGTGTCGGCTACACGATCGGTCGGAGTTAGGCTGGAGCACCGCCGCCGCTGCGCGGGATACCGGCCTTGGAGGCGACGATCCGTGCGGCATCAGGGGCGGTCATCCTGTCGAAGGTCGGGCCGTGGCTGCCAGCAAGCTCGCGGCACGGCTGCCGAAATACAACGTCGCAGAACTCGAGAGCCTGATGACGGTGCTGGAGTTCGTGCCGGAGGAGCTCCACGGGCTATTGCAGCGCTACTTCAACGGTGTTGTCGGCGGGCAATCGTTCGAGAAGGACGAGTGCCATGTACGGCTGGGTGATGGCACCGTTGGCACGCTGAGAACCTCGCTACAGCCGATCAAGCTCGGTTCAACGGTCGTCGGTGTGTTGTCCGAGCTCTTCCCGCTGAACGGAATCGCGTCCGAGCTACAGCTGGATCGAATTTCCAAGTTGCCCGCCCGTCGACTGACGGAGTCAGGGGCTGAACACGCTCGGTGCTCACTTCGGGCGATTGAGCGCCGCCGGGTCGGTCGCTCTATTCCGGGCGAACGTCGAGGGAGATGTCGAGCGACGGCGCGGAGTGTGTCAGTGCTCCGACCGAGACCAGTTGCACCCCGGTCGCGGCGATCGCGGCGATGCTCTCGAGGTTGACTCCGCCGCTCGCCTCGAAAACGGTGCCCGGCGTTCGTTCCACGATCGGTCGCATCGTCTCCGGATCCATGTTGTCGAGCAGCACGATGTCGGCGCCGGCCGCGATCGCCTCGTCCGCCTGTTCTGGCGTGTCGACCTCGACTTCGATGCGCAGCGTGTGTGCCGCGCCTTCGCGAGCCGCGCGGACCACCTCGGTGATGAAGACGCCTCGGGTGGCCGCTGCGGCGAGGTGGTTGTCCTTGATTAGGACGCCGTCCTGCAGGTTGTCGCGATGATTGTGAGCGCCACCACAGCGCACCGCGTACCGCTCGAGGGCGCGCAGACCTGGGGTGGTCTTGCGGGTGTCGACGACGCGAGTGACTCCGCCGCGGGCTGCCTCGTCGACGTACCGCCGCGCCTCGGTGGCGATACCGGAGAGTCGCTGCATGAAGTTCAGGGCGACCCGCTCCGCAGAGAGCATCGCGCCCAGCGGCCCGTCGATCGTCGCGATCGAGGCATCAGCTAGGACGGGGTCGCCGTCAGCGTAAGCGGCCTCCAGGCGGAGGTCGGGAGAGAGCTGCCGGAACGCTTCGGTGGCGATGGAGATGCCACAGAGCACGCCTGCCTCGCGGAACACGAATGAGCCGTGGCCCTGCTGTTCCGGCGGGACGGTTGTCTGTGTCGTGACGTCGTAGTTGGCGCGATCCTCGACGAGGGCGGCGTGCACGGCGTCGCGGACGAGTGAGGGATCGAGCGGCGCGATGTCTGAGGTCATGCGGACTCCTGGCGGCGGAACACGAGATGCTGGCGCCACGCCTCACGCGGCTCGGGGAAGTCGGTTCGGTAGTGGGCACCACGCGACTCTTCGCGCGCCAGCGCGGCGGTGGCAGCGAGCCGGCCGCAGGTGAGCACCGCGCGCAGTTCGTAGCCCGCGCGGTTCGACGGCTCGGGCAGCGCGGCGGACCAGCGATCGAGCTGGGCGACGGCCGAGGCCAGTCCCTCGCCTGTCCGTTCGATGCCGACGATGGACCACATGAGCTCGCGCACGCGGTCCATCGTCGGCGGGTCGCCGCCGTTCCAGGCGGTCTCGAGCGATCGCGGCTCCTCGGTAGATGTCGGCGCTGCTGGCTCCGGGATGGGGGGATCGAGCAAACGCTGCACGGTGCGGTTGGCGAAGATCACCGTCTCGAGTAGCGAGTTGCTCGCGAGGCGATTCGCGCCGTGCACGCCGGTGCAGGCGACCTCGCCGACCGCGAACAAACCGGGCAGCGTGGTTTCGCCCCAGGTGTTCGTGCGGACACCGCCCATCGTGTAATGCGCGGCGGGCGACACGGGAATCCGGTCGCATGACATGTCGAGGCCGTGATCGAGGCAGGTCTGGTAGATCTTCGGGAAGCGGGAGGCAAGCCAGGTGGCGCCGCGATCGGTGATGTCGAGCAGGACGTGATCGGCACCGGTCTCATGCATTTCGTGATGCGTGGCGCGCGCAACGATGTCGCGTGGTGCGAGTTCGGCGTCTGGGTGGTAGTTCGGCATGAACCGCTCGCCGGCGGTGTTGTAGAGCTGCGCACCCTCGCCGCGGACGGCCTCGGAGATCAGGAAAACCGGCACGCCGTCCAGGTGGAGCGCCGTCGGATGGAACTGCGTGAACTCCATGTCCATCACCTCGGCGCCCGAGTCGTAGGCGAGGGCGACGCCATCGCCGGTCGAGACCGGCGGGTTGGTCGTGACCCGGTACATCTGCCCGGCGCCGCCCGTGGCGAGCACGATCTGGTCGGCGGCGTACTGGCGATGCTCGCCCATCGCTGTGTCGAAAATCTCGACGCCGACCGCGCGGCCATCCTCGACTAGGACTCGATCGGAGAGCGTGTGTTCGAGGATTGCCACACCCTCACGGCGGGCGAGCGCGGAGGCCGACAACTCGATCGCGAGTCCGGTCTGATCGCCGCGTGCGTGGAGGATGCGAGGCGGGGAGTGGGGGGCCGCGGTCGTCAGTGCGACGGCGCCAACGTTGGCATCGAAGTGCGCCCCGTAGCGCACGAGGTGGGC
>Ga0115002_10002940_pt1 | contig 21753 bp, 13 predicted proteins | sample ArcticOcean_MG_C_8_FD_89576 | JGI IMG/M metagenome (GOLD analysis project Ga0115002, IMG submission 89576) | Marine microbial communities from western Arctic Ocean - ArcticOcean_MG_CB11_86 | ecosystem: Environmental > Aquatic > Marine > Oceanic | place: Arctic Ocean: Canada Basin | collected... | reverse complement strand
GCGGTTATTACCATTGGTGATGGGATTCCATCAAAAGCTTGTTACGAAGCCAATGCACATGCATTAGCTCGATATGCCTCTCTCTGTCAAGAAGCAGGAATTGTTCCTATTGTTGAGCCAGAAGTATTGATGGATGGAAGTCATACTATTGATGAATGTTTTAATGTTACCGTTGCTGCACATACCGAAGTATTCAAGCAATTGGCTACGCAAAATGTGATGCTTGAAGGCATTGTATTAAAGCCCAATATGGTAGTTTCTGGGAATAAATGTGTGGTGCAAGCTAGTGTTGAGGAAGTTGCCAATCGTACCGTTGAATGTCTAAAATCTACAGTTCCATCATCAGTACCTGGAATTGCATTTCTTTCTGGTGGTCAATCTAATGAAGATGCAACTGCACATTTAAATATGATGAATGCTAAATTTGGAGATGATTTACCATGGAATTTGACTTATTCATATGGACGTGCTTTACAGCAGTCTGCATTGAATACGTGGGTAGGTAAAACTGAAAATGTACCTGCAGCACAGGATGCATTTTTTCATAGAGCAAAGCTAAATGGACTTGCGTCTAAGGGTGAGTATAGTGAATCTATGGAAGAAGTAGTGGTTTAATATATTTTTATTTACTATTCATAAATAAAAAAAGGGAGCTTAAGCATCTCAACTTCTATTTTTTATCCAATCAGACTGACACGAATTCATAAGTAGTTTTGTATAATCATCTTTGGGATTAGTAATAATTTCACTGGTATCCCCTGACTCATTAATTTTACCATTCTTTAAAACTATCAAACGATTAGATAGATAACAGGCTGATGCAATATCATGAGTAATATATAATATTGAAATCCCTTTTTTAATTTGAAGATTCTTTAATAAATCTAATATATCCATGCGTATTGACATATCAAGCATAGATGTTGGTTCATCTGCAATTAATAAATCTGGTCTAACTAGAAGTGCTCTAGCCAAAGAAACTCTCTGTCTTTCTCCCCCTGACATCTCATGTGGGAATTTATATAAAAAACTTTCAGCTGGCGTAAGATCTACTTCCTCTAAAATGGCTATAATTTGTTTTTTAATAATTACATCTCGTTCTACCTTAGAATAATTACTATAAGACTGGTGTATAAGAATAGGACGTGATAGATGGTGATATACAGTATGAATAGAATTCAGTGATGCAAATGCATCTTGAAAAATCATTTGGACCTTTTTCCTGTACTTTAGCAAATCTTTATTATTTAATATTTTAGTTATATTTTTTCCGTCAAATAGAATTTTACCTCCATTAAAATCAATTAGTTTTGTTAATACTTTAGAAATAGTTGATTTTCCACTTCCAGATTCACCAACTAATCCTAATATCTCATTTTTATATATATTAAATGAAATTCCGTCAATGGCATGTATTTTATCTGAACTAAAAAGACTCGAATTAAGATTATAGACTTTCTGTAAGTCGATTATTTGCATCAGCACTGATGTATTATTATCAGTTTTAGCTTGGTTATCATTTGAAACTTGAGGAATAGAATTAATCAATTTTTTTGTATATTCATCATTGCCGCCAGATTTGATTTTTTCTGCAGAATCTAAATCAACTAATTGCCCCTTTAGCATCACGCCAACCCTATCAGCAAAACCTAAAATTAGATTTAAGTCATGGGTTATAAATAATATAGAAAATCCTAATTGAGACTTTAAATCTAAGATTTTTAAAATAATTTCTTTTTCTACAACTACGTCCAATGCAGTAGTTGGTTCATCCATAATAATCAGTTTAGGCTTTAATGCTAACGCTATGGCAATTACAACTCTCTGTCTCATCCCTCCCGAAAGTTCATGTGGATAATTATTAAGATAAGTTCTATCAATTTCGACCAAATCCATAAGATAATTACATCTTTCTATGGCATCTGTAGTTGTTATTTTTTCATGAGCTCTTATTGTATCTATAATCTGATTTTTAATTCTCATTAATGGATTTAATGAATTTAAAGCTTTTTGCTTTACAAGTGAAATTTGGCTCCACCGTAGTGAAGATAGTTCATTTTCATCTAAATTTAAAATATCTTGATTTTGAAACTTAATATCACCATTTGTTATAACGCCAGGTGCAGGTAGAATCCGCAAAATAGATTTAACTACAGTAGATTTACCACTCCCCGATTCTCCTACTAATCCAAAAACTTCATTTTTATTAATATATATGGAAAAATCTTTAACAGCATTTGTAGAGATATCATCTGAGAGGAAATCAACACTTAAATTATTAATTTGTAAAATTTTATTTTCCATATAGATCCTTTGCTACAGGTGTAGAACCATTTCGATCATATAAAGTAGATAATCTTGTTTTAAGGGTCCTTTCAGATAATAAGCGAGGGTTAGCAATTTCATCAATTCCATAATTAATTAAGGTCAAACCAAAACTTACAAGAGCAATCCCTAAACCTGTTGGTACAAAAGTCCACCATGACCCAGTTAAAAGAGCGAGATCATTTGTAGCCCAGTAAAGGTTATTGCCCCAAGTGACCTTGTCAACATCACCTAATCCTAAAAATTCTAATCCTACTTGTGCTCCAATAGAGTATACGGTTGCACCAATAAAAGAGGCCATTATTAATGATAGCATCTGAGGCCAAATTTGATAAATAATCACTTTCATATTAGATTCTCCAATAATTATGGAAGCGTTTACATAATCTATTTCTCTTAATGAAAGAACTTGAGAACGAAGAACTCTTGCATTCCATGCCCATCCCGTAAAAACTAAAACTCCCATTATACTGAATGGACCCGGTGGAAGCCACGCTGCAATAATAACCATTAGAGGTAAACCAGGCATTAACAAAAAAATATTAATTAATAATGATAATATATTGTCAATTCTTTTTCCAAAATAGCCAGCTACCGATCCTACTATGAGTCCAAATAGTACAACTAAAAACCCTGAACCGAATCCAATGAATAATGTTGCCCTCGCACCCGCAATAGTTTGGGCAAAAACATCTTGGCCTTGTCCTGTAGTTCCGAAAAGATGGCTAAATGAGGGCTCTAATAATGGAGTATCAACATAAGCATTTGGGTCTTCAAAAAAGATAGGTCCAATTAAAGCAATTATAATAAAACTGCCCACAATAATAATGCCTAAACGAGCTTTATAATTACACCATATTCGCATATACCAGAGTCTATTCATTTTCTTGTCCGAGGATCTAAAATTAATACGAGGATATCAATTATCCAATTGGCAGCAAGTACTGCTAATGTAATAGTTAAAAATATTCCTTGCATCAACTGGAAATCTTGAGCCTGTACTGCTTGGAATAAAATATATCCCTGTCCAGGGTATGAAAAAATGATTTCAGTCAGGATAGTACCATTAAGAATAAACCCAATTGCCATCCCAAAGCTAGTTACTATGGGAAGAATTGCATTTCTAGCAGCATAGAAAAGCATTATTCTTCTTTGAGATAAACCCTTAGCTTTGGCAAAAGATATATAGTCTGTTGAAATTGTTCCTATCATATTATTTCTCATTTGAAGCATCCACCCACCTATACCCATGAAAATTAATGTGCATGTAGGTAAAATAGCATGATGAATACAACTTATAATGAATTCAAAATTAAATCCTGGAGTTAAGTCGGAATTGTAGGCATGCCTGATTGGAAACCATCCTAGCTTGAAGCCTAAAAAATATAATAATAACATAGCTGTAAAAAAATATGGGAATGAACTGATGAATGAAAATGTGGGGGGTATAATTGAATCTAATTTCTCATCTCTCCTCCACGCAATCATTATTCCTATAATAGTACCTATAATAAATGAGACTATGAGAGAAGTCCCCACTAATAATAAAGTCCATCCTAATCCAGATAATATAATTGTTGATACTTGCTCTGGGAAATAGGCAGTTGATATACCCAACTCACCATTTAATAAATGCTTTAGATAGGTTAAATACTTATTTAAAAGAGGTCCATCTGTAAAGCCAAATGTTTGTTTAAGAGCTTCCATGGCTTCAGGTTTCAACTTACCTCTGAAACTTGCAAACATGACTGAAACAGGGTCCCCTGGCATCAGACGGGGAATAAAAAAGTTCAATGTAATTGCAGCCCATCCAGCTACAGCATAAATACCTAATCGTTTAAATAGATATTTTATAGATGGACTCATTTTACAGGTTCTAATTCAATAAGAACTAAAAGGTTTTCTGGAACATTATTTGGAGATAGTTGAGCATAAGGATTTTCTTCATTAGGGAAGTTTTTAAATCTAGTTGTATTATATTCTCCCCAACTTGGTTCAGAAAACAAAGGAATTGCGGGTATATTATCAATAAATATATCCTGCATTTCAAATATAATTTCTTCTATAGTATCGGGATTAGATGTCTGTTCATATCGCTCAGATAGAAGGTCTATATTAGTGTCACCATATCTATGCCAGTTTAGTACAGAGTTCTCTCCAATTGGTTTTACTAATTTTTGTGACATTAAACCCTTATATAGGTTATAAGGAGTATTTCCCTTTTCTGCCCAAGCAATGGCAAGATCAAAATCACCAGTTTGAAGTTTACTAAACCAGGCACCAAAATCATAAGTTCTTACTGAAGCATTAATTCCTATTTCCTTTAAATTTCTAGAAATAATTTGTGCGGCCCTAATCCAATCTGACCAGCCACTAACTACAATGATTTCAAAAGATATCTCTTCGTTATTTTTATTATATAGTTTCTTATTATTAGAGAGTGAATACTGTAAGCTATCTAAAATATCTATTGATTTATTTGGATTAAATTCAGTCCAGTCTTCATTTCGATTTTTGTTTTCTCTCCACCTAGACATTCCTTCAGATAACGCTGTTAAATCAGCAGGAACTGTATAATTATACATGGCAACTTTTGCAATTAAATCTCTATCTATTGCATAGCTTAGAGCTTTTCTAAAGAGTTTATTGTTTAAATGTGTTTTTGTAGTATTAGGATATAAAAAAATTGAACCACCTGCACGTGGAAACCAATAATGATGATTCTCGGGATTTTTATCAACAAATATACGATCAATTGCTGGAATAAAATTACCGGCCCAGTCGACTTCTCCATTTATCAATGCATATGTAGCCTGAACATTAGTAGGAAAAGCTGGAAATATTAATTTTTCTATTTTGGGTTTACCCTTCTGCCAGTAATTAGGATTTTTACCCAATTCCCATACTTGTTTTTTAAATTTCAATATTTCGGTAAAGGGCCCTGTACCAATAGGATCAGGGTTGGTATATTTAATTGGATCTTCTATAGTTGACCAAATATGCTCTGGGACAATTGTTTGTCCAACAATAGCATCTAAACCAGGTACGTATATTGATGAGAATTTAAATTCTATTTCATGCTCATTAATTAATTTTACATTGCCTAAATATGACCATATACCTCTTCCATCAAGTGCTGGGAAATCTTTAAGCAAATTAAAAGTAAATAAAACATCTTTTGCTGAGAATGATGTTCCATCCGACCAATTCACATCTTTTCGAATAGTTAATTTGAGTATATCATTATTCTCATTCCAAGCATGATTAGTAGAAAGCCAAGGAATATATTTGCCTTTTATGGAATTGTATATCATTAGAGGTTCATATATACCAGCATTGGTAGGCCATCTTGCTGCAGATCCAGGCGTTAATGGATTAAAGTTACGTGTCCACGATGCTCTTTGTTCTTGAGATACAACGAGTCCATTATAGTTTTCTTTAGTGTTAAATTTTGTACAAGCTTGACAAGCAAGTATAAAAATTGTGATATAAAATATATTTTTTATTAAGAATTTCATTTAATGAAATTATGTTTTTCTGTTCTGTCTGAGTTTATTAAACCCCAATGTTTTTCAACTTCATTGGGGTGGTCACCACCTTTCCATTTTTCATCAAAAGCTTCAAAGAAAAATGATAAGATTCCCTCTTCCTTTATCCAGCTATTTATTGAATTATAAAATATTAACTGTTCTTTAATGCCAGTAACTCCATTTATCAATTTTTCTTGATCACCTTCAGTATGAACCGCTGTAGCCCATCCTGTTTCTCCAATTACTATTTTTTTGTTAGGGTATAAAATACTTATCTCACCATATATTTTAGATACGAATGGAAGTGCATCACTTAACAATGTTCCTGCCCATAATGGATGTATATGGACCATAATGAAATCAATTTCGGATGCTAATTCTAATCCTTCTGGTTTATTCCAAAAGTTAAAATCATCTGCTGTTGTGATGGGTTGTTTAGTTTTTGACTTTACATATAGTATATAGTTCTTTAATGTTTTATAATCTACTTTATTCCAGGTCCAGAAAACCTGAGTCTCATTACCAATAACTATAGCCTCAACAATTTTAGGATATTTATTTGCTAATTCTATTGTTTTATTAAGCTCATTAATATTGGAAGTATATAAAGTTGAATCTTCGCTTTCACTGGCTATCCATGCACCTAAATAGATCTTTAAATTTATTTTTTTATCATTTATTATATTAAGAACTTTTTCAGTGGACCCTCTACTTCCATACATTCTTATTACAGACCAATTCGCGGCCATTATTTTAAGATCTTCTGTTAATTCTTCTTCTGTGGGCTCAATGTTTCCAGGGCTTTGTCCATCTCTAAATGGTCCATAGCATATTGCATTACTGTGATATGGTAAAGTTGCAAAAATACATGAAATAAGGGTAAGAAGGATAAGTTTCATTAATTCAATTTTCTTGTACTTGTTCTATCTATTAATTCTACTGGAACTAAGTTTGTAGACACTTCATTTTTATTGAAATCTATGAATGATTTTTCAATTGATGATAATGCTCTTTGACCGAGCTCTATGAAATTTGTAGATATGGATGATAGCTCTGGAATAGAATTATCACAAAATGGAGTGTTATCAAATCCTATGATTGATAATTTTTCTGGGATCTTAATACCAGATAAGAGCGCTAGTTTCATAAATCCAAAACACATATAATCATTTACTCCAAAAATACCTATGTTAGTTAATTTTTTATTTTGGAAGTCGATAAATGCTTGATTGCCTGATTCCAATGAATAATTACCCCTAAATTCCCATTTGCAACTTAGTTTATTTAATTTAAGATAATCCATGAAACCATTTTTTCTTTGGGATGCTTCAAAAATTGTATCATCACCTGAAATTATTCCAAAAGTTTCATATCCCTGTTCATTCAAATGTTTCGCAGCTAAATAACCACCGTTATAGTTGTTGAAAGTAATAGTATTAATTGACGCATCAATGATTGGAGAAAGGGATATAATAGGAATCTTATTAAGATAGGTTTCTAATATGTTACAATCATCTTTATCCATATCTGGAAATAATATGCATAGACCATCTTTTTCTTCAACAAAAGATTCTATTTTCCCATTTATAAATTCATTCTTTTCAATATCAATTACTTCAATATCACAATTACTATTTTTTGCCGCAATATGAAAGTCTGATAATAATGCTGAAAAATATTCACCTTTACGTATTGTTGTGATTAGAGGGACTTTTAATTTTATTCCATTATTATAAAAATTATGAATATATGGATATTTCAGTTTATTTGCTGAATCAAAGATTATTCGCTCTTTTTTGTTATGGTAGCGTCTATTTCCGGATAAAAAGCGTGAAACCGTTGAAATGGAAAATCCCGTATCTAAAGCAACATCTTTTAGTGTGTATTTCATATTATTGTACTCGAATTTATTTTTTAATATCAATAAAATAGAATAAATTTTCAATTATTTGAGAAAAAATATCTAAATCCATATCTTTTTGTATTTATTTCCTATGAAATTGCCTAAATTTAATACCTCAGTATCACTAGAATAGAATAAAATTTCAATTATTTGAAAAAAAATCTAAGGATGTTACAGAATATGGCAATAAAAATAGGTCTTATGGGATTTGGTACAATTGGTCGCAAGCTATATAGTGAATCGCTTAAGTATAATAACATAGAAATTTCTGCAATATGTGATATTGGGAATCCTGAGATTCTTGTCTATCTTATCCAAAGGGAATTTGAAAATACAAAGAATGTGTCATTTAAAGATAACTTTCTAAAAAGTAATGATAATAAATCCCGTTTTTTAAATGCGAATGATCCTGGTGATGTTCCCTGGGACTTATTTGATGTGAATTTTGTTATAGATGCTACAGGTAAATTCAGAACTATTGAGTATATTAATAAACATCTAAATGCGGGTGCTAAAAGAGTAATTATTTCAACTATACCGGTTGATAATATTGATCGTTTAGTTGTCTATGGAGTAAATGAAGATACTATTGAATTGCAAGATAGAACAATATCAGCTGGCTCTTCAACAATGAATGCATTAGCTCTTTTATTAAAGTCATTACTTCCTTTTGGGATTGATTGTATTAACATGACTACGATACATTCATATACTAGTGACCAATCACTTCAAGATGTCGCGGGTTCTGATTTTAGATGTAGCCGTTCAGCATCTCAAAATATTATTCCTAACAATAGTGATGTTGAAAATTGGATATCTCAATTATTTCCTTCTTTAGAAAATAAAATTAGTTGTAATGCTCTAAATGTACCAGTTCAGAAAGGTTCAATGCTTGATCTATCAATGGCTTTTACTAATGATAAAATAAATATTGATGAAGTTAATAATGCCATTATAAAAGCATCAAAGTTAAATCCTGATATTATTGGGATAACAAATGATCCTGTTGTATCTAGTGATATTATTGGTGACCCTAGATCATTAGTATTTGATACGCAGGCTACATTAAAAGCAGGAAAAAACTTAATTAAAGTATTAGGTTGGTATGATAATGGTCATTGTCATGCTACGCGTATTTTGGATGTTGTACAAGCATATACTAAGCTTAAAGGATTTAAATAAATGAGAATTGCTATAAATGGGTTTGGTAGGATTGGAAGATCTGTATTTCGAATCCTTGATAAAAATAAAGACATCGAAGTTGTTGCAATAAATGATTTGAGTGATCAAGAATCATTAGCCTATCTATTAAAATATGATACAGTTATGGGAAGATTTAGTGGTAATGTATACATTGAAGATAATATTATGCATACTGATAATGAAACTATTCAAATGCTAAGTCAAAGAGAACCAGAAGATTTACCCTGGAAAGAATTAAATATTGATATAGTTATAGAAGCAACTGGAGTTTTTACTAAACGTTCATTGTTAGAGGGACACTTAAAAGCAGGTGCAAAAAAAGTATTACTAACGGTTCCAGCTAAAGATGAAATTGATAATACCGTTGTGGTAGGTGTAAATGAGCATACTTTAAAGCCAGAACATAGAATCGTATCAAATGCAAGTTGTACGACAAACTGTCTTGCTCCTATGGCTAAAATTTTAGATGAAGCTTTTGGGATTAAACAAGGTGTTATGAATACTGTACATGCATATACAAATGATCAAAGATTAGCAGATGTACCTCATTCAGATTTGCGGCGGAGCCGAGCTGCTGCAGAAAATATTATACCAACTTCGACAGGAGCTGCTAGAGCAGTTGGAAAAGTATTACCTCAATTAAATGGGAAATTAGATGGAATAGCCTCTCGTGTGCCAGTTCCAGACGGTTCGGTCGTTGATTTATTTTTAGAATTAGATAAGCAAGTTTGTATAGATGATATTAATGAAATAGTTCAATTAGCAGCAGAATCAGAGCGTATGAAAAATATATTATTTTACTCAGAAGCTCCTATTGTTTCATCAGATATAATAGGAAACCCTTACTCATCAATATATGACAGTATATGTACAAAAGTTAGATCTGGAAGATTTGTTCGTACTTTGAATTGGTATGATAATGAATGGGGATACTCAAATAGAGTTGTTGATTTGCTAAGTTTAATGAATAGATTGTAGTTAGAGATACATCATTAAATTATTTATTATAAGAGTATGAATTTCATACAAAAAAAGCCAATTTGGATAAATATATTAGTATTCACTAAAATGATTAACTCTTTTTGTATTTCTTAATTTTATATTGCTCCTACTATTATAAAGGGCTTTGTAAATTGATTTTTAAAAATAGAAATTTGTTAGAAAATTATTATAATGTCACTGAAATACAAAAACTTCTATGAAATTTTTTACTTACTTTAATATTATTTTATTTATTTTTCTAATTATCTCATGCAATAACCCCGTTATTATTGAATCCCCTGGATGTATAGATGAAAACGCGTGCAATTATGATAAAAATTCAGATTTAGATGATGGTAGCTGTGATTTTGCGATAGATAATTATGATTGTGATGGCAATTGTATTGCCCACATTGATTGCGCTGGTATTTGTGGTGGTACAACGGAAGTAGATGATTGTGATGTTTGTGGAGGAAGCAAATATGATGCTGATGATGATGGAGTCATTGATGGAGATGAAGATTGTGCTGGTAGTTGTTTGGCTAATTTAGATTGTACCGGTATCTGTGGAGGTGATGCTATTGAAGATGAATGTGGCGTATGTGGTGGCAATGGCATTGGTAACGATAATTGCAATGGTGATTGTATCCATCCCATCGATTGTGCTGGCATATGTGGAGGTGACACTATTGAAGATGAATGTGGTATATGTGGAGGAGATGGCATTGGTAATTATGATTGTGATGGTAATTGTATAACTGAACTAGACTGTGCCGGCGTATGTGGTGGAAATGCTATTGAAGATGAATGTAATGTCTGTGATGGAGGTATTGAAAATATTAATGAATGTGCTTGCCCATCTGGAGTAGTAGATGAATGTGGCTTCTGTGGTGGCCCGGGTGCCATTTATGAATGTGGATGTGAGAATATTCAAGAAGGTTTTTGTGATTGCGAAAAAGAATTATTAATTGACTGTAATGATAATTGCTGTGACCCTGATTGGCCTTTTGGACCCTTAGGGTTTGAAGGCAATTCATGCTATAGAATAGATGTATGTGGGAATTGTGGCGATTTTATTTCTGCTAATGAATGCCAGGATGATTGTGAGGATTGCAGTGGTGAATGTGGTGGTGATGCCATAGTAGATTGTGCCAGTGAGTGTGGTGGCATAGCTATAGAAGACTGTGCTGGTGAATGTGGTGGTGAATCTGTTGTAGATGAATGCGGGATATGTACGGATGACCTTGATTCACAATATGAATTAGTTTGGGAAGATGACTTCGATGGAAATGAATTAGATATTGGGAAATGGAACGTCGAAGAATGGCCAACGGGATACTTTAACGATGAAGAACAGGCCTATACTGATGAAACTGATAACATATTTATAGAAAATGGACGATTACATATTCGTGCATTAAGGGAGACTTATGATCCCGATGGAGATGGAGTAGTTGATGCACTCTATACCTCTGGCAGAATCACTACGAAGCATAAAGGTGATTGGCAATATGCTAAAGTAGAAGCGATGGCAAAATTACCAATAGGTGATGGAACATGGCCTGCAATTTGGATGTTGCCAACCGAAAATATTTATGGAGATTGGCCAGCAAGTGGAGAAATTGATATTATGGAATATGTAGGAAAGGAGACAAATATCCAATCCAATATATTCAAGTCCCATTCATCATTACATAATAGCATTTACTTTCAGGATTTATCTAATTCAGGGCAGACAGGCAGTTTGAATGTTAATGATATAGAAGAATTTCATCTATATTCTATGATTTGGTCAAAGAATAGAATAATTTTTTATGTTGATAATGAAGAGGTATTAATTTATAATAATCTTAACACTGGTTTTGAACAATGGCCATTTGATCAGCAATTTTTCTTGATTTTGAATTTAGCAATCGGAGGTACATGGGGTGGCGAAGTTGAACCTAATATTTTCCCTGTTGAGTTTGAAATAGATTATATACGAGTATTCCAAAAATCATGCGAATTATAAAAATTGGGATACGATTTTGAATTTTAAGTTATTATTATTAATAATAACTTTTAATTTAATGCCTACAATTTGCTTATCACAAACAACAGGTAAACTTACAGGGAAAGTTTCAGATATAAACACCTCTGAACCATTGATTGGGGTAAATATTATGCTTATGGGGACTAATTTTGGGACAGCCTCAGATATAGAGGGTGATTTTTTTCTTATAAACATACCTCCGGGTTCATATGATGTTTCTGTCAGTATGATGGGTTATAAGATAGCAATCATCGAAAATCTACAGATCTCCGTTAATCGTACAACTCCATTGCCATTAGCCTTGACTCCATCAATTTTAGAAGGTGATGTTATTACAGTTAGAGCAAGTCAGGTTTCAATTAAAAAAGATCAAACGAGTTCAGTGAAAAATATATCATCTGATCAAATAGATATTATGCCCGTTGAAAATATTAATCAGGTGATTGAAATGCAAGCAGGAATTGTAGCGGGGCATTTCAGAGGCGGCCGTAGTAGCGAAGTGACTTATCTTATAGATGGTATTAAAGTTGATGAGGTATATGGTGGCTCATCAAGTACAATAGAATTAGAGACAAGCTCAATTAGTGAACTAGAAATCATTACAGGGACATTTAATGCAGAATATGGTAAAGCAATGAGTGGTGTTGTGAATCAAGTTACTAAATCTGGGCGTGATAATTTTGAAAGTTCTCTAAAGGGAGGCTATGCGAATTATATTACGTCAAATACTGACATATTCCCAGGTATAAATAATAAAAATGAAAATAGGAATCATGATTATCATTTCCAGCTCAGTGGCCCAATCATTAAAAGTAAAATCAATTTTTTTATAAATTATAGATTTGAAGATAATTATAACTATTTGAATGGCCTATATTATTTTAATCCAACTGATCAGAGTGACTATCTAGGTGACTCATCAAGTACCTGGCTATCTGAACATACTGGTGAACATGAGATGCAATCTTATTGTATGAATAATAAAGGTATTCCTATCATAGATGAAGAAGGTAATTATATTTATGATGAATCTGTTTGTATTAATGAATATGGAGAATGCCAAGTTTTTCAGTCCGTATGCTCTAATAATCAAGAGATTATTCCTACAAATAACCCGTTGTATTGCGAAATAGAATTAAGTGGAGTATTCATTGAAAATTATATGATAACTGAAAAGATGAGTGAAATACAGTGTACGGAACTTGGAATTTCTTATGCAAACACTACTGATTATAATAATCCCTTCATAAATACAACATTCATTCCCGGCTTACAAATTGGTTATTATATTGGGAAACCTATAAATAGTTTTGTTCCTATGAATTTGACAAAAAATACCTCGTTATTTAGTAAAATCACTTTCAAGCTCATTGAAAATCTACGTTTTTCCCTTTTATATTCAAAAAATGAGAATGATTGGTCAGAGTATAATCATTACTATAAGTATAATCCTTTTGGTATGCCAAAAAATAAAAGCCTTACATCCTTAATGGCCTTACAATGGAATTATATGCTGACCCCATCCTCTTTTATCGAAGGAAAGCATTCACTTATGACTAATTATTATGGGCACTACCTATTTAAAAATCCAGAAAGCCAAAATTATATATCAAATAATTATTCTCAAGGAGTTCCGGGTTTTTCGACTGGTGGGCAGAATAAATCCCATACTGCTAGAGAAACTACAGAGTATACTTCCAGCATAAAATTGAATATGCAATTGAATAAAAATCATAGTATTAAAATGGGTTTTGACTATTCAGAATACAATATAGATAATAAACAATATCTTATTATAGATAATCCAGATTCTATCTTGATCGGAATCTATTCTGCTTATATCAATCCAGATTCTATTGCTTCTCCTGATGATGATGTCTTTAATGTAGCTCCAAGTGAATATTCATTCTTTATACAAGATAAAGCTGAATATAATGAAATGGTTGTTAATTTTGGAGTAAGATACGATTATTTTGATCCCAACTGTTATTATCCTTCAAATTATAGAAACCCTGCCAATACTATCAGCCATGATTCTTTATCAGTAAGTTTAAAAGCCAAAAAGCTTTCCTATTGGAGTCCTCGATTTGGAATTGCATATCAGGTTGCAAATGCCGCAATTGTTCATTTTAGTTATGGGCATTTTTTTCAGATGCCACCAATGTATTCTATGTATGCTCATAATAACTGGATTATACCTACAGGTGATTATGGAACTGTTTTGGGAAATCCAAATATTAAAGCTGAAAAAACAGTAACCTATGAAATTGGCTTATGGCAGAAACTTAATTCTCTTATGGCATTAGAGTTGAATCTGTTCTATCGGGATATATATAATCTACTTGGGACTGAAATTTGGACTACGTATAATCAGGTTAAATATGGCCTCTACTCAAATAAGGATTATGGCAATGTAAGAGGCTTGGAAATGAAATATGATTTAAATTATGATGCATTATCCATATATTGCAATTATACGCTTCAGTATACACGGGGAAACTCTGATACACCCCTCCAATCTTTTGATAGGGAGGGTGGAAATAAGGATCCAGTTTCCAAATTAATTCCAATGAGTTGGGATCAGAGACACACCTTCAATATAACATTTTCCTATAATGTGGATGGCTTTGGTTTTACTACAACTGCATATTATAATTCAGGAACGCCATATACTTTTGAACCAATTACTGAATCTGAAGCTGCTTTAATTAATCTCCTTCCCAACAATGATTATAAGCCCCTAAATTATTCAATTGATTTAACGACCCATTACCGTTTATGGGAAAATAATAATTTTGAGGCAAGATTATCTTTTTCTGTATATAATTTATTTGATACTTTAAATGATATTTGGGTTTATCCTAAAACGGGTAGGGCTTATAGTAATATAATAAATTCAACTGAAGTATTGGCCTATAGAAGTACATTTACTGATGTACATGATCAATATGAGAATCCTGCAATGTATTCAACACCAAGGCAACTTAAGCTAAACTTAGCCATCAATTATAAATAATGCAAAAATTCAATAATTTTTTAACTTTACTATTATTTTCTTTTTTATTGATTGGCCAGACACAATATAATGGCCCTGACGATTTGGCTGGTGATCCAAGTGCAATACGGTCTTCTTATATGGATGGTAATCGAGTTTTGCTTTATTTCCAGAATACTACAGAATTATCAGATTGGTCACCTGGAGGTCTTGACAATGTATCTATTTGGCCAAATGATGGAACAGGTACCAAAATGGTAGATGGTATTGCTCTTTTGATTGCAGGCAAGGTATATATTGAAGACGATAATAATTCTGAAACTATAGATACGGTCATTATTGATGATTTAGATCAAATTTTAGACCAAAGTATTGCAAAACACGAGATATATTTCCTTCAGACCAGCTATCGTGAAGAAATGGACCATAATGCCTCAAATACTTTAGATTGGGGTTTTTATCCAGTTTTTGGATACTTTAACCCTAACCAAGATGAACCTGCAATGAGTGATAAACCCGATACGTGGCCAGTTGATGGATGGCCTGCATCTGGAATGATAAATAAATGGAACGGTGTTTGGGATGGGCGCTTTGGAAAAGGGGTTCAGTATGCTGACCTTGAAACCTATTTTGTTGCTAATGATGCACAAGATCAAGAAAATCTTCAAGGACCAGTCATAAAATATTATCCACGACCGGGTAGAGAGATACAGAGTGATGCATCTTTTGGGGCAGGACTTCCCTGGGGGGGGCTTGGGATTCGTGTTGAGACTCGTGGATTTCAATGGAATAATCCATTAGTAAAAAATGCACTATTCTTCGAATATAATATTACAAATATATCTGATTATAATATTAATGATGTATCCTTTGGTTACTGGGTGGATAATGCCATAGGGTCAGATGGAAATACAGATGAAGTGGGGTATTTTGACACCTATTTAGATTTATCTTATTCATGGGATTATGATGGTATTGGACTTGGAACAGTGGTGCCAGGTATTATGGGATTTGCATTTTTGGAAAGCCCCGGTATAAAAACTGATAATATCGATAATGATGATGATGGTCTCGTAGATGAGAGTAGGAGCTATGATAAAGGCTATTGGGAAGAGGATCCATATGCTGGAATTTCTGATTTAAATCAGTTTCTGGAATTTTATAATTTACAAGAATCTGATTTAAGGCCACATTGGTCGGGGGATGAAGATCAAGATTGGTTTGGCAGTAGCTTTAATGAGGATGGCTCATGTAATCCCAATGACGATGTTGGGTTGGATGGTATTGGTCCAGGAGATTTGAATTATAATGGACCCGATGAGGGTGAATGCAATGGTATGCCTGATTGTGTAGAAGGATTAGGATGTGAACCAAATTTTTCAGAAACTGATATTTCTGAGTCAGATATGATTGGCCTAACTACATTTCAGTTATTCCCCATAGATGAAGCAGGACATAGCAATAAAACAGGTGTATGGTTCTATAATGACTCTCTTTTATACGAAATGATGGAAGATACAATACTCGTCCAATATTCTAGTACACCTGCAAACTTAGTTGAACTTTTTGCTTCTGGTACTTTTTCACTCTCACCAGGACAGACTGAAAGAATTTCAATGGCTGAACTCCACAGCTTTGATCCTATTGTAGGCTCTCCAGGAGTTGGAGGTGTTGATGCAACTTCACTCTTTGAACTAAAAACAACCGTTCAATTAATTTATGAAACTGATTATCGTTTTGCAAAGCCACCACGATTACCAACCTTATATGCAGAGGCTGGAGATGGCCAAGTTGTATTAACATGGAATGATGTGGCAGAATCATCACGAGATCAATTTTTACCTGATTCTCTTCAGTATGATTTTGAAGGTTATAAATTATACAGAGCCACAGATAAGTATTTTAAAGACTCCCAACTTATTTCAGATGGTTTTGGAAATCCTCTATATAATCAACCAATATTTCAGTGTGATAGGATAGATGGAATAACTGGATTTTCAAATTGGGCTCCAGTTTTTGGTACTGGTTATTATCTAGGAGATGATAGCGGACTCAAACATCATTATATTGATACCGATGTAATCAATGGGAAAACTTATTATTATGCACTGGTTGCATATGATTATGGCTTAGCCCCTACGGAAGATTTAATTAGTGGAATTCCACCGTCTGAAAATAATTGGATCATTGACTTGAATGATAGTGAATCTGTTGTAGGCTATGGCCGTAATGTGGCCGTTGTGATTCCTCATGTTCCCTCTTCGAGTTTTGTTGAACCTGTTGTTAATGTAGAAAACTACAATTTATTGGGAACGGGCGATATCTCTGTAGATATCATGGCAAAGAATCTAATCAAAGATAAAATATATCAGCTCATTTTTAAAAATGATACACTATTTAGTAACAATAATGCTCATTTACCACTTATGATAGTAACTAACGGGTTTGAAGTTTTTTCTAAAATAGCTGATACGGATAGCCTGGAGCTTGTATACAGTGAGACTGGGGGTTATGATGATGTTGGGAATCCAAATTCAATAAATCAAAATATCACGTTTGAGTCCATTATAATAAATGGAAACCAAAGGGAATTCTGGTCCCTAGATACATCGAAAGATGTTATTACAGATATTTTTGATGGTATTCAGTTAACTATCCATCAGGATGTGAAATCAGCATTTAGTAAAACTCAAGGTTGGTATGAAGTTTTTTCACCAGACAAAGAGGTTATAATTCTCCCATTCCCTTCAATTGACCATAGAGAGTCAAAGTTAGTCCCTTGGGATTGTGATATAATTTTCATGAATGAAGATAGTTTGTATATTGAAACCAATGTTGTTAGTTATGATAATATTTATAATCATGATGACGTCAAATTAGAAGAGGAAACTGTTCTGATTAATAACACCTACGATTTTAAAGTCTATAATAGGTCGTTAGGTCAATCTGCAAACTTAGTAGTACAAGATATGAATGGGAATGGTGAATATGAAAAATTATCTGATCTTGTACTGGTAGGTTCTGTAGATAGTGAAGGGATTTGGATAGGAACAAGTTTCGTCATTGATTTTAGGGGCATATTAGATAGCTCTTACCCCGATCCAGGTGATATTTATTCAGTTGAATTTAAACGACCATTCTGGTCAACAGATACACTTAATTTTCAGACATTCTCATTTCAGGATAGTATAAACGTTCAAGCAGAAAATAATTCCTTAGATGACATTAGAGTTGTACCCAATCCATACGTGGGAACAAATATTTTTGAAGAAGCAATCTTAAATAGTGATTTTAATCAAAGGCGGAAATTAATGTTTACGCACCTACCCGCTAGATGTAAAATAAAAATTTATACAATTAGTGGTGTATTAGTTGATGAAATAAATGTTTTTAATGCAAGCAGTAATGGTATTGCGTACTGGGATTTACTTACTAACGAAGGTTTGGAAATTGCTGCAGGTATGTACGTATATCATGTTGAATCTTTTGCAGAAGCATCTAAAGGATATAAAGTTGGTAAGTTTGGAGTGATAAAATAATTATCATTAAAAATGTATAGATTTTTTATTTCCATAATAATAGTTTCCTCTTTAAGCTTATTTGCTCAGAATCGAAATGGAACAACATCTGCAAATTTCATTGAAATTGATGTAGGGAGTGCTGCCTCTGGTATGGGTGGAGCTTATGTATGTATGACACATGATGTTTCATCCATATATTGGAACCCAGCAAATATTGTATACCTTAATAAAAATGAATTGCTATTGATCCATGAACCCTGGATAGCAGAAACCAATAGATATATTATTGCAGCTGGTATTAAAATTGATAATTCAAATAGTTTGGGGTTTAGTTTTAATTATCTTGATTATGGGAGCATTGAAGTAACTAATGTAATGGCACAAGATGGTACAGGCGAATACTATAACCCCAAAGAATATTCCATCGGATTATCTTATGCAAAAAAATTTGTTGATTGGTTTTCTTTTGGAAGTACCTTGAAATATATATCTTCTCAAATATGGCATAGCAAAGCAAGTGCCAGTGCAATTGATTTAGGTGTATTTATTAATACACCATTCATTTCAATGACAGGAAACCATAGAGATGGCCTTAGAATAGGCATGAGTATTTCAAATTATGGTAGTAAAATGAAATATGAAGGAATTGATTTGCTCAACCCTATTGATATTTCCTCTGAATATGGCAATTATAGTAATGTTGAAGGTCAGTTCAAAACACAGGGCTGGGAACTACCACTACTACTTCGTATTGGCATATCTATTAAGCCAATGGTTACTCAAATCTCTGAATTGATATTATCGATGGATGCTATACATCCAAATAATAATAGTGAATACATAAATTTAGGTTCTCAATTTACTTTTTCCCCGAGTCTTAGAAATAAATTTTATTTACGTTCTGGATATAAGGGTCTGTTTATGGTTAATGGAGAATTTGGCCCTGCATTTGGGTGTGGCATGCAATATGAGCTTAATAGCGGGCAGGGAATTAAGATTGATTATTCATATAGAAGCATTATAACCTTTAATAATACGCATAATTATACACTTAGTCTCACATTCTAATAAATAGTAAATAATGAAAAATATTTTTATTCCTATATTTATTTTATTTATTTTTTCATGTACAAAACATAGTGAACAAGAAGATGATTATAGAGATTCTATACTTGTATCGATAGGGGATCATATAATACTGAAAAATGAATTCATCCAAAGATCTGAATATGTCATAAGACCTAATTATTGTAGTAAGAACAATAACATACATAAACAAATCGTTTTAAATTCTCTTATAGCTGAAAAATTATTAGCCATTGAAGGGAAAGAGGTATTTAATGACACCGTAATTAATAATTATATAAAAGGATTAAAAGAACAAAGTATGCGTGAAAAATTATTTTTCACCAAAACTAATCTCTTTAAAAAACTAGATAATATTGAATTTAATGAATTTAGGGAAACAGCTGATCGTATTTATAATCTTTCATTCGTTATGTTAAATAAAGTTCAAGCAGAAATGATAATGGAGAATACAAATATGTTCTCAGAATTGACTGATAATATATTTAATACTGAAAATTTAAATACCAAAGATGTTTCATTCTTTGGAGAAAATAATTATAGCTTATGTCATAATATTTTCTCAAAAAAACATAATAAATTTGATATTATTGGCCCTTTAACTATGGATGATGGAACATATGTTTTAATACGTGTTGAAGGTTGGAATTCAGAAAGAAGGCTTTCTGAAAATAGTCAAAAGGAATATATTAAAAATATCAGAGATCATCTTACTAGACTAAGAAAAATTGATACCTATGCGAATTTTATACATGATATAATGAAAAATAAAGTGTTGAATTTTAATCATTCAGTTTTGTTAAAATTGATAAAGAACTTCTATTATGAAAATCTTAAGTTTGAAAAATCAAAAAAAGATTTATTCAGGGAAGCTATTTGGGGAGAAAATAAGCTGGTTTTAACTGGAAAGTATAGTTCTATAGATATTGGCAAGGATGAAGTTATATTTAATCTAGATGGTATGGACTGGACTATGGAAGAATTGCAAAATTTAATTAATCTACACCCATTAGTTTTTAGAGAAAATAAAATTTCAAAAGAGAATTTTCCGGAAGCAGTAAAAAATGCAATTGCAGACTTAATTAGGGATAAATTTTTAACATCTGAAGCATATAAACTAAGCTACGATCAAGATCTATATATAATGCAATATGTAGAAATGTGGAAAGAGCATTTTATAGCATCATCCTTACGATTAAAGCTATTAGAATCGAAGCCTGATGATCTTCAAGAAGTTGAATTTCTTAACCCCATTATAGATGGATTATTACTTAAGTATAGCAATAAAATTGAAATTAATTTTGAGTTATTGGATGAAATTAATTTAACTAGAATCCCTATGCATATAGTAAATAAAAATGCTGCTTATCAGAGCCCTATACCCCAATTCCCAATTTTAACTGATAACTTTAAAATTAATTATGGAAAAAGTAAATAAATGTAGCACATTGATTAGCCCCAATTTTTGTTTTTGTTATTACCTTATCCTTTGTATGTATATATCGATTATTATCTTAACAATCAATATCTATATAATCTACTGAAAATTCCAGTTTACCCTCTTCACACTCTAGAATCCATTTATATTACCTTAACTCAGTTATTCCTATTATTGAAATTTTACCCTGAGATTAGTTCTTAGCCCTGAGCATGTACTACTAAGTTTATAGAAAATAAAAAAAAATCAAATTTTCATCTATTTATGTGATTTTCTCATGCTTATATAATTTCTTTTCCTACTTGCACCCTTTAGATTATTCCTTGCGAATTAAATATTCGTAAATAACGTTAGTAAAAAGTGCTATACATCACATTATTTATTTTAACTACAATATTTCACTTGATTACATTGGGTGTAAATAATTATATTACTTGAACATTATATGAAAATAAATTTAATAATAACTAAAAAAACTTGCAAAAAAATTGCATAATAAGGAGGCATGTAGGATGATAAGCATAGGTGTAAATATCAAAAATTTTTTAATAGCCATTACGTTTTTAGGTTTATTAACTGCTCAATCGGTAGTCACTTTTGATTTGGATGGTTTAGATGAATGTGGCTTTGTGAGTGTGACAGGAACATTTGATGGCTGGTCAGGATGGGGAGCTAATACAGATACCGGTATGGCTGCCTCTATTCCTGCTGGTGACCATGAATTTGTAATTCTATGTGT